>Ga0187880_1000412_pt1 | contig 36729 bp, 33 predicted proteins | sample June2016WEW_19_4_FD_132998 | JGI IMG/M metagenome (GOLD analysis project Ga0187880, IMG submission 132998) | Peatland microbial communities from SPRUCE experiment site at the Marcell Experimental Forest, Minnesota, USA - June2016WEW_19_40 | ecosystem: Environmental > Terrestrial > Soil >... | reverse complement strand
CGTGCTCGGCCGCCCGCTCGCCGAGGCCCGCATGCACACCTCGATCCCCGGCCTGGACCTGGTCCCGTCCGACATCGCCCTGGCCGGCGCCGAGATCGAGCTGGTGGGCGTGGCCCGCCGCGAAAAGCGGCTCACCTACGCCCTCGAGGCCCTCGCCGACGACCCGCTCGACTACGTCATCCTCGACTGCCCGCCCAGCCTGGGACTGCTCACGGTAAACGCCGTGGTCGCGGCGCAGGCCCTGCTGGTCCCCATCCAGTGCGAGTTCTACGCCCTCGAGGGTCTCGGCCTCCTCACCCACACCATCAGCCTCCTCCGGCGCGAGCTCAACCCCCACCTCCGCATCGCCGGCATCGTCCTGACCCTTCACGACGGGCGGCTGACCCTCGCCGGTCAGGTCGTCGACGAGGTGCGCAAGCGCTTCGGTGACCTGGTCCTCGAACCGGTGATCCCCCGCAACGTCCGGCTCAGCGAGGCACCCAGCTACGGCCTCCCGATCACCGCCTACGCGCCCACCTCGCGCGGCGCCGACGCCTACCGGGAGCTCGCCGCCCATCTCGACGCCCGCCTCCAGGCCGAGGCCGGGTTGGCCACCGCTCCCTCGCTCGCATGACCGAGGAGGACGCGCCCAGCCCGGCCCGCGGAACGACATCCCCGCGCCGTCATGGCCTTGGACGCGGCCTCGACGCACTGCTGGCGAGCAGCGATCCCGGCCGGGACATGGGGGGCGGACCGGTCCTCGTCGAGCTGGATCCCCTCCGGGTCCGCCCCAACCCGGAGCAGCCGCGCCGTGACTTCGACCCCGAGTCCCTCGCCGCTCTGGCCGCGTCGATCCGGGTGCACGGCCTCCTCCACCCGATCGTCGTCGAGCCCGCCGTCGACGGCTATCGCCTGGTGGCCGGCGAGCGCCGGCTACGGGCGGCGCGTCAGGCGGGCGTCAGCCTCATCCCGGCCGTCCTCCGCCCCGCTTCCGAGTCCGGCCGTCACGCCCTGGAGATGGCCCTCAGCGAGAACCTGCTGCGCGAGGATCTCAACCCGCTCGAGGAGGCCGCAGCCTACGCGCGCCTCGCCGATGCCTTCGGCCTCTCCCACGAGGCCATCGCGCTGCGACTTGGCCGCAGCCGTCCCGCGGTGACCAACGCCATCCGGCTCCTCCAGCTCCCCGTGCCCCTTCAGGAGGCGGTCGCGGCCCGCACCCTGAGCCCCGGCCATGCCCGCGCCCTGCTCTCGCTGCGCGACGAGGCCGAGATGCTCCGGCTCGGCCGGCGGGTGGCCGACGAGGAGCTCACCGTGCGCGCCACCGAGCGGCTCGTCCAGGAGCGCACCGCAGCGGCCGCCCCCGTCGCGGTGGCCGGCGTGGCCGCGGGCCGCGAGGCCACGGGCCGGCTCTCCCCCGACGACGAGCAGCTGCGCCGTGGCTTCGAGCAGGCACTCGGCCTGCCGGTGGTCCTCCAGCGCCGGCGTCGTGGTGGCCGGGTGATCATCGACTTCGACGACGACCAGGACCTCGACGCGCTATACCGGCGGGTGGGGGGCCCGCCGCTCTAGCGCCTTCCGCTCTGCCGCCGCCGGCGCTGGATCGAGGGCGTCCGTCAGCCGACCGGGCGGTCCTCCTTCCCGGTGAGCCGGGCCTCGCAGGTGGCGACATTCAGGTTGCTCATGAAGGCCTCGATATACTTCGGCCGCTCCGCGGGCTTGTAGTCGAGCAGGAACGCGTGCTCCCAGACGTCCATCACCACCACCGGCTTGAAGCCGGCGATGTTCCCGTCCTGGTGCAGCGTTATCCACTGGTTCGACAGCCGCCCGGTCGCCGTGTCGAGGTAGGTCACGGCCCAGCCGACCCCCCGCATCCCCCCGATCGCAGTGAAGTCGCGCTTCCAGGTCTCGATGTCGCCGAAGGACTCGCCGATGGCCCGGCCCAGCGGCGAGGAGCTGGAGATCCCCGCGCCCGCGTCGCGGGCCAGGTTCCCGAAGTACCACTCGTGGAGGACCATCCCGTTGTACTCGAACGGGAGCCGCCGGGTCAGCTCATGGTAGGTGGGGGTCGCCACCTGACCCTTGCCGGCAAGCTCCACGAGCTGCTCGGTCAGCAGGTTTGTGTTCTTGACATATCCGGCATAAAGTCCGAAGTGGATCTCCAGGGTGTGGTCCGAGATCCCGTGCAGTCCGCTGAGCGGGAACTCCTTGGCCTTGTAAGGGGAAAGGGTCAGGAGAGCCATCTGCTTCCTCCGCCTGGGTGTCCGCCGGGGCCGGTGGGCCGGCCGCTGAGGGATCCATTGTCGCAGCTTGGGGGGTCGCCCGAAGCCGGCTGCGGCTGGCGCGGGGCCGGCCGGCCTACGCCCACCCGGGCCCGGCGGCGGCGGCCGCGCTCCGGCGGGGTGGGGATGCGGTGCCGTCCGTATAATCGGGCGCCAGGCGGCGCGAGGCGCGCGCCCCCTCAACCCGCTCCCGTGCCCACCCGCGGCGAGCGGGCGCCCATCCGTCCACCTCACCTCGCCGCGCCGGCTCGCCGGTGGCGGCCTCCTCGGAGGGCCGGTCCCGTCAGCAGCAGCAGCCTGGAGCAGCCCCCCGAGGCTCCCGCCCCCGTCGAGGCCCTCCCCCAGCCCCCTCAGCTCCGGGCGCGGAGCACCTGGGTCCGGGACCTCCTCGAGATCCTGCTGGTGGCCGTCGTCCTCTACGCGCTCATCTGGACTTGCATCGAGACCGTCCGGGTGGACGGCGACAGCATGCAGAACACCCTCCAGAACGGCGACTTCCTGATCGCCAGCAAGATCTCCTACGTCGTCGGCAACCCGGCCCGCGGCGACATCGTCATCCTGGAGCCACCCCACACCTGCGACGCCACGTCGGCCGACTACATCAAGCGAGTGGTCGGCTTGCCCGGCGACAACATCGAGATCGACGCGCAGACCAATCCCACCGCGCTGCTGGTGCAGCCGGGCGGCACCGGGACCTGGGACCGGGTCGAGGAGCCCTACCTCCCCGACGACTGGGAGCAGGGTCCCGACTTCTCCGCCCCGGGCACCGTCAACGCCGTCGACCGCATCCTCCACATCCCCGCCGGGGAGTACTTCGTGATGGGGGACAACCGCAACGAGTCCTGCGACTCCCGCTACTTCGGGCTGGTCTCGCGGAGCCGGATCGTGGCCAAGGCCATCCTCCGGATCTGGCCGCTGAGCAGCTTCGGAGGCCTCGGCCCCGGGCCCACCCTGATCACCACCGCGGCACCCGGCCCCGCGCCGCTGACCGGGTTCGGCGGGCTGCTCGTCGTGGCGCCGCTCCGGCGCCGCCGCGTCGCCGGCGAGCTGGCCCGGCTGAGCCGCCTGGAGCCCCCGACCGGCTGAGCCCGGCACCGCCGACCGGGCGATCGCTCACCCGCCGAGCGTCCACTCCGCGACGGCGCTCCCCCAGCTCACCAGCTCCTTGGTGTGGAAGAAGAGGCCGATCTCGACCTCGGCCCGCGCCGGGGAGTCGCTGCCGTGGACGATGTTGGTCCCGATCGAGACGGCGAGGTCGCCCCTGATGGTGCCCGGCGCCGACGCCGCCGGGTTGGTCGCGCCCATGGTGGAGCGGACCAGGGCCACCGCGTCCGGCCCCTCCCAGACCATGGCCACCACCGGTGCCGAGGTGATGAAGCGGACGAGCCCGGGGTAGAAGGGCTTGCCCACGTGCTCGGCGTAGTGACGCGCCGCCAGGTCCTCGTCGATCACCATCAGCTTGAGCCCGACGAGATGCAGCCCCCGGCGCTCGAGCCGGGCGACGACCTCGCCGATGAGGCCACGCTGGACCCCGTCGGGTTTCACCAGGACGAGCGTGCGTTCCGCGGTCATGGGTCCTCTCGTTCCACTCCTTGATCCTTCCGACGAAAATCCACCCGGGCACGGCCGGGCGCGGTGAGCCGGCTCACGACGCGCTGGCGAGGGCGCGCTCGAAACGCTCCGGCTTGGCGAAGGGCCCGATGACGGCGGCGCGGAGGCCCCCACTGCAGATCGCCCCGGCCATCGCCCGAATCTCCTCCGCGGTCACCGCCTCGAGGGCGGCGATCACGTCGCTGGCGACCAGCACCTCGCCGGCCAGCAGCTCCTGCTGGCCCAGGAACTGGCTCATCGCCCCGGTCCCCTCCAGGTGGAGGAGGAGCCGGCCCTGGGCGTACTCCTTCGCCCGCGCGAGCTCGTCCGGCTCCACCACCGTGGTCGCCAGGCGGGCGAGCTCCTCCACCGCGACCCGCACCGCCTCGGCGGCACGCCGGGGTTCGCAGCCCAGGTAGATGCCGAGGCAGCCGCTGTCCCGCAGCTTGGCGACGAACGAATGGACGTCGTAGGCCAGGGCACGCTCCTCGCGCAGCTCCTGGAAGAGCCGGCTGGACATCCCCTCCCCGAGCACGACGTTGAGCAGATCGAGGACGGAGCGGCGGGGGTCAAGGTAGGAGCAGGCGTATCCCCCCAGGATGATGTTGGCCTGCTCGGTGCGCTTGTTCACCAGGCGGAGAGCGCTGCCGTGGCTCTCGGCGGCGGGGGCGGGCGGCGCATCAGCCGCCGCTCCGACCCTGCCCACCGCGCGCTCCAGCAGCTCGAGCGCCTGGGCGGGATCGACGGCCCCGGCCATGCTGACCACCAGACGGGCCGGCCGGTAATGGCGGTCGAGGTGCCGGCGGCAGGCCTCGCCGTCGAAGCTCTGCACCGTCTCCTCGGTGCCGGCCACGTCCCATCCCAGCGGCTGGTCGGGGTACATCACCTCGTCGAAGAGGGTGCCGACGTGCTCCTGCGGGTTGTCCAGGCACATCCGCAGCTCCTCGATCACCACCTGGCGCTCCTTGGCCACCTCGGCCCCGTCCAGGACGGGATCGAAGACCATGCCCCCGAGCACCTCGCAGGCCAGCTCCAGGTGCTCGGCCGGCACCTTGGTGTAGAAGACGGTCGCCTCCTTGTCGGTGGCGGCGTTGATGGATCCGCCCACGCTCTCGATCGCCTCCGAGATGGCCCGGGCGGTGGGGAACCGCCCGCCCCCCTTGAACACCACGTGCTCGATGAAGTGGCTGAGCCCAGCGCTCGGCGCGTCCTCGTGGCGCGATCCCACAGAGAACATGAAGGCGACCGCCGCCGAGCGGCGCTCCCGCATCGGGGCGGCGATCAGCCGCGCGCCGGTGGGCAGGCGGTGCAGCGCGTAGGTCGGGTCGGCGCTCATGAGTCCCGCGAGTGTAGGCGCTCCCGCCGGTCCAACTCCACCGGGAGCCCCCCGAGCGGCCGCCGGCTCCGCGCCGGCCTCGCTACCCGCGCTCCCAGCGCGACGGCCGCCGGTCTCGCGCCGGGCCGGCGTCGCCGAACGCCCTGCCCCGCTGGGGTGGCCGGCCCAGCCGATCGGGCAGCTCGGGCAGGTCGGGCTGCGCCGGGCCGGTCGCGTGGATCACCACCCGCCTCGCCGGCTCCTTGCCGGTGCTCTCGGTGCGAACGCCCTCGTCATCCGCCAGGGTGAGGTGGATGGTGCGGCGCTCGTAGGCGTGCATCGGGTCGAGCGTATAGCGCTGACCGGTGCGCTTCACCCGGTTGGCGAGCCGCAGGGCCAGCTCGCGGACCTGCTCCTCGCGGCGGGCACGGTAGCGCTCGACATCGAGGATGACCCGGCGTCCCGACGCCTGCTCGGCATCTCCCATCATGAGGTTGACGACGGTCTGAAGCGCCCGGAGGGTCTCCCCCCGCCATCCGATCAGCAGCCCCAGGTCGTCGCCCGAGATGTCGAGGAGCGGGGGCGCCGGCGCCCCGCCCGGGGTGGCCGCGGCGCGGCGGGCGGCGATGCGCGCAGCGATGCCCATCCGCTCGAGCAGCTCGGCCAGGGTGGCCCGGGCCCGCGCGGTGTTCTCGTCGAGCTTGGCGACCCTCACCCGGGCCTCGGCCGCCGCCGACACCCGCTCGCCGGGGAGCACCCGAGCCGGGCGCGACAGCACCTCGACGGCGACGTCGGCGGCACCGGCTCCCAGCTCGGTCAGGGCGGCGGCGATGGCCTCCTCGACCGTCACGCCGCTGGTCTCGACACTCGTCCACTCCGCCTCGGCGGCCACGGCGTCACCCTCGCTCAACGTCCACCTCCTGCCGGCCCGCCTCAGCGGCGGCGCCGGGCCTTTCTCTGCGCCCTCGACGGAGCCCGCCCGCGGCCCGGGCCGGCGGGCGCCTGATGCACCTCCGGCGCGCCGCGACCAGACCGCCTGGCCCCATTCGACGAGGCCGGGCCCAACCCGTCTCCTCCCGTGCTCGTCGGGGTGGGGGCGGCCCCGAAGTCGCTTCGCGTGTACGAGAGCGACGTGGTGCGACCGGCTCCGGGAACCCATGACGGCACCCGCAGCCCTCCCCATCCCATCAACTGGTACTGCTGGCCGACCATGACCAGGGCGGCGGTCATCCAGTAGAGGGTGAGGCCCTGGGGCCAGATGAAGCCGAAGAAGAGGCTCATCAGGGGCATGAAGTAGACGACGGTCTTCATCGACGAGGCCATCTGACGCTCCATGTCGCTCATGTCCGGCCGCATCGGCTGCATGGTCATCTTCGACTGGATGAAGTAGGCCAGCCCGGTGAGGATCGGGAAGATGAGCAGCGCCAGGTTGGCCGGATGGCTGACCAGACGGGACCAGTCGGTCGCGCAGGCGATGGCCTGGCCATGGCTGTTGGTGAGGGGGCAGCCCGTGATCACGCTGCTGGTGGCGCTGCCGATGGCCTGCCCGATCGTCTGGGCCACGTTGTGGATCCAGAGGAAGCCGAAGTTGAAGCTCTTGGGGAGCGCGTCGAAGGTGACCCTCGATGTCCCCGTGCTGTCCATGCCGATCACGTCCCGGATGCCCCAGTAGAGGCCGTAGAGGACCGGGAGCTGCACCAGCAGCGGCACGCAGCCGGACATCGAGCTGAACGGGCTGATCCCGTGCTCGGCGTATACCTTCTGGGACTCCTCGGAGATCTTCCTGGTCTGACCCTTGTATCGCTTGCGGATGTCGTTGAGCTGGGGCGCCACCTGCCGCTGCTCGCGCTGGATCCGCCGCTGGGTGCGCAGGTTCCAGCCCATGATCGGGAAGAGGAGGGCACGGATCACGAGGGTGGTCACCACCACCGCGAGGCCGAAGGGCCCAATCGCCGCGAGAGGCCCGAAGCTGGCGAACGCCTTGCTCAGCGTCTCGATGAGCCACCCGATCGGGTAGCGGAGGACGCTGATCAGGAAGGCGATGTAGTCGATCGGGTTCAGGTCCACCGCACCGACCGCGTGCGGCGCGCTGGCCAGCAGGTGCGCCGCGATCACACTGAGCTCCGGTGGGCGAGGCGAGCCTCACGGCGCCGCCGACGGGCCTCGCGCCAGGTCACGTACCTCTCCGGGACCGGATCCGGCCCGCCGGGGTAGTACGGGTGGCAGCGGGCGATCCGCCGGATCCCAAGCCACCAGCCCCGGCGCGCACCGAAGCGCTGGATGGCCTCCACCGTGTACCGCGAGCAGGTGGGCTGGTAGCGGCAGCTGCTCATCATCCCGAAGATGGGGCCGAGAGTGACCTGGTAGACCCGGATGAACCAGATGCTGACGCGGGTCACGGCTGCCCGGCCTTCGCGCCGGCCGGCCGGCCGGGTCGCGCCTCCTTCCGGCGGTTGCCGTGGCGACTGCTCGGCGCCGGCGGGACCGGGCCGGAGGCCGCCCGGGCGAGCCCGACGGCGGCCACCGCCGCGGTCTCGACCTGCCCGCGCAGCAGCGCGAACGGGACGGTCAGGGCGCTGGCGTCGGTGCTCACGACCAGGTCGAAGCCATGGTGGGCGTCGAGCCCCCGAGCCGCCTCACGCAGCCGGCGGCGGGCCCGGTTGCGCTCGACGGCACCGGGAAGCCCGGGGACGGAGAGGCCGACGCGGGCCTCCTCCCGACCGTTGGGCGCGGCCTGGACACGCACCTGGCCGGCTCGTCCGGCGCACCGCCAGGAGCGCACCGAGGCGAAGCGCCCACGCCCAGCAAGGCTGCTGCCGCCCGTCAGCGCGGGCCGGTCGGCGTGAGGCGCTTCCGTCCCTTGAGGCGGCGCGCCTTGAGCACGTTCCGACCGCCCGGCGTCGACATCCGGGCACGGAACCCGTGAGTCTTGCGGCGGTACGCCTTCTTGGGTTGATACGTTCGCTTTATCGGAGCTCTCCTGCCGTGAGACGTTCGCAAATCGCGCCCGGGGACGCCACGGAGCGCCGCGCCCGGACGGCGTGGTCACGCCAGTATATTCGTTCCACCCACCCATCCCGGTCGCCCATCCGGGCGGCGACGCCGGCCGGCGGGCGCTCCGGCTCCCCGGCGGCCGCCTCGCTGACGCCTCGCGGCCTGCCGGCTGGGCCAGAGGGTCCCGCTTCCCGACCGGCTCGCCCGCCGGTTGTCGAGCGCCCCCGCCATTGCTAGACTGACGGATGCTCCGGCGGGACTAGTTCCCGCAGTCGCCCCAGCTAACGTTGACAGGCCCGTCCGGAAGTGGCGTCGAAGTTTATCCACTCCTGTTCACATCCTGTGGACAAGTGGCGACGGGAAGGCGGAGGTCGGTTTGTGGCTTCGGCGCATGGGCGACGCGAGGTGTGGTTTTGACGGTCGGGGCCGATGACGGCATCGTCCCGACGGACACCGACCGCGCCTCGGCCCAGCAGGTCTGGAGCTCCGCGCAGGAGGAGCTCCGCTTCCAGCTGGCGCGGCCCAGCTACGAGACGTGGCTGGCCACCGCCACCCTCGTCGACAGCGACGGCCAGCGGTTCCTGATCGGGGTCCCGACCCGGCTGGCCCGCGACTGGGTCTCCGAGCGCTTCGTCTCGGTAATCCAGGAGGTCCTGTCCGGCCTTCTCGGTCATGAGTGCCAGGTGGAGATCACCGTCGACCCCATGGCCAGCCCCCCGCGCGACGAGCCGGCGCCACTCAGCGACTCCGACCTGGCCCCGGAGACCGACCTCGCCCCTGCCGGTGAGTCCCGGCTCAACCCGAACTTCACCTTCTCGAGCTTCGTCGTCGGCAATTCCTCGCGCTTCGCCCACGCCGCGTGCCGGGCGGTCGCCGACGCTCCCGGCAAGGCCTACAACCCGCTCTTCCTGTACGGCGGTGTCGGCCTGGGGAAGACCCATCTCATGCACGCCATCGGCCACGCGGTCCGCGAGGGCCACCGCCGGTCCCCGAAGGTCGCCTACATCACCTCCGAGAAATTCACGAACGAGATGATCTCTGCGATCCAGGAGAACAAGACCAACGACTTCCGACATCGGTATCGGACCGTCGACGTCCTCCTCATCGACGACATCCAGTTCCTGGCCGGCAAGGACCGGACCCAGGAGGAGTTCTTCCATACCTTCAACGCCCTCCACGAGATCCAGAAGCAGATCGTGGTCAGTAGCGACCGCCCTCCCAAAGACATCCCCACCCTCGAGGACCGGTTGCGCAGCCGCTTCGAGGGTGGGCTGATGGCGGACATCCAGCCACCCGACGTGGAGACCCGGATGGCCATCCTCAAGACCAAGCTCGGTCCCCACAGCCGCCTCGTCCCGGACGAGGTCTGCAGCTTCATCGCCCACCGCATCCAGAGGAACATCCGGGAGCTGGAGGGGGCTCTCATCCGCGTCCTCGCCCACGCCTCGATCAATGGCCACGCCATCACCCTCGAGATGGCCCAGCGCATCCTCAGCGACATCATCCCGGTGGCCGACGTCCAGCCGATCAGCATCCCCTTCATCCAGGAAACCGTCGCCGAGTACTACGGCATCGGCGTCGAGGAGATGAAGGGCAAGCGCCGGGACAAACACATCGTCTTCCCCCGCCAGGTCTCCATGTACCTCATCCGGGAGGAGACCGACTCCTCCCTGCCGGTGATCGGCGACGCCTTCAGCGGCCGGGATCACACCACCGCCCTCCACGCCATCGACAAGATCACCGAGCTGCTCCGCGAGGACACCCGCCTCCAGAGCGACATCCGCCTGCTCCGTCAGCGCCTCCATGCCCATGGCTGACACCCTCTCCCCGGCATCCATCTCCAGCCGCCGGCGAGGAGCTCAGAGCAGCCTCCAGAGGAAGGCCTCCCGGACCGGTGCCAACCCCTGTGGAGATCACCGCCCAGGACTGTGGCAAACCCGCGGTCCCGCCCCCACCTGGGCGAAACCCCCGAGCCCAAGGCAGGCGCTTCCCCAGCCCTCCGCCGGTTTTCCCCAACCCTCTGTATTCGAAAACCAGGGTTATCCCCTGCTTGCCCACCCCTATTAATCACCTCTTATCTCTACACTGTCACCACCCAAGGAGTCCCCTCCGGTGAACAACTGGCCCACTGGTATCGGCACACGCTCCGCCATGAGGTGCACGGTCTCCCCCTCGGCGCTCAGCGCCTCGTTGAGCCTGGTGTCGAGAGCCGTCTCGCCCCGCTCCACCCTGCCCGTGCTCAGCAACGTCCTCCTCGAAACCGAGGTCGAGGGGCTCCGGGTGACCGCCACCAACCTCGACCTCACCATCAGCGCGCTGGTCGCCGCCACGGTGCACGAGGAGGGGAGGGTGACGGTGCCGGCCCGGCTCCTCGCCGAGTACGTGGCCTCGCTGGACGAGATTACCTGCACCATGGAGGTGGAGGAGCGGACCCAGATGCTCCGGATCAGCTCGGGCGTGCAGCGGACGAATCTGCATGGGATCGACGCCGTCGAGTTCCCCCCTCTTCCCGCTCGGGAGACGGCTCCGGCATTCGAGGTGGATGCGGCCGCTCTGCAGCAGGCGATCACCCAGACCGCCGTGGCGGCGTCCGGGGATGAGCAGACCCCCGTCCTCACCGGGGTCCTGCTCCACGTCGAGGGGTCGCGCCTCACCTTGGTCGCCACCGATCGTCACCGGCTCGCGGTCAAGACGCTGGACGCCCAGGTGACCATCGAGGGCGCCGTGAACGGGACGGTGATCGTGCCTGCCCGCCACCTCGCCGAGCTCGCCCGCGCCATCAATCCGTCCCGGCCCACGGTGGGAGTCGCCTTCAGCGACGCCCGCAACCAGGTGTTCTTCACGCTTCGTGACATGGAGATCTCGTCGCGACTGATCGAGGGGAACTATCCCAACTACGCGCAGGTGATCCCGGCCCACTCCACCACCACGGTGGTACTGCCCACCGCGCTGCTCCTCAAGAGCGCCAAGACCGCGGCAGTTCTTGCCAGAGATGCCTCAAACCCGGTGAGGCTACGAGCCGGGAAGGGCGAGCTGGAGCTGATCGCGCAGGCTGCCGAGATTGGGGATCACGACGCGCCGCTGCCGGCCAGGGTGGAGGGGGAGGAGGTCCAGGTCGCCTTCAACGCCCGCTACCTGCTCGACGCCCTCCAGGCGATCGACGGCGACGACGTCGAGCTGGCCCTCAATGGACCACTCCAGCCGGCGGTGGTGCGGGCCCAGGGCCACGAGGACTATCTCTGCGTCATCATGCCGGTGCGGGTGCCGTAGGGCACCGGCCCTAGCCCTCAGCTCATCGCGGTGAAGCGCAGGCGCTTGACCGCGTCCGCACCGAGGCGGCCGTTGAGAGCTCTGACGATGGTGGGCATCTCGAGCTGAAGCTGCTGGGCGAGGGCGCCGTTGCGGGTGGCCACGAGCAGGGTGCCGCGCTGGAGCGAGAGAGCCTCGCAGAGCGGCGCCAGAGCGGGCCCGACCACCTCGGCGAACGCCTCTTTGAGCTGGACCTCGCGCACCTCACGCTGGACGCCGAGGTGGCGCAGGGCGGTGCCGAGCACGTCCGCGATGTGGAGAGGTCCGGGTTCGCGCTCCGGGCGCGGGGGCTGATCGCCGCCGCCGGTCATCGTGCCAGCACCGTGCCCTGGCGGACCACGAAGTGCTGCGAGCGCCGCTCGCCGAAGAGCCCCTCCTCACTGCAGGTCACCATGGTCTGGGGCGCGCCGGCTCCGGTCGCGAGCGCGCCGAGCAGCCGCTCCCGCCGGGCCGGGTCGAGCTCGCTGAGCACGTCGTCGAGAAGCAGCAGAGGCATCCGGCCGGAGACCCGTCCGACCAGGCGGACCTCGGCGATCTTGGTGGCAAGGACCGCGGTCCGCTGCTGGCCCTGGGAGCCAGTCGAGCGTGCGGCGCGGTCGTTAAGGACGTACTCCATGTCGTCGCGGTGGGGACCGACCACGGTGGTGCCGCGTGCCAGCTCCTCAGCGTGAGCGCGGGCGAGCGTGCGCCGCAGGGCGGCCATGGCCTCCTCGCGGTTGTCGGTGGCGGTGGCACCGTGGGGGACGTAGCGCATCTCGAGCGCGTCCGTCGCGTCGCTGATCTCTGCCATCGCGGCGGCTGCCAGGGGGCCCAGCGTCCTCACCAGACCGGTTCGCGCCACCCGAACTCCGGCGCCGTGCAGGACCAGCGCGTCGTCGAAGGTGCGGAGATGGTCGGGCGCATCACCGCCCTCGAGGTGGAGGCGGCGCAGCAGCGAGTTGCGCTGCTCGAGGACGCGCCGGTAGCGGACCAGCTCGTCCGCCGCGCCCCGGTCGAGCTGGGCGAGCAGGACGTCGAGAAGCCGGCGCCGTGCCTCCGGGCCGGCCTTCACCAGCTGCAGGTCGTCGGGCCAGAAGAGCACCACCGGCCAGCGGCCGAGGAGGTCACGGGGGGCGATCGGATGGCCGTCACTCGACGTCGTCCGCGCGATCCGCGGCGGGGACTCGGCGGGATCCGCGGGACCGGCGCCGGGCTCGCGGACCCGGCGGAGGCGGAGGGCGAGGCTCTCGGACAGCGTCCCCCGGACCAGCACCGCGTCCACCGCCGCCTCGTCGGCCCCCCAACGGAGCAGCTCGCCCGCGGTGGTCGTCCGAGGTGAACGGGTGAGCAGGAGCGTGGCCACGGCCTCCAGCAGGTTGGTCTTCCCCTGCGCGTTCTCGCCGACGAAGACGTTGAGCCCTGGCCCCAACCGGAGGCTCAGCTCGGCGTAGTTCCGGAAGTTGAAGAGCCGGAGGCTGGCCAGGCCCTCCTCGGGCGATGGAAGGGCCTCCTCCGGGGGGCTCACGAGCGTTTCAGGGCCACCGAGCGGATGAGCTCGGCGACCTCGGCGGCGGCCTCGGGGCGGGCCAGCTGTGCCACCGCGGCCTGCATCGAGAGCAGCGAGGGGGATCCCGGCACCGCCAGCTCGGCAACCTCGTCCACCAGCTCGGCGTCCCCGGGCACGTAGCGGCCGGCCCCGGTGTCGATGAGCCACTCCATGTTGCCCCGCTCCTGACCGGGCAGGAACCAGGTGATGAGCAGGGGGAGCCCGGCGCAGAGCGCCTCTGCGATCGTCCCGGGACCCGCTTTGGTGACCACGATGTCCGCCGCCGTCATCCACTGGGCCATGTTGGTCACGAATCCCTGCACGACGACCGGACGGTCCCGCCGGTCACGGAGGCCGGCGAGGGCCGCCTCGGCGCGGCGGTTGCGCCCGCAGATCACCACCAGGGAGATGTCCAGCCCGCTGCCGGCGAGCACCCGCGCCCGGCGCTCGATGTCGCCGGAGCCGTCCGCGCCGCTGCAGACCAGCACGGTGAACCGATCGGGGTCGAGCCCGAGCTGGAGCCGCTGGAGTCGGCGGGCATCCGGGTCCGAGTCATGGCCGGTGAAGCCGGCGTCGACCGGCAGGCCCACTTGGACCAGACGGTCGGCCGGCACCCGGTTGCGGCGGCAGCGATCCAGCCCGCCCGGGGAGGGGACGATCACCAGGTCGACGTCCGGAGAGGCCCAGAAGGTGTGGACGTCGACCAGGTCGGTGACGGCGGTGACGATCGGGACCCGGAGGCCGAGACGACGGCGCGCGCGCACCGCGGCACGATTCAGGAGAGGGTGGAAGGAGACGACGGCCGCCGGCTCCAGGGAGGTCATCAGCCGTGCGATGGCGGGGTCCACGCTGTGCAGCACGAGCTCCGAGACCCGCACCATGGCCCGGGAGTTGGTGGCGTGGAAGAGCCCGCCCCACACCCAGGGGGCGTGCTGGATGAGGGGGCCGTACAGCGAGGCGGTGCGTCCCAGCAGGCGGGGCGACGCCGTGGCGAACGGGTCGACGATCTCCACCGTGAACTCACCGGGGTGGGCGACCCCGAGGTGGTGGCTGACCGCGGTCGCCGCGGCCCGGTGCCCGCCACCGGTATCGGCGATCAGGAAGAGGAGTGGGCGGGACACGGCTCCTGAGACTAGCGAAGCCGACGGTCGGAAAGTCGCCGGGGGCGCGTTCAGCCCCCGAAGGAGACGGCGAGAGCCTCGAGTCCCGCGGGCAGCCCGGTGAGCGGAAGCGGCCCCGAACCGTCCGCGTTGGCGATCACGGCCTCCTCGGCGCCGGGCGCCAGGGTGGTGATGTAGGCGATCTGGCGGCCGCTCGGCGCCACGCTGGCACTGTCGGGATCGGGGTCGCCGAGCCCGGCGCCGATGGGCGAGAGCATCCCGGTCGCGATGTCGAGCGCGCCGAGCTGCGGTGAGCCTGGCGGGGCGTTGAGGGCGACCACCAGGGTGGCACTGTCGGTGAACCCCACCGGGGTGATCTGGGTTCCGACTCGGGAGGCGGGGCGGCTGCCGGCGGGGTCGACCACCCAGGTGGCGGGAATCGGGCTGGACGGCGAGGTCACCTGGATGGCCAGCTCCTCCCCCTGCGGAGCCGCCACCAGGTGGTCGGCGGTCCCGACCACCCCCGGCAGCGGGTACCGGGCGCCGATCGACGGGTTCGCCAGGTCGACGTGGGCGGGGCTGGTGGTGGTCGCCGCCACCGGGATGGCGAGCGCCTCGCCATCCGCCGTCCAGACCGGTGGGGCGCTCGGCGACGAGCCCGCGGGGAGCTCGGAGAGGGTGCCGGAGGTGGGGTCGTAGAGCTCCACCGTCGAGTTGGAGGCGACGAAGGCGAGGGTCGCGCCGTCCGGCGACCAGGCCGGCGAGGTGGCGCCGGTGAGGTCCAGCTGGTCGAGCCCGTTCTGGACGTCGATGATCCGCAGCACCGGCGGCTGGTTGAGATGGGTCACGTCGGTCTGGACGATGGCCAGCCATTGCCCGCCCGGGGCGAGGCTCGCGCTGTCGATGACGGCGGTCGGCTGCCCGGGCCCCACATCACCGCAGTCGTCCGGGTCGGAGCAGACGGGCACGGAGTCGAGGACCTGGGCGGGGATGGGAAGTCCGGTGGCGGGCGCGGTGAGCTGCGCGAGCATCACCGTGGTGGCGGCTCCCAGGCTGGGCCCGGCCAGGACCAGGAGGTGCCCCTCTGCCAGCAGCGCGGTGGTCCGGAAGTGGACGGTGATCGGGGATGAGATCGGTTGCCCGAAGGCGTCGGTGGCCCGGCGGCTGACCGTGAGGGTGTACGGGGTGCCGGGGGCCAGCGGGCGCTCCGGAATGACCTCGAACTGGCCGAGGTCGAGCGGGTTGCGGACCACCTCGAGGCCGGTCGCCTCCGGGCTGAGCGAGACGGCGGCGGCCAGCGCGGACGCGGACATCGCCCGCGAGAACGAGAGCAGCAGCGGGGTGTCGCGAGCCACGCTGGCACCGTCGCCGGGGGTCGCCGAGGTGAGCACCGGGGCTGCGGCGCTGGTCAGGTTCCAGACGTGGTCGAGGGAGTTGACGTTGCCGTTGACCGAGGTGACGCCGGCGCCAAGCCTGAAGGTGTACTCGGTGTTCGGGGCGAAGAGGGCGCCGGGATGATGCAGCACGAAACCCGACTCGCCGGTCAGCCAGGTGATCCAGCAGGGCGCGCCGGGCCGGGCGGTGAAGGCCGCCTCCAGGTTGCATCCGGGTAGCCCGACCCGCGAGTTCTTCGACTCCACCACGGTGAGACGGGTGGCCACGCTCCGATGGGTGACGGGCTGATCGAAGACGACCTCGACCGTGGCGTTCGCATCGAGCTGGGTGGAGCCCGCGAGCGGGTTGAGCTGCACGATCTGAGGCGGAGCGCTGAAGCACCCGGTGACCAGCACCGAGGGTGCCAGGAAGGCGATGCCGAGGGGGATGACCCGGAGCCGGAAGGGGCGGCGGCGAGGGCTCAATAGGCGCGGGAGAGGGCGCTCTCCACGTCGATCGCCGCCATGGCACCGGTGCCGCTCTTCACCTCGATCCGGGCCGCCTTGTCGGTCGCGATCTTGGCCACCCCGGTGGTTGCCGTGCTGAGTGCGGGGTTGGTCTGCGTATAGGAGCCGAGGACGTGGCCCTGGCTGAGCATGATGATCCCGACGTCCGAGCTCCCCACCACCAGCACGGCTCCGTCCACAGCCTCCTCGGTCAGGTAGGCGAGCAGTGCGTCGAAGTTCACGAACCGCCCCAGGAGGCCGGTATAGAGGAGGGGGGCGGTCAGCAGGATGCCGATCCCCTCCACGATCTCGCTCGCGAGGTCGATGACGTCCAGCATCCCAGCCCCCGCGTCCATGCTGCGGCGGATCGCCTGGAAGGCGCCCTCACCGGATCGGGACCCGGGGGCACTGGACCGCGCGTCGAGGAGGTGGCCCTGATGAAAGAGGAGCAGCGCCGAGAAGTCGGGGGCGGTGAGCCGCACGTAGCCCGTGTGCTGGTCCCCGCGCAGGGTGCGGATGAGCTTGGGGAAGTCGACGAAGGCGCTCTTCAGCCCCTCGTACTGGGCCCGGCCCGAAGGGAGGGGATACATGATCTCGAGCGGCTCGACCGCCGGAGCACCCATGACCGCCGCCGGCTCAGGCGCCGGCTCCGCAGCCGGGGGAGGCTCGGGGCGGGGCACGCTCCTGACCGGGGCCGAAGGCTCCTGCCGGTACTGCGGGGCCGGTGCGGGAGCGGGCGCCGGGATCGGCTGCGGTTCGGCGGGCTGGTAATGCGCCGCCGCGGGAGCGGGGGCCGGGGCGCTCGGGGTCGGAGCCGGGGCCGGGGCCGCGGGCGCCGGGGCGGGTTCCGGGGTGAGGGTGGGAGCGGGAGCATTCCACGGCGAGTAGCCGGCGGCCTGCTGCTCCGCGCCGAAGTTGGGGACCGCCGAGGTCCAGGCGGGCTCCGGGTATCCGCCGCCGGGCTCGCTGTAGGTGGCTACCCCGTAGTCCTCGGCCTCCTCATAGGCGGTGCCCGTCCAGCCGGCCTGGTCCGCTGCACCGGCGGGGGGAGCCTCCGGCGTGCGCCGCTCCGCCTCGGCGATCAGCTCCGCGGGGGACGACTTGATCGTCTCCTCGGGCGGGAGCTTGGCGCGGGGGTCGAAGCGGAAGGTGCCGTCATGCCAGCTCAGCGCGTTGAGGACGACGTCCTCCCCCTGCCCCGACGGGCCGGCGGCATGGAAGAGGTGGCCAAACAGGAAGAAGAGCGATGCGGTGTCATTCTCGCTCTCGAGCGCGAGGGCACCCGTCGCGCGCTCCGTCTGCATGGTTTGGAGCAGGGTTGCCAGGTTGGATTCCTGCAGCAAGCCCTGAGTCTGCACAGGCCCTTCTCCGTGTGGGGATAGATCTGCCGCAAGGGCGGAATCAGAATCTGAGTTCGGCCGTATAGTAACAACCCCGCGCCCGATGCGCGGCGGTCTTTCCAAGGCGAGCAAGGGGGCTGGGTGAGCCGGACCCCGACCGGGCCTCTCCTGGAAACCGTCTAGACTGAGGCCGTGGGCATTCCTCGCATGCCGGTACGCCGACATGGCTTCGGCCTCCCATCGATGTCCAGCCTCACCGCCGGCGCGGTGTGCCCGGCACGGGCCGGGGGGTGGCAGGCGCGGGTTGTCTGAGCCACCCGCATCGGGGTCGACGGAACAGTCCGGCCAGGTCCGGTCCGCCTTCCCGTCCTATGAGGAGCTGTCGGCCGACCTGATCGAGGCGCTCGATCAGGCGGGCCTCTTCATCGAGGACGTGCGGCACCACCTGGAGCCGTCGGTGGGGGAGCGCCGTTTCGAGTGCACCATCCGGCTCTCTTCCAGCGAGCCACCCGCGCGCTACCACGTCCACCTCAGCTTCGTCTGGGACGCCCTCCTGACCTACATCGCGGCCTACGGCGCCGGCGCCGATTGCGACCTCTACCACGACGACGACGAGGCCGAGGACTGTCCCCACCACCAGCTCACGCCCCAGCCCTTCGTCGAGCTGGAGGCGGAGTTCGTCCTCGGCGACGGAGGCTACGAGCTGCACGACGTGGCCGAGATCTCGTCGTGGGTGGAGACGGTGCAGGAGCTGCTGGCCAAGGTGTTCCGGGACGAGGACCGCCCCTCCGTCCACGTCGGGATCGCCTCCCTGGGATCGACCACGCTGGTCGAGAAGTTCACCGCCGAGCACTCGTGGCTCCTCGACTTCGAGCAGCCCCCGGACGTCGAGGGGATCGCCCGCCAGATCCTGACCGCGCTGCGCCTGGTCCCGCAGCTCGCCGACCGCCTGCCGATCTGACCCCGGCGGGCTCATCCCGCTCGCAGTCCGGCGGCCACCTCGGGATCGATCTCGGCGACCAGCCGGCGCCAGAACGGACGTCGTGGGAGCTCCGGATGGGGCACCGCGGGGTCGGCCCGGCTCGCGATCTCGCCATGCCGGCCGAGCAGGATGAGGTCGGCATCAGCGCGCCGCGGGCCCCAGCGGTAGGTGGCCCGCCGGCCGCAGGCCTCCTCCGCGTTGGCGCACGCCTCCAACCAGCGATGGGCGGTCCACGGCTCGGGGCTGCGGGCCAGGACCACCTGATTGTGGAAGTCGCCCTGAGCGACGACGCCGACAGGACGGGTGAGGATCTCCATCGACACCCCCTCCACCGCCATCCCGGACGACTCCAGGGCGTCGCGGAGGCAGCGCAGGGCGCGCCCGCGGTGGCCAACGTTGCAGCCCAGCGCGATCCAGGCCCACGGGGAGGTCGGAGGCGAGGTCGGCGAGGCGGTCGGAGAGGCGGCGCCGTTCATCCGGTGGGCCCGGGGGACGGCGCCCGGCGCACCGTTTCAGGGAGCTCGCGCAGGACCGCGTCGGCCACCCGCAGACCCCGGCTGATCGCCGCCACGTCATGGACCCGCACCATCTCCGCCCCGGCGGCGACGGCGAGCACGCAGAGCGCCAGGGTGCCCTCGACGCGCAGCTCCGGCGGGGCGCCGTCGAGGAGGAGGCCGATGGTGGATTTGCGCGACGCACCGAGGAGCAGCGGGCGACCGAGCCCGCGGAGCTCGGCCAGGCGCCTCATCAGCTCGAGGTTCTGGGCAGGCGTCTTGCCGAAGCCGAAGCCCGGGTCCACCACCACCCGGTCGGCTCCGATGCCGTGCCGCGCGGCGACGACCAGCGACTCCCGGAGGTCGCGGGCGACCTCCGCCACCAGGTCGGAGTACTCGTGGCCGCGGCGGTTGTGCATCGCCACCAGGGCCACGTCAGGGTGGGAGGCGATCACCGGCGCCATCTGCGGGTCCCCGCGCAGGCCCCAGATGTCGTTGACCATGGTGGCGCCGGCGCCGATCGCGGCCCGGGCCACCTCTGCCTTGCGGGTGTCGACGGAGATCGGGACCGGGAGCCGGCCCGCCAGCGCCTCCACCACCGGGATCACCCGGCGCAGCTCGGTGGGCGCGTCGACCGGGGCGGAGCCCGGCCGTGTGGACTCACCGCCCACGTCGATGAGATCGGCCCCGTCCGCGACCATCCGCTCGGCGAGGGCCACCGCCGCGTCCACGTCCCCGGCGAGACCATCGCCCGAGAACGAGTCGGGGGTGGCATTGACGATCCCCATCACCAGCGTCCTCGCGCCGAGCTCGAGCCAGCGGTCCCCGCAGCGCAGCCGGGTCCGGTGGCTCCCGGAGGCGAGCGCACCCGCGAGCGCACCCGCTAGGTCCTGGTTGGGAGGACCGCCTCCGCCCAGACGCGACGCCACCGCCAGCAGCGAGTCGGGCGGGCCGAGCAGGACCGTCCGGCGACCGTCTGGGGCGGTGACCGCCCTCCCTCCCTCGGCCTGGATCGCCCGTTCCAGCGCCCTGGCCTGGCCGGGCTCGAGCCCCTCGACGGCGATCGCCTCCGCGGCGGCGCCCGGAGCGTGGAGCGAGGTCCCCGCCGGTCCGGCCACCGCCTCCAGGGCCAGCTCCAGAGAGCCGGACCCGCCCGGCGTGAGCGGCCGGACGTTGTGACGGAGAGCAGCCTGGGCCGCGGCGAGGGCGGTGCTCACCATCCGAGGGCCCGCTCCACCCGCCGGCGCTCAGTAGCCGTCGGCGTGCAGGGTCGGATGGTCCATGCCCACCGCATGCCCGACCTCGTGCAGCACGGTGCGGCGGATCTCGTCGGAGAGGGCGGCCCGATCACGACACCAATTCTCGATGTTCAGCTGGTAGATCTCGATGGCGGCGGGGTTGAGCTGTCCCCAGCCGCCGGTGACCCCGTAGACATTGCCCAGCCAGTAGCCGAGCGCGTGGGGGTCGAGGTGCCGGTCCATCACCATGTCGAGGGCGGGGAGGGGCGCCACCGCGATCCCGGTGCCGGTGTCCTCGAGGAAGTCGACCACGGGGGAGGGCAGCGCCGGCAGTACCGCCCCGGCGATCGCCTCGAACTCGCCGGCGCCGATCCGGAAGGGGACCACGTACCTGGCCGGATCGAGGTGGGCGGCGCGGCGGAAGCAGGCCTCGGCGTCCTCCCTGCCGCTCCACTGGAGTGCCTCGCCGAGCGCGAACCAGGCGTCGGCCGAGCCCGGCTCCAGGCGGGTCAGGCGGTCCAGCGCCTCCGCCGCCTCCGCCGGCGCGCCGGCCCGGAGCGCCATCTCCCCCCGGGTCTCCCAGACCTCGGGCTCGTCGGGCGCCAGCGCGCAGGCGCGGCGCGCCACGGTGAGGGCCTCCGCGAAACGCTCGCGCTCCTCGAGCCGGTCGATCCGCTCCAGGAGCCGGGTCAGCGGGTCACCGGCCATGCCGGCCGCGCCCCCGGCGGCGCCGTCGACCCGTCCGCCGGCTCGGGGGGTCGGCGCGGTCCCCGGTCCGGCCGCTCGGGTGCCACATGGCCCGGAGTGTATCCCCGCGAGCTTGGCGCCGCGCCCATGGAGGCACGCCCCCGGGCCGCCCGGCGAGCTCGGCGCGGGCCCGGCGTCTGGCCTCGCCCAACTCGGCGCCGGCCCTGTTTGTGCGGCCAGTACATGTCTCGAGTGCCCGCGGAGCCCTAGCCTGAACTCGCAGGAGTTGGGCGTCCGGACTGGACGGCACGGGAGGTCCTTGAGCGCGATGCTACTGGCACAACTGGTCCCAGATCCGAGCTGGTTGAACTCGGGGGACAACGCCTGGCAGATCACTGCCGCGACGCTGGTCGGGATCATGAGTGTCCCGGGGCTCGCGATCCTCTACGCGGGGATCATGAAGCGCAAGTGGGCCGTCAACTCGGCGATGATGGTGCTCTACGCGTTCGCCATGACGCTCATCGTCTGGACGCTGTTCGCGTACAACATGAGCTTCGGGCACCCGGGCATCCTCGCTGTCGTCGGAAAGCCGGCCACGGTGCTGAGCGCCAACAGCCTGGAGCAGCAGGCCCAGATCCCGCTCCTCAACGGGCTGATGCCGCCGATCCGGTTCCCGCTCAGCTCCATGGTCTACTTCCAATTCGTCTTCGCGGCGATCACCGTGATCATCCTCGGCGGCTCGGTGCTGGGCCGGATCAGCTTCAAGGCCTGGGCCATCCTGGTTCCGGCCTGGATCACGGTCGTCTACTCGGTCGGGGCCTTCAGCATCTGGGGCGGCGGCTGGCTCTCCCAGATGGGAGCGGTGGACTTCTCCGGCGGTTACGTGATCCACGTGGCCGCCGCGGTCTCCGGGTTCACCGCGGCGGCGGTCATCGGTCCGCGGCTGCTCCGCGACCGCCAGCACACCAGCCCCAGCAACCTGATCATGGCGGTGGCCGGCGGCGGGCTGCTCTGGCTGGGCTGGAGCGGCTTCAACGGAGGGGACCCCTACTTCGCCAACGCCGACGCGGCCGGCGCCATCCTCAACACCCACCTCTGCACCGCCACCGCGCTCTGCACCTGGGTGATGTGGGACGCGCTCCGGTTCAAGAAGGTCAGCGTGGCCGGGGCCATCAACGGCATGGTGGCCGGCCTGGTGGCGATCACCCCCGCGGCCGGCTTCATCGACGGCTACGCGGCGCTGGTGCTGGGCGTCCTCGCCGGCACCCTGCCCTGGATCACCATCAACCTCGCGCCCAGGTTCGCGCTCTTCCGCCGGGTCGACGACACCCTCGGCGTTATCCACACCCACGGCGTCGCCGGGGCCCTGGGTGGTCTCTTCACCGGGATCATGGCCGACCCCAACATGGTCGAGTACCTGGGCGTCAAGGGCACCCCGAACTCGGTGGTCACCGGGCTCTGGTACGGCCACCCCCAGCAGCTCCTGTACCAGTTCATCGCTCTCGTCTTCATCATCGGATATGACGCGGTGGCCACATTCGTGATCGTCAAGCTGATCGGCCTGGTGGTGCCGCTCCGCGCTCCGGACGCTCACCTGGAAGTCGGCGACCAGGTGATCCACGGCGAGGTGTCCGTCGACCTGGAGCCCTACCCCGGGGCCCCTCACCTGCCGGTGCCGGCGATGGCCCCGGCGACCTGACCTCTGCTCCTCGGGCCTGCGTGGGAGTCGTGCCCTCCCACGCGGGCCCCCCTCCTGGACGGGCACGGCGTGTCACCGGGCCCGTCCCTGTTTAACCTCCTCACGCGGTGGCCGCCTCCCACCGAATCCGGCAGGACGTCGGACCTGCATCGGTCAGGCCTCGAGCGGGTCGCGTCCGGTCGTGGTGTAGGCGGAGCAGCGCGCCCGCGCCAGGGCGACCGCGTCCGCGCTGATGTCGGCGCCGGCGAACGAGCAGCCGGCGGCCAGCGCCGCGATCGCCGAGCTGCCGCTCCCCGCGAAGGGGTCGCACACCACCATCCCCGGTTCCACGCTGCCCACCAGCATGCGGGCGAACAGCTCCACCGGCTTCTGAGTCGGGTAGGCGCCCCGGTGGATCCGCTTGATCCGCCAGACGTCGGCGAGGTCGCGGCGGTTCAGCCGGCGGCGGCCCTTGCACGCGAACACCACCAGCTCATGGCTGCGCCGGAAGTAGTGACCCATCCCGATGTTCACCTTGTCCCAGACGATCACGCCCTTGACATTGAAACGCTCGCGCATCAGCGCCCCCAGGCTGAGCAGCGAGAACGAATCGAACATCACGTAGATGTGGCGGTCGGGGCGGAGCACCCGGTGGCATTCCTCGAGGAAGCGCGAGAACGTCGCGGGGTCGTCGTGGAACTCCTGGAACCATCGGGAGTTCCCGGGCTCGCCGTAGCGACCCACGATCCGTCCGCGGCCGAACTGCATGTGCTGGTTCATGCCGGAGTAGGCGGGGTCGGTGACGATGCAGTCGACGGATCCGTCCTCGAGGGCGCCCAGGAAGTCGAGGCAGTCGGACCGCTCGACGCGCCAGAGCGGCGTGGCGTCCGGGACGTCGTGAACCGCGAGCCCCATCGCGCGAAGCTTAGCCGCGGCACCGGCTGGCGGAGCGCCGGACTGGCCCCGCCGTCCGGGGACCGCTCGCGCCCGTCACGTGGGGGGCCAGGCGGTCAGCCCTTCTCCCCTCCACTCGGGCGAGGCCACATCCCTTCGTCGGGCGGGGTGGGGCGATCATCCGGTGGGACCGTCCGATCGTCGGGGGGGGTCGACCGGTCATCCGATGGCCGGCGCCGGTCGTCGAAGGAGGCACCGCCGGGAGGTCCGCCCGGCTGACCCTGCTGCCCCGGGAAGCCGAGGCTGCGCAGCAGGTTCTCCAGCTCCTCGGGCCCACCGAGGTCCTCCTGGACCCGCTCGGCGAAGCGGGAGAGCAGGTCGGAGAGCTGAGGATCCGCGGTCAGCTTCTCCTGCAGCCCGCCGAGTTGGGAGAAGAGGTCGCGCATGGCGGCCTCCTGGGCGACCTGCATGAGCACCGGCTGGGAGGCGGCGGCGGCGACCGCCTGGGCCTGCTGGCGCACCACCTCGAAGCCGCGGCAGCTCAGGCAGGTGCCCTCGTGCCCGCAGCGGCAGAGGCGCGACTTGAGACTGTCCAGCTCACGGTGCAGACCGGAGAGGTCGACTCCGGGTTGAGGATCGCCCATGCGTCGATCCTACGCGCCTCGGCGCCCCGGGACCCTGCGCCCCCGGCCCCGGCTCAGGCGGCTACAGTCGGTCGATGCCCGCCACCCGCCGCCGCGCGCTCGTCACCGGGGTCACCGGACAGGACGGCCCCTACCTCAGCGAGCTCCTGCTCGCCGAGGGGTACCAGGTGGCGGGATTGGTCCTCCCCGGCGATGTCGTCCCCGACGCGGTGCCGGCCGCCGTGCACCTCCTGGAGGGGAGCCTCACCGACGGCGCCTCGCTCCAGGCGGTGCTCGCCGAGGCCCGGCCGTCCGAGGTCTACAACCTGGCCGCGGCCACCTCGGTCGCCGACTCCTTCGACAACCCGGTCGCGGTCGCCGAGGTGACCGGGCTCGGTGTGCTCCGGCTGCTCGAAGCCATCCGGCAGGCCGACCCCCGCATCCGTCTCCTGCAGGCCTCGAGCGCCGAGATCTTCGGCGGGGCGACGACCTCGCCCCAGGACGAGGGGACCCCGCTCTGCCCGCTCTCCCCCTACGGCGTGGCCAAGGCCTTTGCCCACCAGACGGTTCAGCACTACCGGCGGAGCCGGGGGATCTTCGCCGCCAACGCCATCCTCTACAACCACGAATCGCCACGACGGGGGACGGGCTTCGTGACCCGCAAGATCACCTTGGGCGCGGCGCGGATAGCGCGCGGCCTCGAGACCGAGCTGCGGCTCGGCAACCTGGATGTCGAGCGGGACTGGGGCTACGCGCCCGACTACGTCCGGGCCATGCACCTGGTGCTCCAGCAGGACGTCGCCGACGACTACGTGATCGCGACCGGCCGGACCCACACCCTCCGGGAGCTCCTCGAGGTCGCCTTCTCGGTGGTCGGGCTCGACTGGCACCGGCACGTGGTCACCGATCCCGCCCTGTTGCGCCCGGCCGAGCCGGTGCGGCTCTGCGGGGACGCCAACCGGGCGCGCGCCCGGTTGGGATGGACCCCGACCCGGGAGTTCTCGGACGTCATCCGTGAGATGGTGCTTGCGGATCTCGCCGGCCTCGATGCGGAAGCCTCCCCGCCGCCCCCGCAGGGACCGGTGCGGGGATGAGACGATCCGCGCCATGAGCAGATCGGCGCTGATCACCGGCATCACCGGCCAGGACGGCGGCTACCTCGCCGAGCACCTGGTGTCCCAGGGGTACGAGGTCCACGGCCTGATCCGCGGCCAGAACAACCCCCGTGCCGCCGTCGTCCGGCGGCTCGTCCCCGAGCTGCGCCTCATCGACGGCGACCTCCACGACCAGTCCTCGCTGATCGCGGCCCTCGAGGCGACCCACCCCGACGAGGTCTACAACCTGGGGGCGATCAGCTTCGTCGCCCTCTCCTTCAAGCAGGCGATCAACACCGGGGAGATCACCGGCCTCGGGGTCACCCGGATGCTGGACGCGATCCGCCTGGTCAACCCGGCGATCCGCTTCTACCAGGCGTCGAGCAGCGAGATGTTCGGAAAGGTGCGGGAGACGCCGCAGAACGAGCTGACCCCGTTCCACCCGCGCTCCCCCTACGGGGCCGCCAAGGTCTACGGCCACCACATCACCGTCAACTACCGGGAGAGCTACGGGCTGTTCGCGGTGAGCGGCATCCTCTTCAACCACGAGTCGCCGCGGCGGGGCCTCGAGTTCGTGACTCGCAAGATCACCGACGCGGTGGCCCGGATCAAGCTCGGGCTGGAGTCGGAGCTGCGCCTCGGCAACCTCGACTCCCAGCGGGACTGGGGGTTCGCCGGCGACTACGTGCGGGCGATGCACCTCATGTTGCAGCAGGACCAGGCCGACGACTACGTCATCGCCACCGGGGAGACCCATTCGGTGCGCGAGTTTCTCGAGCTGGCCTTCGGGCACGCCGGGCTGCGCTGGCAGGACCACGTGGTCGTCGACGAGCGGTTCCTCCGCCCCGCGGACGTTGCCGTGTTGGTTGGCGACGCCGGCAAGGCTCGGCGGGTTCTCGGCTGGGAGCCGACCGTCTCCTTCCCCGAGCTGGTCGCGATGATGGTGGAGTCGGACCTGCGCGCGGTCAGCTCGACAGCCGCGAGCGCAGCCGCATCCTGAGCGCCACCGCCATCACGGCGCAGGCAACGGCGACCGCGATGCAGAAGGCGATCTCGACCCGCAGCAGTGCCCCCGGGAGCACCAGGAGAGCGACCACCAGGGCCACGGCGCCGGCAACCCAGCCTGCCGTCGCCCCCCGGTACCCGCGCAGCGCGATGCACGCGTAGGCGAGCGAGAAGGCGGCCATCATCCCCTCGCTGCCGAGCGCGAGCAGGGCGAGGTCGCCGCGCGCGAGCGGCCGGCTGCTGTGGAAGAGGATCTGCAGCACGGGCGGGCCGAGGAGGGCCATCCCTGCGACCGAGATGGCTATGACCGCGGCGACCAGGAGGAGGATGCGGCGCAGCATCAGGCGGAAGTCCTCCAGGCGGCCCGCCGCGGCGTCGGCCGAGAGCTTGGGCATGAGCGACGCCTGGATGGCCTGGAAGAAGAAGAGCGGGATGCGGGCGACGATCAGGCCGTTGAGGACCCGGCCCGCGGCGCTGGGATCGCCACCGGCGAAGAAGGCCTTGACCGCGAGCGGAGCCACGTTCATCAGCGCCTGGGCCAGCAGCGACCCGGCGAGCAGCCAGCCCAGGGCGCTGGAGAGCTCGCTCCAGCGGGCCGGCGGCCCCGGGCCGGCGACCCCGTGCTGGCGGGGCATCACGGCGGCCAGGCCGATGAGGCACGGCAGGCTGATGGCCAGCCCGTACGCTCCGTCGCTCCTGACCCCGGCCTTGAGCAGGACGAGTGCCGCTGCGATCCGGACCGCCCCCTCCACGATGAGGACGGTCGCGTAGCCGCCGAAGCGAGCCGAGCCGGCCAGGGTTCCCCGGGAGAGGTAGTAGAAGGTGTAGGTGGCCATCGCCGCCAGGAAGCCGACCAGGAGCAGCCCCTGCCCGTTGAAGAAGGTGCTGATCAGGGGGCCCTCGCCGGCTCCGGCCAGGACCATCACCCCGAGGGCGAGACCCACCCCCAGGAACAGGGCTCGCCGGACCACCGGTCCCGCCCCCAGACCCGCCACCCGCCGCGCCGACGCCGCCCGCCCCACCTCCTGCTCCAGGGGGAGGAAGAGGCCCGGCGCGGCCACGAAGGTGAGTGCCCAGAGGGCACTGAAGGCCGAGTACGGCTTGGCCGCCAGGGCGTGGTTGGCGATCACCACGAAGGCGTAGGTGGTCAGACCCTGGAAGGCGAGCCCGATGCCGATCACCAGGGCCCCGGGGGGCAGGGGGTTCGGCCGGGCCGCGGAGGCGGGGCCCGCCGGGGCCGCGTCGATGCCGGGGGGGAGTTGGAGGTCGGTCATGGCGTCAGGGGCGAAGTTTGTCGCAACCGGGCCGCCTGGGTCCCGCCCGGACGCCTTGGGGCTGCGACGCTCCGGAGACGATTCCACCCGTGTGTTGCAACTGGCACCCTTTCGGGTATAGTCGTTGCAGGCGGGAGCTTTCGAGAGCCGCTGCCCCGGCCGTCCGTCGGCCAGATGCCGCGTCATTGCCGCGAGCGCGTGCCTCCGAAGCTTCCCGGAATACGTGTGCTGCCGCCGCACGGCCATATCCTGCGGCGCATCGAGGTTGACAGTCCGCTGATCGCACCGGACCTCGCGCTCGACCGGCTTCACCTCATCGTGCCCGATGAGAGCGACGCCATGGTCGTGCTCACCACCCTTGCAAACGGCGGTGCCGCCGGAGCGGATCCCCGCGCCGTCTTTGCCGAGCGCCTCTCCGAGCTCGGCCACCTCACCGCCTCCTTCAGCGACGACGATCCCCCCCAGGTGCGGCTGGCGCTGCCCGATCTGACCCTGCAGTGCGTCCCCCAGCCCGACCCGGGCGGCGACCCCGCCCATCTCGCCCTCCGGGTGATCTCGCTCAAGCCGGTCAGCGACCATCCCGAGGGGGCCAAGATCCTGACCCTCACCGCCCGTCACCCGGTGGTCACCGCCGCCAACGGGGTGGCCAGCGACACCTTCCGGATCCTCGATTGGCGGCGTGCCGGTGCCAAGGCCGCCAAGAGCGAGCGCCTCTACGCCACCCTGAAGCTGGTCGAGCGCCTGGAGGGGGCGGAGAAGGGCCGAGCCCAGACCCAGCGAACCCGCTACATCGCCGCCCGCGAGTTCTGGCGCTGCAAGACCTGCCGGGCACTCTGGCGGCCCGGGGAGCAGACCCAGTGCCCTTCCTGCGGACGCGAGTTCGGCGAGATGGACCGCAGGCAGCCGGAGATCGCCAAGGTCGAGTTCTCCGTTCCCGAGGGAGAGCCGCTCAACCTCGCCCCGGACGCGGCGGTGCTGGTGGAGCCGGAAGACGAGCCCAACTTCGTCGGCCGGGTCTCCCGGATCGACCACCACCGGCACACCGTCGAGGTCACCACCCGCACCTTCGAGCATGCCGGGAGCGAGGGCTACATCACCCCCTCCTTCAACCGAGCCCTCTACCAGGCCAAGCGCTCGGTGCTGGCCGCGATCGCGACCCGGGATTTTGGGGTGGGTCTGCTCGCCCAGCTCCTGGTCGCCGCCGACACGGTGCGCTCGCCCGCGTACGTCCCGAGCACCGAGCCGGGGGGATGGCTCACCGAGGGGATGCAGGCGAACCCGCCCCAGGACCGGGCGGTCGCCCTCCTCTCCGGTCTCCAGGCCGGGCAGGCCGTCTTCATCCAGGGGCCGCCGGGGACCGGCAAGACGACGGTCATCGTGGAGGCCGTCAAACGGCGTCTCGCCGCCGATCCCGAGGAGCGGATCCTGGTCACCTCCCACTCCAACCTGGCCGTCGACAACGCGCTGGAGCGGCTCGCCGGCACCCCCGGGATGCGGGCGGTGCGGGTCGCTCGGGCCGAGCGGGTCCACCCGGCGGTCGAGCGCTTCCGCTGCGACGACGAGGACGACCCACGGCTGATGGAGGCCAACTGCTACTTCGCCACCTGTGCGACGGCGGCCACCTCGGCGATCACCGACATGAACTTCGACGTGGTCATCCTCGACGAGGCCAACAAGGCACGGGCCGACGAGTCCCTCCCAGCCCTGCGCCTCGGCTCGGCGCTCGCCCTGGTCGGCGACCACAAGCAGCTGCCCCCGGTCGAGGACGACTCCCTCTACGGCATCGTCGAGACCGATCCCTTCCTGGAGGAGCTGGTCAACACCTCTCTCTTCGAGATGGCCTGGGACGGCGGCCTTCCCGCCGAGGCCCGGTGCCTGCTGACCATCCAGCACCGGATGCACCCGCAGATCTCCGCCTACATCTCGCGTGCCTCCTACGAGGGCCAGCTCGAGGACGCACCGGAGGTTCAGGCCTATGAATTCGTGACCCGCAAGCCGCTGCCGGTCGCGCTTCACTTCGTCGACACCGACGGCATGCGGGGAAGCCGGGAGCGCCGCGGCCCCGGTGGCGCCCTGCGCAACGAGACCGAGGTGCGGGTGGCGGCCCACGTGGTCCGCCTGCTCGACGAGCGCTGCCCGCGCGATCTGAGCATGGCGGTGATCGCCATGTACGCGGAGCAGGTGGAGCGGCTGCGCCAGGCTTTGGGGCGGCGCAAGTTCAAGCGGTCGGTGAAGATCGACACGGTCGACTCCTTCGAGGGCCGCGAGGAGGACCTGGTCGTCATCTCCCTGGTCCGCTCCAACGAGCGGGGCCGGATCGGCTTCCTGCGGGTGCCCAACCGGCTCAACGTCGCCGTCTCCCGGGCCAAGCGGCTGGTCGCCTGCATCGGCGATGCCAACACCCTGAGGTCCGGTGAGGAGTCGATGTACGGCGTGCTGGTCGAGGCTGCACGAGAGGCCGGCGGCTACGTCCTGGCCTCCGAGGTGGTGTCGCCGCGGCGCCGTGCCGACCATCCCTTCGGGACCGAAGGTGAGGCCGCTCCGGGCGAGGGCGCGGGGTCGCGCCGCCACCGCCGTCGCCGCCGGCCTGGCACCATCGCCGCGGTGCCGCCCGCGCTCGGGCCCGACGGTGGGCCGCTCGCTCCCGCGGCGGGCGCGGAGGGGCAGATCGGCCAGCCCGCGCGGCGCCGCCGTCGGCGCCGCCGTCGCGGGGGGTCGCACTCGGAGATGGGAGGAGCCCTCCCCGGGGCGGACGGCGAAGTGCCGCGTTCCGAGGGGGAGGCCGGCAGCACACCCCCGGCGGGCCAGGCCAACTCGCGGTCGCGCCGTCGCCGTCGCCGTCGCCACGGTCCGCGACCCCTGGGTGCGGGCGGCATCGAGGGCGGCTCGGCCACGCCGGGGACGGGTCCGAGTGGCGGCGAGAGCCCGGGCGGCGAGGCGGGCCCCCCGCCGTCCGCAGGCGACTGAGCCGCCCGCGGGCGGGGGTCGGCGGCGAGCTCCGCGCGTCGGAGCCGCGTGCTCAGCACCCCTGCTAGCCTTCTCGCCGCGATGAGCGATCAGGTCACCGTCTACGTCCGCGGCGGCGATCCGGCCTGCGCGGCGGCCCTCCAGTACCTCTCTCAGCGGGGCGTCGAGCACCGGGTGCGCGACATCCTCACCGACCCGTCGGCGAGCGCCATCCTGCTCGGCCGGCTGGGCCGGGTCACGGTCCCGGCCTTTCAGATCGGCGAGCGCCTGATCGTCGGCTTCGATCCCGTCCAGCTCGCCCGCTTCCTGCCCCGTCCCGAGGGGGAGGCGGGTCCGAGCGTGAGCTTCGGCGCCGGGGTGCGCACGGTGACGGCTGCGATCGCCGCCGCCCACGGGCTTCCCGCCGCCTACGGGGTCGAGGTGGGGCCGGTGCGCGAGGGCTCCCCGGCCGCCGCCGCCGGGGTGAGCCCCGGGGACGTCATCACCGCCATCGGCGCCTACACGCTCACCGGCGGGGAGGCCCAGTTCCGGACCGCGGTGGCCGCCCGACACCCGGGCGACGCCATGGCGATCACGGTCTGGCGGGACGGCACCTCGCAGGACCTGGCGGTCCAGTTCCCCGGTGCCGACGACGAGCCGGTGGTCTCCCCGGAGGCGGGCCGCCCCGCCTGACGAAGCTGCGGCGGGCCGTCACCAGCCGGGAGGCGGCTCCGAGCGGTTGAGCAGGCGCACGAAGTCCTCGGCCCGGGCCACGGCCTCCCAGCGGCGGCTGAAGAAGTCCTGGCAGATCATCCGACCGTCGGCCACGCTGGTCACCGTCACCGCCCACTGGTTGAGGGCCTTGGAGACCTCGACCTCGTAGGTCTCGGCGTCGTTGCGCACCACCAGACCGGTGGGAGCCGGCCGGCGCTGCAGTCTTTCATTGCGGTGGGGGGACGCCATAGCCATCGCAGATACCTCCACGGACGATCGGGGACCCGGACCCGGCAGCGAGACCTCGGTGCTCTAGAGAATCGGGGGAGCGACACCGAGCAGCCTGAGCCGCTGGGCACCGGACATCCCGCAGGCATCTATTCTCGCGCATCCGGGGCCCGGAGAGAAGCCCGGGCAGCGACAGCACCACGGGCGGGCCCCGGGTGGCGGCCGCGGAATCAGACGTCGAGGGAGAGCTGCCCTGATTGTGCCACAACCGGCCCGGCCGGCGATCTCGGGGACCCCTCGACGGCAACCGGCGCGGGAGGCTCGGGGGCAGCGCGCGCCCACCCGGGGACCTCCCCGTCGCGGTCCTCCATCCGCTGCAGGATCGGTCCCGGAGGACGGGGCAGATCCACCCCCAGGAGGTGGGCCATGTCGAAGCCGTTGACCACCGCGTAGTTGCTCCGATTGTTGTTCATGAGCACGTGGACGGGAACGCCCCGCTCGGCGGCGGCCTGGATCGCCGGTACCCACTGCGCCAGCTCGGACGGCGGGTAGAGGTAGTCGAAGCGCTCGCCGGTCGTCGCTGTCTTCCGGTACCAGGTCTGGTAGTTGCGGCCGTGGAAGCGCACCAGCACCAGGCGGGGGGAGGTGACCGCCAGATGGGGTGGCGCGGTCCCGCTCCCGAGCTGGGGGGCATCCACCCCCACCAGGGTGCAGTCCAGCTCCCGGAGCAGATCCTCGGTCTCCGCGAGCCGGCCCGGCTCGAACCAGGAGCGGTGCCGGAACTCGACGGCGAGGACATCGCCCGGGTGCCGCTCACGGGCACGCAGCACCGCCTCGCGGCCCGCGGTGCCGGCCACCAGCCAGGGTGGGAACTGGTAGTGCACCGCGCCCAGCTTCCCGGAAGCACGGAGCGGGGCCAGTGCCTCGAGGAAGGACCGCTCCTCCTCCGCGGTCGGGGCGCGGGGGCGGCCCTGCTCGCGCTCATGACCGGTCAGGCTCCGGTAGGCCTTGATGTTGAAGAGGAAGTCATCCGGGGTGCGGGCCACCCACCCGGCGACCCGATCGGGTGTCGGGATCCCGTAGAAGCTGGTGTCGATCTCGACGAGGGGGAAGTAGCGGGCATAGAAGCTGAGCCGCTCGGGCTGCCGCCGGCCCCGGAGCTCGTCGGGGTAGAACTCCTCGTGGTCGAGCCAGTTGCAGGTCCCGACCAGGATCGGGGCGGGCGCCCGCCGTGCCTCCATCTCTTTCCCCACCGTGCAAGCGGGTCCCGTAGGGCGGGGACCCTCGGGCAAGGCCGCCCCCTATTCTGGCCGTCGCGTCCCAATCCGAGCCGGCCTGACTGGCCACCACGACGAGAAGGCGCACCCATCGGTGATCATGCGCAGGATGGTCACCGCCCCCGGCGTGGTGCGCCGGCCCGCCGACCTCCTTCATCTCGCCACCGCCGCCGTCGAGGCGGGGGGACGGGTGATCAACGCGGCCCGGGCCAGCGGCCGCGCCACCGTCGCCGAGTCCAAGGGCCGCGGGGACTGGGTCACCAGCGTCGACCGTGAGGCCGAGGCGGCGGCGACCTCCATCCTGCGGATGGCGACCCCGGAGATCCCGATCCTGGCCGAGGAGGCCGGGGGCATCCGGTCGGAACGCTTCTGGGTGGTCGACCCGCTCGACGGGACCACCAACTTCGTGCTCGGATTCCCGATGGTGGGGGTGAGCATCGCCCTCGTCGAGAGCGGCCAGCCGGTGGTCGGCGTGGTCGGCGCTCCCGAGCTCGGTGCACGGTGGTCCGCGGTGCGCGGCGAGGGCGCCTTCGACCGCGCCGGCTACCGCCTGGATCTTCGCGCGGCCTCCGCCACCGGCGTCACCGCCACCGGCTTCCCCTTCCGCCACCCGGAGTGGCAGCCGCGCTACCTGCCGGTGATGAGCGCGGCTCTCGGCGAGTTCGAGGACCTGCGCCGGGCCGGCGCGGCGTCGCTCGACCTGGCGTACTGCGCCTCCGGCGTCTGGAGCGGCTACTTCGAGCTGGGGCTCGGGCTCTGGGACATCGCCGCCGGCGCCCTGCTGGTCCGCGAGGCGGGTGGGGTGGTGACCGACTGGAAGGGCGACGAGGACGCCGTCTTCCAGAGCGGCGACATCCTTGCCGGCGGGCCCGGCTGGCATCAGCGCATGCTGGAGCTCGTCCGCCGGGTGGAGGGGAGGTGAGAGACCGTAACCGGAGCCGCCTCCTCCGATTCCACCTTCACGTGCCATGAGGGAGATTCCGCCTCCGTGACTGCCGAACCCCCCGTGACCGCCCTCGCCCGCCGCACCGCCGCGCCCGGAGGCCTGCTGGCCGGCCGGCGGGTGCTGGTGACCGGCGTCCTCACCCCCAAGAGCATCGCATACGCGATCGCCGACGCCTGCCTCGAGCGCGGGGCGGAGGTGATCCTCACGTCCTTCGGCCGGGCCATGAGCCTCACCGAGCGCAGCGCCCGGCGCCTCGGCCTCGCGGGACCGGTGCTGGAGATGGACGCCTCGCGGCCGGACCAGGTGGCGGCCGTCGCCGCCGCGCTGCGGGAGACGTGGGGTGGCCTCGACGGCGCCGTCCATGCCATCGGCTACGCGCCCGAGGACGCCCTGGGCGGCCGCTTCATGACCACCCCGTGGGAATCGGTGGCCACGGCCATGCAGATCTCCGCCTTCAGCCTCAAGACGATGGCCCAGGAGCTCACCCCCCTGATGGAGAGGAGGGGCGGTTCGCTGGTGACGCTCACCTTCGACGCCACCGTCGCCTGGCCGCTCTACGACTGGATGGGCCCGACCAAGGCGGCGCTCGAATCGATCGTCCGCTACCTCGCCCGCGACCTCGGGCCCCGCGGCATCCGGGTCAACACGCTCTCGGCCGGCCCCCTCGAGACCGTGGCCGCCAAGGCGATCTCGTCGTTCTCCGACCTCAAGGACGCCTGGCAGCGGGCCGCACCCCTCGGCTGGGACAGCGGTGACGCCAGCCCGGTGGCGGACGCCGCGGTCTTCCTGCTCAGCGAGCTGTCCCGGGGGGTGACCGGGGAGATGCTGCACGTGGACGGGGGCTACCACAGCCAGGGCGCACCCGCGGCCACCCACGTGCTGGAGGAGCTGGGGGGATGACCGGGGAGCGCAACGGCCGGGTTCGGGTCGTGGTCACCGGCATCGGGGCGGTGACCCCGCTGGGCCTCGACGTCGAGTCGAGCTGGGACGCCTGCCGCCGCGGCCGGTCGGGGATCGTCCCGATCTCGCTCTGCGAGGCGTCCGACCTCCCCACCCGGATCGCCGGCGAGGTCAAGGGGTTCGACCCGGTCGATCACCTGGGGCCCAAGGAGGCGCGCCGCACCTCGCGCTGCGTCGCCCTCGGTCTGGCTGCCGCCCGTGAAGCCGTCGACGACTCCGGTCTCGACGTGGGCTCGATCGCCGACGACGTGGGAGTTCTGGTGGCCTCCGGGATCGGCGGCCTGGAGTGGCTGGAGAACGCGGTGGTCCGCCTCAACCAGGGGGGGCCGAGGCGGGTCTCTCCCTTCACCATCCCGGCGATGATCCCGGACATGACCGCGGGACGCGTGGCCATCGAGTTCGGCGCCCGCGGCCCGAACTTCGCGGCGGTCTCCGCCTGCGCCTCCTCGGGCAACGCCATCGGTGAGGCGGCGGAGTGGATCCGGCGCGGCGACTCCGTGGCGGTGATCGCCGGCGGCACCGAGGCGGCGATCTGCCGGATCGGCATCGCCACCTTCAACGCCATGCAGGCGATGTCCACCCGCAACGACGAGCCCGAGAAGGCGTCCCGGCCCTTCGACAAGGACCGCGACGGGTTCGTGATGGGAGAGGGCTCCGGGATTCTGATCCTGGAGGAGTACGAGCACGCCCGCCGGCGTGGGGCCCGGATCTACGCCGAGGTGGTCGGCTACGGAGCGACCGACGACGCCTGCGACATCGTGCAGCCCGATCCGTCGGGTACCGGCGCCTGCCGCAGCGTGCAGCGCGCCCTCCGCCGCGCCGGGGTGGAGCCCGACCAGGTCGACTACGTCAACGCCCATGGCACGTCGACGCAGCTCAACGATGCGGCCGAGACCCGGGCCGTCAAGGCGGCGCTCGGGGCACGGGCGGCCACGGTCCCGATCAGCTCCACCAAGTCGATGACCGGCCACCTGCTCGGCGCCGCGGGCGGCGTGGAGGCGATCTTCTCCATCCTCGCCATCCGCGACCGCTACGTGCCGCCGACCATCAACCTGGACGAGCCCGACCCCGAGTGCGACCTCGACTATGTCCCCAACGTCGGCCGCAGCGTGCCGGTCGACCTGGCGCTCAGCACGAGCTACGGATTCGGCGGGCACAACGCCTGCCTCGCCTTCGCCCGGGTGGAGGGCGAGTAGCACTCACCCTGCTGGCACCCCGACTCGTCGCGGTGCTCGGCTGGCTGGCGGTGTGGGCCCGCGGCTGGCCCGACCCCGCGAGCGCGGCGCTGATCAGCGGCTGGATCGTCCTTTCAGTGCTGGCCCTCGTCGACCTGGCCGGCGAGCAGGGCGGCGGAGCGGGGTTCCGGCTCATCCCCTGGGCGCTAGCGGCCTTCGGCTTCGCGACGGCCGTCTCGGTGGTCCGCAGCGCTGCAAGGTACGTAGCCTCTGGTGAAGCGACAGAAAGATCCTGCCATAACGTCGCTGAAAGGATATTCTGGCGGTCTTTGACCGGGCTGTGCGATCTCGCCGGTCACGATCCGGTCGTGACCACCCGCGGTGGAGATCTGTCACGTGGGGGCCGGGATACCGTCACTCGAGATGCTGCGAGTAGTGCATATGCTCTATTCCAATGTCCCAGCAGCCCACCGATCCGAACACCGCCGTCGTCCACCCACCCGCCGGCTCGGCATCTCTCCGCTTAGCGGTCGTTATAGCCCTGGCGGCCGCGGTGCTGGCAGTGGCCCTCGGGGTGGTCGCCATCCTCTCCGACGGGGCCCTCGCCGGGGGGGCGGCAAGCGCCAGCCTGGTGGTCGCCGGCACGGCGGTCCAGGCCGCGGCCCTGGTGGTGGTGACCGTCAACCTCTACCGAGCCCGTGCCGAGCTGGCCCGGCGCCACGCTGAGATCGAGGGGATGGCGAGCGTCGATGCGCTGACCGGGCTGGCCAACCGGCGCGCCTTCGAGTGCGAGCTGGAGCGCCACGTGCGCCCGGGTGCCGACCTGGCCCTGCTCCTCATCGATCTCGACAACCTCAAGTCCATCAACGACTCGGTTGGCCACCTGGTCGGCGACGAGGTGCTGCGCGGCACCGCGCGCCGCATCCAGGGCTGCCTGCGCACCACCGACATCGTCTCCCGGCTGAGCGGTGACGAGTTCGCGGTGCTGCTGCCCCGGGTGGGCGACCGGAGCAACGTCGAGGTGATCGCCCGCCGCATCGTCGAGTCGGTCCAGCGGCCGTACCCGGCCGAGCTGCACAGCTGCACGGTCAGCGCGAGTGCTGGCGTGGCGATGCTGGAGAGCGGGGCCGGCCGCGGGGATCTGCTCCGCAACGCCGACGTCGCCCTGATGCACGCCAAGCGCCAGGGCAAGGGCCGCTACGT
>Ga0187880_1000404_pt1 | contig 37320 bp, 33 predicted proteins | sample June2016WEW_19_4_FD_132998 | JGI IMG/M metagenome (GOLD analysis project Ga0187880, IMG submission 132998) | Peatland microbial communities from SPRUCE experiment site at the Marcell Experimental Forest, Minnesota, USA - June2016WEW_19_40 | ecosystem: Environmental > Terrestrial > Soil >... | reverse complement strand
GGCCATGGGCAGCATCGGCTGGCTGCGGTCGAGGGCTTGGATCTGCGTCTTCTCGTCGACGCAGAGCACCAGGGCGCGGTCCGGGGGGTTGAGGTAGAGCCCGACGATGTCGCGCACCTTCTCGATCAGCTGTGGGTCGGTGGAGAGCTTGAAATACTCGCTGCGGTGGGGCGGCAAGCCGAAGGCCTGCCAGATCCGCTGCACGCTGGTATGGCTGAGCCCACTCGTCGCCGCCATCGACCGGGTGCTCCAGTGGGTGGCGTCGCGGGGCGTGGACTCCAGGGTCTTCACCACCACCGCCTCGACCCGGTCATCGCTGATCTTGCGCGGGGCGCCACGGCGCGGCTCGTCGAGCAGGCCGGCCACCCCGCCACTGATGAACCGGGACCGCCATTTGCCGACCGTGGCGTTGGTGACGTGCAGTTCCTCGGCGACCTGCAGGTTGGTCACCCCGCTCGCACAGCGGAGCACGATCCGAGAGCGCACGGCCAAACCCTGGGCCGTGGTGCGCCGCCGGGTCCAGCGCTCGAGGATCTGGCGGTCCTCCGGGGTGACCACCAGCGGCGCCTTGGGACGACCTCGGTTGGGTTGCATGCCGGAGCCCTCAGGGTAGCCGAAAGAGGCTCCTGTATTTTATCAGTTATCTCCGGTACAGGACACTAGGAGCCCTTGCTCTTGGCCCAGGTGACCACCGTGGTCTGGCCGGGGCGCTCGCGGCGCGAGATGAGCTCCCAGCCCGCTTCGCCCAGGAGCAGTGCCTCGGCCGCGAGCTCCTCGTCGCTGTCGGCACGCTCCAGGAGCAGCGAGCCGTCGGGGAGCCGTTCGGCGCTGGCCAGATCGTCCGCGGAGAACATGGGCTGAGGGTACGAGCGCACCTCGGGCTCTCCGGGGATGGACGTGTGACGAAACGCCGATAGCGGGTCACAACCCGCACCACGGATCGCACAGCCTCATCCGTGCCCGCGGCGGTGCGACGGGCGCCGGGTCGAGGCCTCCACCCCACGCCGGCACGATGCGTTCGGTAACATGCGCGATGGCGCCCGGATCCACTCGCGACGTGCGGCGTGGGGCGCCCGTGGGGAGGTGGGGTTGGCTGGTCTCGGATTCACGGCGCGGCAGCCGCGCGGCGTCCGTGCGGTCCGCTGGCACGCCGGCGGTGTGAGCCGCTCGCGCGGGACGGACCGGCTGCGTGCCGCCCTCGCCGTCGCCGGCGGGACGCTGCTGGCGATCGCCGCCTCCGGCTGCGCGCTCGGCTCCCCGAGCCAGGTCGGCGGAGTTCGGGGCGCCTCCACCACCGCGACTCCGGCGGAGCCGGGCGGCGCCACCGCGGTGACACCCGTGGCCCCGACTCCCGGCGCCGTCGCCTCCACCGCCGGCGTGAGCATGTCGCTCCAGGGCGTCACTGCGTCGCGACCGCGGACTGCTGGGCGGTCGGATGGTCGACGGCGGACGCCGCCGGCCAGCCCGAGACCCTGATCGCCGAGGACACCGGGGCCGGCTGGCAGGTCCTGCTCAGTCCCCCGGTGCCCGGCAGCACGGGCGGCGAGCTCGACGCGGTGACCTGCGCGGGCGACGGGGATTGCTGGGCTGTCGGCGACTCCTGGCAGGGGTCGGGCACCGGTCGGGACACTCAGCCGCTGATCGAGCGGGAGACGCGGGCCGGCGGCTGGACCGTCGTCTCCAGCCCTGCCCCGTCCGGCGACCAGGACAGCGCCCTCGACGGAGTGGCCTGCGCCGCGGACAGTGGCTGCTGGGCGGTCGGATACTCCTCCGCCTCGACGGCGGCGGGCACGCGGTCGGAGACGCTGATCGAGCAGGACTCCGGGAGCGGGTGGAGCATCGTCGCGAGCCCCGTCCCCACCGCCACCGGAGCCGGTGGCCAGCTCGCCGGCGTCGCGTGCGCGGCGGCGGGCTGCTGGGCGGTCGGCCACTGGGACAATGCCGCCGGCACCCCTCAGGCCCTCATCGAGAAGTACGCGGGGAGCGCCTGGACGATCGTTCCGGGACCCGGGGCCAGCCCCACTCCCGGTCGCGCCGCCACCACGGCGGGGAGCCTCCTCTCCAGCGTGACCTGCGTGGGCCAGAGCACCTGCTGGGGCGCCGGCTCCATCCTGGGAGCCAAGGGGACGTCGCAGGGATTGCTCGAGGAGTACGACGGCAGCGGCTGGAGCAGCGTCCCCGCTCCCGCGTCGGGGAGCCAGCTCCTGGGCGTGGCCTGCTCGGCCATCGGGGACTGCTGGGCCGTCGGTGACTCCACCGCCGCGGGCTTCAGCACCCTGATCGAGCAGGAGACGGCCGGCGGCTGGACCATCGTCCCCACCCCCCTGCCCTCGGTAACCACCGACCCTCAGCTCAACGGCGTGGCCTGCGTTGGCACCGGCGAGTGCTGGGCGGTCGGCGGGCCCGCGTCGCAGTCGAGCAGCGGTTCGATGATCCTCGAGCAGATGGCGGCCGGAGCGGACTGACCGGCTGCCGGACGAGATCAGGTTGACGCCGCGACCGACCACCCCGTATAGTTCGCCGACGATGCAGAGCGTGCACGCCTCGAAACAGCTCGCCGGACGCAAAGCCCTCGCAGGGGCCAGAGCCGCCGGAACGAAGTAGAGGCGCGCGCCGCACGGCGCTCCCGCCGCCAGCGGAAGAGGGCTCCCCCAGAGCGAGGGAGCCCTCTTTGTTTGTCTCCGAGCATCTCGAGAAGCCAGTCCGCGGGAGTCCCATGAGCATCCACAACCGAACCCAGCCGATCCGGGTCGTCGTGCTGCCCGGCGACGGCATCGGACCGGAGGTCATCGCCAGCGCGGTGAGCGTCCTCCAGGCGGCGGCAGCCGCCCATCAGCTCGACCTGGAGCTGATCGAGCGGCCGATCGCCGGAGCCGCCATCGAGGCCGAGGCACGCCCGCTTCCCGAGTCGACACTGCAGCTCTGCCGCGACGCCGACGCCGTCCTCTTCGGCGCTGCGGGTGGCCCGCGCTGGGACCATCTGCGCGGCGACGCGAGACCGGGAGCCGCCATCCACGGGCTGCGCCAGCGGCTGGGCCTCAGCATCAATCTCCGCCCCGTCCGCGCCTTCCCCGCCCTCTCCAGTTGCGGACCGCTCCGGCCCGAGATCACGCGCGGCACCGACTTCATCGTCGTACGCGAGCTTTCCGCCGGCGCCTACTACGGCGCTCACGGCCGGAGCGGCGAGGGCGACTCGGAGCGCGCCCATGACACCATCACCTACAGTCGCCAGCAGATCGCGCGGGTCGTCGGCTTCGCCTTTGCCCTGGCCCGCGGCCGGAGCCGCCACCTCACCTCGGTGGACAAGGCGAATGCCCTCGTCAGCGGGCGGCTCTGGCGCGACGTCACCTCCGAGCTGGCCGCGGACAACCCGGACGTCGCTCTCGATCACCAGCTCATCGACAGCTTCGCGCTGCGCATGCTCCAGCGGCCGTCAGCGTTGGACGTGGTGGTCGCCGAGAACCTCTTCGGCGACATCCTGAGCGACGAGGCGGCGGCGATCAGCGGGTCGCTGGGCCTGATGGCGTCGGCCAGCCTCAATCCCGACGGCGGCCCCGCCCTCTACGAGCCCATCCACGGAACCGCGCCGGACATCGCCGGGCGCGGCATCGCCAACCCGGTGGGCTCGATCCTGAGCGTCGCCCTCCTCTTCGAGCACTCGCTCCGCCTCCCCGAGCTCGCGGCCGAGATCCGCACCGCGGTGGACGCGGCCCTCGACGCCGGAGCGCGCAGCCCCGACCTGGGCGGCACCAGCTCGACCGCCGAGATGACGGCTGCGATCCTCGCCGGCATGTCGCAGGCGCCTCCAGCACGGCGGGGTGAGGCGAGCGCGGCTTCGCCGCGCCGCCGAGGGGCGGCGAGCCCCTCTGAAGGCAACCGGGTCCCCGTCGGGCCCCTGCCCGATGGGGAAAACCGCGCATGACCGTCGAGCGCATGGCGATCATCGACTCGACCCTCCGCGAGGGTGAGCAGTTCGCCGGGTCCGACTTCAGCCTGGCCCAAAAGCTGGACATCATCGCCGCGCTCGACGAGTTCGGGGTCGAGTACATCGAGATGACCTCGCCGGCGGCCTCGCCCCAGTCCGAGGCCGACCTGAGGGCCGTGGTCGCCGCCCGCCCCCGGGCCCGGGTGCTCACCCATACCCGCTGCTCCATCGAGGATGTGGACCGGGCGCTGGCCGCCGGCGCGGACGGCGTCAACGTCCTCTTCGCCACCTCTGACGTGCTCCGCCGGGCCAGCCACCGCCGCCCCCTCGACGAGGTGATCGACATCGCCTGCGGGGTCATCAGCCATGTCCGCAGCGCCGGCCGCGAGATCCGCTTCAGCTGCGAGGACGCCTTCCGCAGCGACCTCGAGGAGATCCTGGCGGTGTACCGGGCCGTCGACGTCTGCGGACCCCATCGGGTCGGCATCGCCGACACGGTCGGCATCGCCACCCCGCGCGAGGTCGAAGAGATGGTGGTGGCGGTGCGGGCCGCCGTCGGCTGCGACATCGAGTTCCATGGCCACAACGACACCGGCTGCGCGGTGGCCAACGCCCTGGCCGCCCTGGAGGCCGGGGCCACCCACATCGACACCACCGTGCTCGGCATCGGCGAGCGCAACGGGATCACCTCGCTCTCCGGGCTGATCGCGAGGGTGGGCACCGTCTCCCCCGAGCGGGTCGATCCCTACCGCCTCGACCTGCTCCCCCCGCTCGACGCCCGCGTCGCCGGGATCCTCGGCATCGGCGTGCCGTTCAACGCCCCCATCACCGGCGCCTTCGCCTTCACCCACAAGGCGGGGATGCACAGCAACGCGGTGCTCCGCGACCCGCGCAGCTACGAGGTGCTCCAGCCCGAGCGTTATGGACTGGAGCGGCAGATACTCATCGGCCACCGGCTGGTCGGCCGCCACGCCATCCGCGACCGGGCCCGCGGGCTGGGGGTGGACCTCGACGAGGCGCAGATCGCCGCGGTGACCGCCGAGATCAAGCGCCGCGCCGACTCGGCGACCCTCGCCGACGAGCAGGTGGACGACCTGCTGCTCGGCTGGCCGGCCCCCGCCTAGGACACCGCCGCCCACCGACACCGACCCGCCCACGACAGCCAGAAGGAGAGCCGAACCAGATGGGAACACTCGTCGAAGAGATCTTCACCCACCGCCTGGGTCGACCCGTGCGCGCCGGCGACACCGTGGTCGCCGAGGTCGACGCCGTGATGGCCCACGACGTCACCGGGCCGCTCGCCATCGACGCCTTCCGCAGCCTGGGGATGCCGCTCTGGAACGCGGCCCGCACCGTCTTCAGCTTCGATCACGTCTTCCCCTCCAACAGCGTGGCCGCCAGCGAGCTGCACCGCCGCATCCGCGAGTTCGCCGCTGAGCACGGCATCCGCAACCTCTTCGCCGAGGGCATCTGCCACCTGGTGATGGTCGAGCGCGGCTTCGTCCGCCCCGGCGGGGTGGTGGTCGGCGCCGACTCGCACAGCACCACCTACGGCGCCCTGGGGTGTTTCTCCACCGGGATGGGCTCCACCGACATCGGCGTCACCATGGCCACCGGACGCTCCTGGTTCCGGATTCCGGAGACCCTCCGCATCGAGGTGGACGGCGAGCTGCGCACCGGGGTCCAGGCCAAGGACGTCGCGCTCACCGTCATCCGCCGGCTCGGCGCCGAGGGCGCCAACTACCTGGCCGTCGAGTGGGGCGGGCCGGCGGTCAGCGCCATGGGGATGTCGGAGCGCTTCACCCTCGCCAACCTCTCCGTCGACTTCGGGGCCAAGTGCGGCCTCTGCGAGGTCGACGCCACCACCTGGGCCTACCTCGGTCTCCCCGACGGAGGCACGCGGCGGCCGCGCGCTCCCGACTACGCCGAGGTCCTGCACATCGACGTCGGCGACCTCGAGCCACAGGTGTCGGCGCCGCCCGCGATCGAGAACGTGCGCCCGCTCTCTGAGCTGGCCGGCACTCCGCTCGATGAGGTCTTCATCGGCAGCTGCGCCAACGGGCGGATCGAGGACATGGCGGTGGTCGCCGGGATGCTCGAGGGGCGGCAGGTCAACCCGACCACCCGGACCATCATCATCCCGGGCACCCGCACCGCCTACGTGCAGGCCCTGGAGCGGGGCTACATCGACACTTTCGTGCGCGCCGGCGCGGTGGTGATGGCCGCCGGCTGCGGACCGTGCCTGGGCCGCCAGCACGGCACCCTCGGCCCCGGCGAGCGGGCCCTCTCCACCAGCATGCGCAACTACCCGGGACGGATGGGGAGCCCGGATGCGGAGATCTACCTCGCCAACCCGGCGGTGGCGGCGGCATCCGCCCTGGCCGGGATGATCGCGGACCCCCGGGAGGAGCGCTGATGGCACGGATCTTCCGCTTCGGCGATGGCGTCTCGACCGACGCCATCATGCCCGGCCGGTACAACCTCACCACCGACCCGGCGGCGCTCGCCCGGGCCTGCTTCATCGAGAACCGGCCGGACTTCCACGAGTCGGTGCGCCCCGGCGACGTGATCGTGGCCGGTAGCAACTTCGGCTGCGGCAGCTCGCGCGAGCACGCGCCGCTCTCGATCAGGGCCTGTGGGGTCAGCGCCGTGGTGGCCCGCTCGTTCGCTCGCATCTTCTACCGCAACGCGGTCAACCTCGGGCTGCCGGTGATCCGCTGCGCCGACCTCTACGCCGCCGTCCAGGACGGCGACCAGGTGGAGGTCGACGTCGAGCGCGGGACGATCGTCGCGGCTGGCCGCACCTTCCAGGGCGAGCCGCCGTCGGCGGTCGCCCGTCGCATCAGCGAGGCCAGCTCGCTCGTCGAGCTCATCCGCAACCACGGCTGGGCCGCCATCGAGGAGGTGGTCTGAGCCGTGCTCACCGCCGCGCCGGCCGGCTCCGGCGCTCATCCCGAGGAGACCTGAAGCGTGCAGACCCCAGCGCCGGCATCCCCGGCGCCCAATCCAGAGGAGACCCGATCATGGCCGCAGCGACCACCGCCTGTCCCGAGTGCGACGCCCAGGTGGAGATCGGCGACGACGCCGAGGTGGGCGAGATCGTGACCTGCCCGGAGTGCGGTGCAGACCTGGAGATCCGGGGCCTCGCCCCGGCGCGTCTCGACGTCGCCCCGCCCGAAGAGGAGGACTGGGGCGAGTGACGGCTCCCCACATCGGCATCCTCTGCTCCCGCATCCGGGTCGAGGAGAAGCTGCTCCTCCAGGCCCTGCGCGCCCGCGGCGCGGAGCCGGAGAGGATCGACGACGACGAGGTGACCCTCGAGATCCGCGGGGAGTCCGGCCCCGGCGCGCTCCCCGCGGCGGCAGCCGCGACCCCGGCGTGGGACGTGGTCCTCGACCGCAGCCTCAGCCAGACCCGGGCACTGGCGGCGCTCCGCATCCTGGAGGCGCAGGGCATCGTCACCGTCAACACCGCCCGCGTGGTGGCGACCTGCGGGGACAAGGTCGCGACCAGCACGGCCCTGGCGAGCCGCGCCCTGCCCTCCCCGCGCACCCTGGTGGCCTTCACCCCGGAGGCCGCGCTGCGTGCCATCGAGGAGCTCGGCTACCCCGTCGTGATCAAGCCCGCGGTCGGCTCCTGGGGCCGGATGGTCTCGCGGCTCAATGACCGGGACGCCGCCGAGGCGGTGCTGGAGCACAAGCGCGCCCTCGGCACCGCCGCTGACTCCGTCTTCTACGTGCAGGAGCACGTCGACAAGCCGGGCCGCGACATCCGCAGCTTCGTGGTTGGCGGCGAGACCATCTGCGCCATCTACCGCCGCTCCGAGCACTGGATCACCAACACGGCGCGCGGCGGCGAGGCCTCCAACTGCCCGGTGACCGGCGAGATCGACCGGCTCTCGCGGGCGGCCGCCGAGGCGGTCGGGGGCGGAATGGTGGCGGTGGACCTGCTGGAGCGGGGCGACGGCGAGCTGCTGATCTCGGAGGTCAACCACACCATGGAGTTTCGCAACAGCATCGACACGACCGGCGTCGACATCCCGGGCCGGATGGCCGACCACGTGCTCGCGCTGGCGGTGCGGCGGACGGCCGTGGGTGCCCTCGCATGAGCGCGCCAATCCACGCGGCGCCGGTGGGGCACGTCGTCGTAGGGGGGTTTGCGCAGGCGGCGATTGCAGCGCCGCCGAGCACAAGCCGCCGACGCCAAAGGCGTCGGACGAGCGTCCCCGCGAAGATGACGCGCCCCGGCGGCGCGTTCAGGGATCACGCCCCATGACCGCCCCGACCGCCACCGTCGCGCCCCCCCTCGCGGTCGCCGACCTCCTGCTCGAGATGCTCGCCATCCCGAGCCCGACGGGCAGTGAGTGGAGGCTGGCGGCGGCGCTCCGGGAGCGACTGGCGGGCGCCGGCTTCGCCGCCGAGATCGATCCCGCCGGCAGCGTGGTGGCCACCCGGGGCGACGGGCCGCGCGAGCTCATGCTGCTCGGCCACCTCGACACCGTGCCCGGGACCATCCCGCCCCGCCTCGAGGCCGGCCGGATCCACGGCCGCGGCGCGGTCGACGCCAAAGGCCCACTGGCCGCCGCCATCGCCGCCGTGGCGCGCCGGCCGCTCGACCCGCGGACGCGGCTCACGGTGATCGGCTGCGTCGACGAGGAGGGCGACTCCCGCGGAGCCCGCCAGGTCGCAACCCGTCCCGCTCCCGACACCCTGATCGTGCTCGAGCCGAGCGGCTGGGAGGCGGTGACCGTCGGGTACCGGGGGATCGTCCGCGCCGAGCTGCGCCTGGAGGATGCCCTCCGGCACCGTGCCGCGCCGGCGTCGACGGTGGCCGACCGGCTCGTCGCTCTGCTCGCCCGCCTCCAGCGCGACCTCGACGACCGGGGCGCGGGACGCAGCTCGTTCCACCGCGCCGACCTGCGCGTCACCGGGCTGGAGGTCGTCGGCACCGGGCTCCGCGAAGCGGCTCTGGCGCGGCTCCAGTTCCGGCTCCCCCCGGACCTCGGCTCGGCGGCGCTCCTCGACTGGCTGGACCGGGAGCGGGGCGAGGCCGAGCTCCTGGTCCAATTCGCCGTCGACGCGGTCCACACCCCCCGCGACAGCCGAGCGGCTCGGGCGCTGGCCCGCGCCATCCGCCATCGGGGCGGAGCCCCCCACCAGAAGGTCAAGACCGGGACCGCCGACATGAACCTGCTCGTCCCCCGCTGGGGCTGCCCCGCCGTGGCGTACGGTCCCGGCGACTCGCATCTCGACCACACCCCCGAGGAGGCGGTCGACGTGGAGGAGCTGGAGCGCGCGGTCGACGTCCTCGACGCCGCCCTGGGGGGGCTCAGCCGGTGAGGGCGATCGTTCAGGGCGGCTCCGGATACGCGGGGGGCGAGCTGCTCCGGCTGCTCGCCGGCCATCCCGGCATCGAGGTCACCCAGGTCTCGTCGGAGCGGCTGCGGGGAAGGCCGGTCACCGCCGTGCACCCCCAGCTCCGCGACCGCACCCAGCTCCGCTTCTGCGGGCGCGACGACCTCGAGCCGGCGGACGTGGTCTTCTCGGCGCTCCGCCACGGGGAGACCGCGCCCGGCATCGACGCCACCCTGGCGCTGGCGCCCATCGTCGTCGACCTCTCCGCGGACTTCCGGCTCCACGACCCCGCCGACTATCCCCGCTGGTACGGCTGGGAGCACCCGCGCCCGGAGCTGCTGCCCACCTTCTCCGCCGGCCTGGCCGAGCTCCACCGTGCCGAGATCGCGGGCGGCGACCGCCTCTCCATCGGCGGCTGCGTCGCCACGGCAACCATCCTGGCGCTGGCGCCGTTCATCCGGGCCGGCCTGGTCGACCCGACCATGCCGATCGTGGCCGATGCCCTGATCGGTTCCTCGGCGGCGGGATCGGAGCCCACCCCGACGTCGCACCACCCCCACCGGAGCGGCGCCATGCACAGCTTCGCCCCCACCGGGCACCGCCACACCGCCGAGGTGCTCCAGGACCTGCGGGCCCTGGGCGCGGTCGGCGAGGTGGCCCTCAGCGTCACCTCGGTGGAGGCGGTCCGGGGCATCCTGGTCACCGCCCACCTCTGGCTCGGGGATGCGCTGGAGGAGCGGGAGATCTGGCGGGTGCTGCGGCCGCTGACCGCCGCGGAGCCCTTCCTCCGGATGGTCAAGCAAGCCCACGGCCTGCACCGCCACCCCGATCCGCGCCTGGTCACCGGGACCAACTTCTGCGACCTCGGCTTCAGCCGCGACCCGCACTCGCGCCGCCTGGTGGTGACCGCGGCCATCGACAACCTGGGCAAGGGCGCCGCCGGCCAGGCAATCCAGGCCGCCAACATCCGGCTCGGCTTCCCCGAGACCGCGGGGCTGGAGCAGACCGGCCTCTATCCGCTGTGAGCGCCATGGGTCGCGGGCGGCCGTGACCACGGTGACCCCCACGGGCGGGCGGTCGTGACCACGGTCGTCAAGGTCGGCGGGAGCCTGGAGGTCGACGAGGCGGGACCGCTGATCGCCGAGCTGGCCGGCTTCGACGGTCCCCTGCTGATCGTCCACGGCGCCCACCTCCAGCTCGACCGGCTGGCCGCCGAGCTGGGTCATCCCCCGCGGATGGTCACGTCGGCGCGCGGCGAGGTAACCCGGTACACCGATCGCCGGACCATGGATCACTTCCTGATGGCGTATTGCGGGCTGGTCAACAAGCGGCTGGTGGAGGCGCTGCGTCGCCAGGGCGCCGACGCGGTCGGGCTCTCAGCCATGGACGGCGGCATCGCGACCGGCCGGCGCAGGCCCGATCTGCGCATCGTCGAGGCCGGCCGCTCCCGGATGCTCCACGACAACCACGCGGGTGGCATCGAGCGCCTCGACCCCTCGTTGCTCCGGCTCCTCCTCGACACCGGACGGCTCCCGGTGCTGACCCCACCCGCCATCTCCGACCAGGGCGAGGCGATCAACGTCGACGGCGATCGCCTGGCGGCGGAGGTGGCCATCGCGGTGGGCGCGGAGCGCCTCTTGATCCTGATGAACGTGCCGGGGCTGCTCGGCGACCCCGCCGACCCCTCGACGCTGATCCCGCGCCTCGGCCGGGAGCAGATCGACACCCACCTCCCGCTGGCCCGGGGCCGGGCCAGGGTCAAGCTGCTGGCCGCCCGGCGGGCGCTGGAGGGCGGCGTAGCCGCGGTCGTCCTCGGCGATGGGCGGGGCGAGAGGCCGCTCCGCCACGCCCTCGATGGGGCCGGCACCTGGATCACGGACCCGGAAGGCAGGCCACTGGCGTCCTGAGGCCGGGACGCGGAAGAATTAGGGGTCTGTGAGCCCACACCCGATCGTCGTCGGGGCGATCGCCCCTGTCCGCGTTCGCCCCCGCCCACCCCGCCCCGGCCGCCTGGGGAGCCCGGCATGACCGGCGACCGCGTCAGCCAGGTCCTGCAGCTCGTGGTCGCGGCGGCGTTCCTGCTGATCGGACTGCTCGCCCTGCGCGATTGGTGGCGGGGCGGCGAGCGCCGCCGGGGCTACCTGGCGCTGGCGCTGGGCTCCCTGGGGCTGGTGGCCCTCGCCGGTGGGTTGGAGTCGCTGGTCGGCAACCAGCCCAGTCTCGACGGGCTGCTGCTCGTGCTCTTCATGCTCTCCGCGGCGGGGCTGCTCCTGTATCGGGACTCGGTGCTGCGGCTGCCAACCTGGGTGAGGATCCTGGCAGCGGTCCTGCTGGCGGGCCCGACCGCCTTCATCCTGGTGGTCGGCACGCCGGCCTCGGCCAACCCGGCCGCCACCACGCCGATCCGGAGCGCGGCCCTCGACCTCCTGCTCGCGGTCTGGTGCCTGGCGGTCGCGGAGCCGGCGTACCGGCTGTTCCGCTTCTCGGGAGGCCTCCCCCTCATCCAGCGGGCACGGATGCGCTCCCTCGCCGCCGGCTACGCCGGGATCATGATCGTGGTCGTCCTCATCCTGGTCGCGTTCATGGCCGGCGACGACAACCGCGTCGGCCTCGCCCTCCAGGCCTGCGCCCTGCTCTGCGTCCCTCCTCTCTACGTGGGCTTCGCCCCGCCTCGATGGCTGCGCGCGCGCTGGCGCCGGCCGGTCGAGGATCGGCTCCGCCGCGCCACCCACGACCTCCTACTGTTCAGCCCCGACCGGGCGACCCTGGCCAGCCGCGGCCTCGACTGGGCCATCCGGCTGGTGGGGGGAGCCTCAGGCCTGATCGCGGACGCGGGCGGTGAGCTGCTCGCCACCCAGGGGCTCTCCGAGGCCGAGGCTCGTGAGATCCTCGAGCTGCCGGAGCTGCGCCTTCCCGAGCACCTGGTCCGGATCGGCAACGGGGGGCGGACCGCGGTCGTGCACCGGCTCGCGGTGAGCTCCGGCACCGGACACCTGGTCGTGCTCGCCGGCTCGCTCTCGCCCACCATCGACGCCGAGGAGGCCGGCTGGCTCGCCGGGTACGCCGCCGCCCTCTCGATCGCCCTCGACCGCGTGCGGGTGTCGGAGCTGCTGGCCCAGACCGCCGACGAGCTGCGCGCCGCCAGGGACATGGCGGAGGCGGCGAGCCGCGCCAAGAGCGAGTTCCTCTCCCGGGTGAGCCACGAGCTGCGCACCCCGCTCACCTCGATGATCGGGTTCGCCGAGCTGCTCCTCGGTCACCAGCTCGACGCCGAGCAGGAGCGCCACGTCCGCACCATCCTGAGGGCGGGCGATCACCTCCTCGGGCTGGTCAACGAGATGCTCGACATCTCGCGGATCGAGGACGGGCGGATCGCGCTCACCTCGGAGCCGGTGAGCGTCGACCAGGTGGTGGCCGACGTCCTCGACCTGACCCGGCCGATGGCCGGGGAGCTCAACACCAGGGTGCGCGTGCCGACGATCCCGGGATCGCTGCGCGTCACCGCCGATCGTCAGCGACTGACCCAGGTCCTGCTCAACCTCGTCACCAACGCCATCAAGTACAACCGCCGGGGGGGATGGGTCGAGATCCGGGCCACCACCGCCGGCGGGCGATGCCGGGTCTGGGTCCAGGACGGGGGGGTGGGGATCCGGCCGGAGGAGGTGGAGCGCCTCTTCGCTCCCTTCGAACGCCTCTCCGCCGCCGCCTCCGAGGTCGAGGGCACCGGTCTGGGGCTCGCCCTCTCCAAGTCGCTGGTGGAGGCTATGGGCGGCACCATCGGCGTCGAGAGCGTGCTGGGCAAGGGGAGCACCTTCTGGGTCGAGCTGGCCCGGGCTGCGCCGGCCAAGCCGGCGGTCAGCCGGGACGGCGAGCCTGGGACCTCACTGGTGGGGAGCGCGGCACGCGAGGGTGCCGGCGCCGACCGTGCGGGCGCTGACGGTGCCGGCGCGGAGCACGCCGGGCCGGCTGGTGCAGCGCAGGAGGGTGCCATGGCCGGGGAGGGGGCCGCCTCGACGGCGTGACCGGGGGCGCCCCGGCGGCCGCGCCCGGCGGCCACCCGAGTGGAGGCTAGTGCACTGGCCTGGAGGTGGCTTTCTGGTTCGGATGAAACGGGAAGTTGCCTCTGGGCCGGTGCACTAAGTCGCCCCCGGCAGGGTCCCCGTCTGGGCCATGGTCGCCACGGTGAGCACCAGCACCACGAAGACGCCGAGCACCAGGGTGCCGGCGGCGCTCACCAGCAGCACCGCGCTCCCGGCCCGGCCGGTGCGCGGCCAGTCGTACGCGGGCTGGTCCTCGGCGGGTCGCTGGAACATGATCAGGGTCACCCGCAGGTAGTAGAAGACCGAGACCGCGCTGGTGCCGATCCCCCAGAGCGCGAGCGCGACGTTGTGGCCCTGGATGGCCGCCGCGAAGACCAGGAACTTGCCGATGAAGCCGGCGGTAGGCGGGAACCCCGCCAGCGAGAGCAGGAAGAATCCCATCGCCGCCGCCACGTAGGGCCGCCGGTACCAGAGCCCGCGCAGGTTGTCGTAGCGGTCCAGGTCCTCGCCCCGGCCGCTCATCACCGTGACCACGGCGAAGGCGCCGAGGTTGGTGAACGCGTAGGCGGCGAGGTAGTAGAGGGCGCCCTGGACCCCGAGCGGGGTGCCCGCCCCCACCGCGACCCCGATCAGGATGTAGCCGGCCTGGGCGATCCCCGAGTAGGCGAGCATTCGCTTGACGCTGTTCTGGGTGAGGGCCGCGAGGTTGCCGATGACCATCGAGAGGATGGCGACGGCGATCACCACCGCGCTCCAGTGGCTGACGTAGGCGGCGAAGGTGTCGTCGAAGAGCCGGACCATGACCACGAAGGCGGCCACCTTGGTGGCCACACTCATGAAGGTGGTCACCGAGGTCGGCGCACCCTGGTAGACGTCGGGCGTCCAGGCGTGGAAGGGTGCGGCGCTGACCTTGAAGGCGAGGCCGATGAACACCAGGATGATCCCGCCCACCAGGAGCGGGTCGACGGGGAGGGATCGGGTCAGGGCGGTGGCGATCTGGGCGAGCTGGGTGTGCCCGGTCTCGCCGTACACCAGCGCCATCCCGAAGAGGAGAAACGCGGAGGCGAAGGAGCCGAGCAGCAGGTACTTGACCGCCGCCTCCTGGGAGCGCTCCTCCTGGCGGGAGAATCCGCTCAGGATGTAGAGCGAGATCGAGAGCAGCTCGATGGCGAGGAAGATGACCATCAGGCTGGTGGCGCCGGCGACCAGCATCATCCCCGCGGTCGCCGCCATCACCAGCGCGTAGTACTCGCCGTTGTGGAGGCGGCGGCGGTTGAGGTACCCAGGGCTGATCACGACGGTCAGCAGCGAGGTGACCAGGATCACGCAGTTGGCGAACACCGCCAGCCGGTCGTAGGCGAAGGCGCCCGAGAAGACGGTGCGGCCGGACGGTCCGGCGTCGTACCACCCCCAGACGCTCACCGCCAGGGCGGCCACCAGCACCGCACCGCTGAAGACCGCCAGCCAGGTCCGGCGGGCCGGCGGCACCACCAGGTCGAGGAGCATCAGGGCGACGAAGCCGCCCGCGACGATGACCTCGGGAAGCAGGCCGAGCAGGTCGTGCCACCCCGGGGTCGCGGTGGCGAGCGGCAGCGCCGCCAGCGCGTTCACGGCGTGACCCCCGCCGGCGAGCTGCCGATCGCCGCCACCGGTGGCGGGGTGGTGACGCCGCTGGCGTCGGCCAGGGTCACGTAGCCCGGCACCGCCTGCGCGGTGACCGCCCCGACCGGGTGCGGGAAGACCCCGAGGAAGACGATCAGCGCGGCGAGCGGCGCCAGCACCAGGCCGTCGCGCAGGCGGAGGTCGCTCACCTTCTCGGTGGCCGGCCGGAGCGGCCCGTGCATGATCCCCTGGTGCATGCGGAGCATGTACCAGCTGGCGAGGAGCACGCCCATCCCGGCGAGCACCGCCAGCAGCCAGAAGTACTGGAAGGCCCCCAGCATGATGGTGATCTCGCCGACGAAGCCGTTGGTCCCGGGCAGCCCGAGGCTGCCCAGGGTGATCACCATGAAGAGAAAGTAGAGCCAGGGCATCCGCCTCTGGAGCCCGCCCAGCTCGCGGATGTCGCGGGTGCCGGTGCGCGCCTCGACCACCCCGACCACCAGGAAGAGCCCGGCGATGATGATGCCGTGGTTGACGATCTGGATCACCGCCCCGTTGATCCCGTTCTGATCGAGGCTGAAGATGCCGAGCGCGATGAAGCCGAGGTGGGAGAGGCTGGCGTAAGCGACGATCCGCTTGAGATCGGTCTGGCTCAGGGCCATGAGCGCCCCGTAGAGGATGCTGAGCAGGGCCAGCGCCACCAGCAGCGGCTGGAGCTGGTGGGCCTGGGGCCCGAAGAGGGTGATCGCGTAGCGGATGAAGCCGTACGCCCCCATCTTGCTCACCACCCCGGCGAAGAACACCAGGGCCGGTGCCGGCGCCGACTCGTAGAGGTCGGGCAGCCACGTGTGGAACGGGACGATCGGCAGCTTGATGGCGAAGGCGAGCGCGAAGGCGAGGAAGGCGAACATCGCCGGGCTGAGGGTCGGGACGGTGGTGAAGGGCAGCGGCACCCCGGTCTGGGCCGGCGTTGGGGTCGAGAGCAGCACCTCGAGGTCGAAGCTGTTGTGGCCCGCGGCGAGCGCCTGGAAGTGCAGGTAGATGATCGCAAGCAGCATCAGCAGGCTGCCGGCCACGGTGTAGATGACGAACTTGAGGGTGGCCCGGCCCCGGTTCTCGTTGCCGTAGAAGGCGAGCAGGAAGTAGAGGGGGATCAGCATCCCCTCCCAGAAGAGGTAGAAGAGGAGCAGGTCGAGGCTGACCAGCACTCCGGTGGTGGCCGCCTCGGCGAGCAGCATCAGCCCGCAGAAGAGCTTGAGCCGCTCGGTGGACCGGCGCGGCACCACCACCGCGCCGAGCAGGAAGACGCCGGCGTTGAGGGCGAGGATCCAGGCCGAGATGCCGTCCACGCCGAGGTGGTACGAGGCGCCGATGGCGGGGATCCAGTTGGCCTGCTCGACGAGGTGCATCGGCAGCGGGCCGCCGCCGTCGGCCGCGCCGGTCGCCACCCCGTAGACGATCATCCCGACCAGCACCGCCTCCACCGCCGCGAAGATGGCCGTCACCGCCTTGATCGCGCCGGCGGCCCGGCCCGGGATGACCTGGAGCGCCATCGCCCCGGCGACCGGGAGCACGACGACGGCGGTGAGCCAGGGGAAGCCGCTCATGCGGGTGCCGTCCACGCGGTTGCGCGGGTCATTTCGCGATCCCGGCGGCCACCATCACGGCGATGGTGAAGATCAGGACGAAGAGCACCATGTACGAGGCGTAGTCGCGGATCAGGCCGGTCTGGGCGCTCCGGAACGCGGAGCTGAAGTCGGTGGCGACGCCGGAGATGCCCTTGATCCAGCTGTCCATCACCGGGTCGCCCACCCGGCGGAGGCCGCGCGCCAGGGCCCGGGTGGGGCGGACCAGCACCGCGTCGTAGAGCTCGTCGAAGTACAGCTTGTGGAAGGAGAACCGGGGCAGCAGCCGCAGCCCCGGGCGGGCGAGCGCGCGCGACGGGTCCAGGTCACGGCGCACCCAGATGCGCAGAGCGATCCCGATGCCGATCAGGCTGCAGGCGAGGCCGATGAAGAAGCCGACCAGGCCCAGGCCCGTGCCCGGCTCCTTGGCGATCGGACCGCTGCCGGCGCTGGTGAAGACCGGGTTGAGGAAGGCGTTGATGAGGTGCGGTCCGAAGCTCACCGGCCACTGCAGGGCCCAGCCCGCGACCGCCGAGAGGCCGGCGAGGATCACCACCGGCCAGAGCATCACGGCGCGCGACTCGCGGGCGGTGCGGGCCGCGTCCGACTGCGGCTCACCCCGGAAGACCCGGCCGTAGAGGCGGAAGGCGTAGAGGCCGGTGAGCACGTTGACGGCGATGCCGACGATGTACAGCGCCGGGGAGCCGGGGCCGTTGATCAGGCCGAAGCCGAGCAGGTCCTCCTTGGAGAACATCCCCGCAAAGAGGAAGCCGGCCAGCGCCAGCGAGCCGACCAGGAAGCTCCAGGCGGTCACCCTCATCCGCGAGTCCAGCCCGCCCATCTCCCGGATGTCCTGCTCGTCGTGGACGGCGTGGATCACGTTGCCGGCGGCGAGGAAGAGGAGCGCCTTGAAGAAGGCGTGGAGCAGGAACTGGTACATCCCGGCGGCGTAGGCGCCGATCCCCACCGCGAAGATCATCAGTCCGATCTGGGACATCGTGGAGTAGGCGATCACCCGCTTGATGTCGACCTGGGAGAGGGCGATGAAGCCGGCCATGATCGCGGTGCCCATGCCCACGCAGGCGACCATCCCGGCCGCGATCGGGGCCCGGTCGAAGAGCGGGTGGAAGCGGGCGATCAGGTAGACGCCGGCGGTCACCATGGTGGCGGCGTGGATCAGGGCCGAGACCGGGGTGGGGCCCTCCATGGCGTCGGGCAGCCAGGTGTGAAGGGGGAACTGGGCCGACTTGGCGAAGGCCGCGACCGCCAGCAAGATGCAGATCAGGGTGATCAGCGGGGTCCCCGTGCCCAGCGAGCCGGCGTTGGCGAAGATCTGGGGCAGGCTCAGGGTGTACAGGTGCTGCGGGAACTGCAGGATCAGCGAGCACACCGAGCCGTTCGCGGGAGTGCACGCCGCTGGAACCGTCGTCAGGTTGACGAAGATCAGGAAGGCGGCGATCACCAGGGCCACGTCGCCGATCACCTGGGTGATGAAGGCCTTGCGGGCCGCCAGCACCGCGCTCTCGCGTTCGTACCAGAAGCCGATCAGCAGGTAGCTGGAGAGCGCCACCGCCGCCCAGCCGATGATCAGGATCACCAGGTTGGCGGCCAGCACCAACAGGGCCATCGAGAAGATGAAGAAGTTCATGTAGCTGAAGAAGCGCGCCGCGCCCTCGTCGTGCTCCATGTAGCCGACCGAGTAGACGTGGATCAGCAGCCCCACCCCAGTGATCACCAGCAGCATCAGCACCGAGAGCTGGTCGACGGTGACGTCGACCGAGACGTTGAGATTGCCCGCGCCGAGGTTCAGCCAGTTCCAGAGGGTGGCGGTCACCGACTGGTGACCGGAGGCCGCGCTCAGGACCAGGGCGAAGATGACCAGGGTGACCGCGAAGGCGGCCCCGATCGAGAGGGTCCCGGCGAGGTTGACGAAGCGGCGGCCGAGGACCGGACCGAGCAGCCCGCAGAGGGCGCTGCCCGCGAGCGGGAAGAGAAGCACCAGCCCGGCGAGCAGGGCGGCGGTCGCGGTGCTCATCGGGGCGTCGACCTCATCGCTTCATCTCGTCGAGGTCGTCGACGTCCAGCTCCCGGCCGATGCTGAAGACGCGGGTCAGCAGGCCGAGCCCGACCACCACCTCGGCGGCGGCCACCACGATCACCATGAAGGCGAAGACCTGCCCCTCCTCACTGCTCAGGAAGCTGGAGTACCCGACCAGCGCCAGGTTGACCGCGTTGAGCATCAGCTCGATGCACATGAAGACGACCAGCGGGTTGCGCCGGATCAGCACCCCCAGCGCGCCCAGGGTGAAGAGGAATCCGGCGGTGAGCAGGATCCACGGGAACATCGCCTGGGAGAGCATCAGCGTCGCGCCTCGGCCACCGGCGCCCCGGCGCCCGCGGGGGCGGTGGGGACGGGAGGCTCCCCGCCCTCCATCAGGTCGTCGCTCCAGCTCTCCGGGACCTGCGGCTCCCGGCGGATCCCGGTCCGGGACCGGCGGGTGAGGTAGACGGCGCCGATCGCGGCCACCAGGAGCAGCAGCGAGGTGATCTCGAAGGGCAGCACGTAGGTGTGGAAGAGCTGGTTGGCCAGAACCTGCACGTTGCCCACCTGGTTCACCGCGTTCTGGGGGAAGCCGAAGGTGTTGTAGGGGTCGGCGCCGGCGGCGCCGGTCGCCGTCAGGCTGCCCACCGTATAGCCGTGCATGCAGGCGGTGGCCTGGGTGGTGCAGGAGGTGGCGTAGGTGATCCCGTTGCGGGCCGCGATGAAGACCGCGGTGCAGATCCCGGCGATGGCCAGCACCCCGAGCACGAGCCGGGGATCGGTGATCCGGGGGTGCTCCTCGGAGGCGGGATCGAGCAGGGCGATGATGAAGACGAAGAGCACCATCACCGCCCCGGCGTAGACGATGAGCTGCACGGCGAAGAGGAACTGGGCGTTGAGGACCAGGAAAATGACCGCCAGCAGGCCGACGGTCAGCACCAGGGAGAGTGCCGAGTAGATGGTCTGGGGGGAGAAGACCACTCCCAGGGCGGAGATCGCGATCAGGATCAGCAGCGCCGCCAGCAGCGCGTTCACGACCGGCGCCTCCGCGGCCGGGCCGGGGCGCTGGGCTCGGGACCCGCGGGCGCTGCGGCGTCAGGGGTCGCCGGGGCGTCATCAGCCTCGCTGCCGGCCGGCGGCATACCACCGGCGGGTGGGTTGCCACGGGGAGCCCCGGTCCCGACGCCCGGTGTGGAGCCCCCGGCCCCTTCGCTGTCGCCCCGGCGCGCCGGCCCGGCGATGGCGGGCGGCCGGCTGGCGATCCCGTGGCCGCCGGGCAGCGTGGTGATGTCGCCCCGTGCCGACTGGGCCGCCTCCCAGGCCACCCGGGGTTCGACCCCCATGTCGGGCAGCTCGCGACCGCGCTGGTCCGAGCCGGCGCCGCGCGGCGCGACCGGTCCGCGCGCCTGCTCGAAGTGAGGCCAGGCCTCGAGCAGCTCCGCCTTGGTGACCACGGTGTGCTCCCGCCGGTAGTCGGCCAGGTCGTAGCGGGGCCCGAGGGTGATCGCCTCGGTGGGGCAGGCCTCGGCGCAGTAGCCGCAGTAGATGCAGCGCATCAGGTTGATCTCGTAGCGCTCGGCGTACCGCTCGCCCGGGGAGAAGGGGTGATCCTTGGGGTTCTCGGCGGGTCCGACGTAGATGCACCCCACCGGGCAGGCGGCGGCGCAGAGCTCGCAGCCGATGCACTTCTCGAGGCCATTGTCGTAGCGGTGGAGGATGTGGCGGCCGCGGTGGCGCGGCGTCACCGGCTTCTGCTCCTCGGGCCACTGCACCGTGATCGGCTTCTTGAACATGGTGCGGAGGGTGAGTGCCATGCCCTGGGCGATCTCGCGGAACATCAGCCGGCCCTCAGGGCGACGATGGTCCCGGTGATCATGATGTTCACCAGGCCCAGCGGGAGCAGCATCTTCCAACCGAGGTTCATGAGCCGGTCGTAGCGCAGCCGGGGGATGGTCCAGCGGACCCACATCATCACGAAGATGAGCACCGCCACCTTGATCAGGTACCAGATCACTCCGGGGATCCAGCCGACGATCACCCAGCTGGTCGGCAGCGGCGACAACCAGCCGCCCAGGAAGAGCGTGGTGGCGATGGAGGCGACGATCACCATGTTGATGTACTCGCCGAGGAAGTAGAAGGCGAAGCGCATCGACCCGTACTCGGTGTGATAACCGCCGACCAGCTCCTGCTCGGCTTCGGGCAGGTCGAAGGGGGCGCGGTTGGTCTCCGCCAGGGCGGCGGCGAAGTAGAGCAGGAAGGCGAGCGGTTGCAGGAAGACGTACCAGAGGTGCTGCTGGTTGCTGACGATATGCTCCATGTCGAGGGAGCCGGCCAGGATCACCGGCCCGATCAGGGCGAAGGCGACGGCCATCTCGTAGGAGATGAGCTGCGCCGAGGAGCGCAGCCCCCCGAAGAGGGAGTACTTGCTGTTGGCCGACCAGCCACCGAGGAAGATCGAGTAAACGCCGAGCGAGGTCACAGCCAGGATGAAGAGCAGGCCGACGTTGACCTGGGCGATGTCCCAGTGCAGCGCATATCCGGACGGGCAGGTGAGCTGGGCCTGGCCGATCGACGGCCCGCCGATGCAGTTGACGCCGCTGATCGGCATGACCGCGAAGGCGAACATCGCCGCCGCCCCGGCCAGGCTGGGCGCGACCAGGTAGAGCAGTTTGTCCCGGCCCGACGGCGCGGTGTTCTCCTTGAAGAGCAGCTTGACCGCGTCGGCGAGGGGCTGGAACAGGCCGAAGGGGCCGACCCGGTTGGGCCCGTAGCGCAGCTGGATGCGCGCCGCCACCTTGCGCTCGGCCAGGGTGAGATAGGCGCCGGCGGTGATCAGGAAGAGGAGGACGATCACGGCCTTGACCAGGATCACCCACCACCAGTCGGGACCGATGAAGTACTCCCACCAGGCGGTCGCGATCACGCCGTGACCTCCCCGAAGAGGGCGCGCCCGCCGTTGCCGGCCGCGGCATACGCGGGAAGGGCGGCCGCGATCTCGCGCTGGACGCGGGCCGGGTCGGCCGTCCAGCCCTCGGCGCCGAGCGCGGCGGCCAGCATCCCGAGCACCCGGGTCTCGGTCGGGGTTGCGGTGGCCGGCGGCAGGGCCGGGCGGACCCGCTGAACCCTCCCCTCGGTGTTGGTGACGGTCCCGAGCTTCTCCATCAGGGTGTGCCCCGGGATCAGCACGCTAGCGCTCTCGCTGACCGGGCTGGGCACGCTCTCCACGGCCACCACCACCCCGGCACGGACGAGCGCCCGCCGGAGCAGGTCAGCGTCCTCCCCCTCGGGGGCCAGCGCCGCCCCGTTGAGCAGCACCAGGCCGGCGATGTCACCGCCGGCGGCCGCCCGCAGGATCTCCCGGCCGGAGCTCCCGGCGGAGGTGACCCTGCGGTACCCGGGCAGGAGGCCGGGAAGGACGCCGAGGTCCTTGGCTCCGCGCCCGTTCACCCCGCGGGTGATGGTCAGCCGCTTGGCCGTCGCCCCGGATGCGGCCAGCGCCGCGGCCAGGGCCGCGGCGGCGGCACGCCCCGCCTCGTCCGCGATCACCCCCACCAGGCCGGCGCCCTCGCCCACCGCCTTCACCACCTCGGCCGGGCGGGCCTCCGGTTCCAGGCGGTGGACGGCGACCACCCGCTTGGTCTGCGCCTTGAAGAGACGCAGCGTGAGCACCGGATCGAGCTGCTCCGGCCCGGCGCCGAGCACGACCACCGCGCGGCACTGCTCGATCTCGGCGATGCCGAGGGCATGCTCGGCGGGGCCGAGGTCCGCGAGGGTCTCGAGCTGATGGTCGAGGTGGGGGGTGCCGAGCACCTCGCGGGCGAGGCGCTGGAGCAGCCAGAGCTCCTCGTTGGTGCTCTCGGGGGAGCCGAGCACCGCCAGGGCACCGGCGCCGCGCCGCTCCCTGAGCTCGGCGAGCCGGGTGGCGGCCGCCGCCACCGCGGCCTCGACCGTCGCCGGCATGGCCAGCTCCCCCTTCCCGCTCGAGACCAGCGGCCGGCGCACTCTCTCGGTGGAGTTCCAGCGCGGGAACGAGTAGCGGCCCCGATCGCAGAGCCACATGTCGTCGACCAGCGGGTTGTCCCGGGAGGCGAACCGCTTCACCTCGAAGTCCCGGGAGTCCACGTTGATGTTGCAGCCGTAGGAGCAGCCGGGGCAGATCGACCGGGTCCGCTGCAGGTCCCAGGGACGCGCCGTGAAGCGGTACTTGATGTGGGTGAGGGCGCCGACCGGGCAGACCTCGGGGAGGTTGCCCTGGAACTCGGACCGGAGCGGCTGCCCGTTGAAGGGGGCCACCAGGGTGTGCACGCCCCGCTCCTGGAGCACCAGCTCCTTCTCGCCGGTGATCTCCTCGTAGAAGCGGGTGCAGCGCCAGCAGAGGATGCAGCGCTCCTGGTCCAGCTCGATCCGGTCGGAGAGCGGCAGCGCCTTGTTGAAGTGGACCTTGTCGGTGATCGGGAAGCGCGACGTCGGAGGCCCGTAGCGGACCGTGAAGTCCTGGAGGTCGCACTCGCCGCCGCGGTCGCAGACCGGGCAGTCCAGGGGGTGGTTGAGGAGGAGGAACTCGAGGACACCCTCCCGCTCCTTGACCACCGGCGCCGTCTGGGTCTTCACCACCATCCCGTCGGCCACCACGGTGGCGCAGGCGGGCTGGAGCTTGGGCGCCTTCTCGATCTCGACCAGGCACATCCGGCAGACCGCGACCGGGTCCATCTTGGGATGGGCGCAGTAGATGGGGATGTGGATGCCGGCCTCGGTGGCGGCGTCGAGCACCAGGGTGCCGCGCGGCACGCGCAGCGCCCGGCCGTCGATGGTCACCCCCACCCGGCCGTCGTCGGGAGCTTCCGCGGCCGCGCCCTGGGGCTTGGCGTCAGCCACGGTCACCCCCTGCGGCGGGCACGAGCTCCCGGTTGCGCCGCTTCACCGGGCACCCCCCGGCACCGCAGTGCTCCTCGAACTCGTCGTGGAACGCCTGGTACGCCGACATCACGAACCAGGTGGCGGTGTCACCCAGCGGGCAGAAGCACTTGCCGTTCATGTTGTCGCAGATGTCGCTAAGGGTGGTCAGCTCGGCGGTGGTCAGCTCACCGCGCTCCAGCCGGTGCATCAGGTCGGCCTCGAAGTAGGTGCCCTCGCGGCAGGGGGCGCACTTGCCGCACGACTCGTGCTGGTAGAAGTCGACCAGGCGCATCGAGACATCGACCATGCAGGTGGTCTCGTCCATGAAGACCATGGCCCCGGCACCGAGCGCCGAGCCGGCCTTGGCCACCACGTCCATGTCGAGGGGGAGGTCGAGGTGCTCGGGGAGGAGCACCTGCATCGAGCCGCCGCCGGGCTGGAAGGCCTTGAGGGAGCGCCCCTTCCAGACCCCGCGGCACTCCTCCTCGAGGAGCTCGCGGATCGGGGTGCCGAGCGCCACCTCGTAGGTGCCGGGGCGGTTGATGTGGCCGCTGCAGCAGAAGAGCCGGGTCCCGGTGCTCTTCTCGGTGCCCACCGAGGCGAACCAGGCGCCGCCGCGCAGCACGATGTGGGGGAGGTTGGAGAGCGTCTCGACGTTGTTGACGACGGTGGGCTTGCCGTACAGGCCCTTGACCGCCGGGAAGGGAGGCTTGAGCCGGGGCTGACCGCGTAGTCCCTCCAGGGAGTCGATGAGCGCCGTCTCCTCGCCGCAGATGTAGGCACCGGCGCCGCCGTGGACGATGACGTCGCAGCTGAAGTCGGAGCCCAGGATCCCCCGGCCGATGTATCCGGCGGCCCTCGCCTCCTCGACGCAGCGCTCCAGCAGGAGGCGCTGGTCGTGGTACTCGCCGCGGATATAGATGAAGGCGATCGGAGCCTGGATGGCGTAGGCGGCGATCAGGGTCCCCTCGATGAGCTGGTGCGGGTTCTCGTCGATCAGGGCCCGGTCCTTGAAGCACCCCGGCTCCGACTCGTCGGCGTTGACGCAGAGGTAGCGGGGGTGAACGTCCTTGGGCAGGAACGACCATTTCATCCCGGTTGGGAAGCCGGCGCCGCCGCGGCCCCGGACGCCACTGGTCTTGACCTCGCTGACCACCTCGTCGGGGGTCAGGCTGCGCAGCGCCTTGCGCAGCCCCTCGTAGCCTCCACACCGCTCGTAGACGTCGATGGTCTGGAGACCGTCGGTCCCGAAGTCCTTGGTGAGGAGCCGGTACTCGGCCATCAGCGCCCCGCCTTCCGAAGCCTGACGGCGATGCGGTGCCAGAGAGACGGCCCGTGCGGTTCGGAGGCCGGCGCGGCGCGCACCTCGTCGAGGATGGCGTCGACCCGCTCCGGGGTGAGGTTCTCCTGGAAGTGGTGGTCCACCTGCATGGCGGGCGCGCCGCCGCAGGCGCCCAGGCATTCGACCGTCTGCTCCCAGGTGAACTCGCCGTCGGCCGTGGTCCCGCCCGAGGGGCAGCCGAGCCGGCCCTCCAGGTGGGAGACGATCTCGTCGGCGCCGCGCAGGGCGCAGGAGACGTTGATGCAGACCAGCACGTGATGGCGCCCGCCCGGACGGTCGAAGTACATGGAGTAGAAGCTGGCGACCGCCTCGACCTCGCTGGGGGTGAGCCAGAGCAGCTCCGCCACCTCGGCCATCCCCTCCGGGCTCAGGTAGCCAAGCTGGTGCTGCACCGCCCAGAGCGAGGGCAGCACGGCGCTGCGCGCCTGGGGATAGCGGTCGCGCTGCCTCTCGATCTCGGCGCGTGTCTCGGGCGTGAGGACGTTCATCGGTCGACGTCCCCGAGGACGATGTCGATGGAGCCGATCACCGCGACCAGGTCGGGCAGCATCTCGCCCATCACCATGTGGGGCAGGGCGCTCAGGTTGCTGAACGAGGGGGCTCGCACCTTGCAGCGGTAGGGCCGGTTGGAGCCGTCGCTGACCAGCAGGAAGCCCAGCTCGCCCCGCGGGGACTCGACCGCCTCGTAGACGGTGCCCCGGGGCACCCGGAACCCCTCGGTCACCAGCTTGAAGTGGCGGATCAGCGACTCCATGCTGGTGTTGATCTCGTTGCGCGGCGGCAGCGCCACCTGACGGTCGCTGGTGTTGACGGGGCCGCCGGGCAGGCCGGCCAGCGCCTGGTCGATGATCCGGAGCGACTCGCGCATCTCCCCCATCCGGACCAGGTAGCGGTCGTAGATGTCGCCCCGCTCGCCGATCGGCACGTCGAACTCGAAATGGTCGTACGAGCTGTAGGGCCGCGCCTTGCGCAGGTCGTAGGCGACCCCGCTGCCTCTGAGCGACGGCCCGGTCACCCCGTAGTTGATCGCGTCCTCGGCGCTGATCACCCCCAGGCCGCGGGTGCGCTCCCGGAAGATGGCATTGCCGGTGATCAGGGTCTCGTACTCGTCGATGTGGTGGGGGAAGGTCTTGGCCACCTCGGCGACCATGGCGTAGAACTCGTCGGGCACGTCGGCGAACAGCCCACCCACCCGGATGAAGGAGGTGTGCATCCGCACCCCGCTCACCAGCTCGTTGATGTCGAGGATCTTCTCCCGCTCCCGCCAGGCGTAGACGAACGGGGTGGTGGCGCCGAGGTCGAGGGCGGTGGTCCCGTACCAGATCAGGTGGCTGGCGATCCGGGCCAGCTCGCACATGATGACCCGCAGGTACTGCGCGCGAGCAGGGACCTCGATGCCCAGCAGCCGCTCCGCCGCCAGGGAGAACCCGAGGTTGTTGCTGAGCGGCGAGAGATAGTCCATCCGGTCCGTGTAGGGGATGCACTGCTGGTAGTTGTGCCGCTCGAAGTCCTTCTCGAAGCCGGTGTGGAGGAAGCCGATGTCCGGCCGGCAGCCGCGCACGATCTCGCCGTCCAGGTCCAGCACCAGGCGCAGCACCCCGTGGGTGGAGGGGTGCTGGGGCCCCATGTTCAGCTCCATGGTCTGGTCGTCGAGCTGGACCAGGTCGATGGCGTCGAGGCCGGGGTCGACGCCGAGCAGCTCCCGGCCGTGCTCGTACTGCTCGGAGACGGGGTCGTGGCCGGGAGGCCCGAGGGGCGGCAGGACGCTCATCGCCGGCCCCCGAGCTGGACGAGTCTGAGCGTCATCGCGACTCGCCGGGCATATCGGGCGGCCGTTCCTGGGCGGGCATCGCCCACTCCAGGTTGTGGGTGAAGGCGATCGGCTCGCCGAAGGAGACGTAGTCCTTGCGCAGCGGGTGCCCCTCCCAGTCGTCGGGGAGGAGGATGCGGCGCAGGTCGTGATGACCCTCGAACTCGATGCCGAGCAGGTCGAAGGCCTCCCGCTCGTGCCAGTCCATCCCGGCGAACACCCCCTCGAGGGTGGGGACGCGGGGGTCGTCCCCGGGCACCTGGACGACCAGCCGGACCACGTCGTTGTGGCGCATGGAGCGGAGCTGGTAGACGACGTCGAAGCGCGGCACCTCGGGCTCGCGGTCGGGCCAGTCGACGGCGGTGACGAAGAGGGGGAGGTCGTAGCGCGCCTCCTCGTGGTCGCGGAGCAGCGTGGCCACCTCGACCAGCCGCTCCCGGGGGATGCGGATGCTCACCTCGCCGAACCCCTCGTCGCCGGCGAGCACCGCGTCGGGAAGCTCCCTCCGGAGCAGGTCCAGCGCCCTGGCTCCGGCGGACGGGTGAGAACCGGCGGTGTCCTCCACGCTGCTCATCGCCCGCTCACCCCCGCCAGGACGTCAGGTGCGTGGCGGCGATCTTCTGCTGCAGCTTGACCAGCGCGTCGAGGAGGGCCTCGGGGCGGGGTGGGCAGCCGGGGAGGAAGACGTCCACGGGCACCACCTTGTCGACGCCCTGGACGATCGCGTAGTTGTTGAACATCCCCCCGCTGGAGGCGCAGGCGCCCATGCTGATGACCCACTTCGGCTCGGGCATCTGGTCGTAGATCTGGCGCAGGACCGGGGCCATCTTCTGGGAGACCCGGCCGGAGACGATCATCACGTCGGACTGCCGCGGCGAGGCGCGGAACACCTCGCAGCCGAAGCGGGCCATGTCGTAGCGCGCCGCCCCCGTGCCCATCATCTCGATGGCGCAGCAGGCGAGACCGTACAGCGCCGGCCACATCGAGCTGTAGCGGCCCCAGTTGATCAGCTTCTCCATGGTGGTGGTGATGATCCCGGTCTGGACCGCGGCACGCTCCCTCTCCCCCACCCGCGGCAGGGGCAGCGCGCCCGCGTCGCCCAGCGGGGTGGTGAGCCGGGGCCGGCCGAGCTCGAGGTCGCCGCTCAGTCCCACCGGAGCGCCCCCTTGGCCCAGATGTAGACCAGCCCGATCAGCAGGATGAGGATGAAGATCCCCATCTCGACGATCCCGAAGACCCTGAGCTGGCGGACGATCGTCGCCCAGGGGAAGAGGAAGATCGACTCCACGTCGAAGACGATGAACAGCATCGCGGTGACGTAGAAGGCGACCGAGAACCGGCGCCGGGCCGAGACGACGGGGACGATGCCGGACTCGTAGGGGAGCTCCTTCTCCGGGCTGGGCCGGCGCGGCCCCAGGACGCTGCTGAGCAGCGGCACACCGGCGCCGAAGAGGATGCAGATACCCAGGAAGACGAGGATCGGCGCGTAATCCGCGAGCATCTCGGCAAATGCTACCAAGGCGGTGATGCCTCACCGCGGGCACACCGGCGGCCTTGGGCGCCACGCCGTGCCGCGCGCGACCCGGTGTCGGGCGCCGCGCACGATGCGCGACTCGAGCCGGCTCGGCGGAGCGCGGTTGGACGCACCAATGGGCGTCTTACCTACCAGATGCGTCTATCGAACAGCCAGCGGGTCGAACCCGGGGCGTGCCAGGCGGCTCAGGGGGCCACCCGCACCTCCACCCTTCCGTCCCGGACGCGCGCCTCGTAGACCACCGCGGGCGCGGACGCCGGGCCGTGCACCGCCCGCCCGTCGCTGAGCCGGAAACGGCTGCCGTGCCAGGGGCAGGTCACGCAGAGGTCGTCGTCGACGGTGCCCTCGTGCAGCGGTCCCGCGGCGTGGGGGCAGACGTCGGAGAGCGCGTAGATCTGCGAGCCGCGGCGGTAGAGGAGCACCCGCGCTCCGCCGGCCTCGGCGAGGGTCGGGGTCGCCTCCGGCAGGCTGTTCGCATCGAGCGCGTCGGTCCACTCGGTGGGCTTCTCGACCAGGATCTGGTGGTCGACTCCGAGCCCGCGCGCGTAGGTGAGGTGGCCGCCCAGGTAGCCGCCGGCGCCGACCGCCGCCAGCCCGAGCAGGCGCAGCGACCGGGCCCGCCGACCGGCGCCCAGCGAGGCCGCGAAGAGGCTGAGGCCGGTGACGTTGACCGCGGCGTGGACCAGCCCCACGCGGCGCTCCGGACCGTAGGAGTCGGCCCAATCGCTGAGCCCGGTGACCACCGTGGGGAGCGCGGCCACGGTCCCCAGCGCCACCATCGGCTGGACGGCGGCATCGCCCGCCGCACCTCCGAAGAGGTCGAGGATCACCGCTCCACTCCAGCATCCGAGGGGCACGTTGGTGAGCGCCGGGTGCAGGGGATGGCCCAGCCAGGTGCCGCTGAGCAGGCTCTTGGCGGGGGAGACCGCGGAGTTGACGGCCCCGGCCAGGCGTTCGGACAGCCCGTCGAGGACCTCCAGGCCCTCGAGCTGGTCGGTGAGGTCCCGCAGTCTCATGGTCCCCAACAATATGGCACGGGCACCGACGGACGGCGCCGGTGCCGATGCCGGTGCCGGGAGGCTCCGAAGGTGGCGCGGCGCGCCGGGAGGCCGGTGGACGGCACCGGGTGCCCCGAGGCCCCGAAGGTGGCGCCGCGCGCCGGGAGGCCGGTGGACGGCACCGGGTGCCCCGAGGCCCCGAAGGTGGCGCCGCGCGCCGGCACGACCGGCGGCGGCACCACCCAGAGAGAGGTCAGGCGGCGGCAGGCGCCGGCACGATCTCGGCCTCGATCTCGAGCTGGATCTTCTTGCTGACCAGCACGCCGCCGGACTCGAGCGCGACGTTCCAGGTCAGGCCCCACTCCTCGCGATCGATCTCGGCGGCGGCGGAGATCACCGCGACCGAGGTGCCCCACGGGGTCTTCTCGGTGCCGAGGAACTCGACGTCCAGGGTCAGGGGCCGGGTCTGGTCGCGGATGGTGAGGTCACCCGTGACCGCGAAGTGGCCCTGGCCGCCGGCCTTCACGGCGGTCGAGCTGAAGGTCATGGTCGGGAACTTCTCGGCGTCGAAGAAGTCGGCGGAGCGGAGGTGGGCGTCGCGCTTCTCGTCCCTGCTGGTGAGGCTGGCGACGTCGACGGTCACCTCCAGGGCGGAGGCGTCCAGGGTCTCCCCCACCCGGATCCGGGCGTCCACCTTCTCGAAGGTGCCCCGGACCTTGGTCACCACCAGGTGGCGGGCCAGGAAGCCGACGTGGGTGTGCGACGGGTCGAGGACGTACTCCCCGGCCGCGAGCGGCGGGCGGCTGGCGGTGGTGGCGGATTCGGTCATCTCTCTCTCCGATAGTTGCTTGGTCAACGGTTACTCCAGCAACTATAATGTGATGATGGTTGCGCTGTCAACCTTTGTGGGGTAGGCTTGGGACCGTGGTCACGTCTGAATTGAATCAATCTGTCCACCTGCAGGCTTGGCGCGCCCTCCTGCGCGCTCAGTCGGGGCTCGCCTGCAACCTCGAGCGCGAGCTGATGGAGGCGGAGGGGCTCCCGCTCGCCTGGTACGAGGTGCTGCTCGTCCTCGACGGTGCCCCCGAGGGGGCCGTCCGGCTGCAGCGGCTGATGGACACGGTGCTGATGACCAAGAGCGGGGTGAGCCGCCTCATCGACCGGATGGAGGCCGCCGGGCTGGTGGCCCGGACCGGCTGCCCGTCCGACCGGCGGGGCGCGTTCGCGGTCATCACCGACCCGGGGCGCGAGAAGCTGCGTCGGGCGGCTCCCGTCCACGCCAGGGGGATCGACCGCCACCTGGCCAGCGTGCTCGACGACGACGACGCCGCCCGCCTCCGCGACGCTCTCAGCGCCATCGCCGACGGCCTGGGTGGGGACGGTGCCTTCCTGGGCTGCACCGGAGGGGACGCCGAGGATCGGCTGGACCCGGCCGGGGGGCTCTCCGGCTGATCTAGGCGTTCAGCCTCCGCTCGACCCGCGTCCGGGCTCTCCGGCCCAGGCCTTCCGGGCGCGGCGGCTGGCGGCCGAGGGGCCGAGACGCCCACAATGGCGACCCGTGGCCGGACGCATCACGAGTGACAACCTCACCGAACCCGAGGCGGCGGAGCGCGCCGGCCTGATCGATGAGCTCAGCTACCGGGTCGAGCTCGAGCTGAGCGACGACCCCTCCACCCCGACCTTCCTCAGCACGACCCGGGTGGGGTTCTCGTGCCGGCGAGCCGGAGCCGAGACGTTCCTCAACCTCACCGTGGGGGCGCCGGGGCGCCTCCGCGAGGTCCTGGTCGACGGGCAGCTTTCGGCCGCCGCCGTGGAGGGCTACGACGGGGTCCGCATCCCGCTCGCGGGCCTCCCCGAGGGGCCGGTCACCGTCGACGTGGTCGCCGACTGCTCCTATGGTCGGGTGGGGGTCGGTCTCCACCGGGTCGTCGACCCCGCCGATCAGCAGGTCTACCTCTACACCCACTTCGAGCCCTTCGACGCCCACAAGGTCTTCGCCTGCTTCGACCAGCCGGACCTCAAGGGCGCCTTCACGGTGGCGGTGCGCGCGCCGGTCGCCTGGGAGGTCTGCGGCAACGGCCGGGTGCTGGGCCGGGACGATCACGGCGACGGCAGCCGCACCTGGCGGTTCAATGCCACCCCTCCCCTCCCCACCTACCTGATGGCGGTCGCGGCCGGCGACTTCCGGGTGGTCGAGAGCGACCACAAGGGGGTGCGGCTCGGCCTCTACGCGCGCCGATCGCTGGCCCCCCAGCTCGAGGAGCAGGCCGGCGAGCTGTTCGAGATCACCAGCCAGGGCCTCGACTTCTTCGCCGAGGAGTTCGGCCTCGACCACCAGTTCGACGAGTACAACCAGCTCTTCGTACCCGAATTCAACATGGGGGCGATGGAGAACCCGGGCTGCGTCACGTTCAACGAGATGTACATCTTCCGCAGCCGGGCGACCGAGCTGCAGCGGGCGCGGCGGGCCGAGGTGATCGTCCACGAGATGGCCCACGTCTGCGGCTTCGGGGACGTCGCCACCATGCGCTGGTGGGGCGACCTCTGGCTCAACGAGACCTTCGCCACCTACATGTCCAACAAGGCCATGGTCACCGCCACCGCCTACACCAACGCCTGGGTGGACTTCGCCAACACCATGAAGTCCGCGGCCGCCCGCCAGGACCAGCTCCCCTCGACCCACCCCATCTCCACCCCCTGCGCCGACACCAACGAGGTCCGCCAGAACTTCGACGGGATCACCTACCAGAAGGGCGCCGCGGTGCTCAAGCAGCTGGTCGCCTGGGTCGGTGACGCCGCCTTCACCGCCGGGGTGCGCGACTACTTCCGTCGCTACCGCTGGGGCAACGCGAGCCTGCGCGAGTTCCTGGCCTGCATCGAGACCGCCTCGGGGCGCGACCTCGGTCCCTGGGCGGCGGAGTGGCTGCGGACCGCCGGCATGAACACACTGCATCCGGAGATCGAGGTGCGCGAGGGTCGCATCGAGAGCCTGACCATCGTGCAGACGGCGGCCCCGGCGCATCCCACCCTGCGCTCCCACCACGTCCGGGTCGGTCTCTACCGCCTCGAGCAGGGCCGTCTGGTCCGGTTCCGCCAGGTCGACACCGAGGTGTGCGGCGAGCGCACCTCCGTCGGGGAGCTGCGCGGGGAGCCGCTCGCCGACCTGACCCTGGTCAACGACGACGATCTCACCTTCGCCAAGCTGCGCTTCGACCCCACCTCGATGCGCACCCTGCTGCAGGACCTCGGCGGCCTCGAGGACCCCCTCGCCCGGTCGCTCTGCTGGGCCGCGCTCTGGGACATGACCCGCGACGCCGAGCTGCCCACCCGCGACTTCGTCGAGGCCGTGCTCCGCCACGCCCGGGTGGAGACCGAGGTCACCGTCCTCGAGCGGCTGCTCAGCCAGGCGGTCGCGGCCATCGATCAGTTCGGCGACCCGGCCAACCGCGGGGCGGCACGCGCCCGGGTGGCGGTGGCGTCGTGGGAGCGGCTGGTGGCCGCGGAGCCGGGCGGTGACGTCCAGCTCACCTGGGCGCGGGCTCACATCGCGACGACCGATGCCGGCGCCGACCTCGAGCGGCTGGAGCGGCTCCTCGACGGTGCCGAGAGCGTGCCCGGGCTCGCCATCGACAACGACCTCCGCTGGATGATCGTGGGCCGGCTCGCCTGCCTGGGTCGAGACGCGGAGCTGCGCATCGAGGCCCAGCTCGCCACCGACGACACCGACTTCGGCCGCCGCCGGGCGGCCGCCTGCCGGGCCGCCCAGCCCGATCCCGACGCCAAGCGCGCCGCCTTCGACCTGGTGGTGAAGGGGACGGAGCTCCCGCTCCAGATGCAGCACGCGCTGATGGGCGGGTTCGGCGTGGGGCCCTTCGCGGTGGGTGGATTGGTTCAATGGGGCGAGCAGCAGACCGCTCTCCTCCGCCCCTACGTGGCGCGGTGGATCGAGCAGGTGCCCCGCTTCTGGGCCCGGCGCAGCTCCGAGGAGGCGGAGAGCTTCACCGAGTTCCTCTACCCCCGCCAGCTGGTCGAGCCGGCGACGCTCGCCGCCGCGGACCGGGCGCTGGCGGCGATCCGGGGCTCCGCCGACCTCTCCGAGTCGACCCAGCGCTCCGCCTCCCGGCCGATCGTCGAGGGACGGGACGGGACCGAGAGGGCGATGAGGGCCCGCGCCTGCGACACCGCCGCGGCGGGCCGCTGATTTCCGTCCGGCTCGGCGTCGGCTCGTCCGTCGGCTCGGTCATGCACCTGAGTGCACTCCCTCGCCTTGCTCCTCGCCTCCTTGATCCGAACGGTCTCAGTGGCCCTTGGAGGGAGCTGAGCGCCGCTCAGGCGGAGACGGGCGGCGCCTCCGCGGCCAGGGACACCTCGTAGCCGCAGGGCAGCTCGGCGGGGATCTCGGGCGAGCTGACCCGGCCGTAGATGGAGAGCAGCAGGTCGACCATCCGTCCCCAGGAGAAGGTGGCGGCGCGGCGGCGGGCCGCCTCCCCCATCCGCTCCCGGCCGGCCTCGTCGTGGAGGATGGCGGAGATCGCGGCGCAGTAGTCGCGCGGCTCGCGCCCCTCGACCAGCTTGCCGGTCTCCTCGTCGGCCACCACCTCGGGCAGGCCCCCGACGTGGGAGGCCACCACCGGGGTTCCCTGCGCCTGCGCCTCCAGCGCCACCAGGCCAAAGGTCTCCACCCGCGACGGCACCACGCAGACGTCGGCCAGGGCGTAGTAGCGGGCCAGCCGCTCGTGGGGCACCGCCCCGAGGAACCGGATGCGGTCCAGGATCCCGGCGCGATCGGCGAGCCGCTCCAGCCGGCGCCGCTCCCCGCCGTGACTGGCCCGGGCGCCGTCGCCGCTGTCGTCGCCGATGAAGAGGCAGACCACGTCCTGCAGGTGGGGTTCGCGGTCCATCTCGGCGATCGCCTCGATCAGGGTGTCCGCCCCCTTGAGCGGCTCCAGCCTGCCGGCGAAGAGGACCACCCGGCGGCCGGCCACGTCCAGCTCGTCGCGCAGCTCGGCGACGGCGGCGGGATCGGCGGGGTGCAGGTCCACCCCGGGCTCGGCGACGCAGATCCGAACCGGGTTCGCCCCGTACAGGCGCACCAGAGCGCGACCCTCGGCACGGCTCATCGCCACCATCCGGTCGCACTCCGCGGCCAGCACCTCCTCGACGCGGCCGCGCTCGAGGTCGGGAGGGAGCCCGGCGGCCTCCTTCATCCGGGCCAGCGAGTGGAAGGACTGGACCCAGGGGATGCCCAGCCGCTCCCGGACCCGGCGCGCCGGCGGCCCGCTCAGCCAGTAGTGGGCGTGGACCAGGCGGTAGGAACGGCTCTCCGAGGCGGCGTGGGCCAGCAGGGCGTCGGCGAAGGGGTCGAGCAGTGCCGGCAGCTCCTGCTTGGGGATCGGGTGGGGCGGTCCCACGTCGAGCAGGACCAGCCGGCTGCCCGGGGCGATCAGCCGCTCAGCGGGGAGGTGCGGGTCGTCCCGGCGGACGAAGACGTCGGTCGGCACCCCGCGCTCCGCCAGGCCCTCGCAGAGCCGGCGGACCCCGATGTTCATCCCGCCGTTGTCCCCGCGCCCCAGCTCGCTGAGGGGGGAGGCGTGGACCGAGACGACGGCGATCGCACGACCAGTCGGCTCGGCCATGGTCGCAAGTCTACGAGGAAGGCTCGTTGCGCCGTCAACCACCCCGGATCGGCTGGGATCGCTCCCAACTTCTCAGCACGGCTGAGACGGGACAGCCGGATTCGCCCGGCTCAGAGCAGCCGCTCGACGGGCGCCCGCCGCCTCCCGCTGGCTGGCCGCGTCACTCCGGCCAGTACTGCTCCTCGTGGACGGCCGCGTCCTCGAACCCGCCCCGGCGGAGCGCGCCCTTGACGTTGTCGATCATCTGCGGGTTGCCGCAGATGAACGCGGAGGCCGACCCGGGCCTGAGCTCGAAGCGGTCGGCATGCTTGCGCACCACGTCCTCGACCCGGCCCCGCTCCCCCGGCCAGTTGGGGTCCAGCCAGGGGCGGCTGATGGTGGGGACGTACTCGAACCATTCGAACTTCTCGGTCAGCGCCCGCATCTCGTCCAGGTAGCCGAACTCGGAGGAGACGCTGGCGCCGTGGAGGAGCACCAGCTTCCCCGCCGGCGTCCACTCGCCCCGGTCCATCTTGCGGAGCAGGGTGCGGATGCAGGAGAGGAAGGGGGCGATCCCGGTGACCGTGGCCACGAAGAGGTGGGCCTGGCCCACGACCGGCGCCTCCTTGAGAAAGAGGCCCTTGCACCGGCGGCGGACCGGCAGCTCCGCGCCCACCCCGAGCCGGTGGAGGGGAACGGTCAGCTCGCCCTCCGGGACCCGCTCGATGAACAGCTCGATCTCGCCCTCCTCCGGCGAGGAGCAGATCGAATAGGGCCGCTCGATGAGCCGGTCATCGATGGGGAGCGCGAGGGTGCAGTACTGGCCGGGCCGGTAGCCGAGGTCGAAGTCGGTGGCCAGCCGCATCACCCAGAGACCCTCGGCGAAGTCGCGGCGGCTGACGATCTTGGCGGTTCCGAACTTGGTGGCGTCGATCACGGGGGCAGATTCGATCATCGGGCGACAGTGTATGCCCTCGGCCCGCGGCGGCCCGGGTTGGACGCGGGCCCGCAAGCCGCCTGATCCGGCCGGTCGTGGGGGCTCCCCGGCGCTGGCCGGTCAGACGCGGTCGGGAGCGATCAGCAGGAGGCGGACCGTGCTGTTGGCGAGCTCGCGCCCGTCCTGCGCGTTGCGCATCGTCACCGCCCACTGGTGGACCCGGCGGCCCGCGTGCCGCGCCACCGCCTCGGCCTCGATCCGCTGGCCGAGACGGGCGGGGCGCAGGAAGCTGGTGTGGTTCTCGAGCCCCACCGCGCCCCGCCCGGAGCCGTCGGAAGCCGCCGCCACCATCGCGCCGATCGATGCCAGGGTCTCCGCGATGGCGGCGTAGACGCCACCATGGACGAGCCCGTACGGCTGGAGGTGCTGGGCGCCGACGTCGAGGTGGGCGACGACGCGTGTCGCCGACGCCTCATCGATCTGCAGGCCCATGAGCCCGGTGAACCCGGCGCCGGGGTCGAGGTTGCCCGGCACGCCCGCGGGCAGCGCCGTGGCGCGGGGTCCCATCGGCCCGGGGTCCCCGGGGGGCCCGCCCGGCCCTTGCGGCGGGCGCGAGGTCTCAGCCAACCGGCACCCTCCCACCGGCGGAGGCGGGCGCCGCCTCCATCTCCGCGCGGTAGCGCTCCCCGAAGGCGCGCAGCGATGGGGCGATGGGCTCGTCGAGCTGGCTGCGGCCCTCCAGCGCCTCGGCGGTCTTGAGCCCGTGCCCGGTGATGTAAGCGACCACGGTCTCGTCCCCCTGCCACCTGCCGGCGGCGGCGAGCCGCCGCAGCACCGCCACGGTCACGCCACCGGCGGTCTCGGCGAAGACGCCCTCGGCGCGGGCGAGCAGCTCCACCGAGTCGAGGATCTCCTCGTCGCTGACGCTCTCGACCACACCACCGGTCTTCCGCGACGCCCGGATCACGTCCTCGCCGTCCGATGGGCTGCCGATGGCGAGCGAACGGGCGACGGTGTCAGGGTGGCGGACCGGGACCACCGGACGGCCGGCGGCGAAGGCGTCGGCCACCGGGGCGCAGCCCGCCGCCTGTGCGCCGGTCAGCCGGGTCCGCGCCGGGCCCGCCACCAGGCCGAGGTCGACCAGCTCGTGGATGGCCTTCTGGGCCTTGACGAACTGGGAACCGGAGGCGATGGGGATGATGATCTCGTCGGGCAGCCGCCAGCCGAGCTGCTCCACCGTCTCGTAGGTGAGGGTCTTGCTGCCCTCGCTGTAGAAGGGCCGGACGTTGATGTTGCAGAAGGCCCAGGGGACCTCGTCGACCAGCTCGCTGCCCAGCCGGTTGGCGTCGTCGTAGGTGCCGTTCACCCGCACCAGGGTCGGCCGGAAGACAGCCGTGGTCGAGATCTTGGCGGCCTCGAGGTCGGCGGGGATGATGATGACCGCGCGCATCGCCGCGTGGGCCGCGTAGGCGGCGACGGCGTTGGCCAGGTTGCCGGTGCTGGCGCAGGCGATGGTCCCGAAGCCATGGCCCCTGGCCCAGCTCGCGGCGACGCTCACCACCCGATCCTTGAAGGAGTTGGTGGGGTTCTGGGTGTCGTTC
>Ga0187880_1000397_pt1 | contig 37732 bp, 34 predicted proteins | sample June2016WEW_19_4_FD_132998 | JGI IMG/M metagenome (GOLD analysis project Ga0187880, IMG submission 132998) | Peatland microbial communities from SPRUCE experiment site at the Marcell Experimental Forest, Minnesota, USA - June2016WEW_19_40 | ecosystem: Environmental > Terrestrial > Soil >... | reverse complement strand
GGTTCTTGAAGCACCGGGAACTCGATCGCCGTTCCGGACGGCGGATCCCTGCGTCAGAGGTCAAGACCAGATCCACCACGGCAAGGGCATCCGATTGGAGCTTGAAAACCGCAAGGGCCGCCAAGCCCTCGGGGGTTCGAATCCCTCTCCCTCCGCCAAAATCGCTGAGAGCACAAGGGATATTCCTGGATCATCCGTCTGCCGTATTTGCCGCCTTCACTTCGTTTGACTTGTCCATCCCATTAACCATCCCACAAAGTACTCCCGTCCGCGGCCGTCGGATCAGGGTCCGCTCGGCGCCAATGAGCACCCCTGGCCCGGAAAGCCCGCAACGACCACCCGCTTCCACCTAACCCTCAGTGTCAGTCGGAAGCGGCCCACTGGGCGCCGTTGCCGACGGGCGACAGGATCCCTGTGCTCCGCCCTGACGCCCGCGGCTTTTGCTCGCCGAGGGCGCCCACTCCTCAGCGAAGATGCTCCGCCTCCCCAATCCATTGGTCGAGCGCACCAACGGGAATCAGCCGGCGGCGGCCCAGTAGGATGGATCTGATTTCCCCTCGATGAACCAGGGACCAAAGCGTCGCCTTGCTTACCCCAAGACGGCCGGCAGCCTCACCAACGCTCAGGGTGAGACGCTGTGCATCGGGCCGCAACGCAGGGTGCGAGGCCACCTGAGGCCGCGCAACTGGAACTGATGGATCGACAATCGGCTCGGCACTGTCAATGGAGATGGGGCGAAGCTTGCTCATCAACGAGGTCAGGCTGCGATGAAGCTCCAAAGAGGATCTCACAACTGAGTCTATCTCTTCGTTGCGCACCACGCCCGCTGGCTTCGTCGCGAGCAGGTCGCGTGTGAGCCTACGTACCTCATCGAGAAGTTTGCGGATGGCCGTCCATTGAGGACCATATCTCCCTACACACATGTTCCGGTACTCGTACAGATCCGCTTCAGTAATGGGCATCGCTCACTCCTCGGTGAGGTTGGTCGGTTACCTTTGTTCTCGAAGCGAAAGGCGGGCTCGAACCCGAGACACTATCCTCCTGGCGTCCTGCGTCGCAGTGCGCCGTTGCCGCGCGGGCTGGTGTGATGGCGGAGACCAACCTACTCTGGAGCCAATTGACGGAGGACTAGGCGCTATGAGTGATCACCTATCTGATCGCAGCGATGCCCCAATCGACTGGTGGGACCGACGTTGCATCTGCGGTCACGCCGCCCACGACCATCACGATACGTACTGGAAGAACGGGATTGTCCTCGGTTCGGAGTGTGAGTTCTATGGCTCCAACGAGCAAGGCGGAATGGCCTTTGCGCATGAGGACGGAACGGTCTGTTCCAGCGAGCACCACGCCCCCGCCGAGGGCTGCCACCGGGTCCACCGGCTTGTCTCCCATTGCCAGTCGTTTGAGGAAGACTGACGGCCCCGCACGCCCCACCCATGGCAGGTTCGTTCCCTTCCCAACCCTCTCGTCTGCCGAGCAGGTGACTAGAGAATTGGGTCGGAGCAACCACGACCCCTCTCACCGGCGGGCCGCCAGGGCCATCCATCCGAGGGCGGTGCTCCCCCCGCCCACCGATGACCAAGGCCTGGGTACTGAGCCTCGGCCCGGTGGCCCGGTGGGGTATCGAGGGGGCCAGCGGGCTCGGCCGCCACACCTCAGCCTGGGATTCGTATTCGGGAACTGGCGCCGGGAAAGGGAATCGAACGTTTGAAACCGCCTAATGAATTGCCAGGAGCGGCCTGAGGTGGCCCGGTCCGGCCAGTCGAAGTGGACGCGAAGTGGACTCCTCGGGCTAGGCTCCTCCCTCCCTGCCGTGCCCGTCCGGTCTGACCAGCGGCCCACAGCTCGGACAGTTGCGAGAGCGAAAGCAATGCCGCGCTACCGCTCAGCGCCGGCCGCGTCTACCCGGCCGGCTGGACCGTTCCCGATCGCCGCTTGTTGGGAGAGCCCGGCCCCACGTAGACCTGTCCGAACAGGCGTGTGGCCTGCGGGCGTGTCCCGCGTCGACCCGAGCCGTGCCTCACGGGCCGGCTCATCGGAGTCCCTGATGCCGACGAGTAAGAAAGCAGGCAAGGCAGCTTCGAATGTTCTCCGCGACAAGAAGTCGACCGTCGTCGAGAACCGCGCTGCGGCCAGCGACCTCGCCCAGCGCCCCCGGAAGACCGGCAAGAAGTGGCGCGACGATCACTCGTGACCCCACCTCTCGACGCTCCAGCGGTATTGCAACGACCTGCATCTGAACTTGGGCTTCTCGCTGGCGCGGACAACCGCGGGGCCTCCGCGTCGTCGTCGCCGGCAGCTCGGCCTGACCCCGGACGCCGCCTCCCTCGGCCTCGGAGGGCGCACCTACCTCCGGCGGATCGAGCAGGCAGTTCAGCCCTCCTAGCCTGGAGGTCCTTCTCAAGCTCACTCACCGCCTCGGCATGGACGTCGGCCCGGTCTTGGGGACAGCGATCGCTGACCAAGGTCGAACCCGGAGCCCTCGGCAAACGCCACCAGCGAGCAGCAGGGTACGCATGTTCGCTAAACTACTTCTTCCCAACTGGTCCCCGCGCCTCATCCGCCTCAGGAAGGAGGGGAGAACCGTGACCTCGTCCGACGCAGAATGGCTGTTCAGTTCTGCCAATTCTGAGGTATCTGCACTGTTCGATCAGTTCGCGGCCTACCGGCGTCAGACGGGCCGCGCCGCTCTCAAGACTCTGGGCGACCGCGCGCGCCTCCTTCGTGACCACGGAGCAGCGCTAGAAGATCTCGGAGCGGCGATCCCGGGCTTGCCGGTGCTCGAAGCCATGCTGAGCCCCGATAGCCCCACCCTCGGTGGGGAGATGCAGGATCAGGCGAACCTCGTGGATGAAGGAATTGAGGACGCTTATGCGGGGATCGGCCTCACGGGGGTGGCTCCCCGGAATCCAGCCCACCCCCGGCACTCAACGGAGCACGATGGATGAAGCTCACCAGCTTTCAGGTCGGGCACTTCCGGAACATCTTGGACAGCGGGCAGATCCCAACCCCAGAGACCATCACCTGCCTCGTTGGCAAGAACGAGTCCGGTAAGACCAACCTCCTCCACGCCCTCCACGCTATCAACCCGGCTCTCAAGGATCGCACCTTCGATGAGCAGCAGTATCCCCGCTGGCTCCAGAAGGAGCACCAACGCACCGGCCAGTACGCGCGGGCGATACCCATCTCAGTCACCTTCGAGCTCGACCCCTCGGAGGTAGCCGAGGTCCACACCCGGTACGGCGCGGGCGTTCTCACATCACCGATCTGGACGATCAGCAAGCGGTACGACGGAAGCCGGATCCTGCAGGTTGAAGTTGATGAGGAGGCTGCATGCCGCGAAGTCGAAGCGCGCGCGGGAACCAGCACCGGGGCAATCAAGTTGGCGGCCCTTCTCGCACAGCTTGAGACCGCCGCTGCAGAGACCGAACCCGATGCCTCCGGCGCCCAGGTCCCAACGGAAGGGGCGAACAAGGCGGCATCGGCCAGGACTATTGCCCAGCAGCTGTACCCAGACGGCCAGGTGCAACTCGACGTCGGAAAGACCGTTGCCGCCCTCATGCCGCCCCTCTTCTACTTCGACGACTACAGCCGTCTTGAGGGTCGGATGGACATCGCCCCCATCCTTCAAGCTCTACGTGACGACAACCTCAGCTCGCTCTCCCCGGCTCAGCAAACCACCCTCGCCTTGCTTCGACTCGGGTACGCCGGCGATCAGCTGATCGATCCCAACTACGAGAAGCGCAGCGCGGAGATGGAGGCCGTCGCGGCGGACCTCACCAGACAGGTGCGCCGGTACTGGCACCAGAACGAGCATCTGCGCTTGGAGATCGACATTGAGCCCATCGAAGAGGGCGTGGCGCCGAACCAGCACATCATCCGCCGCATGCTGCAGCTCCGGGTGATGGACGACCGCCACTTCTTCACGAACAACCTCGATGTCCGCTCGAGCGGGTTCAGATGGTTCGTCTCATTCTTGGCAGCCTTCAAAGAGTTCGAGACCGACGACAGGGTCATCGTCCTCCTCGACGAACCGGCATTGGCGCTGCACGCCCGGGCCCAGGCGGATTTTCTGGCCTTCATCGAGGACACCCTGGCAACACGCCACCAAGTCATCTACACGACCCACTCCCCCTTCATGATCGACCCGGCCCACCTCGAGCGGGTTCGGGTCGTCGAGGACTTGGGGCCCGAGACGGGAGCGGTTGTCCGAGAGCAGCTTATGTCCCACGACCCCGATACCCTCTCTCCTCTTCAGGGCGCCCTGGGCTACGACATCGCCCAGAATATCTTCGTCGGCCCGGACAATCTCGTGGTTGAAGGTCTTGCCGACTACACATATTTGGTGGTGATGTCTGAGGCGCTCCGGGCGGCCGGCAGGACAGCCCTCGATCCGCGGTGGCGCGTGCTCCCAGCTGGAGGGGCTGGCAGCATCCCAGCGGTCGTATCACTGCTAGGGCGAGAGCTGGATGTCACCGTCGTCGTAGACGGCGGCAGCCATCCGCCCCAACGGATCACCAAGCTGATCGACGCCGGGCTGCTCGAGCGGACCCGAGTTATCACCATGGGCCCGCTCGCCGAAATGAACGCAGCCGACATCGAAGACCTCTTCCATCCGGACGACTATCTCTCCCTCTACAACGGCGCCACCTCGAGGACGCTCACGAGCGCGGCGCTCCCCGGGGCGGGAGATCGCATCCTGGCCCGCCTCGAAGCTGTCGGAGAACGGTTCAACCACAACGACCCCTCGAACTGGCTCCTGGCCAATCGAGCGGCAGTGGTCCCTGGCCTTCGCCCAGAAACCCTGAGCCGGTTCGAGGCCCTCTTTCAGGCCATCAACCAAACCCTGCGCTAGGAACTACCTGCAACGACGCCGTGGAGCTGCTCCGATGACCCCAGGACCCGTCGAGCAGGCGATCCGACGCAGTGTGACCTCCGGCGCCCGCCTCACCACCCCCAGCGACCATGCTCAGTTCATCGTCGCTGAGATCAGCGAGCAGTACCTAGTGCTTCTCCTCGGCCCCAAGCAGGCGCGAACCCCGATCCCCTGGGCCGCCCTCGAAGAGTTGGGCGCCTGGCTCCCGGGGCGCGGGTGGGAGACTGTCGGACAGACCTACCGGACATCTGCCGAAGAGGGAACGGTCGACGGCATCCTCAAGAAGCACGTCCGGCGGGCCACCGCCAACTGGGTCGTCGCGGTTCTCGCCGAGGCGCGGCTGATCGACGTCGACATCAGGCCGCTGCGGGTGCGCTGGCGAGGCCGGTGACCCGGAGCCTCAATCGAAGAAGGTGCGAACGTGACCTCGCCCGATCAGCCGCCCTCAACCCACGTCGACGATCTCGGACTCCTTCGATTCATCCAGACGAACGAGCAGACGCCTTCGGGCGCACTTCTGGATGGGCTCAGGCTGGCCCAAGCCTTCGCGGGCACCACGGTCTACGATCCGCAGTTCTGTACCAACTTCGTCCGCGAGCTGAGCCTGGCTCGCGCCGCCGGGCTTCTCGAGTGGCAGGAGCGCTACTCGCCAGGCACCCCTCCGCAGATGGAGCCCTTCATCTGGCTTCAGCACATCAGTGAGATCCACCTGACCATCGCTGGACGCGATCGAGCGCAGGGGCGGGTGATCCTACAGCCGCCCCCTGATCCCTATGAGGACGACGGTCGCCCGATCGCGGGAATGATCCTGGAAGACGTATCCCGAGCTATCGGCGACACCTATACGGGCATCCAGTTGGCGCGCTTCCTCACGGACTCCGGGATTCCACGTGAGCTCGTTCCTCACCACCAAGGGGAGACCAAGTGGCAATACGTCTTTGACATCCTCGCGGCGCTCGAGCAGGGAGGATCAGCTGCCCGGAGGACTCTCCGCCAGTTCCTTGGGGCGTGGCTCAGCGACACCCTGCACAGCGGACCCGACGAGGTCACTCGTCCTCGGCTCCTGCGACAGCTTGGTCGACAGGGCTGGCATCTGCAGGATGGTCGTATGGTCATTGGAGCTCCCCTTCCCGGGATGCCGGAGCCGCCACCGTTAGAAGCTCGGCTGGAGCGCCTCACGAGACTCCATCCCTCCGTCAAGGAGGTGATCCAGCGATACATTCCAGACCGTCTCGAGGTCGCCATTTTCGAAGCCTTCAAGACTGTCAACAATCGCGTGAAGGAGCTGACCGGCCTCAGCATCGATGGCTCTGACCTCATGGCGCAGGCCTTCGGCGGACAGAACCCGCGGCTACTCCTGGCCGACCTCAGCACCGCGACGGGTCAGAACATCCAAATCGGATATCAACTCATCTTCATGGGAGCGGTCCGAGGTATCCGTAACCCTGATGCTCATGAGCTATTCGTCCCCCTGAGCGATGAAGAAGCGCTGGAACAGCTCGGGTTGGCCAGCCTCCTTATGCGGCGACTTGACGGCGTGGACCGTAAGAATGGCTAACACCAAAGGCTCGAACGATCCGTTGCCGATTGGGACCATTCATCTCTCAGTCAGCGGACAAAAGGTTGCCATCAAGCTCTCGGTATCCTCCAGCCAAACGTCTTCGGTTTCGCCTCATGAAGGCATCTCTCGGGAAGACTGGCCTCCCGTCTCTTTCGCCGACAACGACCACATCCTAGTGTGGTGGCTTCCTGAGTACGACGACATCCTTCGCGAGTTGGTTGACAAATGGCAGTGGGCCTACAAGTACCAGATTCATGATCAGCTGATAAGCGAGATTCCTGAGGACGTCCTCGAGGCTTGGCGCGAATCAGACCCAGTGTCCAAGGAATACGCCTGGTACAACGTCCTCTGGAACTTCGCACAAGCCCGCGCCAAGAAGCTGGGTCTAACTCCGGACCCTCCGCAGCGGAAGACCTGCTTGATCTGCTCGCGCACCTTTACGGAGTCAGACCTCTCACCGAGCTTCCTAACGCGCCTTGGCATCGGCGGTCTCGACTTCTGTCAGAGATGCTTGATCCAAGCTCTGTTCCAGAACGGCTCATCACAGTCGACGCGAGAGGATGTCATATCCGTCTTGCAGGTTCTTGCCGAGGCTCTGGGACACCCGCTCCGGGCTGGCGATCTCGAAGGCAGGATCAGCTTTGAAGCCATCCCGCGGGATTCTCGGATTGCAGTCATTCAAGCCCTACGAGTGAGGCCGAGCGCCGCCCGGGTCAAAGAGCTCTTCGGATCCCTTCCGGCTGCGATTGAGGCAGCTGCTGCGGCTCCCGCAACGCCCCTTCCTCCGTACGATCCCTCGACCCCGCGCCCGCCCTCACGCCCAAGAGGTGTTGCAAGCAACGATCCAGCCACCTACCTCCCGTTTGTCTGGCCACTGCCAGAGGTTCGGATCGACCCCACAAGGGAGCCCTTCACCTATCACCAAGAGATCGGGGCCATCATCGGCACCGGTTACCTCGCGTTAGCCGAGGCTGCGCTGCTGCAACTCGGCGAACGCGATCACCCGTTCCTCGAGCCGCTCGCCCGTGTGTACGGTGAGACGGCCCGCTTTGACGAAGCTCGCGCTGCGATCGACAAGTTGAATGGACAGCTTTTGCCGAATGAACAGCCCCGCAGCGTCAATCATCTTCTAGCCCCCCGAGATCTCCGGACGCTAACGACCGGCCCTGCTTTCTATGTACCCCTGAAGACGCTCCCTCGGGCCAAGGTACGGTTCGTCTTTGTGGGCGGTGAGATGGACTACGTCGATCGTCGCGGCAAGCATCACTGCGTCTCAGGCGACGTCCCGGCAGGGGGGGCTTCGCACCAGTTCTCCGAGAGCATTAGCCGAATGAACGCCATGGTCGAGAGCTCCCCATGGTTGGAAGCAGCTGTGCGGCTCGCCAACTCGATCCGGGCCTCCCACGCACGCTTGGCTCCTGAAGCTCGGCCTTACTCCCATTTGGTTACGTACGCCACCGGCTCCTTCAGGGAGTTGGTCAAATCAATCACCGGGGCCCCGCCAAAGAAGATCGGTGAAGATGATTGGCGCATAGAGGATCCGGGGAGGAGTCGCTGGGCCTATCAACGCGACAGCGGCCAGTTCATCTTCAATGCGGTTGCTGACTTTCGCTACATGATAGTGGAGGCCCCGCCGGCGGTCTGTGTATGGGCGTGGCCAGATCGAAGTGACCTCTGTCTACAAGCCTATCTGGATACCTTTGCCTACGATCGGAAGGAGCCCCTCACCCTCGTGCTTCCCGACGTCCCCGACCTCCGCGACTTCGCGAGGCGGTATGTCCGCCAAGAGTCCATGACCAAGGTCGTTCGAGGAATGCTAGAGGACTATCTCTATCATTCTCCGGTAATGCTGCCGAACAAACGTGGCTTGGTGCTCGCATCTACCTTCGCGCCGACGCTCATTGTTCACCCCGACGGGCGGGAAGAAGACGGCGCCCTCATCGAAGGCGCCCTCGCCTATCTCGATGCCCATCACACGCTCAAACTCTCTGCATGGGACCTCCTTCAAGATGAGCTCCTTAGAGCAACCGCCGCCAGCGTACCCTTGCCGGTCAAGGTCTTCTCCCTTAAGCCGTCTGAGCGCGATGACATGCTGCGGTGGTATGCGGAGCTTCCCGAGTACGACGACCCAGCGGTTCTCTTCCAGCCCTACCGCCCGACCCTCTTGTCGAACTTGAAGCCATCGTGATCGACCAGCCGGTTCCTCCCGTCCTAGACCCGCGGCGGTGGTTCACCGCCGCTGAGGTGACCGCGGCCTGGCTTCGGCAAGACTGCAAGTGCGCCGAGTGCCAGCGCGAAGTGCCAAGAGACCTAGTCGAAGGGGATCACATCATTCCCTGGTCGGCGGGCGGCCCCACCACGATGGAGAACCTTCAGGCTCTGTGCATCGCCTGCAACCGGCGGAAGGGTATTCAAGAGGGTGTTATCGCCGAGGGCGTGGTCGCCTCGGTGGCCGTGGCCACCGCACCCCTCTGGGGGTGGCAGGAACGCGCCCTACCCGTGGTCATGGCCGCCACCCGTCCCGTCCTCATCGAAGCCTGCCCGGGAGCTGGAAAGACCCGCTTCGCCCTGGAGTGCGTAGCTCGGTTATTCGACCAGCACGTCGTCAACCGCGTTCTGATCGTCGTTCCCACCTCGAGGCTGGCAGACCAATGGGTGGAGGCCGGTTCGGGAATGGGCGGCTCTGCGGTCGTTCCGCTGGCCCCAGCTGGCTGGCGACCCACCCAGCCCCTCTTCCGTAGATGGGCCGGCGCTGCCTTCACCTACCACGCGCTCTTCGCCCAGACCACCATGATCGAGGCCCTGGCCGCTGAGCCTGGCTATAGAACCCTGGTGATCTTCGACGAGGTCCACCACGCCGGATCTGAACACGCTTGGGGCATTGCCGCCCAGCAGGCCTTCATGTCCGCGGCAACCCGAATCGTCAGCCTCTCGGGGACCGCCTTTCGCACGAAGGATCCGATCGTCTTCATCCAGACCCGGGACGGCAGGTCGGTTGCTGACTTTACCTACAACTACGGCGACGCCCTGCGGGACAAGGTTTGCCGACCGCTCCAGTTCGTGGCCATCGGCGGAACAGCCACCTTCAAGACCCCAGCTGGCCAGGTGGAAACCGTCACCTTCGAGGACGAACTGAACGAACAGGGGGAGTCCTACCGGCTGCGAACCGTCCTCTCGACCAAGGGCAACCACCTCCGGGAAACGCTCCGCACGGCTAACGACGAACTGATCCGCCTGCGAACTTCGACGGACCCCGATGCCGGCGGGCTGGTGGTCTGCATCGACTGCGACCACGCCGACGCCGTCGCCCGCATCCTCCAGGAGATAACCGGCACCCGCCCCACCGTGGCCTGCAGCCGCCTCAACGATCCTGACGATCCCTCTCCGCGGCCGGGTATCGAGGTCTTCGATAGAGGCACTTCGCCTTGGATCGTCTCCGTGAGGATGGTCAGCGAAGGCGTCGACATTCGCCGCCTCAGGGTCCTCGTCTACGCCACCAACATGGCGACCGAGCTTGGCTTCCGCCAGATCACCGGCCGGCTTGTTCGAACCGACCCGAAGAACACCGACTCCGACTATGGCCTGGTTATCCTGCCCGCCGAGCCCATCCTTCTCTCATTGGCCCAGCGCATTCTGGACGAGGTGCCGCTGGCCGAGCGCGGCCCATTGGTCATCCGGGACCCCGCGACGCGAACCACGAACATCTACGGCGGCCATGAGAAGGCGCAGTTCGTGCCCTTGGGCAGCACGGGTGAGCTAACCATGGTCACTGACACCGACGGTAGATCCGCGCCAGCCGAACTCGTCGCTGCCGCCAAACGGTATGTTGCGGCGACCGGGTCACCCGTCCCACCCTTCGAACTGGCCTTGGCCGCAGCCCATGATGAGCACCTCCGAAACAGACTCTTGGACTATTGAGCGGTCCGTCGGTTGCCAAGGCGCCCCGCCCCCAGCGTGAATCCTTCATGCTCGGTATACTCAATTAGCGTGGAAGTCGTGTTGCTCCAGCCTCGACCAGCTCAAGGTGTAGGCGACTCCGCAGCCGCTCTGTCAGCCCATGACTAACGTTCTTTGCTCGAACCTGAATTGCGCTCACATCCTCGCACCCGCCCGAGCCTGCTGTCAGCCATCGGTCTTGCCCGGCTTTCGGACAACAGACGGCCCTCGGGAAGCTGCCCCTACTCAGACCGGCTCCGCTTCCAGGGGTAGCTCGAGACAGCTGCCATGCACCGGTAGCCACCCTAGTGCAGCCAATGCTCGAACCGAGGTAGCCACCTTGGCGCGTTCAGCACCGATCAGATCTGGCGCAGCCGCTTCGTGAAGGGAACCCGGGGAACCCGCCCCGCCTTCCGCCACGCACTCGGTGACGAGAACATCGACCCCCTGCCATCGGTCGGCGGCCGTTTCCGTCTCAACACCGACGTCGTCAGCTCCGACTACGACCGCCTGGTCGCCGGCCGCGCGGCGGCGGCCCAGACCGCCGACGCTCCCGCCAGGCTTGTCCTGCTCAGCCGGGCAACCGACGGAGTACGCGGCGAGCCCTTCGCCGGCGCCGACTACAACTGGCTCCTCGACCACCAGGAGCACGCCCGCAACCTCGCCGTCGACACCCTGAGCGAGCTCGCCCGCCTTCACGAGACCCTCGGCAACCTCTCCGCGGCCATCGAGACCCTCGATCAGGCCCTCACCCTCGCGCTCCCGAGCCCATCGAGGATCTCTTCTGCCAGCAGATGCTCTGGCACCACCGCATGGGCAACAGGGAGGCCCGCCGCGACCTCTACCGGCGTCTCCGCCGGGAGCTCTCCGAGCGCTGCGACCGCGTACCATCCGCAGAGACTGAGGCCCTCATGGAGTCCCTCGACTCCGCGCCGCGCGTCGTGGTGCAGTAACGATGGGGCAGGAGCAGCCCACAGCCCAAGAGCCCTACAAGCCCCCCATTCCGACGCGCCTCGGCGTCGGGGTGCTCACCCGTTCGAGCACCGTCGCGGTCGAGCGCCGGTGACTGGGTCGAACGCGTCGCCCGCTCGTCCTGTGGCGCCGATACACTCCAAACGCCTGTACTATGATCCGTCAGCAGGTCGCAGTCGTCGTCACAAGCGTCGGAGCATCAGAAGGTGGGACTGAGCCAGCCCCGCTACGCCGTCCAGCAGGAGAGGGGGCGGAACCTGGTGCTGGACCGACCCTTCGACGCGCCGGACCCCACCGACCTCGACGGGGTGCGGCGTTGGGTGCGATCATCCCCTCGGCCCACGGCGCTCGACCTCTTCTCAGGGGCCGGAGGACTCAGCCTGGGGCTCCAAGACGCTGGCTTCTCAGTCCTGGTCGGGGCTGACTCGGACCGGACGTCCGTCCAGACGCACGTGGCCAACCTGCGCGGGCTAGGGTACGTCGGGGATCTGTCCGATCCCAGCGATCTGCTCGCCCACCTCTCCGCGTGGGGGATCGATTCCGTCGACCTGGTGGCGGGGGGCGTACCCTGCCAACCCTTCTCCCGAGCTGGCCAGTCGAAGCTGCGGAGCCTGATCACCACGGGCGCTCGCTCGGAGGACGACCCCCGCACCCATTTGTGGTCAGCCTTTCTGGCCGTTGTCGGGGCTCTCCGTCCACGTGCCGTCCTGCTCGAGAACGTGCCAGACCTGGCCACCTGGGATGACGGTGGGGTGCTGATCGGGCTCAGGGAGGGTCTGCGCGAACTCGGCTACTGGAGCGACGCCCGCCTTCTCAACGCCCACGCGCACGGGGTTCCGCAGCATCGAGCCCGCCTCTTCGTCGTCGGCCTGCTGAACCGAGAGAGATTCCCATGGCCGCAGCCCACCGCTCGCTTCACGGTGCGAGACGCGATCGGAGACCTGCCGGAGGTGCCGGGCGGGCAGCGGGAGGAGGTCCTGTCGTACACGGGGCCACCGGCCACGGAGCTGCAGTGTCGTCTGCGGCGCGGCGTGGCGACGGACCTGCGAGGGGTCATCCACGACCACATCACGCGGCCGGTGCGACCGGACGACGCCGAGGCCTTCGCGCTTCTCCATCCCGGGCAGACCTACCAGCACCTGCCCGAGCACCTCAGGCGCTACCGGAGTGACATCTTCGCTGACAAGTACAAGCGGCTCGTCTGGGACGACCTCGGCCGCACCATCACGGCGCATATTGCCAAGGACGGGTACTGGTACATCCACCCATCGCAGGACCGCACGCTCTCGATCCGCGAGGCGGCCAGGCTGCAGACCTTTCCCGACTGGTACCGCTTCGCCGGTCAGCCCAGCCTGCGGTACAGGCAGATCGGGAACGCCGTCCCACCCCTTCTCGCCGAGGCGCTCGGGGCGAGCCTGAGGCAGGCGCTCAGCGTGCGGGGTCGGCCTGGAACCCGCCGCCGGCATTTGGATGTCCGCCGACACCTGCTGGAGTGGCACGCTGAGCGCGGCCGCGACTATCCCTGGCGAGCCGGGGCGGACCCATGGCACGTGCTCATGGCGGAGATGTGCCTCCACCGAACCCGGGCCGACCAAGTGCTCCCCGTGTACCGGCGCCTCGTCGGTCTGGCCCCGACCCCCGCGGCGCTGGTGGCCCGATCGGACGAGGCGAGGGAGGCAATGAGGCCGCTTGGACTCCGCTGGCGCGCAGACAACATCCTTGCCGTCGCCCGGGACCTCGTCGAAAGATTCGATGGCACAGTCCCGAAGTCCTCTCTGGAGCTCCGCGGCCTCCCAGGCGTCGGTGACTACGTGGCCGGTGCGGTGCTCTGCTTCGCCTTCGGGCGGCGCGCGGCACTCCTCGACGTGAACACCGAGAGGATCGTTGGGCGGATACGAGGTCAGGGCCAGGTTCGCAGGACCCAGATGCGCCTGGATCTCTACGACCTAGCCGGGCGCGAGGGCCCTGATGGCCAATTCAACTACGCACTGCTCGACCTCGGCGCGCTCGCGTGTCGACCCGCCCGTCCTCGCTGCGACCAGTGCCCACTGCGAGTGGTCTGCGCCACCGGGTCCGGCAGACCGGCCACGGCCATCGGTGCGCTCCGACCTGCGCTCAGCTCCCAGTCGGCATGACCTCTCGTGTCACCCTGCTGCCGTCGGCGCGACGACTGATGGACTCCCTGAGGGAGATCGGCTATGACGTGCCGTCGGCGATCGCCGACATTGTGGACAACAGCATCGCGGCGAACTCGAGGCGCATCGAGCTGACCTTCGCATTTGACGGCGCGGACTCCTGGATCAGGGTGGTCGACGACGGAACTGGCATGACGGGCTCGGTGCTGGAGGAGGCGATGCGTTACGGGACGGAGCGCTCGTACGACGCCGAGGAGCTTGGCCGCTTCGGCCTGGGACTCAAGACAGCGTCCCTCAGCCAGTGCCGCCGTCTCACCGTCTCGAGCCGGCGGGGTCGCGAGCGGCGCCGCATCGAGGTGCGTCGCTGGGACCTAGATCACGTGGCCCGAAGCAACCGGTGGGAGGTCCTTCGGATTGATTCCGCAGACGCCCCGCCCGAGGTGGTCCATCCGCTGCTCGACCATCCCGGCACGGTGGTCATGTGGGAGGGGCTCGACCGGGTTCTCGACTACCATCTGCCGGCAGGCGCTGCCGCGCGGAACGGCTTCGCCAGCCTGGCATCCGCTGTCGCTGGTCACTTGGCGATGGTCTTCCACCGATTCCTAGCCGGCGAGGCGCGGGGCCAGCGCCGGCTCACAATCTCGTGCAACGGATCGGCGATCCGCCCCTGGGATCCGTTCGCCCGCACTGAGCCCCACACGCGAACGCTGGTGCCACAGAACATCGCCGTTCAGGGTGAGGATGGCCCGTTGCACGTCCGGGTGCGCCCGTACGTTCTGCCGCCGCAGGAGCGGTTCTCGTCCGCGGCAGCGCACGCTCAGGCAGCGGGGCCGCTGCGATGGAATAGGCAGCAGGGATTCTACATCTACCGAAATGACCGACTGATCCAGGCAGGAGGATGGAATCGCCTCCGCACGCTGGACGAGCACACGAAGCTGGCCCGCGTGGCGATCGACCTGCCACCGCGGTCGGATGAGATCTTCCGTATTAACGTCGCCAAGATGCGCGTCACGATACCCGGACCACTGAGGGAGCCGCTGACTGCCATCGCGAGCGGCGTGGCGACCGAGGCGGGTGCGCGGTACAGGAGCGACAAGCGACACCGCTCCAAGGGTGCGGAGGACGGTGCGAACGGTGCCGCCGCCCCGCCGTCCATGGTCTCGACCCTGAGCTTCTCCGAGCGCGATCTCCTCCACACCGTCGTTGGGCTGGCGAGGGACGAGTTCCGCGCCGAGCCGGACGTGCTTCGGCGCTTGCTCTCTCGCATCGAGCGTCTCCCCGCGGATCGGGACGTCGAGAGGGCGCTGAGCGTTGACGTTTTGGGACGACCCGGCGGGTTTCTCCAGCTCGCTGGCCCTGCTCCCTCGGCCATCAGATGATCAGCGGCAGCACGACCCACCGACTGGCGTTTCGCCCCCGCGCGCGCTTGGTGTCCATCCTAGGTGAGCATCTCATCAGCGATCAGGCCGTCGCTCTCGTCGAGCTCGTGAAGAACGCCTACGACGCCGACGCGCGCAGCGTACGCATCGGGATTCTCGGTACCGACGATCCGGAATCGGCCCGAGTGACCATCACAGATGACGGCACCGGCATGACGCTGGAGGACGTGACGACCCGATGGATGAGCCCCGCGCTCGACGAGAAGGAGCAGGCCAAAGAGAGCGGCCGACGCACGGCACTCGGGCGGCTGCCGATCGGAGAGAAGGGCGTCGGGAGATTCGCGCTCCACCAGCTCGGGCGTTCACTGGAAATGGTGACCCGGGCGGCGGACTGTCCGGAGCTGGTCGTCGCCATCGACTGGGACGATTACGACCGCAGCGACACCTACCTTGCCGATGTCGAGGTCAGGGTCGTCGAGCGCTCCCCCGAGGTGTTCGGCGGTCACTCGACGGGAACCCGGCTCACCATCGATCGCCCCCGCTCCGCTTGGAGTGAGAAGCTCCTCAGGAAGGTCCATCGAACACTGCGCCGACTGCAGAGTCCCCTCCGCGAGCTGCAGGAGGACTTTAAGGTCCGTCTCGAATGTCCCGGACATCCCGAGCTGGAGAATATCGAGCCGACCGACATCCTCGAGCGAGCTCACTATGAGTTCCGCACCCTGGTCGAGAGCGGCGGCGGCTGCGATTACGAGTACGTGTGCCGACTTCCCGGAATCCCACCGAGGCAGACCGCCGGCAGCGAGAACCTGGTGAGCCTTGCCGCCGACGAGCTCCGCGGAGCAACGCCGCAGTGTGGCCCCTTCTGGTTCAATCTCTACGTCTGGGATCGATCGAGAGATGCCCTCCAGGCCAGTGGCGTGCCCCGTGCGGAGCTCGACGCGCTCTGCGGGGTCTCCATCTACCGCGACGGCCTCCGAGTTCTCCCCTATGGTGAACCCGGGAATGACTGGCTCTTCCTCGATCAGGAGCGCATTCAAGCGCCCGCGGAGCGCGTCGGGAACAACCAACTGATAGGGCTCGTCGAGGTCGACCAGTCGACCAATCTCAGGTTGAGGGACAAGACCAACCGGGAGGGACTGATCGAGAACGATGCGTTCCTGGACCTCCGCGCCCTGGCACGCGCCGCCATGAGGGTCTTCACAGTCCAATGGCGCAGGGACCGACCCCCGGCGAGACCGAGCGAGCATCGAAAACATCCGGCAGAGTCAGTTGAGGGCGCTCGCCACCTTGCTGAGGCGATTCGAACCTCGGCCCGCGACGACGTCCAAGTCCAGGTTACCGCACCCGCACTCGCGACGACGCAACCGACCCAGCCCAGCGAAACACCCACTCAAGGCGCCGAGACGTCCGTCTCCCAACGACAGGCGGTTGACCTCCTTATCGACGAGCTCGACGACGTTCAACAGGGCATCGACGTCCGTCGGCAGCGGTTCGAACGCGTGCTCCACCTAGCCGCCACTGGGCTCGCGGCGGAGCGAGTGGTGCACGAGTTCGGTCGCCAACTGGTCGCAGCGGCCGATTCCCTGCGCCATCTCCGTGGTCCGAGCGAGCAACGCAGGGCCGAGGCAGCGGCAACGCTCCAGGCCGTGATCACGACGCTGGAGAGCGAGTTCAGGATCCTCGCCCCGTACGAGTCGGTTCGCCGACGACCGCGACTCAGCACCATCGGTGCTCGGGAGCTGGCGCAGATCGCGCTCCGACTCAACGAACGCAATCTGGACGAGAGCGCGGTTGTGCGTGCGGTGTCCGGCGAGGACTTCGACGTCACCACCAGGGGCACCGAGATCTTGCAGATCCTGGACAACCTCATCCACAATGCCTCGTACTGGCTCGGCACCCTTCCCGCCGAGAGGGAGCGGCGTCTTGAGGTTATACTCAGGTCCGATCATCGATCCATCGTCGTTGCCGACACGGGACCCGGCCTGTCTCGGGACGTTCGCGCCCTCGCTTTCGAGCCTTTCTTCAGCATGAAGACCGACGGAACCGGACTGGGTCTCTATATCTCCGCCGAGCTTGCGCGGTCCGCGGGGGCCAGCTTGGCGCTGCTAGACGACGGGGCTTCCAGGCGTCCGGCATGGGCGGTTGGTGCCAGCTTCGAACTGGTTCTCGCCGGTGACGACGGAGCTCCCCGTGCCTGAGCGCGACATCCTTGTCAACGCGCTGATTGCGGAGGTTCTCGGTCCCCGTCGGGGTGCGTGGGAGCACCTGGCGGAGGACGAGGATCCGCTCGACGAGTACATCTCCGGCGTTCTCGCTCCTCGGGATGCGGGTGGGGTGACGATGGAGGTCGATGCCGAGGACGAGCCGGTCGCGGCGGACGATCCTGCAGCCGATGACCAAGCGGATCCCGGAGTGCCATCTGCCAACCTCGGTCTTACGGTGCCAGCACTGGATCCCCGCCTACGTCCGGCCTCCCTGGGGCTGTCGTTCTCGGTCGCCTCCGACGGATCACCGCGCATCGACATCTGCTGCACATGGGGCCGGTACGAACAGGAAGCCGACGGTTGGTCACGGTCCCCCCGCATCGCCCAATGGGATGGCGTGGAGTGCCTTTCCGGCAACCAGGTGCTCGAGCCGGCGTCGGACTCCGGCGTCGACGTTGTGGTCCGAACCCGCAGACGGTCGGATGGATGGCGTGTTTCAGTCTTCCTCGTGGACAAGACGCCATGCACCGAGGACGAGCATCCCCGTGCCCCCAAGCACGTCTTCCAGCCACAGATTCGCGTGAACTGCGCCGAGGGTACCCGTATCATCCCAACCGATGATCTGCCGAGCGCCGAAGACTGGGAGGATGTCACGCTCGCGTTCCTCTACCGTCAGCACCGATCATTCGCGCGTGGCCATCTGTGCTCGGCGGTCTGGCGCGAGATAGATCCTGAGCGAGCGGCCGGAGGGGGTCCCGATGCCGAGGGGTCCCCGTTCAGATGGATCGATGGTCAAGCACTGCTCGACGCCACCGAGCTAGCCCGATTCTCGCCGGCTGACGTGCGCACCGAATACGTGCCGATGGTCGCCGTCCCCGCCCCGCTGCGCGACTGGCAAGCCGAAGGGCAGGCGCCCGAGCTCCATCCTGATCGGCTCAGCGAGCTCTGGGACGGCGCCGAACTCCACCGCGCGCTCCGTCCTCTGATCGACGGCTACGACAGCTGGATCAATAGGCGCCTCACCGAGGCGCAACGGCTTGCTGACGGCGATCGCGCCGTCGCGCACGAGCAGATCGCGGGCGCTCGTGACGCGCTGAGGAGGATGGGCGAGGGACTCGATCTGCTGCGCGACAATGACGACGCTCGCCTCGCGTTCTGCTTCGCCAATCGTGCGATCGCCCTGCAGTCACGCTGGACCCGGGGCACCGCCATCGCCTGGTATCCGTTCCAGCTCGCCTTTCAACTGCTCAATCTGCGCGCGGTCGCAGATTCCGCCAGCAACGACCGCGGCATCTGCGACCTGCTCTGGTTCCCGACCGGCGGCGGCAAGACAGAGGCGTATCTGGGACTTGCCGCGTTTGCCCTGGCGCACCGCCGGCTCACGGGCACGCCAGCCGACACGCCCGTGCGCGGAGCCGGTACGGCCGTGCTGTCCCGCTACACGCTCAGACTCCTCACCATCCAGCAGTTTCGCCGGGCACTCACTCTCGTGACGGCGGCAGAGCTCCTGAGGGTCACAGGCCCAGCCGGGCAGCGGGGATGGCGCCCCGAGGGCTGCGGTCGGGACTCGGACAACCTGTGGGGCGACGCGCGCTTCTCCATCGGTCTATGGGTCGGAGGAGGGGTGACGCCCAATGGTCTCCAGGACATCGACTATATCGATCGCAACCGCCGCCCTCAGCGGATCCCCGGTGCGATCTCCCTCCTTGAGGGACGAAGCACCGGGGATACCGAGCCGGCCCAAGTTCTCAGCTGCCCGGCGTGCTCCACCGTGCTCGCACTTCCCCGCACGTCCCCGGCGGGCGAACCGGTAACTCTTCGCCTTCTCTTCGGTGATGTCACCGTGAGCCGCGCTCCGTCGCCCACGGCCCTGTCGACCGATGCCTTCGCCGTGCAGTCTGCAACGCTCCTCGCCGGGCCCGCCCCGGGATTCGGGACCATCTCAATCGAGTTCACTCCCACCAACGAAGTTGCCCCCGCCAACGTCGATGTGTGGATCAGGGATCACGTTCGCCCGCTGCTCGGTGCGAGCGCCTGGCTGCTAGCGGCTCGCGGTAGTCGCCCCGGCTACGTGATCCGAGAGGCACCGTGGGGCCAGCGGGCGCCGCTGCGGAACCGGGCGATCGATTTCGAGATCTACTGTCCCAACCCCGAATGCGAGCTCAATGCGGCGGTCATGTGGTGGGAGAACACGCCCACCGGCGCGTGGCCCATTCCCGAGCCGTTCCAGACCCCGAGCGGCGGATCCCGACGGTGCCCGATCCCAGCATACACGGTGGACGAGCAGATCTATCAACGCTGTCCATCCATGGTCATTGCCACCGTTGACAAGTTCGCGCGGCTCGCCTTCGAGGAGCGCGCGTCGAGCATATTCGGAAACGTCGAGTGGTACAACCAGCACCTCGGCTACTACCGGGCGTGGTGTCCGTCGATGGGCCCCTCCTCAGGACTGCCCCAGCGCCCAGCGCAGGATCCCCCCGTCGGAGGGAGCGTCCCCGTCCCACGGTTCTCAGGCCCGGATCTGATCCTTCAGGATGAGCTCCACCTCATCGAGGGGCCGCTGGGGAGCATGGTCGGTCTCTACGAGACGGCGATCGAGGCTCTGTCGATCAGAGCGGCCGGCGGAGCCGCTGGGAGGCGCCCCAAGTACGTCGCCTCCACCGCGACCGTGAGACGCGCAGGGGACCAAGTCCAGTCGCTCTTCCTGCGTGAGCTGCGCGTCTTCCCGCCCCCCGGGCTCAGCGCCGACGACTCCTTCTTCGCGCGTCTCACCCCTGCACACCCCGCGGAGGCCTCGCTCCCGGGAAGGCTGCACATCGGCATCTGCGCGCCGGGTCGCGGCGCCCAGACCCCCATCGTGCGCATCTGGTCACGGCTTCTCCAGCACGCGCAGGAGAGGCTCACGGCGGGAGCCCCCGCCATCGAGATCGATCGCTTCTGGACGCTGGTCGGCTACTTCAATGCCATCCGCGAGCTGGCCAGCGCTGTCGCACTCTTCCGGCAGGACATCGTGCAGCGCATGTCGAGCATCTCCGCAGCCCCGCGCGCGCTCGAGGAAACCGAACCGCTGGAGCTCTCGAGCCGCGCCGACTCACTTTCCCTTCCGGGTATGCTTGATCAGCTGGCTGCATCGCTGGGCGGAACGCGCCAGCCCATCAATGCGGTGGCTGCAACATCGATGTTCGGCACCGGGGTCGATGTCGACCGGCTCGGTCTCATGGTTGTCCAAGGTCAGCCCAAGACCACCTCTAGCTACATTCAGGCGACGGGTCGCGTGGGTCGCTCAGGCGGAGGCCTTGTCGTCACCTTCCATCGCGCGTCTCGGCCACGCGACCTGAATCACTACGAGTTCTTCAGCGCATATCACGCTGCACAGTATCGGCACGTTGAGCCCGTGACCGTGAACCCCTTCTCTCCGCGCGCGCGCGATCGGGCCCTTGGACCGGTCGCCGTGGCTCTCCTCCGCCAAGCGCACCAGATCGTCATGCCCGGAACTCCGCCCGTGCCCGTCCACGCGGCGTGGCGGATGCAGCAGCGGCTTCGCGGTGCAGGAGCATGGGCCAGTCGTGCGGATCGAATGGCGACCGCGCGGAACGATGCCGACGTAAACTCGCTTCCTCGCCTGTTTGAGATGCGGGCCCAAGCCCAACCGGGCCTGCGCCGCCCTGCGCCCTCGGATGTTGACAACCACGCTGGCTCGGAGCTCGACCGCTGGCAGCAGCTCGCCTTGCGCGTGCGGGCACGGCTCCTCTATCACGAGTCGACCCTCGTCAACCCCGCCTCGCGTCCCGTGGTCCTTGGCGATCTCGCTCACACCGTGGCCGGCACGGGTCAAGCGTATGAGGACGCACCCAACTCACTCCGCGAGGTCGAGGCGACGACAACCTTCCAGGGCTGGAGGCGATAGCGGATGGTCAGACCCCACCAGGAGCTCCGACCATCCCAGTTCATCACTACGTACGGCCCCGGCAGCATCTTGGAGACCCGATCCGGCCCCGTGGTGCCCAAGGTCATGAACGAGCTCTTCACCAACATCGGCCGACCGCCCTCCGATTTCGAGATCACGGATGAGAGGCTGAGGAGGGCGGCCCTTGGCGGCGCCAGGATTGCACGGGTTCCCAGCAACGCCGAACTCTCGGCTCCCGCGGACGACGTCATCTACCCCACGCTTCCCTTTCCATTCTGGTCCCTCTGCACAAACCACGGCACGGACCAGATCCTGTACTCGTCGGACCGCGGATGCCCGCGTTGCGCCGCCGTCGGTGCGCCGAACGGGCGTGAGAAGGCCGGTCGGGAGGCGATCCGCTTTGTGCTCGCATGCCCGGCCGGACATCTTGATGACGTTCCCTGGCAGCGCTTAGTCCATGGACCAGCATCGGGGTGCCAGCCCCACCACTACGTCTGGCGCGGCGGTGGGAGGGCTCTTCGATTTGTCACGATCGAGTGCCCCGACTGTCACGCGATCCAGAACTTCGGAAACGCTTACGCTAGGCCGTGGCCGTGCAGCAGCCGACTTCCTGAGACCGGCGCGCGTCGTCCTGCACAATCGACCTGCGCGCGCGACGCCCGCATGCACCAGCGGGGCGCTGCCAATGTTCACATCGCCGACAAGGTCAGTGCCCTGACGATCGTCGATATGCCCGCACGCCTTCACAACGTGCTCAACGACCCGCGCACCCTCGCGATCGCCGCGACGCTCAGGAGACATGACCTGCTCACTCGCGACACTTTCCTGCGGGATCTGCGGGAGGAGCAGATACCCGATGCCGCCATCGATCTCGTCGAGCGCTCCGATTGGAACAGGGTGCTGGATGCACTTGATCAGCTCGGTGGCGGCGGCCAGCCCCGTCCCCTGAAGGTGGAGGAGTTCGAGCGCCTCCAGAACGCCGCCGCCCACGGGGCCCCGGCGGTTCCGTCCGCACAGCCGGGTGCACCACCACTTTTCGAGGTGCGCCTCGGTGGCGTCCGAAGGTTCACCGGACCCGCTGGCAACGTCACCTTCCGGGTCACGCCCGTGAGCCGACTCCGCATGGTCACCGTACAGACCGGCTATCGGCGCGTCGTCACCACCGGCCCCGACGTGGTGTCCACGATGTTCGCGTGGGGCGGCGGGAACTGGTACCCGGGCGTCGAACTCTTCGGCGAGGGGATCTTCCTCGACATCCCGGACGGTGAGCTCGAACCGTCCGGCTCTCGCGCGAACACTTGGCATGCACGAAGCGCCCAGGATGCCGACACTCAGCAGGCTGAGCGCGACCATCCTGTCCACGTTTGGTGGCACACGCTCTCGCATCGCCTGCTCCGGACGCTGTCGGTGGACTCGGGATACTCGTCGGCGGCGATCGCCGAGCGCACCTATCTCATCACCACGCCGTTGGGTGCAAGGGGAGCGCTGCTCCTGTACACGGTCCAGCCGGGAGGCGACGGCACACTCGGCGGACTCATGGCCTTGGTCGAGCACTTCTGGCACATCCTCACGTCGGCTCTTGCCGACCTCGCGGACTGTTCCAATGATCCGCTGTGCGCGGAGGCACCGCGTACCGGCGCCCCCGGGGCAGCCTGCTACTCGTGCCTTCTGGCGAGCGAGACCTCGTGTGAGCACCGCAATCTGGGACTTGACCGCCTGCTCCTCCTCGACAACCCACCGTGATGCCCGCGATAGCCCTCCCAGATGCCGTGCGCGAGCTCATTCGCGGTGACGACGGGGCCGATGCCGCCGCAGCACTCGCCGAGGCAATTGCCGCCAAAGCCAGCTCGTGCCCACCCGACGACCTCCCCAACCAGATCGCGGCCGACATCCGCGATGGGCTAACTGAGGCCAATCGCGTGTCCCTGGTGGTCACCGGTCTCGGATGGCTCGGTGGCGGCGTCGGGGCCATTGAGAGCGCGCTGCTCCACCTCATCGACGGCGCCGAGCGCGAGGTCGCGCTTGCCGTGTACGCGATGTCCGCTGGTCCCGGCCGCTTCTGGACCGCACTAAGCAGGGCCCTCGACGGCGGTGTTCGTGGCACGCTCATCGTGGACCGCCTGACGGAGCAGGATCCCGAGATGCGGCAGTGGGTCCAAAGCATGTCCGAGCGTCACGTGGGAACCCTGCGCGTGCTTGACTTCCGTGGTGAGGATGACAACGACCATCTGCACGCCAAGATCGTCGTTGCCGATCGCCGTCGGGCCGTCGTCGGGTCAGCGAACCTCACGGCCCACGGTCTCCTGCTAGCCCACGAGCTCGCGCTCCTCGTTGAGGGCCCCGCTGCCGAGGAGATCGCTGAACGCCTCGATCTCCTCGCCCGGTCACGTCTGGTCACGGCACGCGGTTAGGCTCGCTCCTCGACCAGTACGACGCGTACCGAGCGTAGGCCATCTGCCCCTCGAAGTGAATGTTGTCCTCGACATCGAAGACATGGCACTCATCCGTGCCGCCAAACCGAGAGCCGCGCATCCCCCTGCCGATCATCTGCTCGTACAGAACCGGACTGGCGGTGGGTCTCGCCACCACAACGGCCCGGACGACCGGAGCGTCGAATCCCGTGGTGAGCACGCCGTAGTTAGACAGCACCGAGAGCTCGCCCGCCCGAAACTGCTCGACACGATGACGGCGGATCGCGGCCCGCGTCGTGCTCGTGACCACGGCGGCCGGCCTGCCGGCTCGGTGCAGCAGCACGGCAACCGCCGTCGCCTGCTCGACGGAGCAGCCGAAGAACAGCGTTGGCCAATCCGCGGGAAGCTCGAGCAGGACGCGCAGCAGTCGCTGGTTCCGCGTGGCGTCCTCACCCAGACGCCGGAGCAGGTCGGGATGAAAGTCGCTGAAACGGTCGAAGTAGTCCGAGTAGTGCGGGTCGTCGCTGATCGAGATGGCCTGGCCCCCATGTTCGATAACGCTGTGGATCGGATTCGATAGGACGCGGCGGCGGCGAAGCTCACCCACGGGATCCGCGCCCAGGATCGACGACGTCAGCAGGCGACCGTGGAACCGTCCCGCGAGACGCCGGGTCTCGTCGTCGACGGCTCGATACGGAGTGGCGGTGAGCCCGAGAAGTGGTGTCGCCGAACGTCGCGACCCGCCGAACTCGATTCCCAGGAATCCCAGAACCTCCCCGTACGTCGCCGCCAGCGCGCGATGCGCCTCGTCGACCACGACCACTCCGAGTCGGTCGCGAAGCTCCTCGAGCTCCTCGCGGCGCACGTCGTCGTCGTCTTGGCGGAAGATCGCATGAAGCTTCTGGATGCTGGCAACAGTCACCGTGGCATCGCTTCTGATACCGCGCCCTCCACCCCAGAGTCGCGCTATGGACAGGGGCTCTCTCGGACCGTTGGCCCTGGCACCGCGATCCACCCAGACCTCCCGAAAAGCCTGCACCGCCTGCTCGCACAACTCCTCGCTTTGTGCGATCCACAGAACCGTCCGACCGTTGTTGTTCGGAATCCACTCGGTCAGCGCCTCGGTTGCCGTGCGCGTCTTTCCGGCGCCTGTCGGTAGCGTGAGGATCCCGCGATTCGCCCCGCCTCCGCCTTCCAAGACCTCGCGAACGGCCCCTCGCAGCTCCTGCTGAAAGTCCTCGAGTGCCGGCAGGGGCCTGAAGGGCTCAGCCTCCAGGCTCGTCGGCTCGGCCTTGAGGCCCTCGATGCCTGCGAGCGCCATCGGCAGCCCGAGCGTCCGAGCGAAGTGTTTCGCCCAACCCTTTCCGGGGTGCCAGTTCCTCTCGGCGACGGCCCGAACCATGCTCGTGCGGCCTCGACGGCCGACAAGGGTCGATCCGTAGCCATGGAGATCCTGGAGTTGCAGAGGATCGGCGGCCTCGGCGAGCTGTCGCCGAAGCTCCCGTGACGACAGCAGATCGCTCCCCATCAGATCGACCAGAAACGGGGCCAGCTCCTCATTCGGCAGCCTGGACCTCAGGCGACGGTCCTGGCTCTCGGCCTCGGCGATGATCCACTCAACACCCTTCCGGCGCCTCGAGCCGGCACCATGCTGATCTCGAAGGACGACACGGAGGCCAGCCGGTGTGAGGCGTGTCTGGAGCATCGCAATCGCGGCGTCCCGGTCAGCGTGGGAGAGTTCCACGCCCGAGACCCTAGCTCAATCTGAGCCAAGGCGCACGATTGGCTCGATCCTGACCCGCGATAACCAGGGCGCTCTCGACGGCCAAGAAGCCCCAGCCCTGGGTATGCTGCGCACCCCGTGTCTCCCCGCATCACCCGACGCAGCCGGATCAAATTCTCCGAATACGCCAGTGCGTGAGGGACGCCCCGGAGGGGGCGATCATGCGCTAGACGGAGCACTGCGGCGTCGCGGTGCTCCGTCGCGACACCCGCGGCGGGACGGTGATCTAGGAGAACGCCGCGGGGTATGCGTGATTGCAACACCGTCAATCGGGGCACCCGTTGGGCGTAGTTCCGCCAGGGACGCCCGGCGGGGCCGCTCTAGGGTGGGGCGGATGCCCTCGGTGCCCGGCTATACGCGATCAGCGTACCGTTCTGGGGTCTTGCGCATCGGCTGCTCCTTTGTTGGGCGTGGCCAGAGGATCAGCGCGTGACTGATCCGCTGGCGGACGCGCTTGCCAAGTTGGAACGGGCGGAACGCCAGCTCCGAGTATTGAATCGATTGGTACAGCGGTGGGAGCGATTGGGAAAGGGGGATAAGCCATATGCCCTCCGCCCGCAAGTCGAGTCGACGCGAGCTGAGCCACGGCCGCACGTCGTCTATCGCTTCGCGGTCGACCAGGACCCGCCCCCCAGCCTGCCGATGCTCATCGGCGAATGCACGCACAACCTCCGATGTGCCGTCGATTACGTTGCCTTCGCCTTGAAGCGCGACCCCCGGCCTCCCGACGAGGACATCCAGTTTCCTATCTGGACCGACGAGTGGCACCCCAAGTCCAAATGGCTCGGGGGGCTGATCCCAACAGCAGCGGATGCTATCAAGGGGTTGCAGCCGTTTGAGGGAGGGAACCGGAGAGCCGACCGGCCACACGATCTCGCCATCCTTCGCCACCTTTCGAACTGGGACAAGCATCGCAAGCTGATCGTCCAAGGCATAAGTCAGGGGATCACGTCTTGGTATGGACCGGCCCCGATCCTCTTCCACACAGGTCCGTTTCCACACGGTGCAATAGTCATGGAATTCGGGGTCGACGCCACTACGGATATGGGCGATGCTGTCATGAGCCACCGCCCGTACGTGAGCACGAGTCCCGATATCGCCGCGGTAGTCGCATTTGCTGATCCACCAGAGGTTCGGGGGCTCGCGCCGAGCCTCTCGCTAGGATACATCGCCGAATACATCAGGGATACGGTCATACCCCAGCTGCGGCCATTCGTCTAGACCGATTGGCGCTGTGGCGATGACTCACCCCGTACGAGCCGAGTGCAACGCCGAGTCCACCTCCTCGCGTGCAGCCTCGATCGCCTGAGCAGGAATGCCGCCGACGTTGTCCGGTCGCACCTGCTGCGCAAGTGCACGGCAGGCAGGGAGGGAGTCGTCGTGGGCTGCGACGATCGCATGGTGCAGGCTCGTAACCGCTAACCGGACAGCCTCCGGCGTGGTCGCCAACGTCATGAAGTCCCCGACGGCGGCAACTCGCGACTGCGCGAGATCCTCCACCCAGCGACTGACTTCAGCCAGCCGGTCGAGGCGCACACGTCGGTCTGTCTCCTTTCCTGCTCCGCGGGCCTGCATGACCGTGACGCCGGCGAAGACCGCGGCGATAGCGCCCGAGGCGGTTGCCACGATGGTGGTGATGGCGGCAAGGGTGTCCACGCGCTGGGAGGCTACCAGGGTTGCCGAGAGCAACCGCGAACCATATGCCAACAAGCGCTCCAATCCTACCGCCGCGGCTGCTCCACAGCGAGCAGGTCCAGACAATGCCTAAGGCGTGACTCCATCGCACGCAGCACTCGGCGCGGTCTCGTGCCCGTGGCGGCGCTCAGAGGACCAGAGCCGTGTGGCCAGGTCCTGTGATAGTGGCGAAGTCGCGGCCCAGCGATCTCGAAGCGACGAACCCACGCCGGCCCACGGGTGCTTCCGAGCACAGCGGCTGTCCTCCGCCCTGAGGAGGCCGATCGCTCAGATGGCATCCAAGCAGCGCGCGGCCTTGCTGCAACCCCCAAGACGAGTCGCCTCAGGGCGAGGGGTTTCCGCTCGGCCTGTGCGCGCTGCTCCCTGGACGCCACGCGATCAACCTCAACGGAGGACATCCCATCACCCCGAAGCACAACCCAGAGCAGATCGTGGCTGATGTTGTCGCCGAGACGGGCCCGCCCAAGGTGCGCTCCTTCGGTATCCACCGGTTCACCATCGTCGGGCGGATGACCGCGGCCCCCGAGCTCCGCTACATGCCCACAGGCAAGGCCGTCCTGCACCTCGGGATCGCCACCACGGCGGCTGGCGTCACGACCTTGCTGGATCTGGTTGCCTGGCAGGGCGCCGCCGAGACCCTCGCCACGTACGGCGCCAAGGGCCGAGAGCTCTACGTCGAAGGCCGGATCGCTACCCGCATGCGCGAGATCGACGACCGCCGGACCAAGCAGGTCGACCTAGTCGTGGAGAACTTCCAGCTGCTCGGCCGGCCGGGCACGACGTCGGGCGACAGCACAGAGCAGGCCAGGGAGGAGGGGGCCGCGTAAGCGGCCCCTCGCCCACTCCTCTCCCCGCAACGAGGGTTACGCAACGAGCCGCGATGGCCGGTGCGTCACCAGAACCGGGTGGGTGGGTCGCCCAGTGGAGGGGTCTCCTGTAGCGGGGGCAGCACTGGCTCCAATCCGCGGGCAGGCTGCCACGCCGCTCGACCTTCGCCGGTCAAGCGCTGCTTGGCCCCGGTGGCCTGCACCGCCCGGCGGAACTCCTGGGAGCCCGCGGCGGCGAGCTCCGCGGCCACCCGCGCGCTCCCCGGCCAGGCGACCCAATGGATCGCCTCGCGCCCGCCCCCGACCAAGGTTGGCCGACGACCGGCCTCGTGACCGACCGGCGCGCTCCCCGGCCAGGCGACCCAATGGATCGCCTCGCGCCCGCCCCCGACCAAGGTTGGCCGACGACCGGCCTCGTGACCGACCGGCGCGCTTCCCGGCCGGGCGACCCAATGGATCGCCTCGCTCCCGCTCCTGGTTGGGTCAGCGAGAGACTGACCCCGTAATGGTTGGGTTGCGCAAGCGATCGCCGGCCACCTGACGGCGCCGCGCTGATCGCCGCTACCACCCCGCCAGTCTGACCGGCCTGCCCACGGATCTTTATCTGCACCCGTCCGTATCTAGGCAGCCCGGCCACTGAGCACCTTGGCCACTGTGCTGGGCCACCATGCTGCGCCGCCGTGCGCGGTGGCGACGCCATCCGTCCGGAGCCCGTCCGCGATGGCCGCCAGAGGGCGGCCAGCTCGACGTTCGTTAGCAATGCGGTCGACCACTGCGGCCGGCAGCACCGATGGCCGGCCGAGGCGCACTCCCTGAGCGCGCCGAACGGCAAGCGCGTCCTTGGTCCGCTGGCCGATTAGGCGCCGCTCGAATTGGGCGATGGCAGCCAACACGTGGGCCATAACTTCCCCCGAAGGAGTGCTCAGGTCGACTCCGAGGTCGAGCGCCACAAGCGCCCAACCGTCGTGCTCAGCCTCGGCAAGCAGCGCAGCCGCCTGCTGCACCGACCGGGAGAGGCGATCTAGCTTAGCTACCACCAGCCCCCCAGCCTGACCTGCCTTACAGACGGCCAGTGCCCGCTGGAGGCCGGGACGGCCGACCACCTTGCCGGACCACCCGGCGTCCTCTTCGATACCCAGCAGCTCCCAGCCGCGCCGGTCGCACTCCTGACGGATCGCCCGGCGCTGCGCCTCCAGGCCAAGGCCGGAGTCCGCCTGCTCGGCGGTGCTCACCCGAACGTACCCGACGACCGGTGACGTCCCCCGCCGCCGCAGCTTGGCTCGTCTCATGCTCAAAGCATACACTAAACGGACCTTTAGTGTATGGCCTGCGGCCCGGGGATGGGCCGGCTGGGGACACTTGCCTTCCGATGCAACCGCCGGGCCTGTAACGACCCGGCATCCGTCGTCGAATCGCACGCGCGGTGCCGGTAGAGTGCGGCCAGCACCCGCTCCGCCATGGGCATCGGCATAGGAGGGGGTTCGCAGCAGCTACACGGTTGCCGTCAATGCGATTCGGGAACAACTCGAGTTGGAGGAGTCCTGACCATCCAAGGGCCACCGTCGGCGGCCGAGCCAGCAGGCAGTTCGATGTACTCTGGGGGTCAGGACAGGGGGCCACGCGGCTGGCGCCTGCCGAAGAGGTTCAGCGAGAAATGAATGAGCGGTCTTTTCCCACCGAAGAAGCGGTGAATGCCTGGCTCGCGGAACACCATGACGTGTCCCACGCGTCAGTCGCCGAGGTGGACCAAGCCGCCGCGGCAGAGGCCGAAACGTCCACTCTTGGGAAACGGGCCGTCCTCTTCAGCGGCCTCACCCACGGGCCGGACTCCTGGGGCTATATCGGAAATAAACCCAAGTACAATCTAGTCGAGCGCCTCGCGGCGCGCATGCTCCTAGCGGCCATGAGCGCCGGAATCAAACCCTTTTGTCCGCACTTTGACGAAGTCAGGCCGCTAAGTGTGCTTTGCGATCCGCCCTCGGTGGTGTGCCTTGAATGCGCGCCCACCATGGTCAAGCGTCTGATCAATCAGCCGTTGCGCTGGCAAGGACTGTGCGACGCCTGCGGCTCCCGGGGCGGAGTGATGTTCTTTGTTCAGATCAACCTCGGCAATATGCTCATAGCAGGCAACGTGTGCGCAAACTGCGACCGATACATGAAGGGCGCAGTGAACGACGAGCAGATTGGGCCCCTGTAACCGCCCGGCCGTCACCGTTTGATCTACCCGCTCTTGCTGGGCAGCCCGGCCCTCAACGGAACGGAATGCTAACCCGCGCCGCCCTCTGGAGCTTCCTCGGTGAGCTGCGGGCGCTCTTCGCTGCCTGCGCGGCCGACCCCATCCGGTCTCGAGGTGCCCGGAACGGCTGTGCGCTGGCCCTCCTCTACGGTTGCGGTTTGCGCCGTGCCGAGGCGGTCGCCGCCGACCTGGTCGACGTCGACCCGGAGAGCGGCACCGTCACCGTCCGCCTCGGGAAGGGCCGGCGGGCCCGCCTCGTCTACCTCCGCGCCGGTGGACGGGCCGCGCTTGCCGCCTGGCTCGCCTTCTGCGGCGGCGACCCCGGGCCGCTGCTCCACCCAATACGCAAGGGGGGCGGTTCGAACGCGATCGAGCCGCGCCGTCCCTCCCCCGAAGCCCTCGCCGGTCTCCTCGAGCGCGTCGCCAGAGCCGCCAGCCTGGTGACGCCGGCGAGCCCCCACGACCTCGGCCGGAGTTTCGTATCGGATCTGCTCGACGCGGGCGCGGACCTCTCCGCCGCCCAGCAGCTCGCCGGCCACTCCTCGCCGACGACCACCGCCCGCTACGACCGCCGCGGCGAGCGCGCCAAGCAGTGTGCCGCCCAGATGCTCCACGTGCCGTTCGGCGGCTGAGGAGAGCGGAAGGTTCGCCTTGGGTGGCTGATTGAGCCCTCGAAGGGACGGATTTCGGCCTGACACGAGGGGTGCGAGGCGAGGGCTAGTGCTGTTTTCTTCGAGGGTCTTCGAATAGCGCTCTGTATGATGCCTCTATGACTAGGCGTTCTGGCGTCCACCGATGAGTAGCCTTGGGGAGCAGGCAGTTCGAGTGAGCCCTATCCCAAGTCGATGGGTAGCGGAGGCCAGGCTACGAGCTGGCCTGCCCGGGGAGTGGTATCGCCAAGACGGCCTCTGGTGGGCCACTGCTCAGGCGAGCACACCTTGGACGCAGCGGGTGGGCGGGGCCGGGCTTTCCGACGCCTGGGCTCTCTGGACGTGGTTGACGTCGCAGGGCGCGGAACGCGCTGGCGTGGCTGGGATGATCTCTCTCCTCCGCGACATCGGCGGGGACCCGGGGGTGTTGGGCTCGGTCGGGCGCCAACGGTGGTGCACGGATCCGTCCCTCGGTGGTCATCTAGTCGCCCTGGGGTGTGGTGGCGGAGCGGGCGTCGTCGTGCCGGGGCCGTCTCTCGAGGATAGTGCCCGGGATCTGGGCTACCGCATGGTTTGGTGGTGGCCGACATGGGTTGTGTCAGGGCCCGCGGGGAGCCCGGCCCCAATAGCTGAGGCGGTCCGCCGAGCGGCTGGTCGGGCCGGAGCTGGGCAGGGTGAGCGTGAACTGATCGAGGAGGTGGAGGCCGGGACCCTGTTCCCCGCGCTCGTTGATCTCGAGCGTGAGCGGGCGGCCCGGTGGCTTCGTGCCGACCCCAGCCTCGGGAGGGTGCTTCTGCTGGGGCCGCTGCCGGTGGCAAGGGGCCGCTGGGGTACGTCGCTACGGCACGCGTCCGGGTATCTGGACGCGGACGGCGGATTGTCGATGGCGGGGTGGTGGCGGCTCGCCTTCCTAGCTCGGCAGGGGGTTGGCCCGACAGAGTGCTATCGCCAGCGGCGCCTCCGGGACAAGAAGGTCCGGCGGCACCTGCGGCTGGTCCAGAAGATATGCCTTCGACTCATGCGCGATGAGGGGTGCATCCCCCTCGGGGTGGAGTTTTCCGCGGTTGAGTGGGTGATCAAGCGGGAAACGGGCGTCCGCGCCGACGCATTGCTGGTTGGAGCGAGCGGGCAGCTCATTTGGGTCGAGGTGATGCGGCGCGAGCTGCGCCGGTCGAGCGGCGGGCAGGCGCTCAAGTACCGGCTATTGGAGAGCACTCATCTCCCCTACGTCGCTGACCGGCTCCGGCGTCCCGTCGAGTACGTCCTGCAGGTGCCCAGCGGGACGACCACCAAGGAGATCCGCCCGCTTGGCGGGAACGGGTGGTGAGAGCGTGGTTGCCGGCGCTGCGACGGCGGTCACCGGACGCGGGCGCGCTGGGCCCTCCTCCTGACTCTCGCGTGGACGACCGCAATCGCCGTCATCGATCCAGTTGTGGGTGGCTCGGAACAGCCGGACCAGCGGGTACGACCCGGAAACCGATCGCCGTCGCCGCCTCCCCGACCCGCACCCAGGACCGCGCCAAACTCGGATCCACACGGATCGGGCGGCCCGTCTCTAGGTAACAGCGCAGGGCCCTGGAGACGACCGTGGTGAGCCGCTGCTCCAGCTGGCGCAGACCTTTGCTCAGCGGATAGCCGGCGACCAGGCATTCGACGACCTCGGTGCCGATCTGCAATTCCTCCCCGATAGCGAGGTGCTGGAGCATCCGCGGCAGGATATGAGTGGACCCGATCGCGATCTGTTCATCTCGCGTGTACCCGGGGAGCCGAATCAGCCGGAGGCGATCCTTGAGTGGAGCAGGGATCTCCGCCTCATCGTTGGCCGTGGCCACGAAGGCTGCCTCTGAGAAGTCGAGGTCGACGCCATCGAGATACTCATCGTTCACTGCGTGATTTCGGGAGGGATCGAGTAGATGGAGGATCACTGGTAAGGGATCCCGCGCCGGGTGACGGGTTAGCTTGTCGATCTCGTCCAGGAGGACCACGAGCTCACTGGGGTGCCTCCCAGAGCTAATCAGCCGACGCACGATCTCCCCGGGACGCGCCCCCATGTAGGCGCGGTCACTCCCAATGAGGAAGACCGTGTCAGAGCCGGCGAGCGCGAAGCTCTCCAGGTGCCGCCTGGATGCGGTTGCGATCGCCCAGGCGATGCTCGTCTTTCCGGTCCCGGGTGGCCCGACCAAGCAGAGAGAGACCCCTCCACCCGCTCCCGCGGGCAGACCCCTTCGCCGTGTCCACTCGTGAATCGCCAGCCAGTCGAGGACGGCCTCCTTCACCTCTCCTAGCCCGGCGTGGCTCTCGTCCAAGGCGCGGCGGGCCTCTTGGAGGTCGAGACAGGGCCGGGGAGATGCCTCCCAGCAGATGCCGAGCAGATAGTTGATCGCCGCGCGCGAGCGATCAGAACCCGTGGTTTCCACCAGATTCCGTTCGCGCCTGAGCGCGCGCTGGACCTTCACGGGCAACCCTGCGATGGACCGGTCATCCCAGTTCTCGTCAGGCTGCATATCTGGCTGCGGTGCGTTCACTGGCAAGGCACACATAGATACCCCCACGAAGGCGCGCCCGTGCGTTGAACTCCGGGCAGGGTGCCCCGACCAGCTGCCAGCCAGTGGGGTGAGGGTCGTCATGCAGAGACTCTCCAGACATCCGGCTGTGGTGCCTCGACGGCCCCGCTACAGCCTCGTGGCCCGGAGAGGTCGTCGAACATCCAAAACAAAGCACTACCCACGTTAGCTCGCAAACAGAGGGAGACCACCGCGCGTGGCCAACCCACGCCCGACGGAGGCCTCCTCGCGCACCCGGGCACGCGCGTACGGCTGTGCCCCAGGGACCGTGTCCCTGCGGACGCCGAACGACCGGCGATGCAGCCGATCGCTGGAGCTCGGGTGCGCCGCGCCTAGGCTGTGCGCCTCTCGACGCGCTGTGCCGCGCCGACTCACCGCCTCGTCGCCGGCGCCCGCGCAGCACGCGTGGGTGGGGATGCTGGGGGCGAGGGGCTCGGCGGATGGCCTACTGGCGCGATGGCGCCGACGAAGCTGGTCACTCACGGCCTCGGCTCGAGGCGCGGGGCGCGGCAGATGTGACAAGCGCCTGCCAGCTGCGTTTCACTAGCGAGAAGGCGTTCCTCCGCCCGCGCCGGAGGACGATGTCCACGCGGACGGCCTTCTGACCTCCGCGAGACGGGGGCGGGCTAACTTCTGACTTAGCCCCACGTGCTCTCAGCAAGCCACGTCGCGATGGAGACGCGGCAGACGCGCAACGTGGTGCCCCAGATGGGGGACCATGCAGCGTCAGTAGCGGCAGGACGGGACGTGGGCAGCAATGTACCGCTCGTCAGGGTCCGCAACAATCGGCTGGAGGCGGAGGCGCCGGCAGGAGCGCTGGGGCGCTGAGTGATGGGCGGGGCGACCTCGATCAGAAGTTGCCAGGAAGGATCCAGCCTTGCGAAGCCCCATAGGCCTGGCACGTTGCAAGGTCCGTACCCGTGCACGTCCAGACCCACACCACGACGGTCGGCGGGGTCTCGGAAGGTGGCGTCGGCGAGCCGCCGAAGCTCCCTCCGCTCGAGGGCCCCACCGAGCAGCCGTCGCCGCCCATCCCGTCGAGGCTGCCGTCGTCCTCCGGCATCACCGAGTAGCAGAAGGTGAGATCCTGCCAATACGGCGAACTATTCAGCTCCACGGCGGCGAGATACCCCTCTGACGTCGTCTCCGAGCTCGTCCAAGGAAGCTGCACGGGTGTCACCGCCCATGACCTGGTGGTCGCCGAGCCCGGGACGGAGCAGTACGGTTCCGTCGGCTGCGAGTCCCCAGTGGCACACGTGGTCATCGAGACATCGACGAGGGGAGCGACCTGCGGGTGGGGCGTCGGGGTGGGCGTTGGCAGCTGCGGCGAAGGGGTCGGGATCGGGGCACGCGATGGTGCAGGGGAAGTCGCCGCTGAGGGCCATGGCGTCAGAGGCGGTGTCGGTCTTGCCGTCGCAGGCCGGGTGGCGGGTGACGACGAGGAGGGGGCCGCACTCGGCGTCGAGGTCCAGGCGATGGGAGTTGAACTTGGCGTCTCGGCACCGGACGGGGTCGCGGCGCCGTTCATGGTGGCGGTCGGCTTCGCCGACCCCGAGTGACCTATGGGCACCCTCCCAGTGGGCGGAGGCGGGCTAGAAGGCGAGCAGGATGCTACGACGAGCGCAACGGCAAGGAGGATCATCCCGACCAACGCCCATCCGCGCCGCCACCGCCAGCGAGATGAGGTGACCGCGGGAAGATGGCCAGAGTCAGTGACCCTGTCTGATGCACCTAGCCGAACGGACTCAGATTCCCCGTCCTCCATCGTCGGTTCCTCCATTGGGCCAGCCGAACGCCACCGCTGACCCTTCGCCGAGGTTCCTTGGCCACCACCGCCGTCGGGCCGTGACGTCGTCGGCTTTGACCTAACCGCAATAGGCACGACCACACAACAGCAGCGATGAACACGGTCTAGGGCCGGGAATGGCAGGTAAGACTGACTTGCCCGAGCGAGGGGCACCGCACATCCCTGCGGACCTGGCGTCAGCCATGCGCGTACCCGACGCCCATGTCCATGTCCTGCATCGCTAACGCGGCTGCACATTTTCAAAACAAGGGCGTCGCCCGACCACTGCCGATGGCACACGTCTCTCGCCGGCACCTTCCCTTCGGCTGCAGGACCTCACCTCGCTCCAGACCTAGCACCTGTTGGCCGCCCCGCAGGGGCCTGCGGTATGACGCGAAGTTACGATTCACGTAACGTGGCGTATGTCGAGCATCGTGTGTTGGCGCCCACGGGCTTAGGGCGTGGATATCCTCTCGGATGCTCCTCTGCCCCTGCTCGTCGCTGCACCGCACCGCCGACTCCGTCAACCTGACCCTGATGGGCAGGCTCGAGGAAACTCACCCTCCCTGGGTACGTTCTTTGAGAGCAGGATGCATCCGGGCTTGACGCGACGGTACGCAGCGTACGAGATGCTCGCATCCGGTGCGCCGCCTGCAACAGGTTCGTGCTAACGGTTGCCTTGCGCGCCCGCCCACCCGTACCTTCAGGGCAGGGCCAGGGGCGGCACCCCACCCTCCACCGCTCCCATGCCGATCGGAAACCCGCGACCATGCCGACCCCTCTGCTGGCACGCCGCACCGGAACCGTCCGCGTGGACGGCGTCTGGCTACAGGGCCAGCTCGACCTGCGGCTCCTGACCCTCACCGCCTTCGCCGCGGAGGTGCCCTGCGACGTCGCCACCCTGCGCAAGGCGCTGGCAAGCGGCTCGATCAGCCGCCGGAAAGCCGGCGACATCTTCCAGGCCCTGCGCCGCCTGCCCATCGAGGACGGGGAGATCGCCTATCTGCTCGGGGTCCGGCAGAAGACCCTCCTTTAGTGTTCTTTAGTCCGCCCGCTCCTGGAAGAAGCGGACGGCGTCCGCAGCGGCGAACTTGATGTAGCGGTCGGCCGCGCTGCTGGTCCGCCAGCCGCCGACCTCCTTGATCTGGCTCTGGTTCATCCCGCGGCGGGCGCACCAGGTGCCGAAGGTGTGGCGGAAGCGGTGAACGTGAGGGTGCTCGACCCCCGCCGCCGCGCCCAGGCGCCGGACGAAGGACTGGATCCCCTCCGCCCTCCATCTCTTGCCGTCCTCGTTGAGGAAGAGGGCCTGGGCGGCGTCGGCGGTGCCCTCCGGGTCGTCGGGGTCGCTATAGGGGGTGCCGCGGTCGTGGAGGAGGTAGCGCCGGATCTCCAGGCTGAAGCGGGTCGTCTTGGTGTCGAGCGGCACCACCCGCCAGCGCCGGCTGGGCTTGGCCCCGGCGAACGGTACGTGGAGGACGGGGCCATGACTGTCGTTGCCGACGTCATCCACGTTGGCTCGCTCGATCTCGGACACCCGGAGCCCGGTCCTCCAGGCGAACCGGACGAAAAGGCGCCGCCCGGGGCTCGGCGCCGCGGCCTCGAGGGCGGCGATCTCCGCCTCCGAGAAGGGGTCGGGGGGCTCCCCGTCACCGGGGTCGACGTTCGGCACCTCCAGCGTCGCGGGGTCGATCACGAATCCGGTGGTGCGGCACCAGCGCAGGAAGGTCTTCAGGTTCTTGATGTACTGCTGGGCGGACGCCGGCCTCATCTCCCCCTCACCGAGGAGGTCCTGCTTGAGGCGTTCCACCCGCTCCGGGGTCACCTCCTCCGGAGCACGGATCCCGTTCTCCTCGCGCCACTCACGGCAGCGGTCGCCCTGGAGGATCCAGCGGTAGTTGTCGGCCTGGCCCTGCCCGAAGGCGCGCGTGCCCTGGGGCCCGCGCTCCTCGATCATGGCGCTGACGGCGGCGTCCCAGCCCGCCCAGTCGGCGACCAGACGGGGGGCGAAGGCCACCCGGGGGGGTGGCGTGTAGGCGTTGCCGGCGCGGCGCCGGACTGGTTTCTGGGGCATGACAGCTCCTTGACGCAAAAAGTGGGAGGAAGTGCGTCAAGGACCCTCTTGGCGTCTTTCCTGACCACTTTCCCGGAGCCATCATGGCCACCCCACAGGGGTCTTCCACAACCCTCGTTGCGTATTCGAAACGAGTTGGGGATGGGGTCGTGGAGCGGGAGACGAGACTCGAACTCGCGACATCCAGCTTGGAAGGCTAGCGCTCTACCAACTGAGCTACTCCCGCGTCACCGACACAGGATAGCGCTCCCCCGGTCCCCCTCCACGACCGCCGCGAAACCGGCGAGTGGGCTCAGTGCCCGCAGCCGCGGGCCTCGCCGGCTCCGTCGGCAGTCTGGAAGCTGTGTCCACAGCTGCACGTCCGCACCGCGTTGGGGTTGTGGATCGTGAAGCCGCCGCCCATGAGGGCGTCGACGTAGTCGATCTCGGCGCCCTCCAGGTACTGGGCCGAGTACTCGTCGATGTAGACGGAGAGCCCGTTGAGCCTGACCACCTCGTCGTCCTGGCGGGGCGGGTTGTCGTCCAGGCCCATCCCGTAGGAGAAGCCGCTGCAGCCCCCCGACTGGATGAAGACGCGGAGGCCGACCTCGCCCTTGGGCTCCTGCTGCTCGATGAGCCCCTTGAGCTGCCCTGCGGCTGCTTCGGAGACGGTGATCATTGGGGGTCCCTCTGGGTCGGCTGCGCCGCCCTCCGGCGGTGGGTTCGACGCTCATGATACGACACCGGCGGCCACGAGATG
>Ga0187880_1000383_pt1 | contig 38823 bp, 38 predicted proteins | sample June2016WEW_19_4_FD_132998 | JGI IMG/M metagenome (GOLD analysis project Ga0187880, IMG submission 132998) | Peatland microbial communities from SPRUCE experiment site at the Marcell Experimental Forest, Minnesota, USA - June2016WEW_19_40 | ecosystem: Environmental > Terrestrial > Soil >... | reverse complement strand
CGAGGATGAAAATCACACCCTACAATAACCATGAAGGCTTCTCCTGACTCAGGAGCTTGGTCCTCACAAACCAAAGCATACCGAGTCCGCTGAAGCCTTCGTTCTTATCCCATCAACTCATTCCTGGTTTTGGAATGAGTGGGAATTGATTTGAAATGGACACACGCACTCCCGGCCGGGCCACTGTCCTGTCCCACGCATTCGAAAGTTGCGAATGTGTGGGGCACCCGGCCGTAGCCACGAATTAAGGCCCAAGATTCGAAATCACCTTCTCTGTTCCGGCGCCAGACGCCTTTGCGGCATGGGCGGCCAGCCCCACGAACCTATGGCTGCAATCTCACCTAGAAGCGAGAGCCGCGACAAGCGGTTTGATGCTGCGGCGCTTCCTCTGCGATTTGCGCCAGAGGTCGTACTGGAGCTGCGCCTTGGCGAAGAAATCTGGGGAGAGCGACAGCGCCTCTCCCAGGCGGTTGCTGAGGTCCACGCTCACCGCACTTCGTCCGTTGAGAATGCGCGACAACGTAGCTCGCGCCACGCCAATGTGCATGGCCAACTCGGTTACGCTGCGATCCCCCATGAACTCCCGGAGTAGTTCCCCCGGACTGGCTGGATTGTGCACCATCATGTTCATCCTTAGTGGTAATCCCAATAATCAACGAGAATGGCATCCTCCCCGTTGAACGAGAACGTCAATCGCCAATTGCCGCTATTTCTTCTGTTCCGGCGCCAAATGTCTCCTGCCCGGCATCGGCGGCCAGCCCAGCGACTGTCCCTGGTAGAGTGCGACCGGGTTTTCGTAGCGCTTGCCGTTGCCGTCGTGCACGGCAAAGCGGCGCAGATGTTCGGGCGGCCCGCTCCACATACAGACTCCCGCGTAGGCGCCATCTTTGCGCAGGATGTAGTAGCTCATGTCCACGTACTGCAGCTTTTCCGGATACCCTTCATAGTTGCGCACGATGCGCTTCAACGCATCCATGCCCGCTTCCTGCGGAGACATGCCACGCCGCATGTTCTCCACGATGGTGTGCGCGCCGCAGACCTTGATGTTCTCCTCGCCATTGCCTGTGGCCCCAGCCGAACCGACATCCTGGTCGGTGTAACTGCCGGCGCCGATGATCGGCGAATCACCCGCGCGACCGGCAAGTTTCCACGCCAGCCCGCTGGTGGTGGTTGCGCCCGACATCTCGCCCTTCTCGTTTACGACGGAGCAATGAATTGTGCCAGACGGCGGATTCAGAACGCGTTCGATGGCAGCCATGCGAAATTCCGGCTCGATGCCAATCCTCTCCGCCAGCTTTTCCATACGCTGGATGCGCTCGTCGTAGTATTCGGAAACATTGCCGGCAGTATCGGGAAACTTGAATTTAGGGCTGGCCAGTCCCGGGCCCCACCAATCGTCGTTGGACATGGTCTCGCGCCACAATTGCCAGGTCTTGCGCGAGCGCTCGGTCAACAGGTTCTCTTTGGGGAAGCCCATCGCGAAGCCGAACTTCTGCGCACCCTCGCCCACCAACATCACGTGGCCGGTATGCTCCATGACGGTCTTCGCCAGCAACGAGACGTTCTTGATGTCGCGCACCCCGGCAACCGAGCCTGCCATCCGCGTTGGCCCATGCATGCAGCAGGCATCGAGCTCGACCACGCAGTCCTCGTTGGGCAGTCCGCCCAGACCGACGCTGTCGTCATTGGGATCGTCTTCGGGCCCGGTGATGGCCTGCATCACCGCGTCGAGCGTGTCGCCCCCGCTGCTCAACACCGCGTAGCCGCGATCGAGGTAGTTGTAGCCATTGGCAGCGCTGATGATGACCGCCTTCTTGGGTAGATTAACCGATGGCGCTGCACTGGTGGCTGGCTTGCTTTGTCCCTGTAGATCGAGTGCGAGCGATGCGGAGCCGATAGCGGTTGTGGCAATGAAGTCCCGGCGCGAGAATTTCATAAGCGCTCTCCCTGTGAATTCATGACGGTGCAGAATAGCATGGCGAACGCATCAACGCGGAGAGCAGTGTCGCCGCAATGAATAAGGCACAGCGCGTGGCTGTGCCTTAGACAGTGGTAGCTGATTGTGGCTTAGCTGGCCACTTTCACCGCGGTGTTCTGGTCGGCACGGAAGCGCAGCAGAGCCGCGATTCGTCCGATCTGATCGAACTGATCGTCGTTGGACACGTACACAATATCGATGCCGTTCCGAATCGCATATCCTACGATGGCATCGCCGATGTCTTCCAGTTGCGTGTTCTCTTTTCCGCAAACCGCGCACGCCGGCGCATCATGCAGGTCCATGTGGCCGCATTGGTAGCACTTCACTCCCGGCGCCTGGAAATTCGAGCCCAGCAGAAGAGTCTGCACCTCGCCGACCTCCAGCGAACGCAAAACCCGCCGCAAACCAATTGCGCCACGGCTATTGCGATGGGCTTCCCCGATTACCTCGCGAATCAGGTCCTGCTTTAGACGGGAGTTGTACTGAGCAAGCTGCTCCGTCGCCATCTGCTTTGTCTGGTCGGGAGTCGCGACCTTTGGGTCGATGCGGAAATGTCCCACCAGGCGCTGCTTGGAGTTCGAGTGTAGTTCGCGATGGATTTCGGGCCAAACGTCATCATGGCAACCGATCAGCAATCGATCGCAACTGCCACGCTCGAAATATTGCTCAATGCAATCCGCCACCGTCTTGAAGTGCTGCAGAGCTTCGTTCATCTGCTTGCGCTCGACATGGCCGGCATCATAGCCGCGCCAGCCATCGCTCTTGCCGCGCCGGGTGAGTTCGTTGATGAAGTCCTGCTTCTCCACGATTTCGTCGTTTACCAGTTCGAAGACGCGGGCCTTGGTGCGATCGACCAGTACCACGCAGGCATGTTGCACCCCATCCAGCACGGCGGCCAGGGGTTTCAAATGAAAACGCTGGTTTACGAAAAGGTTGGTCTTGAGTAATTGTGCGGGAATATCAAACTCGCGCCAGAACCCATGTTTGCTGCAGGCAAAAATCGCCTTGGCTTTGCCGCCATTTCCGCGCAGACCCTCGGCCATGCCCTGGATGCGATCCAGATCGGAGCGGGCACCGCCATTTCTGCCGTGCTTCTCCGCCTCGCGCAGCGCATTGCGAACCAGGTCCTTGACCAGGATCGATTCTTCGCGGTGCGACTTATTCAGGGGTGTCGTGGGCTGGTAGTAAAAAGTAACCGCGCAAGTTTCCGGCGAGTGAAAATTAGCCAGTTCTCGGATGTCATCTCGTGTGATCATTCCGCTTCTCCTCATGGATGATCTCTTGCATCATAAAAACGGGGAACTGCCGGGCAGTCCCATGTTTGTCAGGCGCTCTTGGAATACTCCACGAGCTTCTGTTTGAGCGGATCTTTGATAGGCAAGGCGCGTTGCAAATGTTCGCGGGCCTTGCGAATGGACATGCGCACCTCCTCCACACCACGGTTGGTGATATCGGCGATCTCTTCCAGGGTGAAGTCTTCGAGGGTGTACAGGATGAAAGCTTCGGCCTCGTCGCGCCCGGCATCGCGCAGGGCCGTCTCTACCAGGGTCATCAGTTCGTCCCGCGCCGCCAGCTCTTCCGGATTGTTGGCGGTCGGGTCGGGAATGACATTTTCTTCCGACAACTGCTCGTCGGGCTGATGGAATTGCAGCTTGTCCTCATCGCTGGCATGCACGTTTTGCTGCCCACGCGAGCCTTCCAGCGGGACATGTCCGTCCTCGCGATTCTCCGACGCCAGCTGGTCAATCGCCTGCTTCGCCAACCGATGCACCCACGGTTCCAGCTTCATGGGTTCCGGACTCTCGTGCTGCTCGCTGAGCGCGTTTGCAATCGCCTCTCCCACCACATCCTCTACCGCAACCTGGCCGGGTTGGAGTTGCCCCTGGCTCTCGCGGTAGTCGATCTCTCGTTGGATAAAGCGTTGCAGTCGCGGCAGATTGACGTTGACATAGCCAGAAATATCGTCAGCGGTAATTCGCTCCGGCTTCATTGCCGCGAGCGTGTCTGCGAAAGGCACGGTCCGAACCACCACCCGCTCCGGCCCGCGACGGCGTCCGAACTTGTGATGGTTGCGCAGCAGCTCCTTATGCTTCTTGACCTGCTCTGCAATGGAATCGAAGGCGGCTTTGATGGCAGCCGTTGCCGTCGAGCTGCTTCCCTGGGCCGCCATCTGGCCCGACGGCAGTCGCAGGTTGAGCGTCACGACCACACCCTCGCGCGCGGAGCTGTCTTCGATCAGCCCTTTCAGGTGCACGAGGTCGGGACGGAATACCCGGAGATATCGGCCCAGCTTTTCTACTTGTTGGTTGATTAGTTTTTCGAGGTCGGAAGTTTTTGAAATCTTGTAGCTGAAATGCACGTTCATGCAAAGGCCTCTCCGGATGGAAAGATTCCAATCCGCAGCTACATTCCTTTAATGCAATTTTACTCCTCTTCCTACAGAAGCAAGCGGAAAATAATAAGTTGCATCGCCGGGGCGGGATGAACAGAAATGGCCCCTAAACCAGCCAAAGAGGCTCCGGGAAAACAGGCGTCGGGTTGGTGCGGGCCTGTCAATCCGGCATGCAGTTGTTACCGTTCCGGAATGCGGACCTTCACATCCGGACGCCGGTCCACGTGCACGGTTTCGATGAACCTGACCTTACTCTTGTTCAGCTTCATCACCAGCGACGAAGTGCGCACGCCGTCGCCAAAGAAGCGCACGCCCTTGAGCAGCGGCCCATCGGTAACGCCGGTTGCGGCAAAGATGATGTTCTTGCCGGGGGCCAAATCGTCGGCCGTATAAATGCGCTTGGGATCGGAGATGCCCATGTCCTTCATGCGCTCGCCCTGTTCCGGCGTGTAACCGACCAGCCGGCCGACCATATAGCCGTTCAGGCAGCGAACGGCCGCCGCAGTAATCACTCCCTCGGGAGCTCCGCCGGTTCCCATCACCGCATGGACGCCTGAGCCCAACATTGCGGCCGCCACGCCGGGCGAAAGATCGCCGTCGGAAATGAGCCGAATGCGCGCCCCGGCTTTGCGAATCTCGTTGATCAAGTTCTCGTGCCGTGGCCGGTCAAGGATGATGATCACCAGATCTTCGACGCTCCGGTTCAGTACCTTGGCAATGACATGCAGGTTGTGCGACACCGGGGCCTCGAGATCGACCACGCCTTTGCAGGAGGGACCTACGACGATCTTCTCCATGTAACAGTCGGGCGCGTGCAGCAGGCCGCCATGCTCCGAGGCTGCGAGCACGGTAATGGCGCCGGGCGATCCCGTGGCGCACAGGTTCGTACCTTCCAGCGGATCGACCGCGATGTCCACTCCGGGATAGGTGCCGCCATCCCGCTTGCCAACTTTCTCGCCGATGTACAGCATGGGCGCTTCATCGCGTTCGCCCTCGCCGATAACGATGGTCCCATCCATCGGCACCGAGTCCATGACGCCGCGCATGGCTTCCGTAGCCATCTGGTCGGCGTGCTTGCGGTCGCCCTGGCCCATGGTCTTGGCGGATGCGATGGCCGCTTCTTCCACCACGCGCAAGAACTCCAGCGCGAGGTCGGTTTCCAGATTTGCAGTGGGAGAGTGTTCAACGATAGGTTCTTCAGTTTGAGCTTTGGTTGCCATATGGCCTCCGGGATGCCGCGGATTGCGGCGCCGGAATGTGGGTGCTACTCAGCGCAAGTCCGCAGGCTTACAGCGTATGTAGAAAGACAAAACAGGAACGCTTCCGCGAACCTGGTATCCGGCAAACCGTAAGCATACCGCTACGGCGAGCCTCTTGCCATCGAATTTCAGAACAGAGCGGAACGAACTGCCAGCCCCTAACTACTAGCCCCTGATCACTAGCTCCTACCCCCTGCTCTGAAACACCGCCAGTCCGTGAAGTGCTCCCGATGTTCCCACCTTGGGAATTCGCGTCCGTGATTCGGGATACCCCCCTCCCCCCTGTCCCTTGCAAAATCTTGAAAACAAACGGTCTGGCTAGAAAATTGTCCGCAAGATATTGAGCCGCTAAGACTTACAGCTAAAATCTTGAGCCGCAGTGACTTGCACGCTGGACTTGCGGCGATTTGCCGATTTCATCTCTGGCAGGGTCAGCGGCTAGGTCCACAGCGCACGTCACATTTTGTCAGAGAGCGATCCGCAAAAAGCCGCGACGACACTGAGCCGTCCCTCAGCCGTCGGACACACAACGGCCAACATAACAGTGTTCTCGGTGACAAATCCGCAGGCAAGGAAAATCCGTAGCCTCAAAACACGAAAGTAATCGGTGGTCTGGTCAGATGAGAGTCTGTCTCCCCACTCTCTATCCTAAGGAGGCCAGAAGATCCGGCTCTGACCGTGGAAGGAGTGCGGCATCCTTGGCGCGAGTGCGCGCATGGGTAGGGAATAAGCTCACAAATAAACCTAGAACGCCCCTATTCCCGTGATGTGCTCCCCAATGATCAGCGTATGGATGTCGTGCGTGCCTTCGTAGGTTTTTACCGACTCCAGGTTGGCCATGTGGCGGAAGATGGGATATTCATCGGCAATGCCATTGGCGCCGAGGATGTCGCGGGCCATGCGCGCGCACTCCAGGGCCATCCAGACGTTATTGCGCTTGGCCATCGAGATATGCCACGGCTTGACCTTGCCGAGGTCCTTCAGGCGGCCTACCTGCAACGCCAGCAGCTGCGCCTTGGTGATCTCGCTGATCATCCACACCAGCTTCTCCTGCACCAGTTGATGCGACGCGATGGGCTGGTCACGGAACTGTTTGCGGAATTGAGCGTACTGCAGCGCGCAGTCATAGCAGGCCATCGCTGCTCCGATAGCTCCCCAAGCGATACCGTAGCGCGCCTGGTTGAGGCAGCTCAATGGCGACTTCAGTCCCCCCGATTCAGGCAGCAGATTTTCTGCTGGGATACGGACATCCTGCAAAGAAAGACTTGAAGTAACTGACGCCCGTAGCGAAAACTTTCCGTGAACGTCAGCCGCCTTGAATCCGGGGCGGTCGGTTTCGACAATGAAGCCGCGAACGCGGTTGTCCTCGTCCTCCACCTTGGCCCAGATGATGGCGATGTCGGCGATCGAGCCGGAGGTGATCCACATCTTCTCGCCGTTCAGCACGTAGCTGTCGCCGTCCTTGCGCGCGCGCGTACGCATGGCGCCCGGGTTCGAGCCGGCGTCGGGCTCGGTTAAACCAAAGCATCCAAGAATCTCGCCAAGCGCCATCCTGGGCAAGTATTTTTGCTTTTGCTCCTCGCTGCCGAAGCTGTGAATGGGATACATGCACAGCGCCGACTGCACGCTGACAAACGAGCGCACACCGCTGTCGCCGCGCTCCAGTTCCTGGGTCATCAGGCCGTACTCGACGGCCGACATGCCAGCGCAGCCATACCCTCTGAGGCTGGCGCCGTAGAAGCCCAGCTCGCCCATGGGCTTGATCAATTCCTTGGGGAAACGGCCTTCGCGGTTGCACTGCTCGATGATGGGGATGAGGTTGTCTTCGATAAATTTGCGAGTGTTGTCGCGGACCAGCCGTTCGTCGTCGTTAAGCAACGTGTCGAACTCGATGAAATCCACGCCTTTGAACTTGATTGCCATGCAGTCTCTCGCTTGTGGAAGATTTCCGGGTGGGACAAACAGTTGAAGTTATCAGGCGGCGAAGAGCGGGGTCAAACGGGGGAACGGCGTGATACGTCTGGGGCCGAGCTCCGAACACCCCGTTAGAACTTTACAGGAATGTCGGACCCCTCGATGCTGACGCCACGAAACTCGTGCTTCCTCAAAAGCATCCAGGCGCCTAGCCACGCAGTGACTTTGTCGAGCGTAGGCCCAGATCGGACGCAGGTCAGCGGAAGTTTTGCCCCTTGCTCGGTCGGAACGAGCTTCACATATGGGACAATCATTCCCTTCGACGAGCGAAAATGTACGGGCACCGGTGTTTTACCTCCATCATCCGTACCCTGCTTTAGCAAGTCTCGTTGACGAACCACAAGGCGCCATTCTTTTTCGACCTCGAAAGCCTTGTTCTTGAATCCCATGATTTCTTCTGAGAGGATTTCCGCTACTGCATTCCGGATAGTTGAATACCCGAACACGGAATTGGTGTCCACAGTATCTAACGCATTCGGGAGGGCAGGGTCGTCAAAGATTGGCAGCAGCTCGGCGATGATGGCTCGACACCTGCTCAGTTGCTTTTCGCGTTCGTACTCAACCTTCACCAGTTTGGCTGTGTAGATGCATGGCTCAGGTTTCACCCCACGAGCCGCGCCGGTCACTGGGAGCGTGAAGCCGAGCGAGTATCCTCCTGCTTGCCCGTACGCTCGCCACTGGCTCAATAAGTTGTCCTCTTCGCAGAGGCAAACCAGATAGATGGCATGCATAACATTCCTGCTCAGAAGATCGCCCGCGAATTCTTTCTGCAGTTCAAGAGCCAGCTTCAGAGACAGCGACCCTTCCGGACGTGGATTCACCGCAATCCAGTCTTTCAGGGCTTCGTCGAGAATGCCGTAGCCGTAAATGATCTCCGTTGAATCGTTCAGAAAGTACGCAGAAGTCGCCCAGAGTTCATTGCTTTCGATGATCCCCTTTAATCCATCTGCATTGGTGTAGTGAAACAAACAATGCGACGGCAGTGTTGGAATTGATGCGTCATTCGCATGCTCGAAATTGAAGCGGTAAATACGGTTCGTTGCGTCCGTAATGACGCGCACGTCCTCCGGCTTGGGTCGTTCAGGCATAACCTCTGGAAGCATTTTAGTGGAATGGAGTCACAGGTGCAGGCAACGGTCGGCCAGCCTTGCGCCGAAGGCTGACGCAAAATTCCTGAAGGATCTGAGTGCCCAATACCACGCGACCGGAACTCCACAGTTCTTCTAGTAGGGCTTCCGCGGCTTTATACTTCGGTCCCGCAGATCGGTCATGAGCGTACACCAGAACATTTGTGTCCACGAAGCATTTATCGCTCATGCAATTCGTCTCGGGAGCGAGGAGGCGTCCAGCGCAGATCAAGACCTTCGCGCAACCTGGCTAGGGCGCGCCGGCGCGCACGAGCATAACCCTATGCGCTTCCCGACAATTTCCTCCAACCGGGCGGCGAGCAGGCGGCTGATCGAGCTGCCTTCTTCGGCGGCCAGGATGCGGGCCTCACGTAGAAGGTCAGCGTCAAGTTTCAAAGTGATGTTCGTCTTCATCTCGGCAATTACGTGTAGCACAAGTTTACGTGCCGTTCGTTTATGCGGCAAGCAGCAGGACATCACCTCTCCCGCTCATGTAAACTAAACATGCTACCCCGGCGAGTAGAGAGTGGCGCCCAGGGGCGCCCGCCTGCAGTCGAAGCCGCTCCTTGTGGTATTGGAGCGTGGGCTGATGACATGTGCATCTCGCGCTGACGCGCCCATCCGCTTCCCATCTGCGTTTTACTCCGGCCAAAAGTAGACATCGGTACCGCAGCAGTCTGCGGGCAAAATCTTGTTACATTTCAGGAGAAGAGAATGGCGAAGATCGCAAAGACCGCAGACCGTAAGAAGGTCATGGACACCACCAAGAGCACGGATTGCCCCAAGTGCGGCAAGCCCACCCGGGTGGTCAAGCGCGTGAAAGACCGCGAGAAGGACATCCCGGGCGGCATGTACATCTCGTGCTCGGCGTGCGAATTTTACGAAAAGCTGTAGAACATCGGCCGCCTTGAGCGGGTTGGCAGTTTAGTCAGGAGCGCGGTTCTCGCCGCGCTCTTGCCGTGTGTGAAGGTTTGAAATGCTCCCCGTCGCGAGGTGGGGTTCAGCTTCAAGAGCGTGGCCTTCAAGGCATCCGCATTGCCTCCCCAATCTCTGCGTTGATCTGATCGACGACCTGCTGTTTCCACCCATCGTCCCACGCGCCGCGCCTGGCCATGTAGTGCTGCATGTGCGCGAGTGGGTCCTGGAAATTTGCCGACTCCATTTGGCACTCGATGAGCGTCGGGCCGGCGCCATTGCGCGCGCGATGGATGGATTCTTGTGCCGCGCGCCACACCGCCACCACGTCGTTCCCGTCCACCAGGATGCTGGGAAATCCATAATCCTTTGCCATGAAGCTGAATTCTTCAAGAGCACCATGTTTTCTGCTTCCCGGTTCGTCCAGCCCGGCGCTCTTGGTTACGTAAATGATCGGCAGTTTGTGAATGCCGGAGAACTTCAATGCTTCTTGGCTGGCCTCGAGCGAAGCCGCATCTTCGTCCCAGAAAGCGACGACCACGTTGTTTTTTTTCTCCAGCTTGTGAGACAGAGCAAGGCCCGTTGCCAGATTGAATGGATCGGCGAGGAACGCCGCGGAAGAGATCGAGCCGGGCAGAGCACCTCGGCAGGAGATTATCGCCGCTCTGCTTTCATCTGAATTGTTTGCGTCGGTCTCCTTCAACAAATACTTCAGCGATGTTCCCATCGCGATGCGGGCGGCGAAGTTGCGGTGGGAAGCGGCGATGGTATCTTCTGGCTTCAGGTCGATGGACGCGCCGATCGCAACGGCTTCGTGCCCTGTCGTGAGATCGTAGGCAACCGCAGCGTTGCCATCGCGTGCCCGCTCTTCCGTCATGCGGCACTTCAACATGGCAGAGTACATCCTGCGCAGCATGTCGAGGTTCGACGGAGATGACCCGGTGCCATTAGCGGGTTGCGCTGGAATCGGTGTCAGCGTTTTTTTCGCAGACGTGTTGTCAGGTTTGGCGGCTTTCGATCGCTTCTTACTCTTTGTCACCATTTACCGAGTCCCCAGGAATCCGTCATTGTATCGCAGGAAAATTTTCGCCGTAGATGTGCAAGATGCGGTGGCGAGAATCGCAACGCTCGGTCTGATGAGATCAGCATCGCGTAAAAGTTTTCAACACCAATGTGTATAACGCTGTGGAAAAGACAGACGGCCTACCAGCTAAGTTGTATGAATTTCGAAATCTCGACCACAATGCACCGAACGAAGTGCGGAATGGAACGTTAAGAAAAACTGTCCGACTTTTGTGTGCGATGATCGACCGCCACCACCGGTTCGAACTGTAGTCTCCATCGTGCTAGTCTGGCGCGGTGAAATCGCGTCTCGACAAACTGCTCTTCCAACGCGGGCTCGCGCCCTCGCGGGAGCGCGCCCAGGCGATCATCCTGGCTGGCCGAGTGTTGGTCAACGAGCAGAAGATTGAGAAGGCGGGTGCGACCGTCGAAGAGGATGCCGCCATCCGCATCCTCGGTGACGACCAGCCGTTTGTCAGTCGTGGCGGATTGAAACTGGCGCGGGCGCTGGAACACTGGCACGTTGACGTCCGGGACAAGTGCTGTATGGATATTGGCGCGTCCACCGGGGGCTTCACCGACTGCATGCTGCAGAGTGGCGCCTCCCGCGTGATCGCGGTTGACACCGGATACGGCCAAATGGACGCCCAGTTGCGCCTCGATCCCCGGGTGCATCTGCTGGAGAAGACCAACGCGCGCTATCTCACGCCGGAGCAGATCTGGGCTGGCGCCGAGACGCCGGAACCTATCCGCTTCATCGCCATGGATGTTTCCTTCATCTCTGCTACACTCGTTCTCCCGGCCGTAGTGCGCTGTGGGCGCGCGAGCGCGTTGGGTAAGGCGTTTGAGTTGGTCCTGCTGGTGAAGCCGCAGTTTGAAGTTGGCCGGGGTCAAGTCGGCAAGGGTGGAATCGTGCGCGATCCCCAGGCACAGCAAACGGCGGTGAGCCGGGTCAGTGGCGCGGTGGAAGAACTGGGCGGGACGGAGGTCGAGGTGATCGACTCCCCGATTCTCGGCGCGGAAGGAAACCGCGAGTTCCTGCTGCACGCCTGCTTTCTCCCGCTTCCGGCAAGATAGCTTGCCGCGCTACACTGACGCTGTTGACACCGAAGACATGAAGTCTGTCGCCATCATCTCGAAGCCGTCCAAGACCGAGTTGGCCGGCATCTTGCCGGAGCTGCTGGGCTGGTTTCGCAGCCGTGGTTACAAAATTCTCCTTGACCAGGAAACCGCGCAGTACACCGACGGCGAAGAGACTGTTCCGCGTGAGCAAATCGGCGCCAAGCATCCCAATTTTGCTTTGGTGCTGGGCGGGGATGGCACCTTGCTCTCGGCGGCGCGTTCCGTCGCGCATGAGGGAGTACCCATCCTGGCGGTCAACTTGGGCTCTTTGGGATTTCTCACCGAAGTTCCACTGAGCGAGTTGTACCTCACGCTGGAGGCCGTGGACTCGGGCCTCTGCCCTGGGGAAGAGCGCTCGGTGCTCGATTGCAGCCTGTTTCGTGGCGGAGCGTGTCTGGCTCGCCACTTCGCCTTGAACGATGCGGTGGTGAACAAGAGCGCGATCTCCCGGCTGATTGACTTCGATCTGCTGATTGATGGCGAATACGTGTTCAACTACAAGGCCGATGGCGTGATCATTGCCACTCCCACCGGTTCTACCGCCTATTCCTTGGCGGCAGGCGGTCCCATCCTGATGCCATCGGTGGAATCGTTCGTGGTGACCCCGGTTTGTCCCCATTCCCTCACCCATCGTCCCTTGGTCGTAACGGACAAAGCTCAGATCGAGTTGCGAGTTGAGACCGGGGATGAAGAGGACGCATTCCTAAGCATCGATGGACAAGTCGGCTTGCCGGTAAAACGCGGTGATCGGCTGATTTGCGCGCGCGCCGGCCACACCGTAAAGCTGCTGCGCATGCGAAAGACCTTCTTCGAGGCGCTGCGCGCCAAATTGAAGTGGGGACAACGCTAGCTATTTTCCCGCGCAGGACAGCCCATCCCCAAGAAAATACCTCTGGTGTAACAAGTCATCCCTCAATTTGGCAGGCGGGCAAAATCCTCGGTCACATATACTTGGCCGCCGCTTCTGATGACACTCACTCCGACCGCGTTGTAATTAGGATTCAGGATGTTGTCGTGATGATCAGGATCATCCATGAGCCCTTCATGAGCCGAGGGCACATCCTTGCCGACGGCAGTGTTCTCCCCTCCTTGGTCGACAGCCAGGTTCTCATTGGCGAAGCGAATGTCGACAGAGGGTTCTCCCTCGAACTGATGGGAGACAGTCTTATGTGCGACCATTAGCTTCGTATGTTTGCGGGCGGCCTGCGTCAGACGCGGATCCACGGACAGCGGCTGAAGGCCCTGTATGGTACGTGCCTGATTGATCAGCTCCACCAGTTGTTTCTCGCCGGCCAGATTAAACGGCCCCGGGAGTTCCTCAAGGGAGGCATAAGTTGGTCTCGCCCGAGAAGCACGAGGGTCTGGAGGCGGCCCCTCGCTCGGAATCCAACCATCCTGAAGCTGCTGCAGAACGGTGGGATCGTTATTGAGCGGCAAGTCGGCGCCGGTTTGCGTGTCTTGCATTCCAATGCCAAAGTCCTCGACGTCGTAGTGGGTCCCAAAAACCACGCCCTGGCCCTGGGAAAGCAAAGCCGCTCGTGCGATGGATGGACTGGCAAACGTCGGATTGCGACCGCTCTCGTTATCTCGTTGAATAAGGCGGTTCGCCAACATCAGCAATTTTTCCTGCTCGTCAGGTGGCCGCCCGATCCGCTCTTGAAAGGCCGCAACATCATTCGAAAAATTGCGCCTCTGCTGGATGATCGAGTTGGCTCCGTGGGCTTCGGCCATGTCGTAGCAAAACGCCAGCGCCTGTTCTGACTGCAGTCCGAGTACACTGGCCGCGCCTTGCGCCGAGGCCATCCGCGACGTCATCTGGTCGACCTGCACCCGCTGAAACGAGTGTTCGTATCCCAGCTTGCGGAACCGGTCTCTCCAGGTTGGTTGCAGGTGTCCGGAGTCGTCAAGCACGCGCTTCAGAACGGCTTGGGAAGACGCTTCACAGGGGCCGCTGATGGTCTTGCTCAGCCACTGCGTGTCGGCGCCGAAAATCTCGGCAAAACGTTTCTGGTCGCGCTCTTGAAATTTCAACAGGAGCGGCTGCAGGCTGCATTCGTTCAGACTCCAACTCCCGGCGCCGAAATACATGTCTTTGGCGGTCGCATGAATGGCCGGAAACGGATCGGTCCCTCCGGCTTCGAGGGTGGCAGTAAGCAGGATCAATTTCCATACCAGAGGGTCGCCTCCCCAGCTCACCATGGCTGCCTTGATTTCCGCCACGGACAACCCAAACTTTTGCGCGGCAGCGGCTAAAGCGGCCTTTTGCAATTCCTCATTGGTCGGTGACGCAGCGGGGGACTGCGCTGGCAGACTCACGGCATTCAACCCAACGGTCAGCAGCCGCGCACTTCCGTAATCGAGAAGGGGAGGGTAATTCGAGCGATTACGGGACGTGTGCCGAGGCTGGGACGCGGGCTTCTTTTTCTGAGCTGCGACACCTTGATTGACGCTGGCGTGTATGGCCAGCATTCCGGAACCACTTTCCAGTATGGCCTTGTCAGCGTGTTTCGCCAGCACGACCGGATCGTAGTTGTCTTGTTCATTATCAAAGGGCGGGACCCGGATGCGCCCGTCATAAGGAGAGATGAACGCTAGGTCCAGGCCATCTGGCATGCCCATCAACTGCAGCGTGACCCAGGCGGCCGGCTTGGTGTTGGGCGCGATCTTAAGCCTGGCTTTTCCGTTCTGGTCGGTGAACTGTGGGGACCCGCCATCTCCCGCTGCCCCGATTCGGATATTGGCAAAAGGATGTTGCTCGGTGTCCATCACAACCAGCACCAGGACACCTTCTTCGGCCAGCATGGCGCAGGTCACAAGCAAGAAAACAATAAGCAGCAAGACAGCCCGCCAGCGATAGGCGAATCCGTCGACGTGCATTGGGGCTTCTTCCTCTTTCGCCCTAATTCTTTCCAGACGAAGTTAGTCGCGTTGCAACAAAATGGTGCACGGCGTGTCTCCCGCCGGACACGACGAATTGGCCGCGTGGTATCCAGTCTTCTCGGCATGCAACTGCACTTGCTGTCCGTCAGTCGCATGTGCGGGCAGCGAAAAACTACCAGACGCTTTGGTGACCTGGGCCTCGGAATCGTAGCCGATCACGCTCACCGAAGCGCCCGCAATAGCGCTCTGCTTGTCATCTTCAATGATGCCGATGACCTTGGCCGCACGATCGTTCTGGAGCGCCACCGTCACGCTGGGACTGTGGTCGTCGCCCAACTGAAGCGGCACCTGGCCCTTCAGAAATGCCGCATCCTTTGAGGCATAGAACGTCACCTTGCCGTCGAGAGGCTTGCTGTCCTTGGGGACGACGAACAGCCAGCCGCCCTCTATCCTCATGGGCTCGCCGCCAATCGAGGACCAGACTTTGGCGTCGCCCACTGGCGTCTGATGGCTGTCCACCACGATTACCCTGACGCGGTACGACTCGCTGCCCACGTTCGACGTGGCCCGCGAGATGGACACCCCGTAGCCGATGACGCCACCCAGCATGGCAAGGTACATGACAGCTTTGATCTTGGCATCGGCGTCCTTGAAGAAGAAATATCCCAGAACACCAAGGAACAGAATCATCAGCGCGAGGATGCCAAGAGGGCTCTTTGACGCAGCTTGGATTATGCCGGTCCAATCCTTGGGCATCACATCGGATCCTTGCAGCAGTAGCATGGCGATCGCCACGGCTTCCTCCTCGGCATCCTAAAGTGGAATTGCTGGATTTCCTGGGGTCTGAGAAACTTATCTCGATTTGCTCTAGCTGTCAATCCAGTTACACTAATACGTAACCCCGATTTCCGTTCCTGTCGCCGCCAACATACAATACCTCATCGATTCTATGGGACCTGTTTATGACTGATCTTGCTGTGATTCTGGCCGTTATCGCCGGTGCATTGTTGGGTGGCGCGTTTGCGGCGCTGCTGGCGCGCTCCAAGGTTGCGGCTCTGGCCGAACGGCGAAACGGTCTTGAGCAAGAACTTTCAGGCGCCAGACACAGCGTTGAGCAACAGGCAGCCGAGATCAAGTTACTTTCCGAAGCTAGGGCCGCTTTAAACGCCACGTTAGAGAGCGAACGCCGCAATGCTGAAGAAAAGCTTCGCCTTCTTGCTGAAGCCGGCGAGGAGTTGAAGACGCAATTCAAGGTGCTGGCGGCAGCGGCCTTGGAAAGCAACAACTCGAATTTCCTCGATCTGGCCAAGAGCACGCTGGAGAGGTACCAGTCGGAAGCCAAAGGCGAGCTCGAAAAACGCGAGAAGGCGGTCGAGACAATGGTGAAGCCCCTTGCCGACTCGCTGAGGCAGGTGGATGAGCAGGTTCGGGAGCTGGAGAAGAGCCGGGCGGAAGCCTATGGGGTACTTACCGGCCAGGTGGCATCGCTGCTCGACACGCAGAAGGCCTTGCAGTCCGAAACTGGCAATCTGGTAAAGGCCCTGCGCGATCCGCAGACCCGAGGTCGCTGGGGCGAAGTACAACTGCGCAAGGTCTTGGAACTCTCGGGCATGTTGCGCTACTGTGACTTTCAAGAGCAGCTCACGGCCAGCGACGAGGAACGCCGCTACCGCCCCGATGTGATTGTCAATCTGCCTGGGCAGAAGCATGTCGTGATCGACTCAAAGGTGCCGCTCTCCTGGTATCTCAACTCCCTGGACGCTAAAGAAGGCGAGGAGCAGCGCAATTGTCTGGTGAACCATGCGCGACAGGTGCGGCAACATATCGATTCGCTTGCCGCGAAGGCCTACTGGCTGCAATTCAAGCCAACCCCTGAGTTCGTGGTGCTTTTTATTCCCGGCGAGGCTTTTTTTAGAGCAGCGCTGATGGCCGACCCGAATTTACTGGAATATGGCGATGGAAGAGTAATTCTGGCTTCGCCTATCACTCTGATTGCGATGCTGAAAACCATCGCCTACAGTTGGAACCAGAAGAATCTGGAGGACAACGCACGCAACATCAGCGCGGCAGGAAGAGACCTCTACAAGCGGCTCTGCACCATGAAGGGGCACATGCAAGAGATGGGCAGGAAACTGGGTGGCACCATAACCGCCTATAACGAGTTGCTGCGGTCGATGGAAAGCCGTGTGTTTCCCGCCGCACGAAAATTCCCTGACCTGGATCATTCACTAGCGGCGGCGGCATTGCCGGAAATCGAGCAACTGGACAAGACCCCCTTCGAACTGCAAGCGCCGGATTGGCATGATGGCGAGGAAGAAGAGTCTGGGCTGCCGGTTACGAGCGACGAGGCCGCGAACAGTGCCAAGGTGTGAGCCCTCAGCATTCCCTAAATCAAGCTGAATGCGGCGGAACCGCTGCGGAATCGACCAAGCCGGTTTTCCCGCTGGAGCGAAGCTGTTGGTGCAAGCGAAGTACCTCGCAATGCAGAGTCTGGCTGAGCTGCTTGCGATCGCCGGTTGCAGGCATGGGCTCGCCGAACGCGATGGTTGCACGAATAGTCTTCTTAGCCAGCAGATTGAGAGCGTGGGGACGCAGCGCCATGTCGCCCCACCAGCAGACTTCCCGTTCGACGGCGCCATCATCCAGTTCGTAGCGGATGGAACAGGGCGTTACCTGCGCTCCTGCATCAATCGCGGGCTGCAACATGGTGGAGTGAAAGCGCAGGACGCTTTGTCCATCCGTCGTGGTGCCCTCGGGAAAAAGCACAACCGGAACTCCAATCTTCAGGGCCTCAGCGACACTGGCGTTGGCGCGCGCAGCATCTTCCTGGTCATGGCGTCGCACGAACACGCTCCCCGCCCAGCGGGCATAGCGGCCGAAAATGGGCCAGCGCTCGACCTCCGCTTTGGATACGAAGACGCAGGGCACCGCGGCGCTCATGACGAGGATGTCGAGGTAACTGAGATGGTTGCTGACGATCAGTCCGTGGGACGGCAAGGCTCCGGCGCTCGATAGATGGACGTGGATAGCCGACAGCCCGCGCGCGCAACTTTGGTGCAGCCACTCGGCGCATTCGGCGCGCGAAGCATCGCGCCCTAGTTTGCGATGTTCCCATAGGCCGTACAGGGCTGCCGCCGCGATGGCCAGCCCTCGAATGGATCTTCGCAACTGTGTCGCAAGCAGTTCGCCCATTTCACCACAGAGTGCGTGTTCGCCCCTCTCGAAGTCTACCCGCAATGGCAATTGGCAGCGAAATGCTGCGGGACTCGTTTTGACACTGCTTCTAAGCGGCTGCTAGTATCAACCTGTTCAGGTGCAAAGTTCCCTCCAAGCAACCGTCCCCGTCGTCTAGCCCGGCCTAGGACATCGCCCTTTCACGGCGGTAACACGGGTTCAAATCCCGTCGGGGACGCCAAATCCTTCAGCGAGTTACAGAGCTTGCTTCCGGCAGTGAGGCTATTCCGTTGACTTAGCGTTCAGCGATCCTGAGATCGTCCAGGGTAAGCCGGTTGTGTGCGCGGACAGCGACCCATCAGGATTCCGGCGTTCCCATCTAAGCGCGTGGGGAGCTTGGCGGCGCGGTGGAGGGTTCACTACGAGAGGCGGCCTATCGCAGTGAGGGCGCGCCCCTTCCGAAGTATTTCGTCAGGTCCCACGTTCACCCAAAAAGCAGCGCATCCAACATTTGCTCAGCGATGGATGCCGGAGTGGTCGCTGTCGTTCCCCACTCGAAGCGAACGCCGCCTTCATCGGTCGCGGCGACATCCCACTGTCCGCTCTTGGTGGCGCATTCCCACGACATCCTGCTGATGGCATCATCGAATGAGGCATGCAGCCGCCGAATCTCGCCGTCAACGTTAGAGTGAATGCTCAATTCAATGTCTTCCGTCGGGTTAAATGCCAGCATTTTCTTGTTTACTTTAGTGTTAAAAGCCCTGCAGTTTTCGATCGTCATTTGCCTGACTTCGCGCCATAAAGCCAGGCCATGAGCCCTTTTGATGCGCTGTTGCTCAAGCAACTTTTCGTCTTTCTTTCGTTGATCTTCGCGTTTCTGCTGTAACCTAGCCATCGCGTAATCCGACCAGTCGCTCATAAGGCCTGCCTATCCCCTCTTTCGCTGAAACCCAATAATCAAAACTAGGACCTTCTGTGGCCCTGAACAACCCATCCCGTGATACAAGGTACTACGGCAAGAGCAAGAACCGTATCCTCCTCCGCGACAACCAGACAGGAGCCGGAACCTTCTCTGCGGAACTGCCCGATGATCTCTCATCTCGTCCGCGGGCGGTGCTCTTTGCCGCATCCGTCTGCTTCCGACCGTCACCTCGGCAATGACGTGCCGACCGCTCCATTAGATATATTAGTACTTTCGCCCCCGCGCTGGGTTATTCCTGTCTTCAAGTCGTTGCCAGACTGCCACGAGGGTGGCACGAGTTCAAAATCGGGGATGCCAAGAAAAATCACCGAATCCAGCATCCTTGCCTCTTCCTGAGCTTCATGCGCATCGCCAACACCGAAATTCCCGCTCCCACAAGCAGGAGCGTGGATGGCTCGGGAGTAGGGGCGATTGGCTGGTTGGGCGGGCCAACGTACCCTGCACAACACGGCACAGGCGCAATAAGTACCGGTGGCCAGGACTCAGGCACCGGTTCTGGCGGCCCTTCGCCGGGTGGCTCGCCGGGGCTGAACGGCGGTGGCAGTCCGTATTCGAAGACCTCCAGCGGCGGCTCAAGGGGAGGCGCCTTTGGCGCCCCGGGAGGTAGCTCGAACGCAATGCGGTTACCGCAACGGGCGCGGATCACGTTCGTGCCGTCCACCAGTACCAGCTCTCCCTTAGCCAGGTGGACCCTGCGGCTCGTCCAGTAGATGGCATTCTGCACGCGGTAGGAAACGAACACATCCACGGGCGCCGCAGTTCGCCGCAACACTAGATTCTCGATGTGGAGATCGCGATAGTGCAGCGCCACCACCGGGTCGGAGTCGATTGAGTCCGCGGCATCCCGTAGACTACGCAATCCGCCAGGCACTACCGAGTAGGGAAACACCGGGCGCCCCATTCGAGTGTCCAGCGGCAGCTCAAATTCATTCGTCGCTGCCCGCAGACCGTGCCTCGCCATTTCGGCAGTCATTGATTGACTCGAGGAGTTGCGGAGGCCGAGCAGGAGTGTAGCCAGGGACAATCCGGCGAGGGCAATCAGTAGGACGGTCGTAAGGGCCTTACGGAGCAGCCGGTGGGAACGGCGATGTCGCTTGATCGGACTAATGCGCATGCGAGTTTCTCCCGCCTCGCTCTGCGAAGGCGGATCCACCTCGTACCTTGGCGGCGAGTGCCTTCGCTCCGTGAGGAGCGCCGCCAAACGCCAGACAAGGTGCGCCTCTTGGTTGACGGGGGAAACTGAGAAGCCCTTTTATAGTGCATTCCGTTTGCCAGAGATGGCCGTCTTGAGGTTACCCGCAGAGGGCACACTTACCCTGGCGGATGCTCCTGCAGCGGCCTCTGAAACCCTTGCCGGACTAGGCTTTCCCTAGATGGGAGTGCTGATGGAGTCGTGCTGCGCGGGAGTCGTTTCAATTGCGGAACATAGGATGCGCAACTTCTTGCAGCCTTGTGGAGAATTCCTGCTTTCTTCAGGTCATCAACTTCCCAGAAAGGTCCCGAGAGCAGGGTCCATGCGGTCTTGGTCGTTGTTCGCTGCCGGTTGCCGCCATCGCTCTGGCGGATTGACATCTCCGGCGGTTCAGGATAAATTTCCAACGCCCTTACTTGAGTCGAGATGTAGTTGACCACCTGCACATTCGAGATGTCAGAGGTCCGCATCGGAACCCGCCCATTCCATTTGAAAAACACTCGAGGAGAAAAATGAAGCTTTTGCGAATGCTCGGATTCGCTACAGGAGTGCTTTTGGCTGCCGCAGGCATGGCCAGCGCACAATCGTGGCAGCCCTTAGCGCACCAACCCAGTTTTACCGCTGGCCATGCTCTGCTGCTCACCGATGGTACCGTTATGGTCCATCACGAGGACCCGAATGACGGCTTTTCGGACTGGTGGAGGTTAACTCCAGACATTAACGGCAGCTATGTAAACGGAACGTGGACCCAGCTTGCGTCCCTGGCGTCGGACTATGGTCCGTTGTTTTTTGCTTCCGCGGTGCTGCCCGACGGCCGAGTCATCGTTGAGGGCGGAGAGCAGAATTTTGCGCAATATGTTTGGACCAACAAGGGCGCAATCTACAACCCGATAACCAATGTGTGGACGTCGATGACCCCGCCCAGCGGCTGGAGCAGCATTGGCGATGCCCAGAGCGTGGTCCTGAGCAACGGGACATTCATGGTAGCCAATTGCTGCAGCACTCAGCAGGCCCTGCTCAATGCATCCACTTTGACATGGACTGCTACCGGTACCGGCAAGTTCGACGAGAACGACGAGGAAGGATGGAACTTGCTCCCCGGCGGCAAGGTGTTGACGGTGGATGCCTACGTAAACCTTGGGGAGGGCAATGGCACGAACTCCGAAATCTATAATCCCAGTACGGGCTCCTGGACGAGCGCGGGCAGCACGATCGTGCAACTCTGGGATTCCCACGGCTCCTATGAGGTTGGTCCTGCAATGTTGCGGCCCGACGGCACCGTCTTTGCGACCGGCGCGAATGGCGCCGGCGCAGGTCACACCTCCATTTACAGCTCCAGCACGGGAACCTGGACGCCTGGTCCCGACTTTCCTGACGGATTGGATATCGCTGACGGTCCCGCGGCGTTGCTACCAGACGGCAACGTGCTGGTGAGTGCGAGCCCGGGAATATTTCAAAATGGCACGGTCTTCTTCGAATGGGACGGCACAAACCTGAATTCGGTTCCGGCTACGCCCAACTCCCAAAACAATTCGTCCTGGTACGGACGTATGCTGGTCCTTCCGACCGGCCAAGTCCTCTACACGGATGGCAGCCGGGATGTCGAAATCTACACCCCCGCCGGGATCCCCAATCCTAACTGGGCTCCCTCGGTGGTTCTCACTCTAAGCGGGCCCTTCATCAACCGCGGGAGCACCATCATGCTCGGCGGGAGAAAGTTCAACGGCTATTCGCAGGCGGTTGCCTACGGCGATGATGCGCAGGCCGCCACGAACTACCCGATTGTGCGCCTAACCAATGTCAGCACGGGGCACGTTTTCTACTGTCGCACGCACGACCACAACACCATGTCGGTCGGATATGTCGGCCCTGCTTACACCCATGTTGATATACCGTCCAACATGGAAGTAGGACGGACCTACCTGGAAGTGATTGCCAATGGCATCACGTCGCCCAGATACAACGTTGCAATAAGGTAGAGAAAAATCTGTCGCACGACGAACAAGCGCCCCGTCTCTTAACCCAAGACGCGGGCGCTTTGCATTCGGAACGATGCGCGCGGTCCCGACGCGCCCATGGTTTCTACCATGGACCTTTCTTTCCCGGTGGTGGATGTTCAACGCATTCCGGGCTGTGGGGGCGGAAGAAACAGTTAACTTCCAGCCAATCCTGATTGTTTGGTCCAGAGATCCGGTTGTGCCATTGGTCTTGAATGGCCTTGATCTGGGCGGGGTTCATTTGCCAGGACAAGGGAGGATCGTTACCTTGAAATTCAAAGGTAGCCAGACGGATGGGTACGCTCTTGTCTGACCATTGAGCCGCAAAACTTGAAACTGCTTCGCGGTCGCGAACCAACTGCCCGGTGTTCCGGACATTCAACAAGGCCGACACCGGTGCTTCGGCTTGGTAAAACCAGCCTTTGTTGCCGGCACTTGGGTTGATGGCACTGGCTGGAAACGATCGAATCTGAATAATCAGGATGTCCGGTCTTTTTTCTGGAGGAGTGGAGGACAAGGCCTCGTTCAGCCATTCCAAAAGGCTGTTAACACCGTAGTTGTCGTAGTATCCCCCATCTACAACGTGGTACTGAGGGCCGTCCGCGATGGCCCTGGCCGCGGGCGTTACAAAAGGAAACGTCGCTGCCAGCCGCACGGCGGTGACCACCGGAATGTCGTTGTTGGGAAACAACTGGGCAAAGGTTTTTCGCTGCGGGCCTTCAATCTGGTTTTGCTGAAGGATGCTGGTGGTGGCCAGCAGTAACGGCTCTCCACTTTCCACCAATGTAGCATTGAAGATGACGGCCGGTCGCCATCCTTCCTGAACTCCCTGGCGCCATTCGCTCAAGTTGGCGGTGATCGGTCCGCGGCTGCGCCATCCTTCCTCCAGCGCCCATCCGCGATCAATGAGCTTGTCTTTTTCGGTTTTGAGGTAGGGCAAGAAGATGCGCGACAGGTCGGGATAGACCATAGCCCAGGCGATATCGTCAAGGCTGGGTTTCTCAGCTGCCTCCACGATACTGGGAAGTTCGCTGCCTGTCGCGGTAAACCCGTAAGGCGGCGAGTCGGCGTGGTAGCGGTTGACGAAATACATGCTGCCCACGGCTCCGCCGGAAACCGAGCTGATCAAAGCGATGGAATCGGCGAAGTTGACCGGCTTGTCCGGCGGACCGCTGCGCAGTTCGGTTTGAAGTCCCGTGAGCACTTGTACGGTCCAGGCCGCGGCCTGGATGCCCCCGCCTGCCGTCGCGATGACCGTCACACGTCCGTGCGGATGATCGGCGTCCGGCGCCAGCCGGGTTTGGGCAGTCAGGACTTGCGCCGGGCTTACCTCCGCGATCGTCGAAGCGGGTCGTAACTCGTAAAAGTGGTCCGACTTAGAGTACAAGTTACTGCCGGCAACAAACACGATTAGCAACAACAACAGCGGCACTCGATAGCGATCCAAAAAGAAGGCCGCAATAGCCAGGCTCCAGTTCAACAGAATCAACAACAGGATTACGTAAGCGATGGCTGGGACACCGAATTGTTGGCCGAGGCGCGCATGCTTGAACCATCCCAGTATCAGGTACAGCGCGATCGTACAGAGCAACATGATGAAACTGAGCCACTGTCCGGGATAGAGCAACCCGGTGCGGGGATCGAAATAGCCAGCCCGCAATCCGCCGGGCAAATCTTTGGCCCAATCGCCGAGTTGCTGGCGGGTCTCCGAGGAAACAACGTCGTGACGATAAGCCCAGGCGAGCCATCTCCGCAGGAAGGCAAAGTGCACGGGATAGCGATTCTCCGCGGGTATGTGATAACGAGGCGACAACAACACGGTGAGCCACAAAGCGCCGTACCCTACAACATGCACGGCCACAATGCCGGCCAAAGCGGCGCCAAGCCGCAGGCTGAGTGCGTTCTGGGCCTGCCCGTTGCTGAACACGGTGGCCATCAGCATCGGCAAGGTAAGCGCCTCAGTGAAGAGCAGGGCGCGATGGGTGACGACATCCCGGGTCAGAGCTTGCTGAATCCCGAAGCGCTCTTTGCCATTCAGCAACACCACCCGGAATACCACCAGGATGCTAAAAGCCAGGGTCGTAGTGGCAACCATGGTCCAAAGAATGTTCCAGGGGCCGAGAAGAAACAGATTGCCGAGCAACTGGCGAAGGGCGAACAAAGACACAATCGGCAGCACAAACAACGTGATGCCCACCAGGATGGGCACGCGCAACAGGTAAGCGTACTGTAGCTTCGCTGCCAGGGGCAGCCGTCTTGGCGGCGCATTGTTTGGGTACGCAACAGACGCGGTGGTTGCTGCCATGGCACGACCTCCAAGCTGGCAGGCGAGAATGGGTAAATGTTCTTGTGCAGGACCGATGCACTGGCACGAAACCGGTACCGGCAAATCTGCATACTATATCGAAATTCCTGGACTGGATAGAGAACGGTTCCTATTCCATAAGGGCAGCGATGCGGTTTGAACCCGGTATCACACAGTTCTAGCGATGCGCCATGGTTACTGAGGCTCGCCTTGGGCATTTGTGCTGACGCGGGCCAGGCCGGCGCGCACTTGGCTGGCTTCCGGACCGTTAGGACTCTCCCGGAGATACATTTGGTATTCCGTAGTGGCATTCTTCAGCTGATGCTTATTTTCGAAGGCGCGACCGGCAAGATAGTGAGCCACGGCATAGCCCTCATGCGAAACCTGGTGGACCGTGAGAGCACTGTGCAGCGCTCCGTCGTAATCGCCGGTCCTTAACTGCGCAATCGCGAGCAGGATCAGCGACGCGGGGGCTTGCGGCTCGACCGTGAGTGCCTTCTGCAATAACTCTTTCGCGGCAACGTACTGCTCATCGCTGAGTAAGAGCCGCGAGTAATTGCGGTCAGCATCGGGGTTCTTATCGTTCAATTGCACTGCGCGGGCAAAGGCAGCGCGCGCTTCGCCCGTTTGTCCGAGATTCATGAGGGCGACCCCCAAATTGTCATAGGCGGCGTCGTATTCCGGATAGGTGACAGTTGCCTTCTGGAACAGATCAGCCGCCTTCTTGTAGTCCTTTTCTTGAAAGGCCTCTAAACCTTTCTCAAACGACTTGCGAGCGGCCGAAGGGATCTTCAGTTGCGATGCCGAGGTGATGGCCACATTGCCCGGCTTGGAGTTCGGGTCAGGATCGGAGGTGGCATGCACCTGCACATATACCGGCCTAAAATGGTCCTGCTGGGTGATCTGCACTTCGTCGGAAACGGCCTCCTCAATGCCCATTCCGGAGACCTTCACTTGAAAATCGCCGGACCCCGTGATGTGAAAATGCGCCTCTCCTAAATCGTTGGTAAAAGTTTCCATCGCCGGTACACCGGAGGAGTCCATCAAGTCGACTCGCAACAGTTGGGGTGCAGGCCGTCCATTGGGGTAAGTGACGTGAACTTGGATCTCAACCTGGTTGAGTGGCGACTCCGACCCGCGTTGGGCGAATGCAATCGAGGCGACCAACAACGAAAACAATAGAACGAGGAGCGCTGATTTCGACCGGAACATACTGCCTCCGGAGCTCGTGGTAATTGGGATGCATTCTATCGCAATTCACAGCGGGACAATGTCAACGGTTTGTAGAGAATAAGTTGCGGTCAGCGCCAAACAGATACGCCTAGCCGGGAAGGAAAAGGCGGAGGCCCGTTCCCGACCTCCGCCGAGGATTGAGGTTTTGCCTAGGGGTTCGTATGCAAATAGAAGAAATTTCCCCCCTTCCCAGTTTCCAGCTTGTAATCGGAGGGAATCTGGAACAGGGAGGCGTCGGGCTCGCCGCGGCTGACATTGGTGACCTTGCTCGTCATAGTACCCATCATCGGATCTTTGTGGGTGGTCATCAGCGGAATCTGCAAGTCGGTAGAGAACCAACGTTCGGTGACCACCTCGATGGGCTTCGCGTTGCCGATCTGGCCGGCAGCAATGGTGCGGGTCACGCGCGTGCCCACCGCGGACAGCCCCAGGATAGTCTTGGTGCCCAACTGCTCGGTACTGACGTTCTCTTCGTTGGCCTTCGAGGGGACCCAAGACGGTGCCTCGCCGCCCGACGCTTCGCCCTCGGAGACCCTTGCCCGCATGGGTGGAGGGAACGGCATCTGATGTGCCGTCTTATTCTGTGGATTGAGCATATAGCGTTTGCCGGAAACCGGATCGGTGATCGCGATCATGGTGCCTTTAGCGGCGCCGGTGGTGGGAGTGTTTAGCTCGAATCCGATTTCGCGGCGGACGCGGCCTTGCGAATCGCGATAAATCGTGGTCTGATTTTCCGTGTGGATGGTGTTGCCGTCCCCTAACGTGGTATCGCGGGTCATGGTTACATTCGCGGTCATCGGTGCGCCCTTGACTACCCTACCGTCGGCCATTTCCTCGTGCACAAATCCACCTGCGAAACCGGGCCCTACTTGCATGGTTACCATTCCCCCAACCGGCGGCGGAGGTGGAGGCAAGGGCTCTTCTTGGGCTGCCGCCAGCACGGAGAGTCCGGTGAGCAGCCACCCAATCAACAGGCCCATGGAAAGGGCGTGAGCTTGTACGGCTTTCTTGAGATTCATAGCTTCATCCTCATCCTTAAATTCATTGCTACGGTTGTAACTTCAATTCACGATCCGCACGGCCCGTACCACACCGTCGAGCCCCACTATCACGTCAGCCATCTGCGGCTGCGCATTGTTTTGTGCAGGCAACTCCATGCGCACCACCTGGGCATCGCCGGAGCAACTGAGTGGGTCGCAGAGCATCAGGGCAATGTAGTCAGCGTCCGCGCTGGTTTGTGATGGCTCAGTCATATCTGGACTCGGCTTGCTCGCAGATGGAACGCGCCGGATTGGAGACCGACGAACGTTGCTTCGCGACCCCGCGGGTAGCTGCGGATGCGGCTGGGACTCGAACCTGTCGGCAACGACGGTTGGCGCACTGACGCTTGGCTGTGCCACTTGGCTCTTTACCGGCACATTTATAGAGCGCTGCTCCAAAAGCCGCACCCCCAGGAAAAGTGCTACCACGATGGCTGCCCCGATGGCCACATACGCCCCGACTTCAAAGAACCGGCTCAGTCGCATGGCGATTGGAGTGAAATGGTGCGCCATTTCTGGCTGCACGGGCTGGGAGTTGCCTTGCCGGAATGCCCGGAGCAGGGCCCGTTCCACATCGGGGCTAGCCGCGCAGGCGGCGGTTCGCGCTTGCAAGGTTCGCATTGTAGCCGCGAGCATTCGCTGCTGTTGCAACCAGGCTGCGCACTTCTGGCACCCGCCCGCATGGTCCAGGATCTGCTGGTCCCGCGCCTGCGATCGTTCCCACAAAGTCAGAGCGGTAGCACGATGTTCGAATTCAGGGCATGTCATGATATGCACCTCGCCGTAACGCTCGATATCCCGGGCGCACCCGCTGCCGAGTGTTGCAGCTTCCGGCTGAGCATGTCGTGCGCCCGGTGCAGCCGCGAACGGATGGTGCCAAGCGCGCACCCGAGGGCATCCGCCGCATCTGCATAAGTCAACTCCTGGAGATCGCAGAGCACCACCGCCTCGCGATAATGTTCCGGCAGAGAAAGCACAGCCTTCCACACCGCCGTCGAAGTCTGTTGCCGGGCGATTCCGTCACCGGGATCGCTATTGACGGTCAAAGACTGCGCCTCGTCATCCAGCGGGCTGCTCAACCCGGTCTCCGAATAATTACGCTCCAGCGCCCGCCGCACGTAGTTGCGGGCCACCCCGAACAGGTAAGCTCCCAGCGCGGCGCGGGACGGATCGAAATCGTGGCCCCGCTGGATCAGGAACATAAAAACATCCTGGGTTACCTCTTCGGCGATCAGCCACGAGCCGCTCATGTGCAAGGCGAAGCGAAAGATGGGACCCTGCCGCCGGCGGTAGAGGGCAGTGAAGGCATCTTCGTTTCCGGCCAGCGCTTGCGCAAGCAGCTGTTCGTCGGTTCGCTCGGTCAGCAACTCCACCTCGAGTGGTAAACCCAATCTCGTTTCCGTCAGTATTTCCCCTGGCCAAAACGGAAAGTTCCGAAAAGTTAGGATTCTTTATCGTATGCCCTGGCGGGCTTACCAATACAGAAACACCGGGCAAGGGGAAAAGGCGCTCTTAATCTGCGGGGTTCCTTCGTGCGACGACTCTTCCGCACCTCGGAAGTGAAGCGAGATCCTCAGCTAATCAGCTCCGCCCGCGTCACCTCCAGGGGATGATCGATCAAAGGCGCCACGCGTTCGATGAATCGCACCGTGTGCGGCAACTTGGCGTGAAGGTCGAACGCCTCCTCGCTTGTCCAGCGCGAGTGAATGTAGAACAGTCCCGGATCTCGGATCGAGCGGAACGCGTGAATGCTCAGGCAGCCGGGTTCCTCGCGGGTAGGACGCACAACAGCATTCAGCGCCCCCGCGACAGCACTCTCATTGCCCGCGCTGGCGTGAAAACGGGCGAATATGAACAACTCCAAGGACCACCTCCAGACAACCATCCAACTCCGTCGTTGCTACAAAGTTACTTCCCCGACGAAGCCGCCGCGGTTTGTGACCCGGACGCCTTTCGCTCGCCCGCCTTTAGTTCTTCAAAGCTGAATTGCTTGCCCACAGCCTCATACGGCTTGCCGTCAACCTCGACGTAAGGATAGACGAAATAATTCAACGGCGGGCCGTCCTGTTTGGGCGAAAGGGTTATGTCGCGGCCGCTGGAGAACTGGATCCGGTTAGTGTCCAGGCTGCCGAAGAAATAGTCCTTTTTCTCTTTGGCTTTCCATGCCTCGGAGATATCAACCGGAATCCAGCCGATCTTGGAGGCGTAGAACTCCGCCCAGCAGTGATAGCCGGCAATGTCTCCTTTGTCCTTGTTCTCAGGCAGAGGAAACCCGATGTCGAACTTTGCAGGAATGCCTTCGGCGCGCAGCATCCCGATGAACGGCGAATGGAAATCGGTGCAATTGCCGTGCTTGGCATCGCAGGCCCACAGGGCATCTCCGCGGCCCCAACCGGTTCCGGTCTTGTCGTAGCGCATGGTCGTGAACAGGTAGTCGTAGGCCGCTCTGGCTTTGGCGACGGTCCCAACCTGGTTGCCAGCCACCTCTTGGGCCAGGGTCTTGATCTTGCCATCGATGGGGATAAGCTTGTCAGGCTCGACAAATCGGGTCATCGACGCTGGCACGACACCGGGCTTGCTGTCCTTGCGCTCGAGTTGCGCAAAGTCGCCGAGCGAGTACTCGCGGCGGGTCACTTCGTACTCCAGTGTGAACTCGGCCGTACTCTGCACCGGATTGCGCACCTCCGCGTACATCATGCGGTTGCCGTACTCCGCTTCCTGCGTCATCTCCGTTCGCACCGGGGCTTTGACATTCACCAGGCGCACAGTTTGGTGCTCATCGGTGTGCGCCACCGGAGCCCACACGCGCACTACTTTTGTTCCCGGCGGAATGTCTTTGACGGTGAAGGAATACGTAAAGCGAAACTTGCTTACGGGTTGGCTGAATTTCGGCTTCTCTGGCGAGGATTGCGCACATGCAAGCGACACTGCAATACAGGCCAACAGCAGCGACGACAAAAGGCGTAGCTTCATAACGAATCTCCTGCTCTCGATAGTTAATTTCGGATGAGGAATCGGCCCGCGATTAGAGGGAAGGGGTTCAAGTGAAGCCGATGAGGCGGAGTTGCAAAGGCTGTTGTGCGGCGTGCATTGGCGGACATTCTATCAAATGCAGGCAAGGCTCCCGTCAACCTGCGGTAACGATTCGTAGTGGGTTCGGTTTTCGCGTGACCGACGATCCAGTTGGCGCTGCATCTAGGCGGAAAGCGCGTCCTTCACCAGCGCAAGCGCGCGGCTGCAGGCTGCGGCAAAGGCGCTGACCGTGTTCGGATCGGTCTCCGCCGCCGCATTCCAATTGATGGTCAGGCAAAAATAGACCCAGCGGTCGTCGAAGAGCATTCCTCCGGGCACGCACAAAGCATGATAGCCAGGCACGTCAACGCTCCCGCCTTTGACGAACGCACTCACACCCAGCGGTAGAGGCACCAGCCAGATAGCGTCGCCCATCGACAGGATCCGTCTGAACTCATTCAGCGTCTCTTTGTTGTGGAAGAATTGGCCCTGCAAGGCCCGCGAATAGTAGGACACGAAATCGTCTGCCGAAGCCGCCAGGGACTCGACTTTGTTCATGGGCGAATTGACAATCGACTGGTTGGCCGCCGCTCCTATTTCTTCCCACGTGAATGCCTTGTAATTCTTTGCGCCCAGGAGATAGCCAAAGAACACGCGAGTGCTTTCGGGGACCATGACGCTGTTCAATCCAGCCGAAGCGATGAACTCGCGCACTTTGTCTGGGCCAACGTGCTTTAGGCACATATCCGTTCCAGTGTTGTCGCTGTGCATAATCATCGCTTCCAGCGCGGTACGCTCGGAGACCTTGCCGATCAGATTTGGGGGATTGAACGTCGCGCTATCCAACGACCAGACGCTGGCATCGAGCGCCAGTTGTTGTGCCGTGAGGGTTTTAACCACCTGAGGTGAGTCGGCTTGGCGCAATGCTTCGCAAAGGACAAACGTCTTGATGGCGCTCCCCACAAACATCTGTTTCGAGGAGTTGGATTCCACCAGAAACTCTGGCTTGCCGTTGGCCGCAGGCGCTTGAATCTTGATGGCCACATCCCCCGGTAGCGATTTGAAGAGTGACAAAATCGCTTGCGGAGACGTCTGCTCTTTTCCTTCGGCCATCGTGGGAAGTGCCAGTGGCCCCACTCCAACTGCTGCGGCCGCCCCTGCGGCTCCTGCCAGAAACTCGCGCCTTGAACGAAACATATCTCTACTCCTCTCACCTGATGCCGGCTTGGCTCGCGTCACGCAGTTCCAGAGTCTAACGCTGGTTCGTCACAGTGACCGCCTACGCGGAAGCGGAGCTGCCACCGCGCATTTTACGCGATCGAAGGAACTTTGCCGATATCAGCAAAACGGCTGCAATTGCGCCGAAGATTGCGCCCATTCCCAGCATCACCAGAGGCACAAGGAAAAAGCGCAGGTTCCATCCGGCGCCGATTCGCGCTTGCGTGGGCATCCGCGGATCGTAACGGATAAGATGACGGCTGCCAACCGGGAACTGAGAAGCCCGCTTGGCAGTTTGCTCATAGTTCTGGCTCTGGAAGCTGATCAGCTCTGCCGTGATCGGTCTATCGTCAACGGTGTAGAGCACCTGCAACTTGGCGGCGTAAAGCTGCTCGTGCGGGGGCGCCGGCTGCGTTGCCACGTCGCTGCGGAGGACTTGTGCTTGGGTCTCGGGCCAGGTTTGCAATACCTGATACTGCCGCCAGAAAAAGGGCAGGCTCAAAATCACCGACAAGGTGCAAAGGATGAGGTTGGCAACTCCGAGGAACACCAGAAGGCCGTGTTTTTCGCTATTCAAGCGCGCACCATGAAAATCGTGTTCACCACAGAGACACAGAGGACACGGAGAAAATCAGAACCAAAGTCTGAACAATTTCAGTTTCGACCAGGGGATTAGTTTCTCAGTAAGCCTGCAACGTTTTTTGAAGGTTGCTGTGTGCCTCTGTGTCTCTGTGCTGATTCGTCTTACCCCCCGCGCTTCAGGTCCTTCATTTCTTCGCGGACCCGGCGGAAGCGGCGGAGCAGTGATCCGAGGTATCCCAGCAATATCACCCACGTGACGATGTATGCGGCTTTCAATGCGACTGGGCCGGTCATCGCGAGTCTCCTTGTAGGGCTGCCGCGGCGTGCGTGGCTTCAACCTTTTCTTCCAGCATCTGCAAGCGGTAACGGACCACCATCAGCACAATCCCGACGCAGGTGAACGCCGCCAGGTTCCAGAAGAAGGCGTGCAGCATGGCCGGATCGAGGCCCGAGTTTTCGCCGCCTCCCATCACCGGGGAAGGATGCTGGGTGCGAAACCAGCGTATCGACATGTAGACAATCGGCACGTCCACGAATCCGAAGATGGCCAGGGCCGCCGCCAGCACTTGCGTCTGTCCTCCCGCCGAAAAACGCCGCAGCACCAGATAGCTCACGTAAATAAGCCACAGCACCAGCGTGGTCGTGAGGCGCGCATCCCATGTCCACCAGATGCCCCACACCGGGCGCGCCCAGATCGGACCCGTGATCAGGACAATAGTGCAGAACGTCACTCCAACCTCGGCGGAAGCCGCGGCCAGAGCGTCGCTGGCGAGATTGCGTTTCCACAGGTACACCACCGACGCCAGAAAGTTGACGAAGAAGCACACTCCAGCCGTCCATGCCGAGGGGACGTGATAGTAGAAGATGCGCTGGACGTCGCCCATGGTCTGCTCAGTGGGAGCCACGAATAATGCCTGGTAGGTGCTGAAGGCCAGCAGCCCGAGGGTGAGAACGACAAATGCGATAAATAGCTGTTTCATTTCGTACTCAACATACTTTCACATTGGTTCCAGAGTTTTTCGGCAAACTGTCTAGCCACTACCCACTAACCACTAACCCCTGGTGTTTCATTCCGCGTTTAACACACTTTCAAACAGAAGAAGGCAGACCGCCGTGAATACCACATCGTAAACCGCCAGCATCTTGATCCAGAAATCCGGTGAAGCTTCTCCCGTTAGGATGGAGGTGGTGGCATCCACCATGGCTAGCAACGCCGGTATCGAGATTGGGAACAGAATGAGGGGGAGCATGATCTCGCGACTGCGCGTGCGAATCGAAAGCGCCGCGAAGAAGGTGCCATTGACCACCAGCGCCCAAGTTCCGAGCAGCGCCACCACGATTAACTGCCAGACCGGCCCAACCGAGCGCAAGTCGTAGAAAACTACAAACAGCGGAGCCATCAGCGCTTCCAGCACCACCACGAAGAAAAAATTGCCGATCGCTTTGGCCAGAAACAACGCATTCGGAGGAGCTGGCGACACCCGGTAGGCATCGAGCACTTGATTGCGCAGTTCGCGCGCCCAAGTCTGGTTCAGTGCCACCACTGCCGCGAACAGGAAAGCCACCCAGATCAGGCCGCCCGCGATGCGGCGCGACTCCTCCGCGGTGGGATTGAAGGCGAAGCTGAAGATCACCACCACCAGCAACGCGAAGAACAGCATGGAGTTGATTGCGTCCTTGGAGCGCCACTCCATGAGCAGATCTTTCAGCAGGGTCGTGCGCGTCACGCCAATGGTGGTCATCGCGGCGTCCACTCCGCATTCGAGAGCGCTGCTTTGCGGACTGCTTCTTCGCGGGACACAATCTGTCCGGCAGCCATGTGCACGAACTCGTCGGCCACGCCCTCCATCAGTGTGGCCTGGTGGGTCACCACGAAGATGGTCTTGCCCTTGTCGCGGACCCTTCCCAGCACCGCGGCCATCTCGCGCGCCGAATGCACATCCACGTTGGAGAACGGCTCGTCGAGCAAAATCAACTCCGGATCGTGAAGCACGGCGCGAGCCAGAGACAGCCGCTGCCTCATGCCTTGCGAATACTGACCGATGCGGCGAGACAGTTCCGGGTCGAGCCCGACCATCTGCATCGCCTTGCGGCAAACCGTGTCGTCGTCGAGACCGTACAAGCCCGCGAAGTAGCGCAGGTTTTCCATCCCGCTTAACTCGTCATAGAGCAGCGGGGCATGTCCCATGTATCCCACGCGATGAGCGACCTTGCGATGATTTTTCGTTCCCAGCAGCGTGAAGCTGCCCTGGCTGGGCTCCATCAGTCCGGCGACCATGCGTAGCAGGGTGCTCTTGCCGGCGCCGTTATCACCCAGCACCACGTACAGGCGCCCAGGCGCAAAGCTGGCTGAGATGCCGCGGATGGCGGCAAACCGGCCAAAAAATTTCACCAGATTATCGAGGACTATGGCAGGCGAAGAAGAGAGATCGCTGCTGCCTGTCATGTTGTGTGCTTCCGTAACACTCGTTTCCAGCCGGGAATTACTGGCCCGGCGTGCCCGGCTGTCCCGCTAGATCGGCTTTCTGCGCATTTCCGTTGGCGGCCGGAGCGGCGTCCGGCTGCCCTGGCTGTTTGGGAGCGTACTTGGAGGCGCACTTGGCTTGAATGTTGGTGGCACGGAAGACGCCATCGTATCCAAATTTTCCTTCCGCCAAGGCCTGCGCATTGTCCTTGAAAGTGTCAGGCGGCGCTTCGCTGCCGTTGTAAACCACTGGCAGGGTGCGATCCTGCTCGACCAGCAGGAATTCCAGATGAGTTCCCTGGCGCTTAATCGACCCGGGCTGAACGTTGCCGGCCACGCGCAGCCGTTTGCTGAAGGCGTCATTACCCATGCCGTTCAGTTCCTTGATCGTGACATAGTAGCTCTTGCTGTCTTGCACGCCGGTGTAGGCAAGATAGCCGAGAGCCACGATTATTATGACGATCACCGCGCCGAAGCGTACGTACCTGCGTCCCTGATCTGACATCAAACTAAATCCTCTGAGTTGTTGAACGCCTGACGGTGGAAGCGTCAGGGCATCCGTCGTGCTTCTTTCCGAATGGCTTAAGGATAACGCTTTTGAGCGCACAGCGCCATGTGATTCAGATCACATCGTTCGTTGACTTTTGCCATAAGACAGCAAGAACAAGCCAGCACTGGCTTGCGGGGAACGCTTAAGCCGCGCCGCGCTGGCGATTCGCCTCGGCCAGGCTTGAGTGCACCAGTTCGATCAGTTCGGGCGGCGGCAGCGGTTTGGCCCGGAAGATAACCTCCAGCCCTTCGTACTCGGAGTGGGCGTCCGGCAGGCCACTGAGCACAATGACCGCGATCCAATCGTTTTCCGCGCGGATTCGGCGCACCAATTCCGGCCCACTACTGCCCGGCATCAGGTGATCGGTGACGATCACTCCGATGCGATCGCGCATCGTGCGAAGCGTAGCCAAGGCCCTCTCGGCGGTGGTAGCGATGGACACCTGGAAGCCAGCCCTTCGCAGGACCGCTTCGCGGACACTCAGTTGCACAGGATTGTCGTCAATCAGGAGAACTTGGTTCAAGAATCCATCTCCCGCACCTCTTCCCGGAAATTTGGCTTACCCAAAACCCGAGAATCACTGCCGACTACCTCAAGACCCTAAGCGGTACGCTGCTGGCCGCAAACCTCTTCCTTCGCTCGCAACCAATCCTGCTCGGGAGAGCCGCCCACACCTCCGCGCTGCAGGTACAGCTCATAGGCGCGTGTGCGGATCTTCTCCTCTACAACCGGCGAGGGTTGAGACGCGTGAGCGAATTCGGGCGTCGTCGTCACCGGTCGCGCTACCTGAGCGGCACTTCCGTTTTCAGGCTGAGTACCATTCCCGACTGCGGGAGTAGGTTTGCGGCTCCGTTTTTTCGGCGTGGTGCCATCATTGGCTCGTGTTGCTTTAGGCATCGTACTTGACTCCTGGACCAAGAAATTTGCAGCCGGTCCGCGCTCAACGAACAGTCGCGGCCGATCACTACAGCTTCAACTATAAACGAATCCGCCGCTCTGCGAAGAGCCGGGGTACCTTTTTCCACAACTTTGTGCGACTCAAATGAACATTCTGTTACTGATCACAGGTGGCTATCGTTTCAAGGTTCTTTGTTGTCCAATGTGAGGTTGGCAGCTCGACGACTCAGGAACCAAGCTTCCTGGGCTTGCGTATAACTAAACTAGGGCGGAGTCCCCGTTCACTGCGATGCTATTTTTCGAGATCCTGCGACAGATGTTGCGAACCTTGTGGGCGCACAAGCTACGCTCGTTCCTGACCATGTTTGGCATCGCCTGGGGAGTGGGGTCGCTTTTGCTGCTGGTGGGACTGGGAGAGGGATTCCGCTCAGGCAACCGGCGCGAGTTGAACTCGCTCGGCGAAGACATCATGTTCATGTTCCCCGGACGGGCCCCGGCGGTCGCAGGCAACATGAGCTCCGGTCGCGAGTATCGCCTCACATTTAAGGACTATCTTGACGTTCAGCGCGAAGCCCCACACGTGCGTGCGGTTGCGCCCGTGCTGAGAAGGCAGGACATTCGCGAAGTCAGCGACTACGGCAACACTAACGGCGAGGTTGTTGGAGTTCCTCCGCACTTCAACACCATTCGTTACCTGCCGCTCGACAGCGGCCGCTGGATTAATGACGCCGACGATACCCAAAAGCGGTTCGTGTGCGTGGTTGGGGACGAGATGGTGAAGAACCTGTTTCCCGGCGGCAGAACTGCAGTGGGCAGCGCGATCCTGCTGAATGGCATTCGCTTCGAGGTGGTGGGAGTGGTGCAGCGGGTAGGTCACGGCGATGACAACTCGACCAACAACCGCGTCTTCCTCACCTACACCATGATGCACCAGTTCTTTCCGTTGGCTGGGGAACAGCAACAGGACGCCGTCTCGTTCTTGAACTACCGTCCGCGGGTGCGCGACGAGCATGATATCGCTCGTCAGGAAGTTCGGAAGATCGTCGCCCGCAATCATGGCTTCGATTGGCGTAACGACGATGCCTTCGAAGATTGGGACACGGTCAAGAACGCGGAGACGGTGGGCAAGATCTTCGATGTGATGGATATTTTTCTGGGCGGAGTTGGCCTGGTCACGTTGACTCTGGGCGCGATTGGCATCGTCAACATCATGCTGGTGGCGGTGAGCGAGCGTACCCGCGAGATCGGCTTGCGCAAGGCGCTGGGCGCAACCAACCACAGCATCCTCTTGCAGTTCTTTCTGGAAGGCGCCTTCCTCACCCTGATGAGCGGCGCCATCGGCATGGGTGGGGCTGCGCTTCTCATGCACCTGATGAGCGGCATGGGGCAAGTGCCGGGTTTCGATCCTCCGACGATGTCGTACATGTCGGCGACGGTCGCCATTGGAACCCTGGCGCTCGCGGGAATTTTTGCTGGACTCTATCCCGCCCGCAAGGCCGCGCTGTTGCAACCGGTAGACGCACTGAGGCAGGAGTAGCCATGGTCAAAGATCTAATGACGCAGGCTTACGGTGCCATGCGACACGATCGGCGCCGCACCGCGCTGACCATGCTCGGAATGGCTTGGGGCATTGCGACGGTGGTTCTGCTGCTGGCCTACGGCGCAGGATTCGGCCGCGCCATCGAGACCATCTTTGCCAACTGGGGCACGCGCATTATCGGTGTCTTTCCCGGGCGCACTTCGCAGCAAGCCGGCGGGCAAAAAGCCGGCACCAAGATCAGGTTCACCTTCGATGACATTGATCGCATTGTGAATGCCGCCCCGCTAGTGCATCGCATCACCCCGATGGTGGCGAAGGACTGCGTCGTACAGCAGGATGTTCGTACCTACACCCTTCCCATCAACGGCGTTTATCCCAGCATGTTCAAGATTCAGGCTCTGAATCTTGGCGAAGGCCGCTTGATGGACGAGGACGACGAGTTGTCGCGCGCGCGGGTTGCGATCATTGGCTCCGAGGCCAAGAACAAGCTGTTTTCCGGCCAACCCGCTCTGGGCCAGTACGTACGCATCGACGGTATCAGTTACCGGGTCGTCGGTGTTCTCTCGCCGCACATGCAAGAGGGGGACGACAGCATCAACAAGCTGATCTACATCCCTTTCAGCACCATGAGCGATTTTAAGGATACGCACTACCTGGATGGCATCTGGCTCGATTACGAGGGCAATGAATACGAACTGGTGGAGCGCCAGGTGCGCGGCGTTCTCGCCCAGCAGTACAACTTCAAGCCCGATGACAAGCGCGCCATATTCGTCTTCAACATGATGAAGCAATTGAAGCAGTTCCAAATTATCACCGCGGGTTTGCAGGTCCTGCTGGCCTTTATCGGGACGCTCACCCTGGGCATTGGCGGCGTCGGCTTGATGAACATTATGCTGGTGTCGGTCACCCAGCGCACGCGCGAGATCGGCGTGGAAAAGGCCCTCGGCGGTCGGCGTCGCGACATCCTCTTTCAGTTCCTGGCCGAAGCCCTGGCGATCACCTTCGCCGGCGGCATTGCCGGCATCGCCATGGCCTATGCGATTTCCATTGGCGTGGGCCGCCTCACCTTCTACAGTGCGGTGGCCAAGAATGCCGAAGCCGCCGATATCCGGCTGATTATCGATCCCAAGATCGTCTTCATCGCTACTATCATTTTGACCCTGGTGGGCCTGGTAAGCGGAATGCTTCCCGCCATCAAAGCGTCGCGGCTCGATCCCATCGAAGCGCTACGCTACGAGTAGGGAAGCGGCTTACTCGGGAAATCAACCTCCAAATCTCCTCCCAGTTAGAATAGAAACCTAACCTTATGATCCGATCGATTGTTTTCCCTCGCGTTGTCGGCAAGTCGCTGGAGGAGTTGCAGCCTGCACTCGAGTTGTTCCGCGCCCTGGGTTTCGCCCCCGGCAATGAGTGGCATGAGGGCGGAAACCACGGAATTGAGATGCTGGCCCCAAGCGGAGGCATCGAGTTCCTTGCCGCCGCGGATGCGCCCAGCGTCGATGCAATGGTGGAGGTCTCCGATGCCGACGGCGCATGGCAGATCGCTAAAAACCTTGGTGTGACCATCCGTCGTGAGATTGCCGACACGCCTTACGGGGCGCGCCTTTTCGAAGTGGAGGTGGGTGGGCTTCGCGTCGGCTTTCTGACCTACGCGAAAAAAGTTGGAATGCATTGCGGGCTGGAAGCTTCGCTGAATGCAGCAGGCAGGCAATTCGCCATCGTAGTGAGCCGCTTTAATTCCTTCATCACCGAGCGTCTGCTGGATGGTGCGTTGCTGGCCTTGCGGCAGTCCGGAGCGAGTCCAAACGACATCACTATCGTTCACGTGCCGGGGGCCTTCGAGATTCCCGCCGCAGCCCGGCAGTTTGCGCAGACTGGGCGCTACCAGGCCGTCATCTGCATCGGCTGTCTCTTGCGGGGCGGTACCT
>Ga0187880_1000370_pt1 | contig 39372 bp, 38 predicted proteins | sample June2016WEW_19_4_FD_132998 | JGI IMG/M metagenome (GOLD analysis project Ga0187880, IMG submission 132998) | Peatland microbial communities from SPRUCE experiment site at the Marcell Experimental Forest, Minnesota, USA - June2016WEW_19_40 | ecosystem: Environmental > Terrestrial > Soil >... | reverse complement strand
GGTGATACTAACACATATGTCATTCATGGTCAAGTATTATCTTGGCTACACTACAACCTCGTGACGAACCCTTCTTGCAGCTCAACGAGTCAAATCACCCCGGCATCCGGGGGTAAGTTCGGGTTAGTACTGCAGCCGGGACCGTTCCCTAAGGACGCGTGCCGAGGGCGGCGATCGCCGCTTGCCCGACGCTTATGCCGCCGTCGTTGGGTGGCAACGACTCGTGTGTGAGAACGGTGAGCCCTTCGGCGATAAGAGCGTCCTCGACGATGTCGCTGAAGCGCACGTTCTGGAACACGCCCCCACTCAGGGCGACCGTGTCGAGGCCGTGCCTGCGGGAGAGGCGTGCCGCCAAAGCGGCGGTGGCGCGCCCGAGACCCTCGTGGAACCCGGCTGCGATCACGGCGCGGTCGGTCCCCTGTTCCACCTCCTCCAGCACCGTGGCGATCAAAGGTGACGGATCGAGCACGTCGGGACCGCAGGGGCTGGCGGCCTCAGCTATCTCGCTCGGGTACGCCCGAGCCGACGCCCGAGATACCGAGCGCGCGAGGACTTCAAGCTCGATCGCGGCCTGGCCTTCGTAGGTGACCCGTGCGCGCAGGCCCAACAGTGCGGCGACGGCGTCGAAGAGCCGGCCGACACTCGTGGTGACGATCGACTGGCGCTGACCTCCGTCACCAACAGCGAGAGGTAGGACCTGGCTCCAGCGTGGGTCGAGCCCGGTGCCGAGCCGGGCGGCGGCGTCCGGGCCCGCGGCTTGCGCCGCCCAGGCGAGCGCCATTCGCCACGGCTCGCGAACGGCGGCCGCACCACCCGGCATCGGGACAGGCTGCAGGTGTGCGACCCGTTCGAAGCCGGAGAAGTCGGCGATAAGGAACTCGCCTCCCCACATCGTCCCGTCCGTGCCGTAGCCGAGGCCGTCGAAGGCGATGCCGAGTACCGTGCCGGTGTGCCCGTGCTCGGCCAGGCACGAGGCGATGTGGGCGTGGTGGTGCTGCACCGGCCACGGTTCGAGATCGAGGTCGAGGGCGTACTTGGTGGAGAGGTACTCGGGGTGCAGATCATGGGCGACGACTTCCGGTTCGATCCCGAACAACCGGCACAGGTGAACAGTCGCTTGCAGGAAGGCCTGATAGGTGGCGAGGTGCTCCAGGTCGCCGATGTGCTGGCTGCACACGACGAGGGACTCCTTGGCGACCGAGACCGTGCTCTTGAGCTCTGCGCCCACGGCAAGCACTTGGCGGGACGCCCCGTGTGGCAGAAGCAGGGCTTCCGGCGCATAGCCGCGGGACCGCCGCACCATTTGCAGGCGGCGTCCTGACGCCCGCACGACCGAATCGTCGCAGCGGACGTGAATCCGGCGATCGTGCGCCAGCACGCCGTCGACCATCGGCCCGAGGCGGGCGAATGCGTCCTCGTCCGTCTGCGCGATCGGGTCGTCGGATTGGTTGCCGCTGCTCAGTACGAGCGGTCGTGCAACCTTGGCCATGAGCAGGTGGTGCAGGGGCGTGTAGGGGAGCATCAGCCCAAGGTCGGGCATTCCCGGTGCCACGCCCTGCGCGACCGCCGTGCCCGGTCTTCTGCGGGCCAGCACGATGGGGCGCGCGACCGAGCAGAGGGCGGACTCGGCGTCGGGGTCGAGCACGCACAAGGACCTTGCCACCTCGAGGTCCGCCACCATGAGGGCGAACGGCTTGTCGTCTCTTGATTTGCGGCGTCGCAGTTCGGCCACCGCCTCGTGACTGGTCGCATCGCAGGCCAGGTGATAGCCCCCGATGCCCTTTACCGCGGCAATCCGGCCTGCGCAGAGCGTTTCGGCCACTGCGTCGAGCGCCGCGTCGGCTTCGGCCAGAAGACGGCCGCCCGGCTCGTAGAAGGAGATCTGCGGGCCGCAGTTGCCACAAGCGTTCGGCTGCGCGTGGAATCTCCTGTTCGCCGGGTCGTCGTATTCCGCCTGGCACTCGGCGCACATCTTGAAACCGGCCATGGTTGTGGCGGGCCGGTCATAAGGGACCGAGAGCACGATCGTGTAGCGCGGCCCGCAGTTCGTGCAGTTGGTGAAGGGATAGCCGTACCGGCGGTCGTGAGGGTCGTCCACCTCGGACAGGCAGTCGTCGCACGTGGCGCTGTCGACGCTGACGGCCACGTTCGGGACCTGATCAGCGCTGCTTTCGACGATGCGGAAGCTGTCGAAGCTCCCGTCCGCGGGCAGCGTGGCCCAGTCGACCGACGTGACCCGGGCGAGCGGCGGCGGGTCTTCCCTCAACAGCCTGCAGAGCTCTGCCACATCTGCTTTTTTGCCCTCGACCTCGATCAGTACACCTGAGGAGTCGTTCAGCACGAAGCCGACGAGGCCGAGGGACACGGCGTGGCGGAACACGAAAGGCCGAAAACCGACGCCTTGCACCGTCCCGGTGACCCTCACCCGCCGGCGCTGGGTGAGCCGAGGCAACTCGCTCACCGAGCGCTAGCAGATCCGCGGCAACGGGTCGCCGACCAGCATGTCGACGATCCGGGTTCCCCCGAACGATGTGCGCAGCACGACGATGCCCTGCGGCTCGGCGCGGATGTCGCCGATCAGCATGGCGTGGGCCCCGAGCGGATGGCCGCGCAACGCCTCGACGGCTGCGTCGGCCTCCTTGGCGGCGACGACTGCCAGGAGCTTGCCTTCGTTGGCAACGTAGAGGGGATCGATCCCGAGCAGGTCACAGGCCCCGCCGACGGCGGGATCGATCGGAAGGGCAGATTCGTCCAGCACGACAGCGAGACCGGTGTCGTGTGCAAGCTCGTTGCACACGGTCCCGACACCGCCGCGGGTCGGGTCCCGCATCCAACGGGTCGATGGGGCTGCAGCGAACAACACCTCGACAAGACCGCTTATCGGGGCGGTGTCGGACTTGAGCTCTGCCTCGAGGGCCAGGTCGCCTCTTGCCAGCATCACCGCCATGCCGTGATCGGCGATCGTGCCGGAGATGAGAACGCGATCGCCGCGCGTGACGAGATCGGCGCCGACGCGGCGTCCCGGAGGGACTACGCCGATGCCCGCCGTGGTCACATACAGCCCGTCGGCGGCGCCTCGGCCGACGACCTTCGTGTCACCGGTCACGATCGTGACGCCCGACGCCGCGGCCGCCTCGGACATGTCGGCCACGACTCGGCGAAGCTCGCTTATCGCGAAGCCCTCCTCGATGACGAACGCCGCCGACAGCCAGCGGGGCCGCGCTCCCATCACGGCGAGGTCATTGACCGTCCCGTGGACCGCGAGGTGACCAATCGACCCGCCGGGGAAACGCAGCGGCTTCACAACGAACGAATCGGTGCTGAACGCCAGCATCTCACCGTGGCCGGGCGCGATGAGGGCGGCATCGGTCAGCGGCGGCCTTTCGAGACCCCCGAAGGCGTCCAGGAACACGGCGTCGATCAACGCGGCCGATGCCTTGCCGCCGGCGCCGTGCGCCAAGGTGACGAAGTCATCCCGGAACCGGGGCCGCCGTCGCCGGAAGGCCTCGATGCGCTCGAGCACGGCGGCTTCGCTCCCGCTCGGGTCCCCACCCGCTGGCGCGGGTGGCGACGCTGTGGTTTCCGAACTGCCTACGCCCTCGCCCTCCTCGCTCACCGTGCCTCCTCTGTTACGAGCAGTCCTTGCTCCGCGGCAGTCTGCTGCTGGCTCAATGCTTGTCGATCGCCGTCAGGCGTCGGTAGTTGTTCCACCCTCGCCCAGAGGTCGTAGCTGAGTGCCATCACGGCCTCCTGGATCCGGTGCAGATCGCGCGAGGGCACGGCGAAGCAGTGGTCGAGCACGCCGCGAGTCGCCATCTGGCCGCCCGCGCAGCCGGTGAAGCCGACGGTCAGAAGGCCGCGTTTTCCGGCCTCCTCGAAGGCGTCGACGACGTTGTCCGCCTCCGGACCTATCGAGTAACCGATCGCGATGTCACCGGCTCGCGCGCAAGCGGCCAGTTGCCGGGAGAAGCCGAGCTCATGGTCGGCATCGTCGCCGGCCGAGGTAATCACCGCCCGGTCGGCGACAAGACTCCTGGCAGGCAGTGAGGCGCCCCGGGACCGGCTGAACAATGCCGCCGCACAAGTGGCGTCAATCGAGCTCTCGCCGTCTCCGAAGCTGTACACGCAGGCGCCGGCGCTGAGGCGTTGCGCAATCGCCCGCGCAGCCCGCTCGAGCTCACTGCCGAGAGCTTCGAGGCTGGAGCGGCGCAGGCGGCTGGCCTCTTCGGCTTCAGTCTCGGCCCTTGCGGCCAGGTCAGCCAGCAACGCCCGGCGATCCCGCTCACCATCGCCGAATTGATGGGGGAGACCGGAGTTTTCCCGGCTCATCTGGGCGACCTGTCGACGAGCGCCAGCGCGAGGCCGGCGTGGATCAGCACGAGGTCACCTGGACGGGCAGGTTCGATCAGGGTCGTGTCCACCGCCTCGAGGCCGTCCGGGGTACGGACCTCGGCGCGCCCGTCGGCCCCGATCGCCACGACCTCGCCGAGGCGACCCTCGTCCGAGCAAGTGATGCAGACCTCGTTTGTGCACGCGGCCGGCTCCGGGGCGAGGAGGCGAGGATGCTCGAGGCAGCTCAGTGTGAATTCGGAGAGGAGGTGGACGACAAGCGCGAACCGCCCCCCGTACGAGGCGGCCGTCTCGTCGCCGTCGGTCCACAAGACGTAATCGGCCGAGCCCGGTTCCGGCCTGGGGCCCGCTCCGATCCACACGGTGAGCAGACCCCATGCCTGGGCCCGTTGCCTGATATCGGCGAGCGAAGGCTCGTCGGATCCCGAGATGACGAGCAGCATGTCGCCCGCGCGCGCGAGCGGCCGCAGAATCTCGGAGAACGGGCCATCCGGCACCGTGGTGACGGGAAGGGCTTGCTTGCCGTTTTCCGTGGGCCGGGCGAGCTCGACGGCCACATGGTGGGCATGCCAAGGCCACGAAGGTGCCGCGCACCAGAGCGTGGCGCCTGAGGCGAACCGGCGCGCCATTTCGAGCGCGGCTGCGGCGAGGTCAGCTGCGTCGGGACCCCGCAGGTCCTGGCTCAGCGCGTCATCAGTCGCCAGCAGCCCGTCTGTGCTCACGCGCTGCGACTCTCGTGCCTCAAGGGCGTCGGCATGTGCCAGGTCGCGATCGGGTCCATGAGACAACCCGAAGTCGTGTGATCCATTGCCGCACCTCCAAGAGACCTGTCAGCCTCAGTTTAGGCCCGGCCGTTCACGACAGCCCCTGGCGAGGCAGGCGCTGTGAGCCTTCGGGGTGACTTGTCGATCCCTCCACCTGGCCCGCGCGGGCTCAGGTGCTCGCCCAGGTCGCAGCTTGACGCATTGCCGTCGCCATGATCGTGAGGGTCGGGTTGTGCCCCCCCGAGGTCGGAAAGACCGCACCGTCAGCCACGAAGACGTTGTCGAGGTGATGGTGGCGTCCATCGGGGTCAGTGACGCTGGTCCTGGGGTCTCTCCCCATCGGCATGCCCCCCATCAAGTGCTCGGTCGCCGGCACCTGGTCCTGCGCGATGGGGAACCGGGAGGAGGGGAGCTCTGGAATCGCGATCGCCACGTCAGCACCGGCCGCCTTCAGCAACTTGACCAGCCAGGGCATGTAGAAGGCCTGGGCGGCGATCTCCGAAGGACCCGGGCCGTAGGTGACGCGCGCCACCGGGATCCCCCTCCAGTCGCGCACGTCGGGGTCGAGATCGACGCGGTTGGTCGCATACGGGAGGTCCTCGCCGATCAGCTCGATGCCGCAGAGCCGGTCTCTCAGCAGGCTCGAGCGCATCAGCTTCTTGAAGTCCGCCCCGAAGGGCTTCTGGGGTGCGAGCAGGCGCAGGACCTCCTGGTAGCTGCTCGCCTCGTCGAGCGGCAGCTGGGTCCCACCGAGCTCAACCTTGCCGGCACGGAAATACGGTAGGCCGGCGGTTTTCGCGGCCTTCCTGGCACCGGGGAAGTCGGGGTCCGCGAAATCGTCTATGTCGTGGGTGTGGTCACGGCCGCGGTAGTTGTGAAGCCGTTCCGACAAGAAGATGCCCGAGCCTTCCGAGAACCAGTGGAACATGACCCGGCGGCCGGTGAGGTCGTAGGGGTCGGGGAGTCCGGAGAGCAGTGCCAGCCTGGCCGTCTCGATGGCGTTGGCCGCGAGCACGACGAGGTCACCGGACTCGGTGTGCCGCTTGTTCTCGTTGTCGAGCCAGCGAACGGCGGTCGCCTTGCGGGCGTTCGTTTCGATCTTGACGACCATCGCGCCGGCACGCAGCTCCGCGCCGGACCGCAGCGCCTCGCGCAAGGGCGCGAGCGCACCCACCCGGGCGAGGATCGGGCATCCGTAACCGGAGCAGAACCCGCAGTTGTCGCACCGCGGGCGTCCCTGGTAGGTGCGGCTGTTTATCGCCATAGGGGCGAGGAACGGATGCAGCCCGACGCGGCTACAGCCTTCCGAGACGAGTAGGGACGAGTACTCGGGCGGGCCCGCCGCCATCGGGAGCGGCCTGGCGCGCGGCGCGTGGGCGAGCGTCGGCTCTTTCGGGAAGAGATCGACGTCGCCCGCGACCCCGATGAGCTCTTCGATCTGTTCGTAGTAGGGGGAGATCTCGGCGTAGTCGAAAGGCCAGTCGGCGATGTCTGCTCCCGGAACGGGACCGAGCATGGAGAGCTTCTTGAAGTCGATGTCCCAGAGTCTCGGCGTCTTCGCGTCCCAGTGAACCGTGCCTCCGCCGACGGTTTGGGGCAAGGACTGCACCGCACCGGTGACCGGCTGTGCCTGCGGCGACGAGCGGAACACGCGCGGTTCGGCGCTCGGGTCGGGTTGGGAGAAGGCGCGGCTCATCTTGAGCTCGTCGTTCGAGAACACGGTGCCGGGGCGGTCGGAGCTCAGATCAGTGAAGTAGTTGGCGCCCTTCTCGAAGATCGTGACGTCCCAGCCGGCCCGTGCGAGCACCATCGCCGCGACGGATCCGCCCGGCCCACTGCCGACAACGAGGGCGCGCCGAGCTATCAAGGTGACGTCCTCAGCAGCTGGAGCAGCTGCGCGCCGATGCCTTTGGGCACGTAGACGTCCGGCCCGTCGGAGAGGCTCACCGCCGAGTCGCTGTAGCCGCGAGGCTGGCGATCGCCGGGCCAGGAGATCTCGTGCCAGCCGACGAGCCCCGCGTTGCCGCCGTATTCGGGGGCGGAGTACATGCCCTCGATCGCGTGCGTGAACAACAGCGTCATGAAGCCGCCCGGGTCTTGGGCGAGGATCTCGTCCATCTTCTCGGGGCTGGCAGCGGTGAAGTCCCCGCCGGCCATCTTGTCGAGCGTCTTGACGCCCTCGCGGTAGCGGGCGCGAAAGCCTGCCAGGCGTAACGTCCATCCGCTCACCTGCGCAGGGGTCAGGCCAAGGAACTTCGCCATGTCGTCGATGGGCCATCCAGCCCTGTTGCTGAACGGTCCTCCGGCAAAGATTCTCGGCGGGCTGAGCTCGAGCGCGCCCAGCATGGTGTCGATGTACCGCGTGACGTTGGCTTCGCGCGCTCCGGGGTGCCCCGCCTCCGACGGCTCTTCGTTCGGACCTGGGATGAGCCGGGCCGTTGCTTCCTCGACGACCTTGGCCTCGTGTGCGTCCAGTACGAGGAACGACTGGCCTTTCGCTCCGCTGGCGGCGGGCGAGGACGGCGTGCTGCAAGCGGCCAGCAGCTCGGGTGGGAGCAGCGCTGCGAGGCCGGCAAGCCCCGCGGCTTGCAGCACCTGGCGGCGATGGAAGACTGCCATGGCCAGGAATCCTCCCATCAGCTGAGGGCCACGTCGAGCAGTGCCGGACGGTGAGTCATGTTCGCTCGTCGTGCGTCGTGGCGCGGTCCGAGCGCGGGTAGGGTCCCGCCCATGACCACCGGCATCGGGCAAGAGAGCGCGGCTGGCTCCGGATCCGGTCCGCTCTGCGCAGCTTGGGCTCGCGAGCAGCATCTCGATCCGATCGGCACGGCCGGCTGCTATCGAGGCTATCTGCTCGTCGAATGGCCGCTGCCCTGGCCGCGTGACTTGGGGGACGATCTGGCACTCGCGCCCGTGGGGGAACGTGCCCGGAGTGCCGGGATGCGCCTGCAGGGATTGGTACCTGCTCAGGAGGGCGGGGCGAGCCACGTGATCGCCTACCGGTGGCCGGCCGCCGGAGGTGCACGCTTCGAGCGGGCCGAGCTTGCCGTCGGCGCCGACGAAGTTGTCGCGGCGGCGCTGGCGGTCCTCCACGAGCCGCCGACTACAGACGGGACCACCGACGTTCTCGTCTGTACTCACGGCAGGCGCGACCGATGCTGCGGATCGCTCGGGACCGCGCTCGCCCAGGAGCTGTTGGCGGATCCTCTCCAGCTCGGGGACGGCGTGAGGGTGTGGAGGACGAGCCACACGGGCGGGCACCGTTTCGCGCCGACGGCGCTGGTCCTGCCGCAAGGCAGCGCATGGGCGTTCTGCGACAAGGCGGCGCTTACCAGGGTCGTGCGGGGAAGCGGGCCGATGGACGATCTCCTGCCGCGTTACCGGGGCTGCGGGGGCCTGGCCTCGCCTGCGGTGCAGGCGCTCGAGCGTGCCGTTCTCTATGAGCTCGGGTGGCCGCTGTTCGACATGACGAGGCGTGGCGCGGAGCTCGGGGAGGGCCGGACCGAGCTTGTCGTCGAGGGCCCGAGCGGGGAGCGGGTGGTCTGGGGGGCAGACGTGCGTGTCGGCCGGGAGGTGCCATCACCGAGTTGCGGTGTCGCGATGGAGCATGCGACCAAGACCGAGCCGCAGCTCGTCGTGGAGTGCCTGCGGCGCGAGTAGCACCGGCGCGGGAGGTTCGTTCGTGTGCTCTCCCGGCGAGCAGGTGCGGGCGCTGCTTTAGGCTCACAGCCGTGCCGTTGTCAGATCGCGTAAGGAGCTGAGACATGAAGCTCGCCACCGTCCGGACCGCAGACGGCACCCGCGCCGCCCGGCTCGAAGGCGATCGCCTGCTCCTGTTCAAGGTCAGCGATGTCGGCACCCTGCTCGCCTCGACTGACCCGGAGTCTCGCATGGATGCGATAGCGGATCTCGAGTCGACCGGACAGATCGTCGTCGCCGAGGCGTCGTTTGCTCCGCTCGTTCCGCATCCGGAGAAGATCTTCTGCGTCGGGCTGAACTACCGGGGCCACATACGTGAGATGTCAAGGGCTCTGCCCGGCTACCCGACGCTGTTCGCCAAGTTCGCCTCCGGTCTCATCGGGGCGCACGATGACCTCGTCCTGCCGTCGGTGAGCAACGCCGTCGACTGGGAGGTGGAGCTGGGCGTGGTGATCGGCCGTCAGATCCGGCGCGCGACGATCGAAGAGGCACGCCACGCGATCGCAGGTTTCACGGTCGTCAACGACATCTCGATGCGCGACTGGCAGAGGAGGACGACGCAGTTCTTGCAGGGCAAGGCCTTCGACGCCTCGACTCCGGTCGGTCCGGTTCTCGTCACCGGCGATGAGATCGGCGATGCTGCCGATCTCGAAGTGCGCTGCGAGGTTGATGGTGTCGTGATGCAGCGCGGCCGCACGTCCGACCTTTTGTTCGGGCCGGCCGCGATCGTGAGCTACATCAGCCAGTTCGCCACCTTGTGCCCGGGCGACCTCATCTCGACCGGAACCCCTGGGGGGGTCGGGGCCGGGCGCGACCCGCAGGTGTTCCTCCAGCCCGGCCAGGTGCTCACTACCGCCATCGAGGGGATCGGCAGCTGTGTGAACCACTGCGTTGCCGAGGTGGGCTGAACGAGCCCCGAGACCAGCTGTGCGCCCCGGGGCAGCGGCCGAGCCGGCGGGGCACCACAACCAGTAGCTGTGACGCACACTGGTAGCGTCGAGCCATGCGTGCCCGCCCCCTCTTCGTCACGTTGACTGCCGCGATGGCGTTCGCGGCCGGCTGCGGCGGCTCCCCAGGGGGGCCCGCCGCGTCCAATGGCGTCCAGATGAAGTCGGGTGCGCAGATAATCGCGGCTGCGGTCACCGCGACCAAGCGGGAGAGCTCGTTTCATTTCGAGGAATCGGCGACCTCGGGGAGCAGCGGGGTGAGCGTCGTGGCCGACGTGGGCGCCGCCGCAGGGGAGCAGCACATCACGATCCACCAGGGAAGCGAGGTCGGGAAAGTCACCGTCATGCTGGCGGGTGGCACGGCCTACTTCGAGGGCGACGCCTCCGGCCTGGAAGGCCTTACGGGAATGAGCGCCAAGGTGGCGGACGAAGTCGCCGGGAAGTGGATCTCGGTCCCTTCCACGAGCTCGAGCTTTGCCGGTCTCGCCGGTTCCTTGGCGGTCAAGTCCGCTGCCAGTCAGCTCGTCCAGCTGACCGGCACGCTCACCAAGGGCAGGACGACCACCAAGCTCGGACACCCGGCTGTCGCAGTCAAGGCGACAGAGAGCACGAAGACCGCCAGCCTGGCACTCACGATGTACGTGAGGACGACGGGAGCGGCGCTGCCGATATCGGTCGAGGGAACCACGCAGGAAAGCGGCAGCGCCGCCCACGTTATCTCTGCGAGCTTCAGCGATTGGGGCGAGGTCCTGCACCTGACCGCCCCGACCGGCGCCCTTCCCATCGCCAGCGTGCAGGCGCTCGCGGGCTGAGCGTCCAGGCTGTGGGTGCTCAGCGGGTTCGGAAGGGGCGCTGACCGCACAAATGGCCTCTGGACCGGGAGGGACGAGCTCTGGTGACAGGCCGGTCGCGGCGGGGACCTATCCGGGCGAGCTCGAGTGTGACGTGCTGCTGTCCGACGGCCGCTCGGCCCGGCTGCGCGCCGTTCGGCCCGTCGACGGCCCGCTGCTGCGCTCCTTCGGGGCGAGGCTTTCGAGGGAAACGGTGTATTTCCGTTTCTTCGCTCCGCGTAAGGAGATCAGCGACGAGGAGATCAGGCACCTCGTAACCGTCGACTATCAGGACCGGTTGGCGCTCGTCGCCTTCGTGGACCGCGAGCTCGTCGCGGTGGCCCGCTACGACCGTCTTCCCACGGAGCCCGACGATGCCCTCCCCGGCTCCGCAGCAGGCACGACCGGCGGGCCGGTCCCCCAGCTTGTGGGTGAGGCCGAGGTCGCATTCGTCGTCCGGGACGACCACCAGGGTCGGGGTCTCGGTACCGTGATGCTCGAGCATCTCGCCTCGGCCGCGGTGGCACGCGGGATCGGGCGGTTTGTGGCAGACGTCCTACCAGACAACCACCGGATGCTCGCGGTCTTTCGTTCGGCCGGCTTCAACGAGCAGGCGCTTCTCGATTCCGGGGTCATCAGGGTGACACTGGAGCTCGCGGCCCAGTCGGAGTACATAGAACGGGTCGAAGAACGCGAGTGGACCGCGGCAGTGCGCTCGATTGAGCACATTCTTCGGCCGAGGTCCATCGCTGTCATCGGGGCGAGCCGCGAGCCTGGCTCTGCGGGCCATGACATCGTCGCCAATCTCCTCGCCGGCGAGTTCACCGGCGCCGTCTACCCGGTCAATCGGCTTGCCGACCCCGTCGCCGGGCTCCGGTCGTACACCAGCGTGTCCGATGTGCCGGGCGACATCGATCTGGCACTGCTCGCGGTGCCGGCGCAACACACGGCCGAGGCTGTCCGCCAATGCGGTATGAAGGGGGTTCGCGGCCTGGTCATCGTCACTTCCGGCGAAGAGGGTCGCGAGGCCCTCGGGACGAGCACCGATCGCGACCTGGTCGAGCTCGCCCGGAGTTTCGGCATGAGGCTCGTGGGCCCAGACTCGATGGGCGTCATCAACAACGGTCCTCAAGTCCGGATGAACGCCACTTTCGCAGAGCGGCCGCCACCGCCGGGCCGGGTCGCGTTGTCCGCCCAGTCAGGTGGCCTCGGGATCGCTCTTCTGGGCGAACTCACCGGCCGCGGGCTCGGAATATCGAGCTTCGCGTCCCTCGGCAACAAGGCCGACGTCAGCGGCAACGACCTGTTGCGGTTCTGGGAGGGAGACCCGGAGACGGACGTGATCCTGCTCTACCTGGAATCGTTCGGGAATCCCCGCAAGTTCAGCCGCATCGCGAGACGCGTCGCGCACAAGACTCCCATCGTCGCGGTGAAGAGCGCTCGTACCCCGGCGGGTCTGCGGGGCGTTCATGCCCCGAGCGCAGGCGCGGTTCCCGACGAGGCCACCGACGCCCTTTTCCGCCAGGCCGGGGTGATCCGGGTGCAGACGTTGGAGGAGCTTCTGGACGTTGCCGACGTCTTGGCCAACCAGCCCCTTCCTGGCGGCCGTCGAGTGGGGATCGTCGGCAATGCCGGAGGTTGTGGGGTTCTCGGTGCGGACGCGTGTGAGAGTCACGGCCTCGAGGTTCCTGAGCTCGCGCCCGCGACCCAAAGCCGGCTCCTCGGCGTCGTCTCTCACGGTGCTGTGGTGGGGAACCCCGTCGAGCTGGCGGCCTCGGCCACCGCCGAGGAGTACGGGTCCGTGCTCGAGATCGTCCTCGCCGACGACGACATAGACGTGGTGATAGTGACCTTTACTCCGCCGGTACTCGTCGGTGCAGATGACATTGCCGAGGCGGTGTCCAAAGCCGCCGCCAGGACCAACAAGCCGGTGCTGGCGAACTTCATCGCGACCGAGCAGACGCTCCGCGCGTTGCGTGCCGGCCCCCGCCCCGTCCCTTGGTTTGCGTATCCCGAGTCTGCGGCGCGGGCGGTCGCGCGGGTCGCAGCCTATGGCCACTGGGTGGCTCGGCCGGAAGGGACCGTCCCCGGCTTCGACGATCTGGATCCGGCCCTGGCGCGCCGGATCGCGGAGCAGGCCCTGGCCGCGACGCCGTCGGCCGGGCCCGGCACGGGGCCCGCGCCGGGTCGTGAGCCGGTTGCGGTTTTGTCGAACTCGGTTTGGCTCGACACGGTCGCGGCTTTCACCATGCTCCAGGCCTACGGCATACCGATCCTCCCGTGCCTGCGGGCGTCGAGCGCGGTCGAGGCCGTGCAGGCCGCGACAAAGCTGGGCTACCCGGTTGCCCTGAAGCTCGATGCGCCGGAGTTCGTGCACAAGAGCGACGTCGGGGGCGTCCGGCTGAACCTGGCCTCGGGAGAGGAGGTCGCCTCCGCTGCCGAGGCTTTGTTGGCGAGGTTCGGGCCCGGTGTGCCGCTCATCGTGCAGCCGATGGCTCCAGACGGTGTCGAGACCGTCGTCGGCGCCGTGGAGGACCCGTCGTTCGGGCCGCTCGTGATGTTCGGGCTGGGCGGTAAGGAGGCCGAGCTGTTCGGAGACCGCATATGGTCGCTTGTGCCCATGACCGCAGAGGACGCCCGTGACCTCGTGAGAGGGCTCCGGTCGTCACCGCTCCTCACCGGTTACCGCGGCTCGGCCCCGGTCGATCTCAAGGCACTTTCCGGGGTGCTTTCCCGCGTTGCCCGCCTGGCGGAGGACCTGCCCGAGGTCGTCGAGATGAGCCTGAACCCAGTTGTGGCGAGTCCCGGAGGTGTCGTGGCGCTCGACGCACGCGTCCGGGTTGCGACGACGTTGCACGAGCCGCCTCTGCTACGTCGCGCTATGCGGTCGGCTTGAGGGGCAGACTGATCCCTCGCAAGCGGCCTATTCGAGGCCTGCCACCTCGTTGATCCGCCGCATCACTTCGTCGTCGAGCCGTTCAAGCACCTCGAGCGACCGCAGGTTCTCCTGCAGCTGCTCGACGCGGCTCGCGCCCATGATGACCGTTGACACCTTGGGGTTGCAGGCGCACCAGGCGATGGCGAGCTGTGCGAGCGGGCAGCCGAGGTCATCCGCGATCGCCTTGAGTGCCCGCACCTTCTCATTCTTGCGGCGGTCTTCGAAGTTGGGGCGGAGCCATTCGAAGCCTGCGAGCGCGCCGCGGGAATCCTCCGGGATCCCTTCGAGGTACTTGCCCGTGAGCAGGCCAGTGGCGAGGGGACTGAAGGTCGTGAGGCCTATCCCGTAGTCCTCGAGCAACCGAGCGTACTCCTTCTCGACACGCCTTCGGTGAAGCAGGTTGTACTCCGACTGCTCCATCACGGGCTTGTGCAGGTGATGACGCTCGGCGATCTCGATGGCGGCGACGATCTCGTCCGCTGCCCACTCCGAAGTGCCCCAGTAGAGGGCCTTGCCGGAGCTGATGATGTCGGACATCGCCCTCACCGTCTCTTCGATCGGTGTATCCGGGTCGGCGCGGTGGCAGAAGATGAGATCCAAGAAGTCGAGCCCGAACCGCTCGAGCGAGGCGTCCACGGCCTGCAGTAGGTATTTGCGGTTCAACGTGTAGGTCATGTTCGGGACGTCGTGGATGCCCCAGAAGAACTTGCTCGAGACGACGTACTCGTGGCGCTTCCAACCGAGGGTCTTGAAGGCCCGGCCCATGATCGCCTCCGACTGCCCGCCCGCGTAGCTCTCGGCATTGTCGAAGAAGTTGACCCCTGCCTCACGCGCGGCGGCGAGACAGCGCACGGCGAGGTCGTCATCCAACTGGTTGGCGAAGCTGACCCACGAGCCGAACGACAGCAGGCTCACTTTCAGGCCGGATCGGCCAAGACGGCGGTAAGGCATTGACATATCTGGTCATCTCCAGATCGATGGATTCAGGTCCGCCAGAGGATCACACTGCTCGAAGATACCCGCGACCGATAAGTCCCGGCTGAGCCCGCTGTCCGGGCTCAGTGCGCCACTGCTTAGCGGCGCTTGGCCTTTGGCACCGTCGCGAGCAGGTCGGTCAGGACCTCGGTGACGATCTTTCGCGTGCGGGGAACCGAGCAGCCCTGAATGGTCCGCAGGGCATCCCACGAAGCCCAGCTCGCGGCGAGGTCGAGGGCGTCGATCATGACCGACCGACGCCGCGCGTCAAGGCGCGACAGCTCAGGCGCGAAGACATCTGCGACCTGGGCCCGGGCAGTCGCGTACGCCTCCGCGAGCTGTTCGACCACGAGCGGGTGCGTTTGGCTGAGATAGATCGCCACCCTCCTTACGGGCGCGATCCTCTCGTAAAGCTTCGCCCGCAGACCTACGAGCACTTCGATGCGGTCGTCCAAGCCGGGAGCATCTGGTCGGGGGTCGAGGTAGATCTGTTGCACCGGCCGGATTCTCGAGGCGGCTGCCACGAACAGCGCATCGAGGTCGGCGAAGTGACGGAACACGGTTCTTTCAGAGACCCGGGCACGGGCGGCGACCTCAGCGGCGCTCGGAAGGTATATGGCGTTGGGCGGGCACTCCCGCACGATGTCGAGGACCGCACCCACGACCGCCTCGTAGTTGCGAGCCGCGCGCAATCGGCGTCCGTCCGCTTCCTTGTCGCCCGCCGTGCGGGCGGGCTGGCGTGCGGGTGGCGAGGCTGCCGGCGCGGACGCTCGTCGGGGAGGGGTGAGGGGACTCGGGCGCGCCCGCGAGGTCGCGCGCGGGGCCGGTACTTGGGCCGAGCGGGCCGTCGTGGCCCGAGCAGGGGAGGTTGTGGTGCCAGTCGAGCGGCTTGAGCGCGCTTTTGGCGTCGCTCGTGTCGCAGGGGTCACCATCTGTGACATCCGGGTGACAAATTGAACACGAGAAGCATCCTACTCAAAGTTGGCACCATTAGATCGTCAGTACGCCTGCCAGTTGCCGCGGCGGGAAACTTTATCCGTCGGTGAGGAGAGTGCCATCAGTTGACTTCTCGATGGGGATGCCGGGAAGAGGCGACGCCGCCGGACCCTGGAGGACCTCCCCGGTGGCAGCAGAGAAAATCGAACCGTGACAGGGGCATCGGAACTGGAGCGCGGGTTGGAAGAATCCAACAGTGCAGCCCATGTGAGTGCACACGGCGCTGAAGGCCACATAGGAGTCTTCGGAAGGCCGGACCACATATGCCGGGATCCCTTGGGCGGGGTCGGTGAACTCCCGGGCGCCGCCGAGCGGCACGTCGCTGGCGAGCCCGATGGGTGTGCCCTTGACGGCCCCGCCGCTCGGGGATCCGCCGCTCGGGGATTCGTTGCTAGGTGGCGGGAGCTGGGGCGCGCCGGATGCATGTGTCGATGCGCCGCCGAACATTCTCCCGAGTGCCGCCGCGATGCCGGCTGTGACCACGGCGAAGCTCGCAAGGGTGATGGCGGAGGCCATTTTGCGAACGGCCGCTCGTCGGTCCAGGTCTGCCGCTGCTCGGGTAAGCCTCACGCCGGCCGCGGCGCGCTCTGCGGCGTGACGTGCCTCGAGTACCGCGTCGAGCGACCAAGCTCCGCTTCCCGCGACCACAAGCGGGGTCCAGGCGAAGAAGAAGACGATGTCCGAACCGTAGAAGTAGGGGGTGGTGTTGAAGCTGACGGAAAGGAACAGCAGGAGCGACAGCGCCATGCCGCCCCCGGCAGCAATCCTCCCGAACAGCCCGAACAGGGTGCCGAGACCGACCGCCAGCTCGCCGAAAGCGATCAGCAGTCCCACGAGCACCGGGGCGTGCGCCGACAGCCTGATGAGTGGCCCGATCGGGCTTGTGGCGATCGAGGCGTGCAGCTGTGCCTGGATCGACCCGGGGTTAGCGGCCTGGAAGAAGAAACGGTTCGTCAGCTTCTGCAAGCCGGCGTAAGTGAAGGTCACGCCCAGGAAGGCCCTGAGGATGAGCTGAGGACCCCCGGGCGTGTCCCGGAGCCGCGCCGGCAGACGCGCCATCGGCCCGCCTTGCCCCTCTGCGGCTGGAGGCTGCACGACTACTCGAACGTCGGCGACGGCCGGCCCGAGAGGACGATCGTCTCGGCAGACTCGGGCGCGGCGGACGAAGGGCTGTGTTCGTTCACCGTGGTGTGCACGGTCCTGCGCAGGCGGATCTCCGGCAGCGCGAGCGACAGGAAGAAAGCGACGGCGACGACCGGCGTCGCGATGAGGAAGACCGTGTCGATCGTGTGCACGTAGGCGACCCTGGCCGCCGCGTGGATGGTCGGGGGCAACAGCTTCAGCTGGGCGGGGCTGCCGACGATCTCGCGGGCTATCTCCGGCACGTGGGGGCGCACCGCGGGAGGAAGCGCCCTAGTCAAGTTACCGACGAGGCGGTCGTTGAGGACTGCGCCGAGGAGCGCCGTGCCGAAAGCGCCTCCCATCGACCGGAAGAAGGCAGCCAGCGATGTCGCCGTCCCGAGGTCCTTGTACTCGACCCCGTTCTGGACGGCGAGGATCAGCACCTGCATGACCAGGCCCAGCCCGAACCCCGTCAGCAACATGAAAGCGGAGGTCACGAAGAAGGAGGTGTGAATCGTCAAGGTGGAGAACAACCCCATCCCGATGGTCATGAGCGCAGTGCCGACGATGGGGAAGATCTTGTAGCGTCCGACGCGGGCGATGATCTGGCCGCTTCCGATCGAGGCTATGAACAGGCCGGCCATGATGGGCAACAACATGAGACCGGAGGTGGTCGGCGACACTCCTCGCACGACCTGGAGGTAGACGGGCAGATAGATGATCGCGCCGAACATGGCGACGCCGACGATGAAGCCGGCGGCGTTGGCCACGGAGAACACTCGCTTGCGGAACAGCCTGAGCGGGACGATCGGCTCAGACGCATAATGCTCGCGGACGAGGAACCCGGCGACGAAGACGATGCCGATCGCGATCATGCCGATGATCTGCGGTGACAGCCACGCGTAACCCTGTGGAGAGCCTCCGAGGGTCGTGACCAGCAGCAGGGCGGACACTCCGACGAGGAGGAGCACCGAGCCCAGGTAGTCGATCTTGTGCCGCGTGCGCACAGCGCGGTCCCTGAGCACGATGCTCGTGACGACGAGTGCGATCGCACCGATCGGGAGGTTCACGTAGAAGATCCAGCGCCAGGAGGCATGGTCGACGAGGAAGCCCCCGACAAGTGGGCCGGCGATGCTTGCGATGCCGAAAACCGCGCCGAAGTATCCCTGGTAGCGGCCACGTTCTGCAGGGGACACGACATCACCGACGATGGCCATCGCCAACACGATCAGGCCGCCGGCTCCCAGTCCTTGCACTGCCCTAAAGGCGATCAGCTGGTCCATGTTCCGGCTGAGACCGGCCAGGACCGAGCCGACGAGGAAGATGACGATGGCGAACTGGAAGATGCGCTTGCGGCCGTAGAGGTCGGAGATCTTCCCGTAGAGAGGGGCGCTCACCGTCGAAGTGAGGAGGTAGGCCGTCACGACCCACGTGAGGCGGTTGAGGGAGTGGAAGTCGCCGACGATGGTCGGCAGCGCCGTGCTCACGATGGACTGGTCGAGCGCGGCCAGCAACATCCCGAGCATCAACCCGGAGAAGACGACGAGGATCTGGCGGTGGCTCATGACGGCGCCAGAGTGGTCGTGGCCCGCCGTCGCCTCTCCGGGCGCGCCCTTTGGGGTTGCCACTGCGCGGACGTCTTTCGAACCGGCGCCGAGGGCAGTGTCAGTCGTCGTCATATCGCGAGTTCCTCCTGGGCGTTCTCGTGCTTGGCGGGCTCACAGCCCGTCAGTGCTTCATGCGCTACGGCGGCGGCATCGAGCATCTCCATCGTCGCGACCAACTGCGCGAGCTGGTCGTCCGAAAGCGACATGAGAAGCCCAGCCGTCTTCTTGCAGGCGGTCGCGTGCAACTTGGTCACCAGCGACTCGCCCGTGTCACTCAGCGCCAAGCGGACGACCCGTCGGTCCGAGGGGTCGTCGCAGCGGACCACGAGCCCTTGGCGAACGAGGCGGTCGACGACCGCCGTCGCGGCGCTCTCCCCCACGTCGAGCTCTTTCGCGAGTTCCCGCATCGTCACCGACTGGCCCCTCAGGTAGGTCAGCACGCTGAGTTGATGGCCGGTGATCGCATGCAGCTCTTCACGCAGCTCCCGGTGTAGGAGAGCGCTGAACCGCCTTTGCATCTGCGGCTGAAGCTCGCAGTACCTGTCGACCAGCAGTTCGCGGTGCGAGAGCCCCGCCGTGGCCAGGTCCCCCGGCCTGGACGGGGACAGCGCCGTTCGCTCGATGGACATCATGAGGAGCGACCTCCGGTTGAGTTCTGCAATGTCACGTGGACTAGAACATTTCTACTGATGAAATATTCCGGTAGATGAAATTGGTAGCTTGCACTTGACCGGGGTTGGAGGCCAGCGGAGAAGAGGGCGACGAATCACGACCTGGTCATGGCCGCCGCCGTCGGTGTGCCGCCGCTCGTCTGAGGGCCGCCGGCGTCACGCGCCGAGGTCCAGCACGATCTTGCCGAGCTTGGCTCCCGCCGCGAACCTTTCGTAGGCCGCGGCCACCTCTTCGAGCCCGAACACCGCCTCGACAAGGACGCGAACACGCTGTGCGGAAAGAAGCGGGAGGACCTGGCGCTCCACGAGGCGCGCGGCGACGGCCTTCTCTTCGAGCGGACGAGCCCGCAACGTTGAGCCGTGAATGTGCCCGCGACGACCCATGAGCTGCAGGAGGTCGATCTCGCCGCGAGCGCCTGCTCCGACTCCGATGATCGCGATGCGGCCCCCGATGGCAAGCGAGTCGAGGTCGGTTTTCAGATTCGGCGCCCCGACGGGCTCCAGGATCACGTCATAAGGGCCGTGTGCTGCCGTGTCGGCCGGGTCGACCGCGGTCGCGCCGAGGACCTGGACGCCGTCACGCAGGTGTGCGGCGCGCACGCTCGCCACGACCGTGGCGCCTGCCGCAACAGCGAGCTGCACTCCTGCCACGCCTACCCCACCCGCCGCGCCGTTGACGAGCACCCGCTCTCCGGGCCGGAGCTCGCACTGGGTGAACAGGGCGTCATACGCGACCGTGAACGCCTCCGGGAAGCCGGCGGCCTCCAGAGAGGTGATCTCGTCGGGCACGGGCAAAGCGGTTCGTTCGTGAACGGTCACCAGCTCGGCCTGCGCTCCGCCTCCGACCACCGCCATGACCCGATCGCTGACGACGAAACGTTCGGTACCAGGACCAACTGCCGTCACAACGCCCGCGAGCTCGAGGCCCGGGATGTCGGCCGGCCAACCCGGCGGTGCCGGGTACAGGCCGGCCCGCTGCAGCAAGTCGGCCCTGTTCAGGCCCGCAGCCTGAACCCGGACCAGCAGTTCGCCAGTGCCCGGGACAGGGTCGGGTCGTTGCGCTACGACTACTGCTCCCGCCTCGACGATGACAGCGCGCACTTCTGAAGCGTACGGCGGACGTCAGCTGGCTAGTGGCCGCTCAACTGAAAGAGAGCTTTCGGGTGTCAGAAAGTCAGGGCCTGCCGGCGCCGTAGGCACCAGGCGGTATCGGCGTGTCCATCACGTTCGTGCCCGTCTCCTCAGCCTGCACGACCATACCGCCGCCGATGTACATGACCACGTGGTAGAGCAGGTAGGCATCGCCGTAGAAGATGAGGTCACCCGGCTGGAGGTCGTCCATCGAGACGTGCTGGATCTCGTAGTACTGCTCGGTTGCCCCGTGAGCCAGAGAGACACCGGCTTGGCTCCAAGCCCACATTGTCAGACCTGAACAGTCGAAGCCGGCTCCCGGTGTGGCACCTCCCCACACGTAAGGGACCCCGCGCTGGCTCTCGGCGGCGTTGACCGCGATCTGACCTGCAGTGTCACCCGATACCGGTGGCAGCGAGGGCGAGGGTGCCGCAACCGGCGTCGGCGGCGTCACCGTCTGCTGCTGCTGGACGCTGGCTTCGGCCGCCCGCGCCGCGGCAGCCAACTGAGCGGCATAGGCGGCGGCCTTGGCTTGCTCAGCGGCTGCCACAGCAGCTGCGAGCTGGCCCTTCACATTCGCTTCCTCGGTGTTCAGCTTTGCAGTGATGGCCTGCGCTTGCGCCAAGTCGGTGGTGATCGCCGCCTCATTGGCTCTTGCGAGTCGCTCGGAGTTGTCGAGAGCGGTCCGATCGATCGACAGTGCTCGCTGGTTGATCTCGACCGTCGTCTCGGACTCGTCCAGATTGCCTGACGCCGCCTGGATGTAGGCCTGCTGCATACCGGCGGTCTCTTGAGTCCCGTTGAACACCACGGACAAGCTCTGTGACTCACCACCTGTCACGTAGGCCTCGATCGCGACCTCGCGGAGATGCGACTGGTCCTGAGCGAGTGCCTGTTCGGTGCTGCCAATTGCCTTTGTCGCGGCGGCGACCTGTTGTGCGAGCGACGTGACGCGAGCCTTGGCCTGGAGGTAGCTCTCGTCGAGGATGGTCAGCTTGACGTTGGCCGCCTGGATCTCGGCGGCTATGTACTGAGCACGCTGTTGCAGCGTGGCAACTTGGTCGGCACCTGCAGGCGCGCCCGCGAGAACAAGAGGCGTGCCGACGCCAGCAAGCAGCACCGCGGAGATAAGCAGCGAAACCGCCGCGCGTCGCTTGCGCCTTCCCGGCGCATTCGCCGCGACGACCAAGCCTCTTGCAGCCTCAGCGATGAGGCGCCCAGTAGCAGGTCTCACAGTGCTCGCAACCTAACCCGGTGTGCAAAGGCTTGCAAGCACGCAGTGTCTCACCTGGGGTGGAGCCTTTTCCGTCCAGAAAATGGACGTTACAGCGTCGTTACGATAGTTCTGCCTGAATTGTTACGGCTGTCGTTCTGACAACTACGTTGACGACATGAACGCTATGGGAGATTCCAAGGGTGCCGGCGATGCCGCTGTCGGGTATCGCATCGAGCACGATTCGATGGGTGAGATCCGGGTACCGGAGAGCGCGCGGTGGGGAGCACAGACACAGCGCGCAGTCGAGAACTTCCCGATCTCAGGCCAGACCGTTGAGCCCGCGCTCCTCGTGGCTCTGGCCATGATCAAAGGCGCGGCGGCGATAGTGAACGCCGAAATGGGCACCATCGGCTCTGACGTGGCAGCAGCGATTGCCGAAGCAGCCGAAGAAGTGGCAGCCGGGCGCCATTTCGACCAGTTTCCGATCGACGTCTTCCAGACGGGGTCGGGGACCTCTACCAACATGAACATGAACGAAGTGTTGGTGAATCTTGCAGGCGAACGGCTCGGGCGGGAGGTGCGCCCGAACGACGAGCCCAACGCGTCACAGTCAACCAATGACGTGTTCCCCTCGGCTATCCACTTGGCCGCGGCCAGGGGGATCGTGGGTGACCTGATTCCGGCTCTCCGTCGGTTGGCCGCCAGCCTGCGCACGAAACAGGAAGAGTTCGCCGGAATCGTGAAGTCCGGGCGCACCCACCTCATGGATGCGACGCCCGTGACACTCGGTCAGGAGTTCGGCGGCTTTGCAGCCGCGGTCGAGTACGGCGTGGAACGCCTGGAAGCTGTGCTGGGTCGCGTGGCCGAGCTGCCGCTCGGCGGGACGGCCGTCGGGACCGGGCTGAATGCCAAGGCAGGCTTTGCGGCCGAGGTGATCGCGCGGCTCGCGGACGCAACCGGGTTGCCGCTCACAGAGGCCCGCGACCACTTCGAAGCCCAGGGCTCCCGGGACGCCCTCGTCGAAGCCTCCGGTGCCCTCCGGACGATCGCAGTGTCGCTCTACAAGCTCTCGAACGACCTTCGCTGGATGTCCTCGGGCCCGCGCTGCGGTCTGGGCGAGATTCACCTGCCGGATCTCCAGCCGGGCTCGTCGATCATGCCAGGGAAGGTGAACCCTGTGGTCCCTGAGGCCGTCTGCCAGGTCGTGGCGCAGGTGGTCGGCAATGACGCCGCGGTGGCCTTCGGGGGCTCGGCGGGGAACTTCGAGCTGAACGTGATGATGCCTGTGATCGGGAGCAATCTTCTCGAGTCCATCCGCCTGCTTTCCTCGGTGAGCGTTGCGCTGGCGGACAAGTGCGTGGCCGGGATCGTCGCCGACGAGGAGCGGTGCCGCTCCTACGCGCTCTCCTCCCCGTCGCTCGCCACGGCGCTCAATCCCTACATCGGCTATGAGCAGGCGGCCAAGGTCGTGAAGGCCGCCCTGGCCGGAGGAAAGGACCTGCGAAGCGTCGTGCTGGAGATGGGGCTGCTCAGCGAAGAGGAGGTGGACCGGGCCCTTGACGTGCTTGCCATGACCAAGGGCGGGGTCGTCGGCTGAGCACGGCCGGGTGAGAGTTGCCTTCCTCGACGGAGGTTCCCTGCCGCCCCGCCGGTAGCGTGCGTCCCGATGCACCCCCTCGAGCGCCTCCGGTGGATCGCCCGGGACCGCGACGAGGTTCCCACGGCGCTCGCGGTCGAGGCGGCATGGGCAATCTCCGATCTCGTGGCCAACGAGCCAGCCGCCGTCGTGACCGCTTGCCGGCGCCTCGTCGAGTCTCACGTCACCGTCGGCCCACTTTGGTGGGTGACCGCGACGGTGCTGGCCGCCCCTGATCCGGACCAGGCGGCCAGGCGTGTAGTTGCCGAACTCGTCTCCGATCCCACCGCCGAGTTGCTCGCGGCCGGCCTGGGCGATCGTCTTGGTGGCGACGCGCCTGTCGTGGTTGCGTGTCCAGCCGAGACCGTGGTGGAAGCGTTCTCGTATCGGCCGGTGGCCATGGTCCGTGTCGTCGGGTCGTCGCCCGCGCTGCGCGGACAGGTCCGCAGGTTCGCGACGGCGCCGGCCAAGGCCGAGGGTTTTGAGTTCGATGAGGCACAACAAGCTGTGCGAGGCGCGGCAGCGGTGCTCGTCGAGGCGCTCGCAGCCGGTTCTCGAGGAGTGCTCGTCCCAGCCGCGGCCGCCCCTCTCGCCGAAGCCGCCCAGGGCGCCTCTGTCCCGCTCTGGGGAGTTGCAGCTGTCGGCCGCGTGCTGCCCGACCAGTTGCTCGAAGAGGTCTTGAGGCGGGCCGGCGACGGTGTCGAGCTGATAGAGACTGCCCGCTTCGATCTGGTGGCCGGTCCGGCCGGTCTCGAGGCGCCCGTCCAGGCCTTGGCCAGGGGCACGTGCCCACCGGCACCGGAGCTGTTCGTGCGTGTGAGGTGATCGGATCCTCAGGTCTTGTCTGCTTTGGCGCCGGCCGCCTCGTCGGCGACCGGCGACCGGCTTTGCGGTGCGTTGTCCTGTGACGGCCTGAGCGCTCGGTGCAACCACCTGGCACCGAAGGCGGCTGCAGCGCAACAGGCGACGAAGAAGCCGAGCAGGAAGATCCCGAGACCGGCACCGATCGCCGCCCCGGAAAGCGCCGGGCTCACGACGCTGGCCACAGTGACGCACATGGCAGAAGCGGCGAAGTAGCGCCCGCGAAGCGCCGGCGGCGCAAGGTCGTTCACGAGCGGGCCGCTGACTGGGCTCAGGAACACTTCCCCCGCGGCGAACACGACCAGGCTGGCGATGACAAGTGCCCGGGAGGCGCTGGACCCCGGTGCGAGGCCGGCACAGGCGAGTACGACCCAGCAAGCACCGAATGCGGCCGCAACTATCTTGAGAGCCGTTGTGCGCCTTGTCCGGCTGACGATCCGCAATGCCAACGGCTGCGCCAGCACGATGAACATGGTGTTGGCCGCGTACGCCGCCGCGATCGTGCCGGGACCCGCTTTGGCCACCGACGTGGCGAAGCCTACGAAGCCCGTGTTCAACGCTCCGTAGCCGGCGAGCATGAGAATGGTCATCGTCACCAGGTAGCGACGGAACAGTCCGTCGCCCAGCACCGCCCGGTAGCCGCGCTTGGCTTGGTGGCGAGCGCTGGTCGCGGAGGCACCGTCTTGGGTTGATGGCGACGGACCGGCATGGCGCGTCGAGCGAAACGCGCTCTTGGGCAAGAGAGCGAGCACCGGCACGACTACCAGAGCGAAAGCCCCGTTGACAAGGTAAATCGCCACAAATGTCCCTGGCTCCCGGACGTGGACGACAAGCCCGCCGACGATCGCCCCGATGCCGAGACCGAGGTTCAAGAGCTGGAAGTTGCGCGCGAACGCCAGGCGGCTGACATTGTCGTCGCCCGTCATCACTCCGAGGAGGGCGTTCCAGGTCGGCCAACCGGCGGCTTGCCCGAGCCCGTAGACGAACAGGGCCGGTACGGCGGTCTCGACACTGTGCACGGTCGCGAGCGCGGCGATGCCGAGGCCTTGCACGACCATGGTCACGAGCACCACTTCCCTGGCGCCGACCCGGTCGACGAGGGCACCGGCCAGGGGACTCACGGGCAGTGCCAGGACTGCCACTCCCCCGATCAGAAGACCGGAGATCCCGAGAGGAATGTGCCGGACCTGGTGCAGATAGATGACAAGAAACGGAAGGGTCAGCCCTCCCCCGACTGACGACACGAAGCTTGCCCCGAGCAGGACGCGCAGCGATCCCGGGAGCCGGCTCGTGGGCATGACGCCAATCCTCGCGCGCTTGGACAAATGCCTGAATTGGCTTTCGCGCAGGAGTAGCTTCGCTTGTATGGGATCGGTGATCGAGTTTCCGAGCAACGGTTCGACCGACGTCGGGTACCTGGCGCTGCCCGCCGGTGAAAGCGGACCGGGGGTCGTCGTGATTCAGGAGTGGTGGGGACTGGTCGACCACATAAAGGACGTGTGCGATCGCTTCGCAGCGGAGGGCTTCGTGGCACTGGCGCCCGATCTTTACCACGGGGTGAAGGTCACCGAGCCCGACGAGGCCGCGAAGCTGATGATGGCGCTCGAGTTGGACCGGGTCGCTCGGGACATGGGCGGGGCTGTGGACGAGGTCGCGTCCCGGTCGAGCGGCAGCGGAGTCGGGGTCGTCGGGTTCTGCATGGGCGGCGGCCTGGCTCTGATGCTGGCATCGCAGCGCCCGGACAAGGTGAGAGCTGTCGTGCCCTTCTACGGTATGGTGCCCTGGCAGGGCGCGCAGCCCGACTATTCAGCCCTAACCGGTGCTGTTCTCGGCCATTTCGCAGGGAAGGACGAGTCGGCGAGCCCCGAGGCGGCGAGGGCACTTGTGCGCACGCTGCGGGAAGCGGGCAATCACGACGTGGACATTCACATCTACCCGCAAGCGGACCACGCCTTCTTCAACGACACGCGCCCTGAGGTCTATGACGCCGAGGCATCGGCGCTCGCTTGGCGACGCACGACTGAGTTTCTCCGGTCCCGCATCGGTTGAGTCATCTATGACGCCAGGAGTCGTCGAGCGTTACCTCGCGCTCGGCTTGGCAATGGACCGTCACGTGCCCGGGCTCGTGGACTCGTACTACGGGCCGGAACAGATCGCAGCCCGCGTTGGTGCGTCGCCGCTCGTGGCGCCAGAACACGTTGTGGCCGAGGCGTGGTCAATTCTTGCGGCCATCGATGCAGGCGAGCCGCTCGGCGACCCAGACGAGCGCGCGGCCCCCGGCCATCGTCAGCTTGAGATTGCCCCGGACGCGGGACGGGACGCGTCGAGGCGCCACTATCTCCGTGCCCAGACGATCGGCTTGCTCACCACTGCGCGCAAGCTGGCAGGCGAGCCGATCGCCTACGCAGACGAGGTCGAAGCCTGCTACGGCGTTCGCCCACGGAGATTCGAACAGGAGGAGTTCGAGGCGGCGCACCGCCGCCTCGACGAGGTCGTGCCGGGCGACGGACCGCTCCTGGATCGCTACGTGTCCTGGCGTGAGGCGCGCACGGTGCCCATCGACCGGCTTCAAGCGGCGATCGCCTCGCTCGCCGAGGATCTCCGTGACAGGACCCGGCTCATGTTCGGCCTGCCCGAGGGCGAGCGCGTCGAGTTCGAGCTCGTCAGCAACAAGCCGTGGAGCGGCTTCAACTACTACCAGGGAGGGTTGCGCTCGAGGGTCGCGATAAACACCGACCTCCCCGTGTTCTCGACGTCTCTCGGTCCCCTTGTGGCACACGAGGCTTATCCGGGTCACCACACCGAGCACGTGCGCAAGGAGGTGGGTCTTCTCCGCCGCAACCGGTGCTGGGAGGAGTCGATCGTCGTCATCGGGACGCCGCACAACCTGCTTTCCGAAGGACTCGCCGACCTTGGTTTCGAGGTCGTGACGGGCCCATGGCCTGACGCGGTTGTGGCCGAGCACCTGACACCGCTCGGCATCTCCTACGACCCGGAAGTGGTCGCGGCCATGAGGAGGGAGCGGGAGGCACTCAGCGGCGTGCGTGCGAATGCCGCCTTCCGCCTGTGGGAGGACGGGGCCGATCCCGACGCCGTCATCGACGAGGTGGCCCGCTTCGAACTGACATCGAGGGCGAGGGCGCAGAAGGCAGTCGAATTCCTTCTCCACCCGATCTGGAGGTCGTACATCTCCTGCTATGTGGAGGGCCTGGCACTCTGCCGGGCGTTTGTCGGAGGCGACCCTGCCCGATTCGCCCGCCTCGTCACCGAGCAGCTCACGCCGCGAGATCTGATCGACGAGATCCCGCCGGCGCGATAAGGACGGGCACGGCAGAGCGATGCCCGGCGCCGCGGCCGGTGGCCGAGGCGCCGTCGTACCATCGGTGTCGTGTCCGAGCGTTCCCGCAATTTGCCCCGCCGGTCGTGTCTGTCCGTGCCGGGATCCAACCCGCGCTTTCTCGAGAAGGCTCCTGCCCTAAAGGCCGACATGACTCTTTTCGACCTGGAGGACTCCGTGGCGCCGGCCGAGAAGGGGTCGGCCAGGGCAAAGGTGGTCGACGCGATCCGCAACCTCGGCTGGGATGATCGCGTCCTTTGCGTCCGGGTGAACGGGTGGGCCAGCCGTTGGACCTACGGCGACGTGATCGAGGTTGTTACGCAAGCGGGCGAAAGGCTCGACGAGGTGATGCTGCCCAAGACCCAGACTGCCGCCGAGGTCATCGCGCTCGATCTCCTCCTCGCCCAAGTCGAGCTCAACAGCGGGCTTGCGGCCGGCCACGTCGGCATCGAGGCACAGATCGAGACCGCGCGGGGCCTCATCAACGTGGAGGAGATCTGCGCAGCATCGCCGAGGCTCGAGGCGATCGTCTTCGGCCCGGCGGACTTCGCCGCTTCGGTCGAGATGCCTGTCCTGACCGGCGGCGTGCAGATCGACCAGTACCCGGGCGATCACTTCCACTACGTGTACAGCAAGATATTGATGGCCGGACGGGCGAACGGGATTCAGGTTATCGATGGCCCGTTCCTCAAGATCCGCGATCCGGAGCTGCTTCGTGATTATTGCAATCGGGCGCACACCCTCGGCTATGACGGAAAATGGGCCGTACATCCGGACCAGGTCCCGATACTGAACGAAGTGTTCTCACCGACTCAAGAGCAGTTCGACCGGGCATGGGCGATCCTGGATGCTTACGACCAGGCGACTGGCCACGAACGCAAGGGCGCCGTGATGTTCGGCGCCGAGATGATCGACGAGGCCAGCCGCAAGATGGCGCTCAAGTTCGTCTCGCGGGGCGAACGCGCGGGTCTACGGCGTCCGGGCAAGGCCCGGTCGTAAGCGGGGGTCCTCAATTGCCCGACACGTCGACCCGGATCGCTCGCCATGCCTGAGCTTCCCCAGATGCAGGCACTTGCAGAACGTCTCGATGCCGCCGTCAAAGGCGCGGTCATCACGAAGGTCGAGCTTCTGGGCTTTTCGGGGCTGAAGACGGTCTTACCGCCCGGCCAGGGCATCGAGGGCGAGAAGCTGCAAGGGGTGGGGCGGCGGGGTAAGTATCTCGTGTTGGCGCTGTCGTCCGGGCGCCGCGTGCTGATCCACCTGTCGCAGGCGGGTCGTCTGGACATTGAAGCGCCATCCAAACAAACCAGGCCAAGGGGTGGGGTCGTTCGCTTCGTTCTCGGAAACGGGACGGGCGTTCTCGTTCGTGAGCACGGCCACGAGCGCAAGGCGGGCTGGTGGGTACTGGCGGCCGGTGCCGAAGGACCTCTGGAGGGTCTCGGCCCGGAGCCGCAGGACCAGGCGTTCGAGGACCTGTTGACGACGAGCCACGACACTCGTCATCTTCACACCTTGTTGCGGGATCAGAGTTTTGTTGCCGGCATCGGCCGCGGCTATGCGGACGACGCGCTGAACCGCGCCAAATTGTCACCCTTCTCTTCGCTCAAGTCACTGAGCCCCGGTGACAGGGCGCGCCTTGTTGCCGAGATCCGCTCGGTCTTCGCCGAAGCGGTCGCCTCGGAGCGTAAGCGAACGGGAGGTCTTTCGGAACCCAAGCTCGGTACCGGCTTCGCGGTTCACAATCGGGTGGGCCAACCCTGCCCGAGCTGCGGTGAGCCTCTGCTCAGGGTCTCCTACGAGTCGCATGAGGTCGTGTACTGCAAGCGCTGCCAGACCAAAGGCCGCGTTCTCGCGGATCGCCGTTTGTCGCGCCTTTTGAAGTAACCCCGGCTGGAGCGACGTTCCAGATGCGACCAGTGCCACTAGCGTGCTCGCTGCGCTCCAACCGGGGCGCGCAGCCGAGCCCATCTCGAGTCTTAAGGAGCCCAAGTGATAGGTGAGAAAGTCCTGCAGTTCCAGGGCAAGAACGTCGACCTGGCCGACATTCAGTCGAAAGTCGAGGAGTACCTCAAGTCAGACGGTTTCACAGTGCAGAGTTCTCTCGCCAGTGATCACGGGACTGTGATCCAGGCAAAGAAGGGCGGGTTCCTGGCGGCCGTGATCGACGCAGACCGTGCGCTCACGATCACGCTCTCGGGCTCGGCTGACGACTGCCTCGTTCGCATCGGCATCGGCAAGTGGCTTCAGCACCTCGCGACCGCGGCCCTCGAGACTCTGCTTCTCTCGGATCTGTTCCTCCTCGTCGACGTCGCCGAGACGGCCTGGAACCTCGAGATCGAGGACAGGCTCGTCAGCCAGCTGCAGTCCTTCGTCGGCTGACCCGCCGCCAAGGGGCGCGCACCTTTCGCAGGGCGGGCTCGCGGGACTGAGAGCTGGTCAGTGACGGGACCGGGAGTTCTCAGTCACCGGGCGTCGGCCGATCACGGTGACGAGCGGCGGTAACACGATGGAGGCGTCCCCCGGTTCCACCTCGGTGAGCTCCTCAAGATAAGTCGCGACCGGCCCCGGCCCGGCTCCCGCAGGAGCCTCGGCCCAGGCGTCGACGAGCTCGAGTCCGACCTCGCGCACCATCCCGGGGAGCAGGGCCCCCACATCGGGGTGCCGCGCCCCGGGCATCGACATCGCCCCGCCATCGATGCGTCCCGCCGAGGTGACGGGCTCCTGGGCCAGGAGGAATCCTCCGATTCTGAGCGAGGCGACCATTCGCCGCAGGACGACAAGCGGCTCGATGACGTGCATCAACAAGAAGCGGCAGTAGGCGAGGTCGACACTCTCCGGCAATGCCAGGTCCTCGCCAGCCTGGGTGATGGCGATGACCTGTGCCCCTCCGGTTGCGGCCGCGGCAGCGGCGACCGCGTCCCGGGCCCGGGGATCGCTGTCAACGGCATAGACGCGCCCTTCGCGCCCCACGAGCGCAGCGAAGGCGACCGAGACGTCCCCGGCGCCGGCACCGACGTCCACGCATCGCCAGCCAGCCTTGATACCCAGGCGTTCGAGAGCGGTCGCGAGCGGTCGCCTGTAGAGATCGTTTCGCAGGCCGAGCTCGCTCATCTCGACGACGGTACTCAAACTTCGCTGATCAGCCGGCACCGTGCCGGACTACCGTGGCTGCGTGCGAGTGACAATGATGCTGTGTGACGCGGCGCAGGTGGCGGACGGGAAGCTCTTCATCCTCGGCGGAGGTTGGAGCCTCATCGGACCGGAACCGATGCCTTCCGCGATCGCCATCAAAGTGGATGTGGGGTGGCACGAGGCAACACGGCCTCACCACTGGGAGCTCTTCTTGATGGACGAGGACGGGCGCCCGGTCATAGTCGAGGGCGCGGACGGTCCCCAGCCGATCGAGGTGCGAGGCGACTTCGAGGTCGGGCGGCCTGAAGGAGTGCCGGAGGGAAGCCCTATCGACGTGGCAGTCGCGGTCAACTTCAGCCCTCTCCCGCTCCCGGACAACACCAGGTTCACCTGGCGTCTCACAATCGACGGGGAGAGCGAGAACGACTGGCAGCTCGCCTTTTCCACGAGGCCCCCGAGAGAGCTGCCTGCGCAATGAGCGCCGTGGAAGGCCACCTGGTGAGGACGAGGGCCGAGACCTGGGAGGGATCCGGCTGGTTCGGACCTCGCTTCTTGGTCTTGTCGGCGTGCAGCACTAGCCTGCCGGAAGCCGCTTTTCAGGTCCTCAGAGTCGATTGAAGGAGGGCGACCCTTGCCGAGATTGGAAGCGTCCACCGTGATCGCGGACGTCATGATCGTGATTCCGGACATCTACGGCGATAGCCGTGGCCGGTTCATCGAGACATACAGGAGGAACTGGTTCCCCCTCGGCCGCGAAATGGTGCAAGGCAACCGCTCTGACCGTCAGCGGGGCGCCGTCGTCGGCGTTCACTACCACTTCCACCAGTCCGACTACTGGTATGTGACGCGCGGTCGTGCTCGTGTCGTCCTCCACGACCTGCGGGTCGGCTCGCCGACGGACGGGGCTACCGAGATCCTCGAGATCGGCGAGCACGATGATCGCGGGTTGTTCATCCCCCCCGGCGTCGGCCACGGCTTTGCGGCCGTCACGGATCTGACGCTCACCTACCTGGTGGACTCCTACTACAACCCCGCGGACGAGCTCGGAGTGGCCTGGGACGACCCCGACCTGAAGGCGGACTGGGGTGTTACCGACCCTGTCGTGTCCGCGCGTGACCGGTCCAACCCGCGTCGTTGCGAGATCCCGGACCACCTCCGTCCGCGTCATGGCTTGAGGACCTGAGCGCGTCTGGACCGGAAGGGCGCGATGCCGTGACCTCGGCATTGGGCTTGAATGGGAGCGTGCGCAACCAGCCGTGGAGTTGAGGAGCGTGATCGCACTCGTCATCGTCGTCCTCGCGGTCCTTGTCGTGGCCGCGATCGTCTGGGCCCGGGTCGCCTCGGCCCGGTCGGCCACGAAGTCAGTCGAGACCTACGAGCGCGCTCTCGGAGTGTTGGGGGAGGTCTCCAAGCGCACCGAGTCAACGGGGTTCCGCATCCTTCCCCACGAGGAGACCGGCCGGCCCCATGTCGGCAGGCGCACGGACGGCTCTGGAGGGGAGGCCTCGTCCGCCCGCAGTGATGTCCGCATGCCCGGCCAGGGACAGCTGGCCTCTTCGCGGCTGCCGCCCGCAGGTGAGCCAAAGCTTCGTTTCTCGGCTCCGGGCCGGCCCGGCGCCGTGCCGCCGGCGGACCAGGAGGCGGGTGCGGACCAGGAAACGGGCGCTCAGCCGGGCGCCGGAGCCCGTTCCCGTTCCCCCCTCGCCCGCGCGCGCACGGTCGGCGCCGCCGAGGCCCGCGCCCGCGGGGAGGCTTACCGATCGTCAGCCGATCGGCATCGCCAGGTCATGGTGCGCCGCGCCGCGACCGGTGCCGCGGCAGCTGTGGCCGTCGCGGCCGTTGTCGCCGCCGCGGTCTCGTTGAGCGGCGGCGGAGGGCGCCACCCGACGGTCACGACCACGACCGTGCGTCACGGAGGTGGAGGTCGGACCACGACCACGACCACGACGACGACGTTCCCGACGACGTTGCAGCCCACTTCGGTGTCTTCTTCCAGCGTTGCGTTCACGGTGCCGTCGGGAAGCTACACATTGGCCTTCCAGGCGAGCGGAGGGAGGTGCTGGGTGGGGATCGAGCACACCAGCGCCGGCCCGTGGCTTTTCGCCGAGACGCTGAGCGCGGGCCAGTCGGCGACCTACCAAGGATCTGGCGCGCTGGTTATGACGCTCGGCGCCCCCGAGCACATCGGCCTGACCGTGAACGGGCTGGTGGCGGAGCTTCCTCGAAGCATCTCTCAGCCCTACAACGTCGAGCTGACGCCGACCTCGGGCTGACGCGACAGCCGAGCAGCGCGCGGCGTCAGCCCCGAAAGCTGCCCGCGGGTAGGCGGGCCGGTCCGGAGTTGTTACTATGTGCGTAGGAGAAACTCCCCGGAGAGGAACGCTTGATGGCCATCACGGAGCTCGATCTCGGCAAGTACCAGCTCGGCTGGAGTGACGTCGAGGACTACGTCTTCAAGCCGCGCAAGGGACTGTCGGAAGAGATCGTCCGGGAGATGTCCGCCATGAAGGGCGAGCCCGATTGGATGCTCGACTTCAGGCTGTCCTCGTTGCGCCGCTTCGAGCGCAAGCCGATGGTGCGCTGGTTCGCCGAAAAGATGCCTGATCTGGACTTTGACGACATCTATTACTACATCAAGCCCACGGACGCGCAGGTCAACGACTGGGACCAGCTGCCGGAGTCGGTGAAGAACACCTGGGACAAGCTCGGCATCCCTCAGGCCGAGCGCAAGTACCTGGCCGGCGTGACAGCTCAGTACGAGTCCGAGGTCGTCTATCACCGCAATCGTGAGGACCTGGCGCGCCTCGGTGTGCTTTTCACCGATATGGACACCGCTGTTCGCGAGCACCCCGAGATCGTCCGCAAGTGGTTCGGCAAGATCATCCCGCCGGGCGACAACAAGTTCGCCGCCCTCAACTCGGCCGTCTGGTCGGGCGGTTCGTTCATCTACGTACCGCCCGGCGTGACAGTGGACATGCCCCTCCAGGCGTACTTCCGGATCAACGCGGAGAACATGGGCCAGTTCGAGCGGACCCTGATAATCGCGGACGAGGGTGCCCAGGTGCACTATGTCGAAGGCTGTTCGGCGCCGGTCTACTCGTCGGACTCGCTCCACTCGGCGGTCGTCGAGCTCGTGGCGTTGCCCGGCAGCCGGATCACCTACACCACGATCCAGAACTGGTCCACCAACGTTTACAATCTCGTCACCAAGCGGGCCCGTGCCGAAGCCGAGGCGCACGTCGAGTGGATCGACGGGAACATCGGCTCGCGACTTACGATGAAGTACCCGTCGGTGTACCTGATGGGGCCGAAGGCGTCCGGCGAGGTCCTCTCCGTGGCCTATGCGGGGGCGCGCCAGATCCTCGACACCGGGGCGAAGATGTTCCACTGCGCGCCCGAGACCAGTTCCACGATCATCTCGAAGTCGATCTCGAAGGACGGCGGGCATGCCACCTACCGGGGCAAGGTCCATGTCGACGAAGGGGCCAGGCGGGCAAAGTCGTTCGTTCGTTGCGACGCGCTCATCCTGGACGAGGATTCGGTCTCCGAGACCAAGCCGTACATGGAGGTCTGCGAGCGTGATGCCGAGATCGGCCATGAGGCGACCGTCTCCAAGATCGGTGACGACCAGCTCTTCTACCTCATGAGCCGCGGCCTGAGCGAGACCCAGGCGATGGGGATGATCGTGAACGGGTTCATCGAACCGATCACCCGGACGCTGCCGATGGAGTACGCGGTCGAATGGAGCCGGCTGATCGAGCTCCAGATGGACGGCTCGGTCGGCTGAGTTTTCTGAGCGGCGTGGAGCCGATGCCCGCCGGTGTTTCGAGCGCCGTCGCGCGTTAACGTCCACCCCGATGCCGATGCGGGAGGACTGTCGCCACTATCAGAGCCGGACCTACGCAAGTGGCGAGGTCGCGAGATTCTGCGTGCTCGACATGGCGCCGGACGCGCCGTGGCGCTGCCCGGACAACTGCCCTGTCTACGAGCGGCGCCTCGCAGACGCCGGATGGACCCACGGCAAGCTCGTCGAACCACCCATCGAGCAGGAACCGTCTGACGTGCCTGCCGCGGATGCCGCCGACTTGCTCGAGAACGCAGAAGAGATTGTCGCCGCGGTGGCGCCCGACGCAGTCGCGGAAGCACGCAAGCTGGAGCGAAAGCAGGAGAGGCGTTCAGGGTCCGGCAGTGGCTTCAGTCCCCGGGGCTGGTTCCGGCGCAAGGGCACTCCGCCCGCCCGATGACAGCCGTCCGCTAACCTCCTGCCCTGATCAAGATGCAATTACCCGCTTCGTTCACCGCTGGGGTCGCGCGGAGTCTCGGTGGCCCTAGGTGGCTCGCCGAGCGCCGGCTCGAGGCGCTCGAAGAGTTCGCCGCGAGCCCGCCGCCGGTGGTCGACGAAGACATGTGGCGCTACAGCCGGATCTCCGAGCTCGACCTCGGCCAGTTCGTGCCGAGCGGGAGCGACGCCGCGGCGGGGCTGCCGCCGGCGCTCGAAGCTGACGCCTGGCCGGAGTCCGCCGCCCTCTTGGAGCACGTCGGCGAGCGCTCCGGCCTCGCACTGGTCGTCGACGGCGTTCTCGTCTCATTCGAGCTGTCAGCGCAGGCAGGCGCGACCGGGACCGTTCTCCGCAGCGTCCTCGACGATCCCAGGCGTTCAGTGGCGTTCGACCAGGTGACGCGCTTGAACAGGGCCTCCGGATACGAAGAGCACGAGCCGGACGTGTTCGACCACCTGGCTGACGCTTTTCTTCGCGATGCGGTGGTGCTATCGGTCCCGGCACGGGCCCGCATCGATCACCCGATAGTCATCGTGCACCTGCTCGGGTCGCGCCGAGCGGCCGAGATGGGTGAGGCCGTCTTCGCGCGTACGCTCGTCGATATCGGGGAGGCGGCTGAGGCGACGGTGATCGAGCTCCTCGTCTCCGGTGACGGCCCGCTGCTGGTCGTCCCGATCGTCGACATCGCCGTCGGGGATGGGGCCGTCTTGTCCTACAACGCCATCCAAGAGCTCGGCGGCGGTGCGTGGCAGCTCGCCCATCAGCGGATCCGCGCAGGTCGGGATGCCACGATCCGCACGTTCACGGCTTCGCTCGGTGGCGAGTACGCCCGTTTCCGCACCGAGTCGGTCCTCGCCGGCCAGGGCGGGAATGCAGAGCTGTTGGCCGCGTACCTCGGTGACGGGACCCAGACGCACGACTTCCGCACCCTGCAGGAGCACGCCGCGCCGCGCACCAAGAGCAACCTCGTCTTCAAGGGCGCCGTCGGGGGCACGGCGCGTTCGGTGTACTCGGGACTCATAAGGATGCGGCACGGCGCAAAGGGAGCCGACGCGTTCCAGACGAACAGGAATCTCGTGCTCAGCGATGGCGCCCACGCCGACTCGGTCCCCAATCTCGACATCGAGGAGAACGACGTCCGTTGCTCGCATGCCTCCGCCGTCGGTCAGATCGACCGTGAGCAGCGCTTCTATCTCGAGTCTCGGGGCGTCCCGCCCGCGGTCGCCGAGCGACTCATCCTCCTGGGCTTCTTCGAGGACCTCTGGGCGCGCATCGCCGCGCCGGGGGTTCGCATACATCTCGCCGCGGCTGTCGCGGCGCGCCTGGACGGTGTCACAAGTGGGAGCTGAGCCTGTGCGAGTCCGCCTTTGCGCGACCGGCGACCTCGAGGTCGGTCAGGTCCGCCGGTTCGAGATCGAGGGAGGGGCGATAGCTCTCGTTCACTGCGATTCCGGGTACAGGGCGCTCGTCGACGTTTGCAGCCACGAGGACTACCCGCTCTCGGAGGGCGAGGTCTTCCCCGAGGTGTGCGAGATCGAGTGCCTTCGGCACGGGAGTACTTTCTCTCTCTTGGACGGTTCGCCGCAGAGCCTGCCCGCCACTCAGTCGGTCAGGGTCGTTCCGATCGAGGTCGACTCCGGTTACGTCTTCGCGGTGATCAGTTGACTGCCAGCGTGCTCACGATCTCGGATATTCACGCCGGGGCCGACTCCCGCCAGATCCTGCGCGGCATCGACCTCGAGGTCCGTAGTGGGGAGATCCACGCGGTCATGGGCCCGAACGGCTCGGGCAAGAGCACCCTCGCTCACGTCCTGATGGGTCGGCCCGGGTACGAGGTCACGCGCGGCAGCGTGACGCTCGACGGCGTCGAGCTGCTGACTTTGGCGCCCTTCGAGAGGGCGCAGGCAGGTCTTTTCCTGACGTTCCAGTACCCGATCGAGGTGCCCGGGGTGCCGCTCGCGTCGGCGCTCACCGAGTCGCTGCTTGCCGCGGGCCGAGGCACAGAAGCTGAGGCGGGGCCACTTGGCGAGCGCCTCTCCGACGAGGCTGCCCAACTCGGGATCCCTCCGGCGATACTGGCGCGTCCCTTGAACGTCGACCTGTCCGGTGGCGAGGCGAAGCGTAACGAGACGCTCCAGCTCGCGATCTTGCAGCCGCGTTTCGCCGTCCTCGACGAGCTCGACTCCGGCCTCGATGTGGATGCTCTCGGCCAAGTGGCGAGGCGTATCGAGCGTGCCACGCGTGAAGGCGATCCACCGCTTGGCGTGATCGCGATCACCCATTACCGCCGTCTGCTTGCTGAACTACCTGCCCAACGCGTCCACGTGCTGTCGGAGGGCAGGATCGTCGCGAGCGGAGGACCCGAGCTCGCCGAGGAGCTCGAGAGGACCGGCTACGCGGCTTACCGGGAGGACGGCGGAGCGGCCGCGGGGGAGCTGCGAGGCGGCTCGGCCCTAGGTGAGCTCGGCCTCGGCAAGATGTTCCCCGGCGGTTTGTGAGGGCGCGGACCTCAGCTTCGTCGCCCGGCAGACAGCGTGGCGAGGGCGCCAGCGGTCGTTTGCCTACGGTCTGATCAGAGGTTGACCACGGGACAGGTCAGCGTGCGCGTGATGCCCTCGATCAGCTGCACCCGACTGACGACAATCTTGCCCAGGTCGTCGACTGTCTCGGCTTCGGCCTGGATTATGACGTCGTAGGGGCCGGTCACATCCTCTGCTTGCACCACGCCCGGGATCTCCGCCACCTTCGTGGCGACCGTGGCCGCCTTGCCAACTTCTGTCTGGATCAACACGTAGGCACGAACTGCCACTGGTGACCTCCTCGTTCGATGTGGGCGCATCGTAGCGGGGACTCGAGCGATGGGCCGCCACGTACCATTGCGATGTGGACAGCTCCTCGCGCTGGGCTCGTGTCACCCGGCTCGTCCGCAGCGCTGTACACGACCTCTTCGACCAGTCGGAGCCCTTCGGAAGGCTCGCGTTGGTCCACACCGTTTTCTCGGTGGGCACGACGCTGGTGACCATCTCGCTCGCGGGGACACTTTTCTTCACGATCTCGCCTGAAGCCGCCAAGGGCAAGGTCGTGCTCTATCTGCTGCTCACGATCACGCCGTTCGTCGTCGTCGCGCCAGCGCTCAGCCCGCTTCTCGATCGGGGCAGGTACGCCCGGCGCACGTCCATGGCGGTGGCATCGGTGGGAAGCGCCATCCTGGTTTTGTTGATGGCCGGCGACATCAAGGGCTTGCTCCTGTTCCCCGAGGCGTTCGGCGTGCTCGTGCTCTCGAAGCTCTACCTGGTCGCCAAGGCGGCGTTGGTGCCGTCCATGACAGAGACGGAGGACGACCTCGCGAGCGCGAACGCAAAGCTTGCGGTGCTCGCCACCCTTGCAGGCTTCGTGGCTTCTCCGGTGGCGGTGGGCTTCCTGCAGCTCGGTGCACCCTGGGTGCTGCGTCTGGCGTTCGTCGTCTTCCTCCTCGGAGGCGTGGCAGCGGTCCGGCTTCCGCGGACCGCCGACACGGTCCTGACAAAACCCGCGGCGGCGACACCCGACGGCCAGCCCATATTGGGACGGCCCGTGCCCGACAACGCGCGCCGGCCCCAGGGGGCGGGGCGCCCGCTCTACGAGCGGCCTCCCACGTCCAACCGGGAGCGCCAGGCGCGGATCAACGTCGTTCGTGAGCGCCAGCGGCTCGGACTTCCGCTGTATGTCCCCGAGGTCGTGCTCTCGCTCACAGCGATGTCGGTGATCAGGGGTTCGGTCGGTTTTCTCACCTTTTTCCTTGCTTTCGCCCTGCGTCATCTCCACGCGTCGACGTGGTGGTTCGGTTTCGTGCTCCTGGCGAGTGCCATAGGTTCCCTGCTCGGATCACTCCTCGTGCCCGTGCTGCGCAGGTATCTGTCCGAGCAGCAGCTGATCCTCTACTCGCTCGTACTGTCCGCGTTCGTCGGGGTCGTCGTCGCGGTCCTGGGTTCACTGTGGGCGCAGGCGCTGCTCACGCTCGCGATCGGCTATGCAACCACCGCCGCCAAGCCTTCATTCGACTCGATCGCCCAGCGGAACGTGCCCCCGGCACTGTTGGGGCGCGCCTTTGCCCGCTTCGAGACACAGCTGCAGCTGGTCTGGGTGCTGTGCGCGCTTCTGGCCGTTGCCGTCGGCTTCTCGCTGCAGGCGGGCGACGTCCTCATAGGCGTGACATGTGCTGTCGCGGCCGGGTTCCATGTTTCGATGCGCCGCGCAGTGATCCAAAGCCGCCTCATCGAGCGTCGCGCGGGCGGCCCGGAACTGCCGGGCGCGCCGCTCAACTGAGCCGCATCCGCGCTCTGCCACAAGCTGGTCATCCGCACCGGCACTCTGTGCCGTAGTCATGTCGAGAGGCACCCGGGAAAAGCCCGGGAGGGCCCGTAGCGCTTGATTGGCGAAGTACAAGCCGCCGTCTTGCTGCGGGGGGGTCTCTCTCGACAAGGGGGGCAACCAGATGGAAAACATCACCCGACGGACGTTTCTCAAGCGAGGTGGGACCGGGGTCGCAGCCGCAGGCATCCTTGCTGCCGTTCCGGCCTTCCCCAAGCTGGCGTTGGCGTCACCAAGGTCCGCGACGGTTCACAGCGGCGGTGTCGCCGCGCCCGCAGGGCGTGCTGCCACCGGTCCGCTTGTCGTGCACATTCCGGACCCACGCAGCGGTGAAGTCCACCTGATGGTCGGGACCCGCGAAGTGGTCACCCGAGACTCGGCTCTCGTCGCGCGGCTGTTGCGCGCGGCGGGTTGAGCAAAGCACCGCCGACAGGCGCATCCAGCCCGAGCACCGCCGGCAGGCGAGCTCCTACAACCCGATCCCAGACAACCAGTGAGGTGTAAGAAACGATGTCTTCCCACCGAGAAGC
>Ga0187880_1000368_pt1 | contig 39559 bp, 31 predicted proteins | sample June2016WEW_19_4_FD_132998 | JGI IMG/M metagenome (GOLD analysis project Ga0187880, IMG submission 132998) | Peatland microbial communities from SPRUCE experiment site at the Marcell Experimental Forest, Minnesota, USA - June2016WEW_19_40 | ecosystem: Environmental > Terrestrial > Soil >... | reverse complement strand
GCCATCCAGCGCTTCCTCGACGCCTGGAACGACCGCAAGCACCCCTTCGTCTGGGTGAAGTCCGCAACCGCGGTTCTACGCTCTTACAACCGCGAAGCTATTTCCGGGGCAGTGCACTAGCGGCGGCCCCTGCCACCGCCCTGGGTCATCATCAGGATCATCAGGATGTTGAGGAAGAGGTTGAAGATGTCCAGGTAGATCTTGAGCGCGATCCGGATCGCGTTGCCCTGGGTGGTCGCCGTCGCGGTGACCCGCTGGATGTCGTAGAGGAGGAAGAGTGAGAAGAGCACGCAGGCGGCGGCGGAGATCAGGATCTGGAACGGGGTGGACTGGATGAAGAGCCCGATCACCATCGCCACCACCACCCCGATCAGGCCGGCGAAGAGCCAGCCCCCGAGCCGGCTGAAGTCGCGGCTGGTGGTCCGCGCGTAGATCGTGATCCCGCCGGTGGTGGCGGCGGTGGCAGCCAGGGCCTCGTAGACGATGTACTGATCGCCGTTGGCCTGCAGCGCCCCGAGCAGCGGCGCGATGACGATCCCGGTGCAGACACCGAAGGCGACGAAGAGGAGCATCCCGATCCCCGGCCGGTCGGCCAGCGCCTGGGTGGCGAAGACCAGGACGAACATGGCGATGAACCAGAGCAGCTCGCCGCCCGATGTGTAGGTGTTGAGCCCGGCCGCGCCCAGGGCCACGCCGCCGATGGCGCAGGCCACCAGAAGGCAGGTGAGGCCCATGACCTTCTCGGGGAGGCTGATGGCCCCCTGGAGGGTCGGATTGGTCCAGCCGCGGGTCTCGCCGTATCCCTGGCGGCCGCCGAAGGGGTTGTAGAAGCCGCGGTTGGGGTTGCCACCGCCGCCGGGACCGCCGTTGAAGTTGAACATCTCGGGTTCGCTCGCTCCAGATGGGGGAGTTGAGTTCGTTTCGAGCGTAGGGTACCCGGCCTTTCCCCCGGGTTACACATGGCGGTCCCGCTCCCGGCGCGCGGGCCCCGGGGCGGAACTTGCCGGCGGTCGGGTCAGGCGACCGTGACCGCCTGGTTCAGGTAGACGTCCTGGATGGCGTTGAGCAGGCCGACGCCCTCGGCCATCGGCCGCTGGAAGGCCTTGCGCCCGCTGATCAGGCCGGTGCCGCCGGCCCGCTTGTTGATCACCGCGGTCCGGACCGCCTCCTTGAGGTCGGTCGCCCCCGAGGACGCGCCGCCCGAGTTGATCAGCCCGGAACGGCCCATGTAGCAGTTCACCACCTGGTAGCGGGTGAGGTCGATGGGGTGGGGGGTGGTCAGCTTCTCGTAGACCAGCTTGCTGGTCTTGCCGTACTTGAGGGCGGTGTAGCCGCCGTTGGTCTCGGGGAGCTTCTGCTTGATGATGTCGGCCTCGATGGTGACCCCGAGGTGGTTGGCCTGGCCGGTCAGGTCGGCGGCGACCCCGTAGTCGGTGCCGTCGGAGGTGAACGCGGCGTTGCGCAGGTAGCACCAGAGCACGGTGGCCATCCCCAGCTCATGGGCCTCGGCGAAGGCCAGGGCGACCTCCTGGAGCTGCCGGGTCGACTCCTCGGAGCCGAAGTAGATGGTGGCGCCGACCGCGACCGCCCCCAGGTTCCAGGCCTGCTCGACCGTCCCGTACATCACCTGGTCGAACTTGTTGGGGTAGGTGAGCAGCTCGTTGTGGTTGAGCTTGACGATGAAGGGGATCTTGTGGGCCCACTTCCGCGAGACCGAGCCCAGCACGCCGAAGGTGGAGGCCACCGCGTTGCAGCCGCCCTCGACGGCCAGCTCGACGATCTTCTCGCCGTCGAAGTAGATCGGGTTGGGCGCGAACGAGGCGCCCGCGGAGTGCTCGATGCCCTGGTCGACGGGGAGGATGGAGACGTAGCCGGTGCCCGCCAGGCGCCCGTGGTCGAAGATGGTCTGGAGGCTGCGGAGCACCCGCGGGTTGCGATCGCTGATCGACCATACCCGGTCGACGAAGTCGGGACCGGGGAGGTGGAGCTGGTCGCGGCTCACCGTCTGGCAGCGGTGCTCCAGCAGGTCCTGGGCGTCGTCGCCGAGGAGCTCTTCCAATTTGCTCAGGGGGGTAGCCGTCGCCGTCGCCATGGTGTCCTCCGGGAATGGGGCGGGCTTCCCCTGGATTCTCCCCCATCCGGGCCGCCCGGTGACCTGAACCCGATTGACGCGCTCGGCGCGCCGCTCGTGGGGCGCGGTCCGGCCGACACCCTCCCGCTTCCTCCCCCCCGCTCTCATGTACCGTAGGCGCGATGGACCTGCTGCGGATCACCGGTGCGGGGCCGCTCACCGGGGAGGTCGCGATCTCCGGCAGCAAGAACGCGGCCCTCCCGGTGATGGCGGCGGCCCTGCTCACCGACGAGCCCCTCGATCTGGAGAACGTCCCCGAGATCGAGGACATCGGGACGATGGCGGCGATGCTCCGCCACCTCGGGGTGGAGGTGGAGCGGCTCGGCGCCAGCCGCTGGCGGCTCGACGCCGCGCGGGTCCAGCCGGCGCAGGTGGGCGCCGAGCTGACCCAGCGGATGCGGGGCTCCTTCCTCCTGCTCGGCGCGCTGGTCGGCCGCACCGGCGAGGCCGAGATCGCCAAGCCGGGCGGCGACGACATCGGGATGCGCCGGGTCGAGCAGCACCTGGAGGGGCTCCGGCTGATGGGGGCGGAGGTCGCCGAGACCGCCACCAGCTTCGTGGCCAGGGCCCGGCGGCTCCGGGGCGCCCACATCTACCTCGACATGCCGACGGTCACCGGGACCGAGAACCTGATGATGGCCGCGGTGCTGGCCGACGGCATCACGGTGATCAGCAACGCCGCCCGCGAGCCCCACATCTACGACCTCGCCCGCTGCCTGGTGGGGATGGGGGCTCGGATCAGCGGGGTGGGTACCGAGCTGATCGTCGTGGAGGGCCAGAGCGTCCTGCTCCATGGCACCCGCCACCAGGTGACCACCGACTACGTCGAGGCGGGCACCTACATGACCGCGGCGGCGGCGACCGGGGGCAGCGTGGTCGTCGACGGGATGCGCCCCTCCGATCTCCGCCCCCTGATCAACAAGCTGCAGGCGGCGGGGTCGACGGTGGTCGAGGGCGGTCGTCACGTGCGAGTGACCGGCGGCCCGCTCCGCGCGGTCGACGTCACCACCTGGCCGCACCCCGGTTTCGCCACCGACCTCCAACCCCAGTTCGGGGCCCTGATGACCCAGGCGCAGGGGATCAGCATCATCAGCGAGTCGCTGTACGAGAACCGCTTCCGCCATGTCGGCGAGCTGGCCAAGATGGGTGCCCGGATCACGGTCGAGGGCCGGAGCGCCATCATCACCGGCCCCACCCGGCTGCACGGCGCGGCGGTCTCCGTGCCCGACATCCGCAGCGGTGCCGCGCTGGTCATCGCCGCGCTCTGCGCCGACGGCACCACCGAGCTGGAGAACGTCTTCCACCTCGACCGCGGTTACGAGCGCATGGAGACCAAGCTGCGGTCGCTGGGCGCGCAGGTGGAGCGGGTGCGTCCCGACCCCGGCGAGACCCCGGCACGCGACCTCTCCGGTGTGATCGGGGACTGAGCGGAGAGCCGATGCTCGGGAAGCGCCTGGGGATAGACCTTGGGACCGCCAGCCTGCGGGCCGTGGTGCGCGGCGAGGGGGGGATGGTCACCGAGCCGACACTGGTGGCACGCCACCGGCACCGCGGGTATTCGGCCGCCGGGATGGCCGCCGCCGAGCTCGGCCGGGAGCCGGAGATGGAGCTGGTCCGGCCCCTGGCCGCGGGGGGGATCGCCGATCGCAACGCCCTCGGCGCACTCCTCCACCAGGTCGTCAACCGGGTGGCCGGCAGGCAGCGCATCTTCCGGCCCGACTTGGTGATGGCTATCTGCCCGGCAATGGGAGGGGACGACCGCCTCACCATCCTCGAGATGTGCGCGCGCATCGGCACCCGCACGGCCTACCTGATCGACTCCCCGATCGCCGCCGCCATGGGGGCGGGGCACGCCCCGAGCGGCAACCGCGGCCACCTGGTGGCCGACATCGGTGCCGGCACGGTCGACGTGGCCAGCATCGCCTCCGAGGGCACCATCTCCGGTCGCACCCTGACGGCTGCCGGCGACGCCCTGCGCACCGCGGTCGCCGACCGGCTGGAGGCGACCCACGCCGCCGTCATCGACCTCGCGATGGCCGAGGACGTGGTCGCCTCGCTGGCCTGCGTCGGTCCTCACGAGGAGCGGCGGCTGCCGCTGCGGGTCGGCTCGGGGGTGGAGGAGACCACCCTCAGCATCGTCTCCCTGGAGATCGCCGACCTGGTCGACGCCCACGCCCGCCGGATCGCCCAGGCCATCGGCGAGGTGCTGGAGGAGACCCCGGTGGCGCTCCGCCACGACATCCTCGAGGAGGGGATCACCCTCTGCGGGGGCGGGGCCAGGCTGGAGGGATTGGATCGCTTCCTCGGGGTCCAGACCGGCTACCCGGTCAGGGTTGCCCCGGAAGCTCCGACCTGCGTCATCCGCGGCACCCAGGCGGCGGTCGAGAACCTCGACGTGCTCCGCCGGTCCTTCATGTACATCCGGTAGCGGCTGGACCGGCCGCGACGCCGATGTAGCGTTCCCGCAGCCTGCGTCCAGGGAGCGCGAGGAGCTGCTGCACCGGCCCGGAAGTAATCTCCCGTTTCATCCGGCCATTTCCGCCGGGAGCCCTGCGCGCCCTGAAGCCAGCGTCAGGGGGCCCGGCGGCGGCGCGGTCAGGCGCGGCACCCGCCGGTGCGCTCCTCCTCCCGCCACCCCTTCCTCGGCTCCGGCGGCCTGGCCGGCGAACCAGAAAGCCACCTCAGGGCCGTTGCACTAGGCGGGCTCGCTGCAGCGGACCACGGTCACGGTGAGTCGGGTTGCGGTGGGGTTGAGGCGGCCGACGAACCGCACCTGCTCCTGCGGCGCACCCGAGAAGGTGAGTCGCACCGAACTCCCGGAGCCCACCGTCACGGTGTCCGTCCACCCTGACGACAGGGTCACCGATTTCACGGTGAGCGTGTTGTCGTCCGTCTGGAGGAGCTTCACCTCTCCAGCAACCCCTGCGGCGAACGTCTCGGTGCGCTTCGGTCCCGGTGCGGGGACATGGGATACCTGCTTCGCCCCGCATGCCAATATCGTCGGAGTCGTCGGAGCGCTCGGAGCGGCGTAGGCGGTGACGCCGGCCCTGATACCCAGGAGTTCGATCGCAACGAAAAGTGCGAACCAGCCCAACCGCGCATGCCACCTGAACATGTGCCTGCCCCCCCTAACGCACCACCCTCACCCGAATCGTAGGGTGCTCACGTTCCCGCGTCAATGGCGATACCCCTCGGCCAACCACGCCCGGCTCGTCGGAGAAGCATCGCGCCCGCCTCGGGTCGTTCCGCCCGCAGCCTCCGGAGCAAGCGCGTCACTGACCGCGCCACGCCGTGGCGGTTGCGAACAGCCATAACCTCGATTGCCTGCAATCCAGGGTGGTGACGGCGCGCCTGCTGCGAGCGGTCAGCCGGCGCCCGTTTCGCACCCGCCGCGCGCGAAGCTCAGTCGGCCCTCACCGCGGCCTGCTTGCGGATCTTGATCCGGAGCTCGGCGCTGAGCACCCGCTTGCGGATCCGGAAGCCCTTGGGGGTCACCTCCACCAGCTCGTCGTCCTCGATGAAGTCGAGGCTCTCCTCCAGCGACATCTGGCGCGGCGGGGTGAGCTTGACGGTGAAGTCCTCGGTCGACGAGCGGATGTTGGTCTTCTGCTTCTGCTTGGTGACGTTGACGTGGATGTCGCCGGGACGGCGGTTGAGACCCACCACCATCCCCTCGTACACGGGGGTGCCGGGACCGATGAAGGACTGACCACGTTCCTGGAGCGAGAGCAGCCCGTAGGCCACCGCGGTGCCGCTCTGGCTGGCGGTGACCACACCGTTGCGCGTGGTCGCGGGGAGCTGGCGCCAGCGCTCCCAGCCCACCACCCGCGAGGCCATCACGCCGGTGCCGCGGGTCAGGGTGAGGATCTGGCTGCGCAGCCCGATGAGCGCTCGGGTGGGGGCGCGGTAGATCAGGCGGGCGCCGCGGCCGGCGTCCGTACGCATCTGGTGGAGGATCGCCCCGCGGGCTCCGAGGGTCTCGGTCATCGCGCCGACCGCATCGGTGTCGCAGTCGATGATGCATTCCTCCACCGGTTCGCAGCGGTGCCCATCGATCTCCCGGGTGATGACGGCGGGACGGGAGACCTCGAACTCGTAGCCCTCGCGGCGCATCGTCTCCACCAGGATGGCGAGGTGGAGCTCGCCGCGACCGCTGACGTCGAAGATGTCCGCGGTGGGGCCGTCCTCGACGCGCAGCGCGACATTGGTCAGCAGCTCGCGCTGGAGGCGGGCGCGCAGCTGGCGTGACGTGCTGCTCAGGATCCCCTCCTGCCCCGCGAAGGGAGACTGGTTGACCGAGAACTGCATCCGCAGCGTCGGCTCGCCGACCGACAGCCGCGGCAGGACCTCCGGTTGCTCCGGGTCCGCGATGGTGTCGCCGATGGCAACGTCGGGGAGACCGCTCACGTACACGATGTCACCGGCCGATGCCTGCTCGACCGGGAGCCGCTGCAGCGCCTCCACCGACAGCACGGTCGCGATCCGCTGCCGCGGGCCGGCCCCCGACGCGGTGCACACCACCACGCCGTCGCCGGGTGAGATTCGCCCGCGCGCGATCCGTCCCATCGCCAGGCGCCCACTCCAGTTGTCGTGGTCGAGGTTGCTGACCATGAGCTGGAGCGGACCGTCCGGATCGCCGCCGGGTGGCTCGATGTGCTCGACGATCGCGTCGAGGAGTGGCTCGATGGTGGTGCCCGCGTGGCGCAGGTCGAGAGTCGCGGTGCCCTCGCGGGCATTGGTGTAGATCACCGGGCAATCGAGCTGCTCGGGATCGCGCGCGAGCTCGAGGAGCAGGTCGTGAGTCGCCTCCACCGTCTCCGCCGGCCGCGCGTTGACTCGATCGATCTTGTTGATGACGAGGATCGGGCGCAGGCCGAGCGCCAGCGCCTGGCGCAGGACGACGCGCGTCTGCGGCATCGGCCCGTCCACCGCGTCGACCAGCAGCAGGCATCCCTCGGCCATCCCCAGCACCCGCTCGACCTCGCCTCCGAAGTCGGCGTGCCCGGGGGTGTCGATGATGTTGAGCTTGACGCCGTGGTAGCGGATCGACGTCGCCTTGGCGAGGATGGTGATGCCCTTCTCGCGCTCCAGCTCGTTGGAGTCGAGGATCAGCTCGCCGACCTGCTCGTGGGCTCCGAAGACACGGGACTGCTTGAGCATCGCGTCGACCAGGGTGGTCTTGCCGTGGTCGACGTGGGCGATGATCGCGAGGTTGCGCAGATCGTCGCGGCGCGGAGTTGTGGGCGTCTCCGGGGAGCTCATCGTCGCCGAGTGTAGCCGCGGTGCGGCCTGCTCCCGCTGCGAGGCGACCCACCGGAGTCGGTGCCGGTTGCGGAAGGAGCTCCCAGGACGTCGCGTCGGTCTCGATCAGATCGGCGCCCATCGCGGGCTACACGCTCTTCGGACGGACGCCGGCGGCCGGGTCTCGGCTACTTATTACCCCGTGAGCCACTCCGGCACCCGGGCGGGTTCTTCTCCACGACCCAGAAGGCAGCCATCTCGCCACTGCTGGGGGCGTCAGCCCATTGACCGGGGGACCGGCCTCAGAGGGCGGTCTCGATGGCCGCCAGCACGTCCTCCACCCGGATCTGCTCCATGGAGCCGCCCGTCGCATGGTGATGGCCCGGGGGTGGCACCGCCTGGACCACCCGGTGCTCGTCGCCGTAGGCGCCGCGCCGGCGGCCGTCGGTGGGGCCGAAGAGGCCGACGGTGGGGGTTCCCACCGCCGCGGCCAGGTGGAGGAGGGGGGAGTCACCGCTGATGACCAGGTCGCAGAGCCCGAGCAGGGCCGCGGTCCCGAGCACATCGAGCTGGCCGGTGACGTCGGCGTGCGGACCGGCGATGTCGACCGCGGCGGCCATCGCCGCGGTCTGGTCCTCCAGCGCACCCACGAAGATGACCCCCGCGCCGTGGCGGGTGGAGAGCTGGTTGGCGAGGTGGGCCCACCGCTCCGGCTCCCAGGCGGTGGTCTCCGGATCGGGCGACCGCAGGTCGGTGTGGCCGGTGCCGGGGGCGAGGGCCACCAGCAGCCGGCCGTCGGCGATGGCGGTGCTGTGCAGCTGGACCAGGGCCTGCTCGGCGGCTGCGGGCCCGGGGTCGAGGCGCGGCTCGTGCCGCTCGGCCCCGATCCCGAGCAGGTGGGCGAGCCGGACCCAGGTGGCGGCCTGGTTCTCCCCGGTGCGGGGCCGGATGTGGTCGCTGAGCAGCGCCGCGGTGAGCCCGCCCCCCACCCCGACCCGGCGCGCGAAGCCGGCCAGGTAGGCGAGGATCCGCGGCCGCGCCGCGGTGCCGCAGAGGATGGCGACGTCGTAGCGCTGGCGGCGCAGCCGCCCCCAGGCGGCGAGACCGGCGGCCGGCGAGGCGCCCGGGTCCAGGCCGCGCAGCGGCAGGACCTGGCCGACCCCCTCGAGGGCGCGCGCGATCTGCGCCGCGGCCGGCGAGCAGGCGAGCGCAACCGTCCCACCCGGCAGTCCGGCGGCGAGCGTCCGCACCAGCGGCGAGGCCTGCAGGGTCTCCACCTGGCGACCCCAGACCAGCACCAGTACTCTCATCGCCGCGTAACCCTACCGCCATCGTATTGGGGTGGGACGGTCGGGTGGTGCCGCGGACGGGACGGCCGGCCGCGCGCGAAGCCTTGCCCCCAACCTCGCGGCGCGCACGCCGCCAGCGCCGTGGGGTGCGAACATAGGGCCAAATGGCTTCCCTGGCGGGACGCGACCTGATCTCCATCGCCGATCTCACCGCCGCCGAGATCAGTGAGGTTCTCGATGTAGCCACCGCGCTCAAGGCGGGGGTCGATCCCGGACGCCCGCTGGCCGGTCGCAACCTGGCCATGATCTTCCAGCGGCCGAGCAACCGCACCCGGGTCTCGTTCGAGGTCGCCATCCGTCACCTCGGCGGGCATCCCATCCCCCTCTTCAACAGCGAGATCCAGATCGGCGAGCGGGAGTCCACCGCGGACATCAGCCGGATCCTCGACCGCTACGTCGACGGCATCGTCGCCCGGCTCAGCTCGCACCGCGACCTGGTCACCCTCGCCCGCGCGGCGCGGGGTCCGGTGGTCAACGCGATGACCGACCGCGAGCATCCCTGTCAGGTGCTCGCCGACTGCCTGACCATCCGCGAGCTGCTCGGTCACCTGGCGGGAGCCCGGGTCTGCTACGTGGGCGACGGCAACAACGTCTGCACCTCGTGGATCTACGCGGCCACCCTGCTCGGGATCGACCTGCGGGTGGTCGGGCCAGCCGGCTACGAGCCCCACCCCGCCGTGCTGGAGCGCGCCGACAGCCTGGCCGGGGGCCGCTCCCCGGTGCGCCACTCCCACGAGGCGGCCGAGGGCCTCGCGGACGCCGAGATCATCTACACCGACGTCTGGACCAGCATGGGACAGGAGGCTGAGCAGCAGCAGCGGCGCGACGACTTCGCCCACCTGCAGGTCAACGAGTCCCTGCTCCGGCTTGCCCCACCCACCGCGCGAGTCATGCACTGCCTGCCCGCCCACCGAGGCGAGGAGATCACCGACGCCGTCCTCGACGGCCCCCAGTCGGTGGTCTTCGACCAGGCCGAGAACCGGCTCTGGGCGCAGGAGGCGCTGCTCAGCCTGATCTTCGACGCCAAGGCGAGCGATGGCCGGGGGCTGGAGCGGACGGCCGCCGGCAGGTCGCCGGCAGGGACGGCGCCGCGGTGACCCCGGCGTGACCGACTTCCTGCACAGCGCCCTGGTCTTCCTCGGGGCGGTCGGCTGGCGCGACATCGTCGACATCGTCATCGTCGCCTTCCTCCTCTACCAGCTCTTCAAGCTGATCCGGGGCACCCAGGCGGTGCAGCTCCTGGTCGGGCTCGCGGTCCTCCTGGTGATCGGGCTGCTCGCCCAGGCCTTCCAGCTGCGCCTGCTCGAATTCATCTTCGCCAATGCCGGGCAGGCGATCCTGATCGGCGTCATCGTGCTCTTCCAGCCCGAGCTGCGCCGGGCTCTCGACCAGGTAGGGCGGCTGGGCACGGTCCGCTTCATCCTGGGGCGGCACCCGGTCCCGCCGATCGCCCGCACCGTGGAGGAGGTGGTGCGAGCGGCGGCCACGCTCAGCGAGAGCCGCACCGGGGCGCTGATCGTCTTTGAGCGCGAGACCGGCCTCGAGAACGTCGCGGTGAGCGGGGTGCGGATCAATGGCGAGGTCACCGCCGAGATCCTCACCACCATCTTCTACATCGGCTCGCCGCTCCATGACGGGGCGGTCATCATCCGCGACACCCGGCTGGTCGCCGCCGGTTGCGTGCTCCCCCTGGCCGAGGCGCTGCCCGGCGTGGGCCGGATGGGCACGCGGCACCGCGCCGCGCTGGGCCTCACCCTCCAGTCCGACGCGGTGATCCTGATCGTCAGCGAGGAGACCGGCTTCATCAGCCTCGCCTACGGCGGCAAGCTCTATCGCGGCCTGGACCGCGCCAAGCTCCAGGAGATGCTCACCAACCTGGTGCTCCCGCCGGTGTCCCGCCGGCCCGGTGCCGCCATCCGGCCCCTGGTCAGGAGCGGGGCGGCGCTGCGGGCGCTGGGCCGGCGGAGTCCCTGATGCCCGGCTTCCTCACCCGCAACTGGCGTCTCAAGCTGCTCGCCGTGGTGCTGGCCATCGTGTCCTGGGCCGGGGTGGTGCTCGCGACCAACCCGCCGGGGACCCGCTCGGTGTCGATCCCGGTGCCTCAGCCGCCGGCCCCGAACGTGAGCCTGCCGGCCGGCTACCTGCTGACCGCGCCGATCCCCAACCTCACCGTCTACATCACCGGGACCGAGGAGCACCTCGATGCCTTCAGCAAGAGCAGCCTCCAGGTCACCGTGGACTACAACGCGATCCGGGCGATCGGGAACCAGGTGCCCGCCACCGTCAGGCTGCCGGTGAAGATCACCAACTCGGACCCCAACATCGACCTCGACGACCCACCCGCCTCGGTGATGGCCGCGGTCGACACCTCGGGGAGCACCAGCGAGACGGTCGAGGTGGCGGTGAGCCACACCCCGCCACCCGGTTACGAGACCGGCAGCTTGGTGGCCACCCCGAACACGGTCACCGCGACCGGGCCCGAGCACGAGCTGATCGGCATCCAGGTCAGGACCCAGCAGATCGACCTCTCCAACCAGCGTGCGAACTTCGACGGCACCGTGGCCCTCTACCCCTATGACGGGGCCGGCCGCCTGCTCTCCGACGTCAACGTCACCCCCGCCACCGTCAACGTGGCGATCACCGTGGTCGGGGTGGACACCACCCGGACCGCCTCGGTGGTGCTCGGCCCGGTGATCGGGGCGCCCGCCGGAGACCAGGTCACGATGGACGGCTACACCCCGGTGACGGTCACCCTCACGGGCTCGCAGGACCTCATCAACGGCGCCAACCTGGCCACGGTGACGACCGGCAGCATCGACATCGCCGGCCAGACCGGGACGGTCACCTACCACGTGACCATCCAGGCCCCCACCGGGATCACGGTCAGCCCCGACACCGTGGCGGTGACCATCACGGTCACGCCGCTCCCGACGCCCACCCCGGCCCCCACCCCGGCTCCGACCCCCACCTGAGGCTCTAGCTGATGATGCGTAACCGCGGGCGGGCGGGGGACGTTGGACCCTGCGACGTGAGGAATCGGGTACGACGTCCGCGTCCGCACGCAGGGGCGTCCTCCTGATGTGCGGCATCATCGGCTACGTCGGTGGGCGCTCGGCCGCCCCGGTGCTGCTGGAGAGCCTCCAGCGCCTCGAGTACCGCGGGTACGACTCGGCCGGGATCGCGGTCCTCGACGGGGCCGAGGGCGGGCACCACACCGTGGTCAAGAGCGATCGCAAGGTGGCCGACCTGGTCGCCCGCTGCGAGCAGGACGGGGTCCCCACCGGGCATCTGGGCATCGGCCACACCCGCTGGGCCACCCACGGCCGGCCCACGGTCGTGAACGCCCATCCGCACCAGGACTGTCACGGCCGCATCCAGCTGATCCACAACGGGATCATCGAGAACCACCGGGAGCTGCGCGCCGAGCTGGTCGCGCGCGGCCACCTGCTCCGCAGCGAGACCGACACCGAGGTGCTGGCCCACCTCATCGAGGAGCTCTACGACGGTGACCTGGCGGCCGCGACCCGTTCGGCGCTGCGCCGGGTCGAGGGCGCCTACGCGCTGGTGGTGATCTCCGCCGACGAGCCCCGCACCCTGGTCGGAGCCCGGCGCAACGCGCCCCTGGTGGCGTCGGTCGGGGAGGGCGAGGTCTTCCTGAGCAGCGACATCACCGCCCTGATCCCCTACGCGCGCCGGGTCACCCTGATCGGTGAGGACGAGGTGGTTACCGGCACCCCCGAGGGGCTCTCGGTCACCGACCTCGCCGGGGCCGCGGTGACCCCGCGGACCATCGAGGTCGACTGGGACGTCGAACAGGCCCAGAAGGGCGGCTACCCGCACTTCATGCTCAAGGAGATCAACGAGCAGCCGGAGGCTGTGGAGAACGCGCTGCGTGGCCGCATCGACGCCGGCGGTGAGATCCACCTCGACGGCTTCCTCGACCCGGAGGCGATCCCGGCGCTGGATGACGTGCGGGTGATCGGGATGGGATCGGCCTGGATCGCCGGGCTCTACACGGCGACCGCCATCCGCCAGCTCGCCCGGCTGCGCTGCGAGGTCGAGAACGCCAGCGAGTTCCGCTACGGCGACCCGCTGGTCGACGAGCACAGCCTGGTCATCGCCATCTCCCAATCGGGGGAGACCGCCGACACCCTGGCGGCGGTCCGCGAGGCCAGGCGCCGTGGCGCCCGGGTGGTGGCCGTGACCAACGTGGTGGGCAGCGCTCTCTCGCTGGAGGCCGACGCCGTCCTCTTCATGCAGTCGGGGCCGGAGATCTGCGTCCTCGCCACCAAGACCCTGGTGGCCCAGATGGTCTGCGGCCTGCTCATCGCGCTGGCGCTGGGAGCCGCCCGGGGCGCGCTTCCGGTCGAACGGCACCGCGCCGTGGTCGCCGAGCTCAGGGAGGTCCCGGGCCGGGTCCGCCGCTGCCTGGAGCTCGAGCCCCAGCTCGCCGAGATGGCCCAGCGTTACGCCCACGTGCGCAACGCGATCTACATCGCGCGGGGGATCAACGTCGCCACCGCGTACGAGGGGGCCCTCAAGCTCAAGGAGGTCTCGTACATCCATGCTGAGGGCTACGCGGCCGGGGAGCTCAAGCACGGTCCGATCGCGCTCCTCGACGCCGAGGTCCCGGTGGTGGCGGTGGCCACCCGCGCCGCCACCCTGGCCAAGACCCTCAGCAGCATCGCCGAGGTCCGCTCGCGGGACGCCCCGGTGATCGCCCTGGTCACCGAGGGCGACGACGACGTGGACCCCGACCTGGCCCGCGACCTGATCCGGGTCCCCGCCTGCACCGAGCTGATCTCGCCGCTCGTCAACGTGGTGCCGCTCCAGCTCTTCGCCTATCACGTCGCGGTCGAGCGCGGCTGCGACGTGGACCAGCCGCGCAACCTCGCCAAGTCGGTGACCGTCGAGTGAGCTGCCGGTGATGAAGGCGCCGTGGTGAGACGGCTCGTCGTCGGCGTGGACGTCACCCCGGTCGAGCGTATCGCCGCGGCCATGGGCCGTCATCCGCGCTTCGCCGAGAAGATCTTCACCGACACCGAGCGGCGCCGGGCCGGCTCCAGGCCCGAGCGTTTCGCCACCCGCTGGGCCGCCAAGGAGGCGGTCATGAAGCTGTACGGCGAGGCCGGTCTGCGCATCCCCCATTACCGGGCCATCGAGGTGGTCAACCGGCGCGGGGGCGCCCCCACCATCCGGGTGGACGGTACCGCCACCGAGATCGCGGTCAGCATGACCCACGATGCCGGGCTGGCGATCGCGGTGGTGGCGGCCTCCCTCGAGGGCCCGGGCGGCCCGCCGGCGCTCGCTCCCCCCGACGGCCTTCGCCTGCCTGCCCGCCCCGCCGGCGGTCACAAGGGGACCTTCGGTACGGTGGTGGTCGTCGCCGGCGCGGTGGGTACCGCGGGCGCCGCCCTCCTCTCCGCCCTGGGAGCCGCCCGTGCCGGGGCGGGACTGGTCCGGGTCTGTGTCCCGGCCGGTGTCTACCCCGTGGTCGCGGGCCGCTGCCTGGAGGTGATGGCCCATCCGGTCGGGGAGGCCGGGGCGGCCGGGCTCGACGCCACCGCGGTCGCCACCCTCCGCCAGGACCACCTCCCGGTCGCTACCTCTGTGGTCATCGGTCCCGGGCTGGGACGCGCCCGGACGACCGAGGCGGCGCTGCCGGAGCTGCTGCGAGGTCTCTCTGTCCCCGCCGTGGTGGACGCCGACGGGCTCAACATCGCCGCCGCCGCCGGGTTCGACTGGCGGTCCTGCCCCGCCCCGCTGGTGCTCACCCCGCACCCCGCGGAGATGGCGCGGCTGGCCGGGCTCACCACCAGGGAGGTACAGGCCGACCGCGCCGGCCTGGCCGCCCGGTTCGCCGCGGAGCGGGGCGTCACCCTGGTCCTCAAGGGGGCGGAGACGGTCGTCGCGGCCCCCGACGGCCGCCTCCACGTCGACCGGCATCGGACGGTGGCCCTGGCCACGGGTGGCACCGGCGACGTGCTGAGCGGCGTCTGCGGCGCCATGCTGGCGGCCGGGCTGGACCCCTTCGACGCCGCGGTGGCGGCGGTCACCGTGCACGCCGAGGCCGGGTGCCTGGTCGAGGCGGAGCGGGGCCGGGCGGGTGGCCTCGCCGGCGATGTGGTCGAGATGCTGCCCACCGCCCAGGAGCGGCTCCGGCGCGCCCTGGAGCGGCGTGGGGGGGAGCGCGGGCGCGCATGACCGGCGTCGCTCTCCCCGTCGCCGGCCGGCGCCGGGAGCTCAGCAGGTGGGCGGACGTCGACGCCGCTGCCATCCGCCACAACCTCGAGCTCATCCGGCGCGCGGTGGGGGAGAGGGTGGCGGTGATGGCCATGGTCAAGGCGGCCGGCTACGGTCACGGGGCCGCGCTCTCCGCCGCCGCGGCCGTGGACGGCGGCGCCACCTGGCTCGGGGTCTCGTCGGCCGAGGAGGCACTCCAGCTCCGCGCCGAGGGCTTCTCCGTCCCCCTCCTCGTGGTCGGGGCCGCGCCACCGGCTCACCTCGACGCCCTGGTCGCCGCCGGGGTCCAGATCACCGTCTGGGATCCGGAGCAGGTGGCCGCCGCCGCGGCCGCCGCCGGCCATGGCCTCCCGGCGCGGATCCATCTCAAGATCGACAGCGGCATGGGCCGCCTCGGAGCTCCGCCGGAGGCGGTGCCCGCGCTGGCCCGCGCGGTCGAGCGAGCCGGTGCGAGGGTCGAACCGGTGGCCGCCTTCACCCATTTCGCCGACGCCGAGGACGATCCCGACTTCACCCTGAGGCAGGATCACGTCTTCGTCGACGCCGTCGACGGGCTGCGGCAGCGCTGGCCGGGGCTGCTCCTCCACGCGGCCAACAGCGCGGCGGCGCTCGGCCTTCCCGAGACCCGCCACGACCTGGTCCGCTGCGGCATCGCCATCTACGGCTACGCCCCCAGCGGGCTCGCGGCGGCCGCCGAGCTCCGGCCGGCGATGAGCTTTCGCGCGCGGGTCACCCAGGTCAAGACCCGGCACCGTGGCCAGAGCGTCGGCTACGGTCGCACCTGGGTCGCCGAGCGGGACACCCGGGTCGCCGCCATCGCGGCCGGCTACGCCGACGGGGTGCAGCGGGCGCAGTCCAATCGCGGCTCCGTGCTGGTCGGCGGGCGCCGCTGCCCCATCATCGGCAGGATCAGCATGGATCAGCTCACCGCCGACGTCTCGCTGGTCGATGGGGTGAGGCCGGGGGACGAGGCCGTCCTCTTCGGTCGCCAGGGTGACGCCTGGCTCGGTGCCGACGAGGTCGCCGCCGCGGGCGGCACCATCAGCTACGAGGTGCTCTGCGCGTTGTCATCCCGGGTCCCGCGCCTGCGGGTCGAGGAGATCGGGGAGGACTGAGGGCGGGCTGGGAGGAGGCTCCGCGCGGACCGGACGGCGCAACCGCCCGCCGGCGAGGCTCAGCTCGGACCGTATATGAAGCCCTGGAAGTAGCTGGCGTCGTCGGGGAGGACGCGGTAGTCGACCGTGTCCCAGGCGTCCCAGTTCATCTCGGAGATCTCGAAGTCGCCGGCCGGCACGACCGCCACCGAGCCGACCCCCACGTTGGGGCCCACCGCCTCGACGTAGGCGACGTGCCCGTAATAGGCGTTGGCGCCGCCCTGGCCCTGGTACCAGACGGCGACGGCTCCCACCTCGGGCACCGAACCCTCCTCGTAGCCGAGTCGCGAGGCGTTGTAGTACCACGCATTGGCATTGCCCCCCCAGGGGATGCAGCGCCGGGTCGCCACGTACCAGGTGCAGTCACCGTACGCGAAGTCGTCGGAGCACGCTCCGCCGGGGATGGTGGAGCCGCCGAGCTGCATGTCGATCTCGTCGATCTCGGCCGCGAGGATCCGCGCCGGCCCGCTGAGCTGGGCGACGATCTGGTTGCGCTGGTAGACGATGGCCAGGAGCTGATTGGACTGGGCCGAGAGGTCGGACTCGAGGCTGGAGGCCTGGGCGAAGTCGGCCTGCACCTCGCTCTGCTTGGAGAGGAGGTCGGCCTGGTCGCGGGTGAGCGTGTCCTGCAGGCCGCGGATCTGGGTGGTGACGCTCGACGCCCCGGAGATGCTGTCCATCGCCGCGGTGAAGTCCTTGGCGCTGATCACGGCGGTCATCACCGTGTTGCCCGAGACGCTCTCGTAGGTGGCGCGGGCGAGGGTGGAGAGCGCGCCGCGCGCGGCACTCTCCTGAGCCTTGTCGCTGCTGATGTCACCGTTCAGCGTGGAGAGCTCGGTGTTCAGCGCGGCGAGCTGGTCGCGCGACGCGTTGAGAGCCGTCGTAGCCTGGGTGAAGCTGGCCTCGGCGGTGGTGAGGGCGTTGGTGGCGGCGCTCTGCTGGCTGCTGATGGCCGCGAGCTGCTGCAGCAGTGCGGCTCGCTCCGCCTCGAGCTGGGCGGGGGTGTCAGCCCGGACCTGGCTCGGACCGATGGGTAGCCCGAGAACGACGACCGCGACGGCCAGGAAGGCAGGGATCAGCCTCCGGGTAGCCCGCAATCCGATCTCCCCTATGGTCTCCCCGGGCCGGCGACCCCCTCCCGGAGCCAGGTCGCACGACCAAACTTGCGGGAGGTTATCCGGCGGAGACGCGTCCGGTCAAGCTGACGTGATAGCCTCGCTATCATGAAAAGCGATATCTCGATCTCAGATGGGCCATCCTTGGCCGTTTGGGACAGGTGGCGCGCAGGTCGCACGTCCCGCCGGCGGCTCGGGGAAGAGCCCGCCCGTCTGACCGCTACCCGCCCCCATTAGAGTCCGGCTGAGTGTCCAGACTCCACAGGGTCCAGCAGGTTGGCTCATAGAGTTGGTGCCCGCCCCGGCGTGGCTTCCATGGGAATCGCCGCCTGCTGGACACGCTGGACCGGCCGACGTGGCTTGATAGGAGCGTGGCACCGCCCCAACTCAGTGATGCCCGCCGACCGGTCCTCGTGCCAACCCCTGTGGAGGTGACGAGGAGATGGTGACAGTCGGAGTCGACGCTCACAAGAGAACCCACACCATCGTGGCGGTGGACGAGAACGGGGCCGAGGTGGGCCAGAGGACGGTGGCCGCGACCTCGGCAGGGCATCTTGAGGGACTGCGCTGGGCGAGCCAGTGGCCGGAGCGGCGCTGGGCCATCGAAGACTGCCGCCATCTCAGCCGGCGCCTGACCACCGAGCTCCTGGTGGCGGGGGAGGCGGTGCTGCGGGTGCCCACGAAGCTGATGGCGGCGGCCCGGAGGGGCGCGCGGACCCGGGGCAAGTCCGACCCGATCGACGCGCTGGCCGCAGCTCGGGCGGCGTTGCGGGAACCGGATCTGCCGGTGGCCCAGCTCGACGGCCCGGCCCGCGATCTGCGCCTGCTGGTCGACCACCGGGAGGATCTGGTGGCCGAGCGCACCCGGATCGAGAACCGGCTGCGCTGGCACCTCCACGAGCTGCAGCCGGGCGAGGAGCCCCCCACCCGGTCTCTGAACCGGCACGCCACGCTGAGGGCGCTGGAGGCCACCCTGGCGGGTCAGCCGGGAGTGGTGGCTCGGCTCGCCCGGGAGTTGGTGGTGCGTTGCCGGGATCTCACCGTCGCCATCAACGCCCTGGAGCGCGAGATCTGCGAGCGCGTCTCGGGGATGGCTCCCCGGGTCCTGGCTCTGCTCGGCTGCGGAGCCCTGAGCGCCGCCAAGATCGTGGGCGAGGTGGGCCGGATCTCCCGCTTCCGGTCCCGGAACGCCTTCGCTATGCACAACGGCACCGCCCCCATCCCCGTGTGGTCGGGCAACCATGAGCGCTTCCGGCTCAACCGCGGGGGCAACCGGCAGATCAACTGTGCCCTGCACCGGATCGCGATCACCCAGATGCAGCGCCCCGGACCGGCTCAGGACGACCTCACCCGCCGACGAGCTGCCGGCGATACCAAGACCGAGGCTATCCGGGCCCTGCGTCGGCGCATCTCCGACGAGATCTATCGTCGCCTTCGCGCTGACGAGGCCGCCGCGAACACCCAGCTCCGCGACTTTCTCGCGGCGGCTTGACATAGGAGATTCCCGTGAGCAGCCCACCCGCGCCTTCGCGGCGTCCCTTCGGTGGCGGAGGCCCCACCCTCGCGGAGGTCGGCGAGGCCGAGCTGCTGCGCCGGCTGACCGCCCTGGCCCTGGGCGCGGAGGCCGATCCGCGGCTGGTGGTGGCGAGCGGGGACGATGCCGCGGTCTGGCTTCCGCCGGCGGGCGATGGGATCGTGCTCAGCCAGGATGCGATCGTGGAGGGCGAGGACTTCCTGAAGTCCTGGACCGATCCCGAGACGGTGGGCCGCCGCGCCCTCGCCGTCGCCCTCTCCGATCTCGCCGCGATGGGGGCCACCCCCCACCTCTGCATGGTCACCTACTGCGCGCCCGGCGACGCTCCGATCGACGACCTCCTGGCCATCCAGCAGGGCCTCTGCGCCGCCGCGGCAGACGCCGGCTGCCAGGTCGCGGGTGGCGATGTCAGCGCCATCCGCGGTCCGCTCGTGATCGATGTCGCGGTGGTCGGGACGGTCGACCCCGGCCGGGCGCTCCGCCGCGATCGGGGCCGCCCCGCGGACGCCCTGCTGGTCACCGGGAGCCTCGGGGAGGCGGCGGCCGGGCTTCGCCTGCTCCTGGAAGGGTGGGAGGTCGCCGGAGAGGTTGGGGAGCGGTGCCTGGAGCGTCAGCTCGAACCCCGGGCCCGGCTCGCGGAGGGTCGGGCCCTGCTCGAGCTGGGCGTCGAGTGCGCCGGCGACCTGAGCGACGGTCTGATCGTCGACCTGGGCCGGATCACCGAGGCCTCGGGGTGCGCCGCCGAGATCTGGCTGGATAGCCTGCCCGCCAGCCCCGACGTGCGCGCCCTGCTGGGTGCGGCGTGGCCCGCTGCGGCCCTGGGTGGGGGAGAGGACTTCGAGCTGGTCGCCGCGGTGGCGGCCGATCGGCTGGAGGGGCTGCTGGCGGCGTGGCCCCCCGGGCTCCAGCCGCTCCGCGTGGTGGGCCGCCTGGCCGTCGGTTCGGGCCTGACCCTCCTCGACCGTCGAGGCGGCGAGCCGGTCCCCCTCCCGGCGATCGGCTCCCGGCACTTCCGCCAGCCGTGAACGGTGACGCCCTCCGGCTCACCACGTCCTCCGTCGCCGCCACCGAGGCGGCGGCGGCCCGGCTCTCGGCCCGGCTGCGACCCGGCGACCTGATCGCCCTCGACGGGCCGCTCGGAGCCGGCAAGACCGTCTTCGTGCGGGGGCTCGCCGCCGGGCTGGGGGTCGACGCCGCGGTGGTCAAGAGCCCGACCTTCGTCCTTCACCACGTCTACGGGTCGCCGCCCCGGCTCCACCACCTCGACCTCTACCGGCTCGGACCGGGCGCCCGGATCCAGATGCTCGACCTGGACAGCCTCCTCGAGAGCGCCCCGGCCGCGGTGGAGTGGGCGGGCTACGCCGACCTCGAGCCGTGGCACCCGCTCGGACTGGTCATCGACATCGCCGGTGACCAGGTTCGGAGCATCGAGGCCCGCGACCCGGAGCGGGCCCCCGCCCGGCTTATCGAGGCCTGGCGCGCGGCGGTGGTCGGCCCGTGAGCGTCCTCGCCATCGACACCGCCACCCGGCGGCGGCTGGTGGTGGTCCGTGCCGGTCGGCGGGGCGAGCTGCTGGCCGCCCGGACCGGCGGGACGGCGGCCCTTCCCTGGTTGGACCGGGCCATGGCGGAGCTCGGCGTCTCCGGCCTCGACGCGGTGGTGGTGGTCACCGGACCGGGCTCGTACACCGGCCTGCGCGCCGGCATGGCCGCGGGGCTGGGACTGGCCCACGCGCTCGGGATCCCGCTCCACGGGGTCAGCAGCCTGGAGGTGACCGCGCGGGCGGCCCCCGACGGCGAGAGCGAGACGGTCGCCCTAGTGGAGGCCGGCCGGGGCGGTGCCTACGCCGGCCGATTCGCCCGCCGTGGGGGAGGCCTCGAGATGCTCGGAGAGGCCCGCCGCGTCAGCCTCGCGACGGTGGCCGTCGGGGACCCGCCGCCGATCAGCCTCGACAGCCTCGAGCTCCCCGGCATCCGCCTTGGCGACCCGGTGGCCGCGCTCGCGGCCTCCGTCCCCAGTGCGCTGGGGCGGCCCCCGCTCGAGCTCGCCGGCCTGTCGGCGACCTACCTGGACTGAACCCGATCCGGCCTGGGCTGGGTCGGCGACGCGCGCGCTCGCATCCGCTCAGCGGCGGCACCGGCGGCCCTCGCGTATCATCGATGCCGATGAAGGTCGCGCCGCGCCTCCTCATCGAGCGGATGCGCCATTCCGACATCCCCGCGGTCCAGGCGATCGAGCGCGAGATCTTCCTCTCGCCCTGGCCCCGCAACGCCTACGCCTCCGAGCTCTCCCAGAACCGCCAGGCCCATTACTACGTGCTCCGCGACGGGGGTGCGATCGTCGGCTACGGCGGACTCTGGAAGGTCGCCGACGAGGCCCACGTCACCACCATCGGGGTCCGCGCCCAGAGTCAGCATCAGGGCTTCGGCACCGGGATGTTCGCGGCCCTCGTCCAGCGCAGCTACGAGCTGGGGGCGCGCTGGATCACCCTGGAGGTGAGGGCCAGCAATGCCCACGCCATCCGGCTCTACGAGCGCTTCGGCTTCAAGGCGATCGGCCGCCGGCGCGGCTACTACACCGACAACGGTGAGGACGCGGTCGTGATGTGGAGCGACTCGCTGCACGCGCCCTCCTTCAAGCGCGGGTTCGCCGACATCCTCCGGGGCATCGACATCGTGGGCATGGGGCCGCCACCCTCCTTCGACTACCCGCGCTCGTGACGGGGCCGTCGCGGCGGTGAGCGGGGACGCCCGGAGGTGAACATCCTCGCCATCGAGACCTCCTGCGACGAGACCGCGGCGGCGGTGGTGCGCGACGGCCGTCAGGTCCTCTCCAGCCAGGTCTCGTCCCAGATCGCTCTGCACGCGCCTCACGGGGGGGTGGTCCCCGAGCTCGCCGCGCGCGCCCATCTGGAGATGCTCGCCCCCGTCGTCGACGCCGCGCTGGCCGAGGTCGAGGGCGGCTGGGACGCGATCGATGCGGTGGCCGTGACCCGGGGCCCGGGCCTGGCCGGCTGTCTGGTGGTCGGCGCCGCCTACGCCCAGGCCGCCGCCCGGGGCCGCGGACTGCCCATCACCGGGGTGTCCCACCTCGCGGGGCACGTGTACTCGGCCTGGCTGGCGGATGCCGAGCTGGAGCCGCCCTTCGTTGCGCTGGTGGTGAGCGGGGGGCACACCGACACGATCGAGCTCTCCCGGCACGGAGAGGCACGGCGCCTGGCCAGCACCCGCGACGACGCGGTGGGCGAGGCATTCGACAAGGTGGCGCGGATGCTCGGGCTCCCGTACCCCGGCGGACCGGTGGTGGAGCGCGCGGCCCGGAGCGGGGACGCGCGCCGCTTCCCCCTGCCGCGCACGCGCCTGGAGGGCGCCTTCTCCTTCAGCGGTCTGAAGACGGCGGTCCGCTACGCCATCCGCGACCTGCCCGCCTGGGAGCTCGACGGCGCCGGGGTCCCGCGGCGCGCGGAGCTGCGGGACGCGCTGGCTGCCGCCTTCCAGGAGGCCGCGGTCACCCAGCTCGTCGACGGCCTGGAGGCGGCGGTGGAGGAGACCGGAGCGACCTCCGTCGCCGTGGTGGGCGGGGTGGCCGCCAACCGGGCGCTGGCCGATCGGGTGGCGCACCGCTTCGCCGGTCTGCGGGTATCGGTGCCGCCGATGCGGCTCTGCACCGACAACGCGGCCATGATCGGCGCCGCCGGCTGGCACCGCTTGACCCTCCGCGGTCCGGATGTGGACGGCTTCGACGTCGACCCGTCGCTGGCCGAGTTCGCCTGAGCAGCCTCGCCGCCCGAGGCTCATCCCGCGCCGTGAACGGGAGCAGTGTCACCATCCTCTCAGCGATGGCGCTCAGCCCTGCTCACGAGGCCGGCCGTCTCAGCGAGACCGCCGGGCGCTACCTGGAGGCGATCTACTACATCGCCCATGAGGGTGAGGCGGCGCGCCCTGGCGGGCTCGCCGAGTGGCTGGGGGTGAGCCGGCCGACGGTGACCGTGACGCTCCAGCGTCTGGCCCGCGATGGCTGGGTGGAGGTCGCCGAGGATCGCAGCATCACCCTCACCTCCGGCGGGGAGTCCGCCGCCTCCGACCTGGTCCGCCGCCACCGGATCCTGGAGCGCTGGCTGGTGGACGTGCTCGGGCTGGATTGGGCCGCGGGGGACCGCGAGGCGTCGCTGCTCGTCCACGGCGTCTCCCAGGAGGTGGTCGACCGCCTCGACCAGCACCTCGGGCTCCCCCGCACCTGTCCCCACGGCAACCCCATCCCGGGGCGCGGGGTCATCCCGTCCGACCTGGTGCGCCTCGACCGGATGCCGTCCGGCGCCCCGGCCGTGGTGGTGAGGATCTCCGAGGTCGCCGAGCACGAGGCGCCCCAGCTGCTCCGCCTGCTCCACGAGCTGAGCGTGACCCCGGGTCGCACCATGACGGTGCGCCGCCTCGGGCAGGTGCTCGGCATCGACGTCGAGGGGGAGGCGATCGAGTTGGACCGCGGGGCCGCGCGGGCGGTCTGGGTCGCGCCCGCGGCAGTTAGGTTAGACTAAGCTAATTCGCGCCCCGGCCAGGGGAGGACGGGCCCCGGCCGGCGGTGCAGCCCGACGCAGGCCCCGTGGGAGACGAGACCTCGGCATGCCAGCAGCCGTGATTCGAGCGCTGCGTAGCGGCGGCGCAGGCGGTCAGCCGGGCGGCGTCGGCGCTCGACGCCATCTGCCCCGGGGCGGCATCGGGACCGCCCGTGCCCGCGGCGGCCGGGGCCGATGACGGGGCGGCGGCCGTGCGCGCTGGGGGCGGTCGCGCTGGCGGCGGGGTGGCTGCTCGCCGCCTGCGACGGACCTTCGGGATCGGGGCAGGAGATCACCCTCTACAACGGTCAGCACGTGCAGACCACGGACGCGCTGGTCAGCGCCTTCGATAAGGCGACCGGGATCACCGTCAACGTCCGCAGCGACGACGAGGACACCCTGGCCGACCAGGTCGTCGCCGAGGGGGCGCACTCCCCCGCGGACGTCATCTACACGGAGAACTCGCCGGCCCTCGAGTATCTCCAGTCCAGGGGCCTGCTGGCGGCGGTCGACCCATCGACCCTCGCCGCCACCCCGGGTCGGTTCAACTCGCCCCAGGGTGAATGGGTGGGCGTCTCCGCGCGAGTCAGCGTGCTGATCTACAACCCGTCGCTCATCGCGGTGAGCCAGTTGCCCACCTCTGTCCTCCAGCTCGCCGATCCGCGCTACCAGGGCGAGCTGGCGATCGCACCTGGGGAGACCGACTTCCAGCCGATCGTGACCTCGGTGGCGCACGCGTACGGCACCGCTGCCGCGCTCACCTGGCTGGAGGGATTGAAGACGAACGCCGGCAGCCACGTCTATCCCGACAACGAGACCATCGCCGACGAGGTGAACCGCGGCGAGGTCGCCTTCGGGGTCGTCAACCAGTACTACTGGTACCGGCTGGCCGCCGAGATCGGCGCTGACAACGTGCACTCCGAGATCGCCTACTTGGCCCCGCGCGACCCCGGCTACGTCCTCGACGTCTCCGGTGCCGGTGTGCTCCGGTCGAGCGCCCACCCGGCCGCCGCTCAGCGGTTCCTCGCCTTCCTCGTCTCCAAGCAGGGTCAGGAGATCATCGCCCGCTCGATCAGCTACGAATACCCGATCGCGTCGGGGGTGAGCACGGTCCAGCCCGAGACCCCCTTCGACGCGCTCCAGCCGAACTCCATCACCATCCCCGAGCTGGGGGACGGCTCGCAGGCGATCTCCCTGCTGCAGCAGGCGGGCCTGCTGTGACCGCGACCGGGGTCGCGGCGGAGCGGCCGCGCCACGCGGGCCTGGAGGTGCCCGCCCGCCGCCGTCCTCTCCTCTGGCCTCTGCTGGGGACGAGCGCCGCCGTGGCCGCCGTGCTGCTGACCCCGCTCGCCTTTCTGCTCATCGAGGCTGGCGGGACCGGGGCCGGCACCATCGCCCATCTCATCTGGCGCCCTCTGACCGCCAACCTGCTCTGGAACACGATCCGGCTGACCGTGGTGGTCACCGCCCTCTGCGCGGTGATCGGCACCCTCACGGCCTGGTGCGTGGAGTGCACCGACCTTCCCGGTCGCCGGATCTGGGCGGTGCTAGTGGTGGTGCCCTTCGCCATCCCCGACTTCGTGGTCAGCTTCGGCTGGGCGTCGATCTCGCCGTGGGTGCAGGGATTCCAGGGGGCGGTGCTGGTCATGACCCTGGCGGTCTACCCGCTGGTGCACCTGCCGGTGTCGGCCAGCCTGCGCAGCGCCGATCCGGGCCTCGAGGACGCCGCCCGGAGCCTCGGAGCGGGCCGGGTCCGGACCTTCCTGCGGGTGACCGTGGGCCAGGCGCGGGGGGCCATCCTGGGCGGCTGCGTCCTGGTCGCGCTGGTGATACTCGCCGAGTACGGAGCCTTCGAGATCCTCGGCTACCAGACCTTCACCACCGAGATCTTCACCGAGTTCCAGGTGTCGTTCAACGTTCCGACCGCCTGTGCCCTCTCCCTCGTCCTGGTCCTGCTGAGCTGCGTCATCCTGGGCGGCGAGCTCCCCGCGCGCGGGGGTGGGCGCACCCAGCGCACCGGCCCGCTGGCCCAGCGGGCGAGGCGGCGCCACCACCTGGGGCGGGCCACCCTTCCCGTCGAGGCCGCGATGCTCGTCCTGGTCGGCCTCGCCCTCGGGGTGCCGGTGGGCGCCGCCGTCTACTGGATGGTCGCGGGGGGGTCCTCCACCCTCACCGGCGTCTCGGTGCTGGATGCCGGCTGGCACACCGCGCTCTACAGCGCTTGCGCCGCGGCCCTGGCCACCCTGGCGGCGCTCCCCGTGGCCCTGCTCGCGGTCCGCCATGCCGGTCGCGCCGGCCGGCTGCTCGAGCGGAGCACCTACACGGTGCTCGCCATGCCCGGGCTGGTGATCGCCCTCGCGATCAGCTACTTCGCCGAACGATATGCGGGCGGGTTCGGCTACCAGAGCTCGGTCCTGCTGATCGCCGCCTACGCGATCCTCTTCTTCCCGCTGGCCCTGGTCGGGGTGAGGGCCTCGGTGGCCCATGCCCCGGTGGCACTGGAGGAGGCGGCGCGATCCCTCGGTCGACCTCCTCGGGCCGTCTTCCTGCGCGTGACCCTCCCCCTCATCGGCCCCGGGCTCGCCGCCGCCTTCTGCCTCGTCTTCCTGGCCTGCGCCACCGAGCTGACCGCGACCCTGGTCCTGGTGCCCACCGGTGTCCAGACCCTGGCCACGCAGTTCTGGGCCTACCAGCAGAACCTCGCCTACGGCCAGGCCGCGCCCTTCGCGCTGGTGATCATCGCCATCGCGGCGGTGCCGAGCTACGTTCTCGCCCGTTACTTCGACCGGCTTCCGGGCCGGGCCGCCGCGGCCCCGTGAACCCCACCTCCGACGGCCTCACGGTCACCGACCTCCACAAGGCCTTCGGGGCCCATCCGGTGCTGCGGGGGGTCGACCTCACCGTCCCGGAGGGGGCCTTCGTCGCCGTGCTCGGGGCCTCCGGCAGCGGCAAGACGACCCTGCTGCGCATCCTCGCCGGCTTCGACCGCCCCGACCGGGGGGTGGTGGCGGTGGGCGGCGCGGTGCTCGACGACGACCGCCACCACGTCCCGGCGGAACGGCGCCGGATCGGCTACGTCCCCCAGGAGGGGAGCCTCTTCCCCCACCTCACGGTGGCGGGCAATGTGGGCTTCGGCCTGCGCCGGGGTCGGAGCCGGGAGCAAGTGGTCGGACATCTGCTCGACCTGGTCGGCCTCTCCGCCCTCGCTCGCCGCTACCCCCACCAGCTCTCCGGCGGCCAGCAGCAGCGGGTGGCTCTGGCCCGGGTGCTGGCCGTGCGGCCCCGGATCGTGCTCCTCGACGAGCCCTTCGCGGCGCTGGACGCCGGCCTGCGCGCCGCGGTCCGCACCGACATCCACGCCCTGCTGCGGCGCTCGGGAGCCACCGCCGTGCTGGTCACCCACGACCAGGACGAGGCCCTCACCCTCGCCGACCTGGTGGCGGTGATCCGGGACGGGCGGATTGCCCAGGTCGGCTCTCCGCGCGGTCTCTACGAGGCGCCGGTCGATCCCGACCTGGCCCAGTTCGTGGGCGAGGCCAACCTGATCGAGGGCACCTCGGGCGGCTCGACGGTTGAGACCCGCTTCGGACGGCTGCCCCTACGCGGCGGCGGGCTCCCCGTGGGGCAGGCGCTCACCGTGCTGGTCCGCCCCGAGCAGCTGCGGGTCGCCCCGGCCACGCCCGCGGCCTCGGGGACCGCCGCGGGGGCGCCGGGGGTCACCGCTCGGGTGGTCGAGCTCGACTTCCACGGCCACGATGCCGTGATCCGGGTGGTTGCGGAGGCCGGGGCGGTCCCCCCGCTGATCGTCCGTGTCGCCGGGGAGGTCAACCTGGCCCCCGGGGCCTCGGTCACGCTCACCGTCGACGGGCCGGTCCACTGCTGGCCGCGGCCGCCCGCCGGCACCGGGGCCAGCCCGCCAGTTGCGGTACTGGCAGTCGATTCGGTAGAGTGTTAGCAGTCACCCGCCCCGAGTGCTAAAGAGTTGGAGGTCGCACCGTGGCCTTGAAGCTTCGTCCCCTGGCCGATCGCGTCGTCATCAAGCCCGTCGAGCGTGAGGAGGTGACCAAGAGCGGCATCGTCCTCCCCGACACCGCCAAGGAGAAGCCCCAGGAGGGGATCATCGAGGCGGTGGGGAAGGGTCGCTACAACGAGCGCACCGGCGAGCGGATCAAGCTCGACGTCGAGGTCGGCGACCGGGTGATGTACGCCAAGTACGCCGGCAGCGAGGTGAAGATCGATGAGGTCGACTACCTCATCCTCTCCGAGAAGGACATCCTCGCCGTCGTCCAGAGCAACGGCAAGGCCTGAGCCGGCCATCGCCCCGTGGCTTGCCGTGATGGCGGCGCGCCGCTTCGACGGTCGCGCCGCCGTTCGCCGTCAGAGGAGCTGAGAGAGCATGCCCGCTAAGCAACTTCGATTCGACACCGAGGCGAGGCAGCTGCTCCGCCAGGGGGTGGACGCGGTCGCCGACGCGGTCGCGGTGACGCTGGGACCGCGCGGCCGCTCGGTGGTGCTGGACAAGAAGTTCGGCCCGCCGCTGGTCACGACCGATGGGGTGACCATCGCCCGCGACCTCGACTTCAAGGACCACTTCCAGAACATGGGAGCTCAGCTCCTCCGCGAGGTCGCGGTCAAGACCAACGACATCGCGGGCGACGGCACCACCACCGCCACCGTGCTCAGCCGGGCGATGATCGTCGAGGGGCTGCGCCTGCTCGGCGCCGGCGCCTTCCCGGTGGAGCTGCGCCGGGGGATGCTGGATGCGGCCGCGGCCGCCGCCACGGCGGTCCGGCTGCGCTCCCACCCGGTCGACAGCAACGAGGACATCCGCCGCATCGCCACCATCAGCGCCGACGACGCCGAGATCGGGGAGATGCTGGCCGACGCCTTCGCCAAGGTGGGCAAGGAGGGGGTGGTCTCGGTCGAGTCGGCCGACGGCATCGACACCACCGTGGAGGTGGTCGACGGGATGCAGCTCGACCGCGGCTACGTCTCCGCCTACCTGGTGACCGACCAGAAGGAGATGGTCGCCGAGCTGGACCGGCCCGCGGTGCTGATCACCGACGCCAAGGTGAGCGCCGTCCGCGACCTGCTGCCGGCTCTGGAGCTCGTGGCCGCCGCCAAGCGACCGCTGCTGATCGTCGCCGAGGACGTCACCGCCGAGGCCCTGGCCACCCTGGTGGTGAACCGGATGCGCGGCACCCTCACCGCGGTCGCGATCAAGGCCCCCGGCTTCGGCGACCGCCGCAAGGCGATGCTCCAGGACCTCGCCGTCCTCACCGGCGCCACCGTGGTCAGCGAGGAGGTGGGGCTGCGCCTGGACGCGGTGACGGCCCGGCACCTCGGCAGCGCCGATCGGATCACCGTCACCAAGGACGACACCACCGTGGTCGGCGGCGGCGGCGATCGCAAGGCCATCGACGCGCGCTGCGAGGAGATCCGCCGCCAGGTCGAGGAGACCGACTCCGACTGGGACCGGGAGAAGCTCCAGGAGCGGCTGGCCCGGCTGGTCGGCGGCGTCGCGCTGATCAAGGTGGGTGCCCCCACCGAGGTGGCGATGAAGGAGCGCAAGGCGCGCGTCGAGGACGCCCTCCACGCCACCCGCGCCGCTCTCGAGGAGGGGTACGTGGCCGGCGGCGGGGTCGCCCTGATCCACGCCCGCCAGGCGATCGACGCCCTCGGCCTGGAGGGGGACGCCCTCGCCGGGGCCCGGGCGGTTCGCCACGGGCTGGCGGCGCCGCTGCAGGTGCTCGCCTCCAACGCCGGCCTCGAGGGCGCGGTGGTCGTCCACAAGGTCGCCGAGCTGACCGGTGACGATGGCTTCGACGTCGTCGCCGAGGAGTACTGCAACCTGGTCGAGCGGGGCATCATCGACCCGACCAAGGTGGTCATCACCGCGCTGACCTCGGCGGTCTCGATCGCCACCATGATCATGACCACCGAGGCCCTGGTCGCCGACGCTCCCGAGCCCGAGGAGGCGGAGGAGAACGGCCACTCCCACGGGGGCGGCGGCGGCTATGGCGGGGGCGGCGGCTTCGGCGGCGACGACGACGACATGGACTTCTAGGTCCCGCTTGTCGGTGGTGCGCGCGCACCCTGCACGACGCTGCGCCTAAAGTTGCCCGCGTGCTGACCCTGGGGACCCCCCGGCTCCTCTTCGCCACCACGCCGGTCGCAGTGATGCGCGAGCGGCTGGCCGGGGCGGACTTCCTGGCCGACGTCACCGCCGGGCCGCGGGGCACCACCGCCGAGACCTGCCGGCTCGGCGTGCGGTTCCCCGAGGAGTGGCCGGGCGAGGACGCGCTCAGCATGCTGCCGCTCTGGATCGCCCAGCGCGAGCGGCCGGGCGATCCGGGGCCGTGGAGCGACGGCGTCGTGATCCGGCGCGAGGACCGGCTGGCGGTGGGCAGCATGGGCTTCAAGGCGCCCCCCGACACCACCGGGACGGTCGAGATCGGCTACGCGGTGAACCGCTCTCAGCGCGGGCGCGGCTACGCCACCGAGATGGCGGGGGCGCTGGTCGCCTGGGCCTTCACCCAGCCGGGGGTGCAGCGGGTGACCGCGGAGTGCCTGGCCCGCAACGCCGCTTCCGCCCGGGTGCTGGAGAAGCTCCGCTTCGACCGGGTCGGGAGGCGGGGCAGTCCGGAGGGTGAGCTGCTGCTCTGGGAGCGGCGCGGGTCGGGGCGCGAGCTCTCCCCGGCGGAGCTCGACGCGCTCCACGGCTCCGGCGACGCCGCGGCGGATGCCGGCACGGTGGTGGGGTTCGGCGACGCCCCGGCGGCGCGGATCCAGTAATCGTGTGCGGCATCTGCGGCTTCAGCGGCCGCCGCGACCCCGACCTGCTCCGGGCGATGACCGCGTCGATCCGTCATCGCGGCCCCGACGACGACGGCTTCTTCGAGTCCGACGATGCCTCGCTCGGCTTTCGCCGCCTCGCCATCATCGACCTCGACACCGGCGCTCAGCCGATGTCCACGGACGGGGACCGCCTGCACATCGTCTACAACGGCGAGATCTACAACTACCGCGAGCTCCGCGCCGAGCTGGAGGCCGAGGGGAGGCGGTTCACCACCCGGTCGGACACCGAGGTCGCGCTGCAGGCGTATGCGCAGTGGGGCCCGGCAGCCTTCCAGCGGTTCAATGGCATGTGGGCCATCGCCCTCCTGGACCGGCGCGGCCCGGGGCAGCAGCTCGTCCTCTGCCGCGACCACTTCGGCATCAAGCCGCTCTTCTACGCCGAGCACGACGACCGGGTCGTCTTCGCCTCCGAGATCAAGGCGATCCTCGAGGACGGCACCTTTCCGCGCCGGGTCGACGAGCAGCAGCTCTACGAGTACCTCCGGTTCGGTCTCTACGATCACAACGACCTGACCTTCTTCGAGGGGGTGCGCCAGGTCCCGGCTGGCGCCGCCGTCACCGTGGACGCGAGCGGCATCCACGAGACCCGCTACTGGACCCCGCGACTCGGCGAGGATGCCGACCCCGATCCAGCGGAGTTCCTCCGCCTCTTCACCCGCGCGGTGGAACGCCGGCTGGTGGCGGACGTCCCGGTGGGCACCTGTCTCTCGGGAGGCCTTGATTCGTCCTCCATCGTCTGCGTGATGGACCGGCTGCTCGCCCAGCACGTGCCCGACGCGGTCTCGCTGGGCGATCGTCTGAAGACCTTCTCCGCGGTCTTCCCCGGCGACCCCATCGACGAGCGGCGCTACGTGGAGGCGGTGCTGGCGGTCACCTCCGCCGACCCCACCTGGGTGGAGCCGACGTCGGAGCGGTGGCTCGGCGAGCTGGAGACCTGGATCTGGCACGCCGAGGAGCCGATGATCACCACCGCCCCCTACGCGATGTGGTCGGTGATGCGCGCCGCCAGCGAGAAGGTGACCGTCCTCCTCGACGGGCAGGCGGGCGACGAGCTGCTGGGCGGCTACGTCCCCTACCAGTACGTCTACCTCCGTCAGCTCCTCCGCGAGCGCCGCTACCGCGAATTCGCCCTGGAGTCGGCGAAGGCGCGCGACACGGTCGGCCGGCTGGCCCGGCGGCGGGCCTGGGAGAGCCGCCATCGGGTCGACGTCGGCGCCCTGCTCCGTCCTGAATGGACGAGCGGGAAGCGCCGGCCCCACGATCCCCGCTCTCAGGACGACCTCAAGAAGCGCCTCCTCCAGGACCTCACCACCTTCTCGCTGCCCTCGCTGCTCCGCTACGAGGACCGCAACTCGATGGCCCACTCCATGGAGTCGCGCCTGCCCTTCCTCGACCAGGAGCTGGTGGAATGGATCCTCCGCCTGCCCGCATCGGCCATCGTCTCGGGTGGCTGGTCGCGGCGGATCCTCCGCGAGGCGATGCGCGGGATCCTGCCCGAACCGATCCGCGAGCGCCGGCGCAAGATCGGCTTCACCACCCCGGAGTTTCGCTGGTTCCGGCAGCAGCGCTCCTCGATCCAGTCGCTGATGCGCTCGCCGTCCTTCCAGGCGCGCCCGTATTGGGACGCCGAGGCGGTGGCGGCGGCGTTCCGGGTCGCCTGTGCCGGGGGCAGCGAGGAGTCGCTCTTCTTCTGGCGGGCGGTCAACGTCGAGATCTGGCTGCGCGTCTACTTCGAGGGGGCGGCCCACGGTAGCGCGGCCGCCGATGGCGGGACGCGCTTCAGCTTCGCCGCTCATGGCGACCGTGCGGCGGCGGCGGTGGTCGGGGCGAAGGCCCTGCTCGCAGCGGCCCATCCCAACCCCGGCCGGCACCTGATCATCCGGCGCCACGGCGAGACCTGGGCGCGCGTGCCCCTCCGGGCCGGCCTGGTGCGCAGCCACGACGACCTGGCCGCGGCGGTCGGGGCGGCGCTCGAGAGTGCGCGCACCGCCGGCATCGCCCTGGAGCCCGGTGACGTGGTCGCGATGAGCGAGAAGGTGGTCGCCATCACCCAGGGTCGGTCCTTTCCGATGAGCGAGATCGCGGTCACCCCGCTGGCCCGGCTGCTCTCCCGGTTCGTCAGCCGGGTCCCCATCGGGATCGGCCTGGGCCGGCCCCAGACCATGCAGCTCGCCCTGGAGGAGGCGGGGGCGTCGCGAATCCTGCTCGCCGCCGCCTGCGCCGCGGTCACCCGACCGCTGGGCATCCGGGGCGTCTTCTACCGGGTGGCGGGCTCCCGGGTGTCGGCCATCGACGGCCCCACCGCGTACACCCTCCCCCCCTACAACACCCACGCCAGCAAGGCTCCGAGCGACCCCGACGGGGTGGCGGCGCGGATGCGCCGGGCCCTCAGCGACCGGGCGGGGGGCGACGTCGGGGTGGCGGTGGTGGACACCAACGACCTCGCCGCCGACGTCCTCGGCAGCAGCCCCGGGGTCGACCGCACGGCCGTCGCCGAGGTCCTGGCCGACAACCCGATGGGGCAGACCGACGAGCAGACCCCCTTCTGCATCCTCCGGCGGCTGGCGTGACCGCCGGACCGGCGTCGCGACCCGCCGTGAGCGGAAGACCCGGCGTCACAGCCCGGTCAGATTCACCGGATGGCGTCACAGGCTGTCAGATTCACCGGATAGAGTCCGAACAGCGGCTTCCGAACCGTGACGGGGACGCGACGTGTTCGTTCTCTGTGACACCCAGGTCACGGTTACTCTGAGCGCGCGTATGTTCGAGTCCGGGGCGGTGCCCATCGCCATCCCCTACACCCCCGCCTCACAGCGCCCCGACCGGCTCACCGTCCGGGGGGCGGCGGCCGCCTGGTTGGCGCTCGCAGCCGTCCTGATCGCGGTCGGGATCTGGATCGAGCACAGCCGCATCGACCTCCTCTCCTTCGTCCCCATCGCCCTGCTGGTGCTGGCGGCGCTTGCCGCCGCGGTCCCCCTGGAGCGGGTGCCCCGCGTGGGGCAGGCGGCGGGCGCTTGGGCCGCGATCGTCCTGGTGCTCGCCATCCAGGTCGTCTTCCGGATCAGGGCGGTCGACGTCGCCGCCCTGCTCAGCCTCCCGCTCGCCTGGCTGGCCATCCGCCACGAGGGTCGCTCCCTGGCGATCGGGATCGGCCTCGCACTGGCCGTCTGCGCCGTCTCCCTGGTGGTGGTCCGCGACCCCTACACCGCCGTGGCCACCCTGGCGGCGATCGTCGTCCCCCTCGCCATCAAGGGGCTGACCGGCCGTGGCGTCGATCGAGCCCGCTTCGCCTCGGTGGCCTACACCGATTTCCTCACCACTTGCCCGAATCGCCGGGCGCTGGTCGCCGAGCTGCCCCGCCGGCTCGAGACCGCCCGCCGCCGCGAGATCCCGCTGGCGATCGCCATCTTCGACCTCGACCGGTTCGGAGCCTTCAACGAGGATTGGGGCCACGCGGCCGGCGACCGCCTGCTCACCGACGTCGCGACCGTGCTGCGTTTCACCCAGCGCAGCGACCCGGATGCCGCGGGCCTCTCCTACCTCGCCCGGGCCGGCAACGACGAGTTCGCGGTCGTCCTCGAGGGCCTGACCACGGCGGGGGTCGCCGAGCTGGTCCGCGACGTGGAGACCGACCTCCCCGCCGGCTGCACGGTCAGCGTCGGGATCGCCTTCTGGGACCGCCACGAGGCCGCGGACGACCTGCTCAACCGCGCCCTCCGCGCGCTCTCCGCCGCGGGCCGGTCTATGGGTGGGGGTCGGGTGGTCGTCGATGACGGGGCCGGCTCGCGGCCCGGGAGCTGGCTCGAATCCGTGCCGGCCATCGTCGCCCGCCGCGAGATCGAATCGGTCTACCAACCGATCCGGGACCTCACCACCGGCCGGCTGATCGGCTACGAGGCGCTGGCCCGGCCCACCGGGGCCCCCAACGACACCGAGGTCGACGGGATGTTCGCGGCGGCGCGGCGGATCGGCGTCTCGCGCGAGCTGGAGACGCTCTGCCAGGTCTCCGCCATGCGCGGTGCCCACCGGCTGCTGAGCCGGGGCGGCTCGCTCTTCATCAACATCAGCGTGGGCGCATTCACCGATCCGGATCGGGACCTCGACGTCATCCTCGGCCACCTCGCCGACGCCGCGCTCAAGCCGACCCAGATCGTCCTCGAGGTCAACGAGCAGATCACCCGCTTCGGACGCTTCGCGGAGGCCTGTGCCCGCTACCGGCGGGCCGGCTTCCGCTTCGCGATGGACGACGTCGGCGAGGGGCTGTCGACGATCGAGGCCATCGCGGTGGTCCGCCCGGAGTTCATCAAGGCCGCCAAGAGCCTGGTGGTAACGGCCGAGGACGCCGGCTCGGCGGCGGTGATCCGCGGCCTGGTGGAGGTGGCCCGCAGCCTCGGCGGAGAGATCATCGCTGAGGGCCTGGAGACCAAGGAGGACTGCGCGCGGATGCTCCGGCTCGGCGCCGTTCTCGGCCAGGGCTGGGCGCTCGGCACCCCGCAGCGGCTGCGCGACGTCCTCGCCGCCGGGATGGTCGAGGACGACGAACCCGCCGGCGAGCCGCCTCGCAATCAGCCGGAGACGGTGGCGCCCGCGCTCGTCCCGGCGCCCCACCCCGGTTGACACCCGCGGGCGGGGCCGGCCACTGACGGGCGGCGAAGCGTCCTTCCTCGGGCACGCCATGCGGGGCTGTCCCAGGTTCAGGTGGTGCCCGCCGCCTGACCCTGCCGCTGCGGACGCGCCAAACGGGCCGGGCCGTCGGCCCCCGTAGAATCGCCCGGTGGTCGCCGACACCGATGCGTTGCTCGCCGCCCTCAACCCGGCCCAGCGCGAGGCGGTGGAGGCGCCCGACGGCCCCCTGCTGATCTTCGCCGGGGCGGGCAGCGGCAAGACCCGGGTGCTCACCCACCGGATCGCCTACGTGATCGCGGCCCGGGGGGTGCGCCCCTCCGAGATCCTGGCGGTCACCTTCACCAACAAGGCGGCGCGGGAGATGCGGGGTCGGGTGGAGAAGCTGCTCGGCACCGATATCAGCGGCATGTGGCTGGGCACGTTCCACGCCGTCGGAGCCCGGATCCTGCGCCGCGACGGCGACGCCATCGGTATCCCCCAGAACTTCGTCATCTATGACGAGGCCGACCGGCTGGCCGCGATGCGGCGGGCGATGCAGTCGATCGGCATCGACGACAAGCGGCTCGCGCCGGCCAAGATCGTCCACGCGGTCAGCGCCGCCAAGAACGAGCTGCTCGATCCCCCCGCCTACGCCGCCCGGGCCAGCGGCCACTTCGAGGGCGAGGTGGCCCGCATCTACCGCGCCTACGATGCCGAGCTCCGAGCCGCTGGCGCCCTGGACTTCGACGACCTGCTGATGCGCACCGTCCAGCTTCTCCAGGACATCCCCCCGATGTTGGAGCACTACCGGCAGCGCTGGAGCCACCTCTTCGTCGACGAGTACCAGGACACCAACCATGCCCAGTACCTGATGGTGTCACTGCTGGCCGTAACTCATCGCAATCTCACAGTTGTTGGAGATGACGACCAGTCGGTGTACCGCTTCCGGGGCGCCGACATCCGCAACATCCTCGAGTTCCAGAAGGACTTCCCCGATGCCCGGGTGGTGACCTTGGAGCAGAACTACCGCTCCAGCCAGCCCATCCTCGACGCCGCCCACGCCGTGATCAGGCTCAATGAGGACCGCGCCGCCAAGCGGCTCTGGACCGAGCGCGGCGGCGGCCAGCCGGTCCGGCTCATCCCCGTCTACGACGAGCGCGAGGAGGCGCTCGCGGTCTGCGGCGAGATCGAGCGGCTGATCGGCTCCGGCGAGTACTCCCTCTCCGACTTCGCCGTCCTCTACCGCACCAACGCCCAGTCCCGGGCCTTCGAGGACGTCCTGCTGCGCCGCGGCATCCCCTACCGGCTGGTCGGGGGGCTCCGCTTCTACGAGCGCAAGGAGGTGAAGGACGTCCTCGCCTACCTGCGGTTGGTGGCCAACCCGCGCGACCCGGTCGCCTTCGGCCGGATCGTCAACGTCCCCCGTCGCAAGATCGGGGACCGGAGCGTGGCCGAGCTGGAGCGGATCGCCCGGAAGCGCCGGATCTCGCCCTTCCAGGCCGTCGAGCATGCCGGCGCCGAGGCCGAGCTGGGCCCCGGGGCCCTCCAGGCGCTGGCGGGCTTCGCCGCCCTGATCGCCCATCTCGGTGAGCTGAGCGCGACGCTCCCCGTCCCCCGCCTTCTCGAGCGGATCGTCCAGGAGAGCGGCTACCAGGCGATGCTCCGCGACGGCACCCCCGAGGGGGAGGAGCGCTGGGCAAACGTCACCGAGCTGATCGGCTACTCGGAGGAGTACGCGGACGTGCCGGCTCCCGACGGCCTCCACCAGTTCCTGGAGAACGTCGCGCTGGTCAGTGACGTCGACAGCCTCGACGACACCAAGAGCGGGGTGACCCTGATCACCCTCCACCAGGTGAAGGGGCTGGAGTTCCCGGTCGTCTTCCTCTGCGGGCTGGAGGAGGGGCTGCTGCCCCACGTCCGTGCCCTCGAGGAGGGCGACGAGGGGATCGCCGAGGAGCGCCGGCTGGTCTACGTCGGGGTCACCCGCGCCCAGCACCGCCTCTACCTCCTCCACGCCTTCCGGCGCCACCTCTACGGCAGCGGTCAGCTCGCCCAGGCGTCGAGATTCCTGGCCGACATCCCGGCGGGGATGCTGGAGGTGGTCCGCCGGCCCGGCGGCCCCCCGGTGTCGGCGCCGCGCCAGCCCGGCGCGGTCCGCGAGGCCGTCCACGCTCACGCGGTGCGAGCCAATCCGGTGGAGGTCCCCCCCCAGCGTCACGCCGAGGGGATGCGGGTCCAGCACCCGAAGTACGGGAGCGGCACCATCCTCAAGAGCACCATGACCCGGGCCGGCGAGGAGGTGGTGATCCGCTTCGACGAGGCGGGGATGAAGATCTTCGCGGTCGCCGACGCCAAGCTCTCTCCCGCCGAGGGCTGACCGCGGCTCGGGCCGCTTCACGCTCCTCCCGGTCGCCCGCTACTTCAAGGCCCTCTGACCGGAGCGCTGGGATCAGCCGGGTGCACGCTCCGCGTGATCAGCCGTTGACCGTCACCAGCGTCAATCCATCCGCGATGGGCACGATGACCGACTGGGTCCGCGGGTCGGCCAGCACGTGGTCGTTGAACGCGCGCATCAGCCGCGCCCGCGGGTCGAGCTCGCCCACCCCCGCCACCTTGCCGTGACCGAGCGTGTTGTCGACGGCGATCAGCCCGCCCGGGGCCATCCGCGACACCAGCGCCTCGTAGTAGTCGATGTATTCGGTCTTCTCGGCGTCGACGAAGGCGAAGTCGAAGCGCGGCTCCGCGGGCAGGCCGGCGACGATCCGGAGCGCCGGGCCGAGGTGCAGCTCGATGCGGTCGGTCAGCCCCGCCAGCTCCCAGTAGCGCCGCGCCACCGCGGTCCACTTGGCGCTGACGTCGCAGCAGAGCAGCCGGCCCCCGGGTGCCAGCCCCTGGGCGACGCAGATGGACGAATACCCGGTGAACGTCCCCAGCTCGATCGCCCGCCGGGCGCCGCAGAGCCGGACCAGCATGCGGAGCAGCGCCCCCTCGTCCGGGCTCACCTGCAGGTCCAGCTCGGGGTAGAGCCGGTGGGTCTCGGCCACCAGCTCGGCGAGCAGCGGGTCGCGGGGCTGGGCGTGGGCGACCAGGTACTCGCTGAGGCGGGGGTCGAGGAACGCCGATGCGCGGGCCATGCCAGGAGAAAAGTACCAGTCCGGGCCGCTCCGACCGACCTGGGCCGCTTGTCCATAATCGGACGGAGACCTTTGCCGTCACCAGTGGTGGACCGATGACCGACGAGACGATCCCCGAGGAGGCCCGCCGGCGCGCCGAGGAGCTGCGCCGGGAGGTGGACCTCCACAGCCACCTCTACCACGTGCTCGACCGACCCGAGATCACCGACGCCGAGTACGACCGGCTGTTCCGGGAGCTGCTCGACCTGGAGACGCGGTACCCGGGGCTGCAGGCGGCGGATTCGCCCACCCAGCGGGTGGGCGGCGCCCCCTCGGAGGCCTTCACCAAGTTCCGTCACCGCACCCCCATGCTCTCCCTCGGCAACGCCTTCTCCTTGGAGGAGGTCGCGGCCTTCCGCCGGCGCATTCAGCGTGAGGTGCCCGGCGTGGACCGCTTCGTCTGCGAGCTGAAGATCGACGGCCTGGCGATGTCGCTCACCTACCGGGACGGCGACCTGGTCTCGGGGGCGACCCGCGGCGACGGTGTCGAGGGTGAGGACGTCACCGCCAACGTGCGCACCATCCGCTCGGTTCCGGTCCGTCTCCGCCGCGTCCCCGACGGCATGCCGCGCGAGTTCGAGGTGCGCGGCGAGGTGTACATGCCCAAGCCGAGCTTCGCGGCGCTCAACCAGCAGCTCGAGGAGGACGGCAAGCAGACCTATGCCAACCCGCGCAACGCCGCGGCGGGGGCGGTGCGCCAGCTCAATCCCACGATCACCGCGAGCCGGGGCCTGCAGACCTTCATGTATCAATTGGACCCGCCCGGTCCGGCCCGCTCCCAATCCCAGGTCCTGGCCCTGCTCGGGGAGATGGGCTTCCGGGTGAATCCCAATTGCCGGGAGGTGGGCGGGGACGAGATCGCCGCCTACCTGGACCACTGGCGGGACGCCCGCCACGACCTCGACTACCAGACCGACGGGGTGGTGATCAAGGTCGACTCGCGCGAGATCCAGGCCGAGCTGGGGGCGGTGTCGCGGTCGCCGCGCTGGGCGATCGCCTACAAGTTCCCACCCGAGGAGCAGCAGACGCGGGTGCTCGACATCGGGGTCAACGTCGGCCGGACCGGCACCTGCACCCCTGTGGCCTTCCTCGAGCCGGTGCTCATCGCCGGCTCGACGGTGCAGCGTTGCACCCTCCACAACGAGGACGAGGTGGCCCGCAAGGACGTCCGGGTCGGGGACACGGTGGTGGTCCACAAGGCCGGCGACGTGATCCCCGAGATCGTCTCGGTGGTGCTCGAGAAGCGCTCCCCGGACGCCCGCGCGTGGGCTCCGCCGCCCGTCTGTCCCGTCTGCGGCTCCGAGCTCGTGCGCGAGGAGGGTGAGGCGGCCCGCCGCTGTGTCAATCCCCTCTGCCCCGCGCAGCGCTGGGAGCGGCTGATCCACTTCGCCAGCCGGTCGTCCCTCGACATCGAGGGGATGGGCCCGATGGTGATCGCGGCCCTGATCGAGGCCGGCTACGTCGAGGATGCCGCCGACTTCTTCCGGCTGACCAGGGAGCAGGTGCTGACCCTGGAGCGCTTCGCCGACCGCTCCGCGGACAACCTGATCGCGAGCATCGCGGCCCGCCGCACGGTGCCGCTCCACCGGCTGATCAACGCGCTC
>Ga0187880_1000363_pt1 | contig 39662 bp, 39 predicted proteins | sample June2016WEW_19_4_FD_132998 | JGI IMG/M metagenome (GOLD analysis project Ga0187880, IMG submission 132998) | Peatland microbial communities from SPRUCE experiment site at the Marcell Experimental Forest, Minnesota, USA - June2016WEW_19_40 | ecosystem: Environmental > Terrestrial > Soil >... | reverse complement strand
GACCCACTCAGCCCCTTGCCTGCGACCCCATCACCGCGGCGCCTGGCCGCACACGCCGCATGTGCGCCGGCGGCAACGCGGCTCTCCCTCCTAGTCCTGAGCACCCCTTCGGCAACAGCCTCCGAATGTCCTTAACGGGCTCGGGATGCGCACAGGGGGTCCGGCCCCGCTGGTGAGCGCCGCTGAAGCCGCCGAAGCCAGATGCACGCTCGACGGCCCGGCGTTACCGCATTGCAGCGCGAGCGCGTCCGTAATGCAGGAAGTGCGCGCCTACGCTCGGAAACCGGCATGGACGACGTTCCGGAGCTGAGATACAGGGCGGCGCAGAAGCCCTGGGCAGGGCCCGTCGCATCGCTGGTCGTGGCCGCGGTGGGCGTGGCCACCCTCGCCGGCCACCTCCAGGCTGGGAGGTGGGGCCGTGTTTGTCCTCGATCTCGCCTGCCTCTACACGCTCACCTGGCACCGCGGCTATGAGCTGCGGATCGCGGAAGGCATCCTCATCTGGCGAGCGAGCCTGAGCGTGAGGCGGGTGCCATTGGCGACGGTCTGTCGCATGCGGCCGGCCCGCTGGCCCGGAAACGTGGAGGTCGTCGAGCTGACCGGAGCGCGGCCGATGATCGTTGCCGGGGGCCCGACCCTCCCCCGCTTCGCCGAGGAGATGCGCGCTGTCCGGCCCGGGGTCCCCATCATCGTCGCCGAACCGAGCCCCGGGACGATGCGGATGCGCGAGTGCAGGCAGCGATCGTGGGAGAAGCTGCCGATTCCACGGCTCCTTCAAACAGCACGCGTCCTGCTCGCCGTCGAGAGCTTCGCCTGGCTGGCGCTCGCCGTGTGGCCGGACATGATCGGGTGTCCCGCGATCACAGTGTTCACCGCGATCCTTTCGCCGATGGGACTGGCCACCACGCTCGCACTGGGCTGGTGGGCCCAGAGACAGCCGGACCGGCCCGTGGACTGGCGCCATGATGCCGTCCTGAGCGCCCGCTTCTACGCTCTTCTGCTTGCCCTGGTCGGCCTTCTGTTCGGGGCCATCAACCTGACCACGTGGGCGACCGGCGCATGCGTCGCAACGTGGCCGACGGTCGCGCCGTTCAATGCGGCGGTGATCGCCGTCAACGCCGCGATCATCCCCGGCCTCGTCTTCAGCCGGCGGTGGCACCCGACCTCGACCGGGACGCCTCCTGCGCCGGCCGCGGGCCCGGCTTCCTAGACCGCAGCAGCCGCCACACGCCGCGCAGGTCCTCGGCGACGGTCGCCACGATGTCGACTCTCGAGTCGGGGTCGTCGATCCAGACCACCGGCACCTCGTGGATGCGGAGCCCCGCGCGCTCGGCGAGCACCAGCAGCTCGGTGTCGAAGAACCACGAGCGGTCCTCCACCCGCGGCACCAGCCGCTGGGCGACGTCCCCGCGCAGCGCCTTGAAGCCGCACTGCGCGTCCGAGAACCGGACGCCCAGCGCCAGCCGCAGCAGGCGGTTGTAGCTGCGCGAGATCAGCTCGCGCTTGATGCCGCGGCGCACCTGCGACCCGGGGGCCAGGCGGCTGCCGATGGCCAGGTCGCAGTCGCCGCCGAGCAGCGGCGCCACCAGGGGGAGGAGCGCGTCGAGGCCGGTGGAGAGATCGACGTCCATGTAGGCCACCACCCCGGCGCGGCTGCGCGACCAGGCCGCGGCGAGGGCGCGACCACGGCCCTTCTGATCGAGCCGCAGGTACCGGACGCCGGGCAGCGCGGCGGCGAGTCGGGTCCCGATGACTCGAGTGGCGTCGGTGCTGGCGTTGTCGGCGATGGTGATCACGGCCCGGTACGGAAACCCCTCGTCGAGGAAGGTCCGGAGCCGGCGCACGCTGGGTTCCAGGTCCCGCTCCTCGTTGTGGACGGGGATCACGACGTCGACCAGCGCGGGATTGGAGGGGGCGTCGCCGGAGCTGTTCATGCCGCTCACGATCCCCGCCCCGGCTCGGACCTCCCTGCGAGGGGCCTGGGAGGTGGCTGGGAGTCACCGCGCATTCCGCTCGGATGGCATCTTTCGTGACGAATATTTCGTCACGAAACATATCGGAACGGAGCTCACTCACGTACCCCGCCGGCCTCGCCCGGCGTACCTCTCCTCGGGCGGAGCGGGTCACAGGAACCTCCCAGGGGTCTCCCAGGCGGCTCTCTGTGGCGACCGGCAGAGTGGGCGCATGACAGATGAGGCAGCGACCGCCCCCGACCTCGCCGGCCCCCGCCTGACGGCTCGTGGGCGCCGCCGTCCCGCCGTCCTCGATCTGGTGCACCTCGTCAACTGGACGACCGCATCCGTGCTCGGATTGCTCGCGCTGACCGCCGTCCTCTACCTCTGGGACCTGGGGGCTTCCGGCTGGGCAAACAGCTTCTACTCGGCGGCGGTGCTGGCGGGCGCCAAGAGCTGGAAGGCGTTTCTCTTCGGCTCCTTCGACGCCTCGAACTTCATCACCGTCGACAAGCCACCCGCCTCGCTCTGGGTGATGGACATCGCCGCGCGCCTCTTCGGGGTCAACGCGTGGAGCATCCTCGTCCCCCAGGCCCTGGAGGGCGTCGCCGCCGTCGGCATCCTCTACGCGACGGTGCGCCGCCGCTTCGGCCACGCCGCCGGGCTGATCGCCGGCGCCGTGCTCGCGCTCACCCCCGCGGCGGTCCTGATGTTCCGCTACAACAACCCTGACTCCCTGCTCGTCCTGCTGCTGGTCGGCAGCGCCTACGCGCTGACGCGCGCGCTCGAGGGCGGCCGGACCCGTTGGCTGGTGCTCGCCGGTGTCCTGGTGGGCTTCGGATTCCTGACCAAGATGCTGGGCGCCTTCCTGGTGCTACCGGGCTTCGCAGCCGTGTACCTGGTGGCCGCTCCGGTGGGGGTCCGGCGGCGCATCGTCCAGCTGCTCGCGGCAGGGCTGTCGGTTCTGGTCTCGGCCGGCTGGTGGGTGGCCCTGGTCACCCTCTGGCCGGCCGCCGATCGTCCCTACATCGGGGGCTCGACGGGCAACAGCGAGCTCAACCTCATCTTCGGGTACAACGGCTTCGGCCGGCTCACCGGCAACGAGACGGGGAGCGTCGGCGGAGGCGGCGGATGGGGCCCCACCGGTCTGCTCCGGATGTTCAACGACACCTTCGGCGGCCAGGCGAGCTGGCTGATCCCGGCGGCGCTCATCCTCGGTGCGAGCCTCATCTGGCTGCGCGGCCGCGCGCCGCGGACCGACGGCAAGCGGGCCGCCGCGCTGCTGTGGGGAACCTGGCTGGTCATCACCGCGCTGGTCTTCAGCCTCGCCCAGGGGATCATCCATCCTTATTACACGGTCGCCCTGGCCCCCGCCATCGGCGCGCTCGTCGGCATCGGGGGGGTCGAGCTCTGGCGACAGCGCCGTCGGCTCGCCGCCCGCGCCGTGCTGGCCGTCGCCCTGGCCGGCACCGTGCTCTGGGCCCACGCGCTGCTCGGACGCAGCCCGGACTGGCTGCCCTGGCTGGGGTCCGCCATCCTGGTCACCGGAGTCGCCACCGCGATCGCGCTGCTGGCGCCTCCGATGCGGTGGCGCTGGGTCACGGTGGCGCTGGCCGGCTGCGCGCTGGTGAGCGCGCTCGCCGGGCCGACCACCTACGCAGTCGACACCGCGGTCACGCCGCACAGCGGCGCCATCCCCTCGGCGGGGCCGGCGGTCGCCGACGCAAGCGGCGGGCCGGGAGGCGGGGCCGGCCTCCCCGGCGGCGCCGGTGGAACGACGGGTGGGAGCGGAGGCACCACCGGTGGGAGCACCGGCACGATCCCGGCCGGTGGTCCTGGCGGCGCCTTCCCGGAGGGGGGCGCACCGTCCGGCATCGGCGGCGGTCTTCCCCAGGGAGGCGCCGGCGGCAATGGCGCCACCCCGCCCCAGGGGACCCTCCCCACCGGCACCGGCGGCACCCTGCCGGGAGGCGGCCTGCCCAGTGGCACCGGCGGCTCGGCGGGCCAGGCGGGCATCCCCAGCGGCGTGGGGGCCGGTGGCGGCGGACTGCTCAACTCCAGCACCCCGTCGAGGGCACTGACGGCCCTGCTGGAGAAGGACGCGAGCGACTACCGCTGGGTCGCGGCCACCGTCGGCGCCAACGACGCGGCGGGCTACCAGCTCGCCACCGGCGACCCGGTGATGGCCATCGGCGGCTTCAACGGCACCGACCCCTGGCCCACCCTCGCCGTCTTCGAGAAGCTGGTCAGCGAGCACCGGATCCACTACTTCATCGCCGCCGGCTCGGGCGGCGGCGCCGGTGTCGGCGGGTCCGCCGAGTCCGCCGCGATCACGTCCTGGGTCGAGAGCCACTTCTCGACCAGCACCGTCGGCGGGACCACCCTCTACGACCTCACCCGGCCGGCCGCCTCCTCGCCCTCCTGATCCCGATCGCCGGGCAACCGGCGATCGGTGACGGGGGGAGCTCCCCTCCCCCATGGGCTGCCCGTCGTGCGCTGGGGCCGGGCCCGCACATCCCTCAGGCGCACGTGGCCGGGAGGACGTCCGGCAGCCGCGCCGGGCCGGCAGCCCGCCCGTCAGGGGAACTCGTCGGCGGGGTCGGGCTCGGGAGCGAGGTCGGCGGGGTCGCGCTCGGGCGCCAGGTCGGCGGGGTCGCCCTCGGGAGCCAGATCGGCGGGGTCGGGCTCGGGAGCGAGGTCGGCGAACTCGGCGACGATCTTGGCCAGCGCGCTCCGCAGATGCACCCGCTCCTCGGCGGTGAGCGGAGCGGTGACCCTGCGCTCCAGCTCGTCCCTCGCCCTCTCGACGTCGACGCGGACAGCCCGTCCCCTCTCCGTCAGCCAGAGGCGCACCAGGCGGGCGTCGCGCTCGTGGGGCCGCCGCTCCACCAACCCGGCCGCCTCCATCCGGGTCGCCGACTTCACCACCGTGGGCGTCGCCAGGTGGAGGCGCTCCGCCAGCTCACCCGGGGTGAGGCCGTCATCAGCCCACAGCACCTCGAGAACGAGGTTCTGGCCCACCCGCACGCCGTACCGACCCATGGTCTGATCGGCGGCGACCCGGGTCAGCTTCGACGCCCGGGTCCAGAGCGTGAGGAGCTCGCCCACCTCGCGAGCGTAGCCGATCGCCGCCGGCTCGCCCGGCGCCGGCCCGCGGAAAGGTGGCTGGCATACTCGGTGGCGTGCCCCCACAGCCTCCGGCCCCGCGACGTCGCTTCAACGTCCGCATCCCCGTGCGCGACGGCGTCAATCTCGCCGCCGACATCACCTTCCCCGAGGTCCTGCCGGCCCCGGCGGTGGTGATGCGCACCCCGTACGGCAAGGGTGGCGAGGTCCCGTCCCGGCGGGCCGAGGACTTCGCCGCGGGCGGCTACGTCTTCGTGACCGCGGATGTCCGCGGCCGGGGGGACTCCGACGGCACCTTCGTCCCCTACCGGAGCGACGGCCCGGATGGCCACGACGTGATCGAATGGGTCGCCGCCCAGGAGTGGTGCACCGGAGCCGTCGCCAGCTATGGCGGCAGCTACCCGGGCCAGATCCAGTATCTGGCCGCACTCGAGCGACCGCCGTCGCTGCGGGCGATGGTGGTGATGGTGACGCCGAGCGATCCCTTCGTCGAGGATCCGACTGGCGTGCTCTCGCCGATGTACATCGAGTGGTTTCGTCTCGTCGACGGAAGGGTCCCGCAGCACCAGGGAGCGGTGGACTGGCTGAGCGTCTACCGTCACCGGCCGCTGCTGACCATGGACGAGGCGGCCGGCTTCGTCTCGGAGAACTGGCGCGAGGCAGTGCGCCACCGACCGCTCGACGACTTCTGGGCCCCCCTTCGCTACCAGGATCGCATCGGCGAGGTCGCCGTGCCGGTGCTGCACATCTCCGGCTGGTACGACGACGAGGAGATCGGCACCCCTGCCAATTTCGCGGCCCTGAGCGCGGCGGGTCACCCGGGTCAGCGTCTGCTCATGGGCCCGTGGGGACACCACGTGAACGAGTCGCGGACCCTCGGCGACGTCGACTTCGGACCGGAGGCGGTGATCGACCTCAACGGTCACGTGCTGCGCTTCCTCGACGAGCACCTGCGCGGCGGACCGCCGGCGGGACCGAAGCCGGTGCGGATCTTCGTGATGGGTGCCAACGAGTGGCGGGACGAGGACGCCTGGCCGCCCCCCGACGTGGCCGCGATCACCCTCCACCTTCACGGCGGTGGCCGGGCCAACAGCCGCTACGGCGATGGCACCCTGAGCCCCGATCCACCCGGCGACGAACCGCCGGACCAGTGGGTCCACGATCCCGCCGACCCGGTGCCGTACCCGACCGGTGCCTCCTCCCGGCAGATCGGCGGCCCCGACGACTGCGCCGGCGTGCAGGGGCGGAGCGACGTCCTCGTCTACACCACCGATCCGTTCGATGAACCTCTCGACGTCATCGGCCCGGTGCGGCTGGTCGCCTTCGTGAGCACCTCCGCCGCGGACACCGACGTTGTCGCCCGGCTCAGCCTGGTCAGCGCCGGCGGGCGCGCCCAGCGGCTCTGCGACGGCGTGCTCCGGCTGCGCTACCGCGAGGGCTTCGGCCACGAGCTGCGCGCCGTGACCGGCGAGGTCTACGAGATCGAGGTGGCGATGTGGGACACGGCGCAGCGAGTCTTCCCCGGGCAGCGGCTCCGCCTGGACATCGCCGCGGCCGCCTTCCCCAAGCACGAGGTCAACCTCGGCACCGGCGGCGACGTCATCACGGAGACCAGCGGGGTGCTCGCGACCAACACGCTCTGGCACAGCCGCGAGCGTCCCTCGCGTCTCATCCTTCGCACCCGCCGCGCCACGTGACCTCGACTACTCGACGATTTGCCACGCCACCTGACCTCGACCACTCGACGATTGCCAGGACACGGACGACCATGCACCACCGCCCGAGGCATCAACGGCTCGATCCACGCCGACACCGCCTCGCGGAGCTCGGCTGAACGCGTCACCCGGACACGGCGGGATGCTCCAATTCGCCGCCGAGCAGGTGAGCAGACCGGTCAGGAATCGAGAAGCGCCGATGGCCGACCCGCAGCTAGCATGACCGCCAGGGACACCATCACCACGACGTAAGGAGCGCCCATGACCAGCTCTTCCACCGAGGGAATCAAGACCGTGCTGCATCCCGTCTCCGACCTGGCTAAGGCCAAGCCGGTGTACACCGCCCTGCTCGGCGTACCGCCGAGTGCCGACGCCCCGTACTACGTCGGCTACGATGCCGCCGGTCAGCACATCGGGCTGGTGCCGGGAGGCGGACCGGAGGGCATGACCTCGCCGGTGGCTTACTGGCACGTGCCCGACATCGAGGCGAAGCTGGCCGAGTTGACCGCCGCGGGTGCCACCGTGAAAAACCCCGCGCGCGACGTGGGCGGGGGCCGCTTGGTGGCCACCGTCGCCGACCCCGACGGCAACGTCCTCGGGCTGCTCCAGGACCGGTGAGGCCGACATCCGCTCCCGCGGCAGCTCCGGGATCATCAGCGAGGAGTCGGAAGACTTCTGGCATGAGAGTCGTTTCATCAAGACACTCCCAGGGGAGGAACGTCCAATGAAGGAGGCGCAGAAGTCCGCCACCAGCGGCACCGCGGTCAAGGAGACGTCCGCGCGATTCACGAACGAGGAACGGGCCGCGATGAGGGAGCGCGCCCACGAGCTGAAGGCGTCGGCGCGCCGTGGCCCCCGCGCGGAGGAGGCGGACGGGGAAAGCGAGGTGCTCGCGAAGATCGCCGAGATGCAGGCACCGGATCGCGCCATGGCCGAGCGGCTCCATGCCGTCATCACAGCCAGCGCGCCGGCCCTCGCGCCGAGACTCTGGTACGGGATGCCCGCGTATGCGAAGGACGGCAATGTCATCTGCTTCTTCCAGTGCGCGCAGAAGTTCAAGACCAGGTACGCGACGCTCGGCTTCAGCGACAAGGCGAAGCTCGATGAGGGCGCGATGTGGCCGACCGCCTTCGCCCTGGCGGAGTTGACCCCCGCCGACGAGGCCAGGATCGGCGCGCTCGTGACCAGAGCCGTGGGCTGAGGGCTGAGCTCGACACCCGGCCCGCCCCAGCGCTGGGTGGCGGCACGGATGACTCGGTGAGGGCGCACCCCCGCTGTCATCCGGGCCGCCACCCGGCATCGATGGCCTGCTCTCCCCAGGACCGGTTGCCGGGCCGGGAACCTCCCGCTAGAATGGCATTAGCCGGCTAGCGAATTCACCCCGGAGCGGCCCCGAGAGCCCGGGGCCTCCCCGTCCCGGCCCGTCGCGGCACCCGCCGCACGACGGAGGCCCTTGCCCACGACACCCGCCGCACAAGGGAGGTCCATGCCCACGACACCCGCCGCACGAGGAAGGTCCATGCGCACGACACCCACCGCCACCGCGCCCATGCGTCCGCTGAGCTTCGGGATCAAGACCAGCCAGATAGGGATCGGCTACGAGGAGATCCTCTCCACCTGGCGTGACGCCGACCGCATCCCGCTCTTCGAGCACGCGTGGCTATGGGACCAGATGGTGCCCCGGCGCGGAGACGCGAGCCTGGCCGCCCTCGAGGCCTGGACGCTGCTCGCCGCCCTGGCCGCGCAGACCACCCGCCTGCGCTTCGGCGTGATGGTGACGGACAACCGGCTTCGCTTCCCGACCCTGCTCGCCAAGATGGCCGCCACCGTCGACATCATCTCCGGTGGACGGCTTATCTTCGGCATCGGCGTCGGCGGCAGCCTCCCCCGATCCGTCGACCCCGCGGAGCTCGCTCTCGTCCGCCGGGAGTTCGACGCGTACGGCGTCGAGCTGGTGCCGACCCCGGAGGCGATCGCCGCCCTGGGAGAGGCGCTCACCATCACCCGCCGGCTCTGGACCGAGACCGAGCCCTTCGACTTCGAGGGTCGCTGCTACCGGCTGCGGGGCGCGATCGGCGAACCCAAGCCGGTGCAGCGACCGGGACCGCCGATCCTCATCGGTGCGTACGGCGAACGGCTGTCGCTGCGGGTGGTCGCGGAGCACGCGGACATCTGGAACTGCCCTGCGCCCGCGGCCGACGAGTTCGCCCGGAGGAGCGCCATCCTCGACCAGCACTGCGCTGCGGTCGGTCGCGACCCGCGAGAGATCGTCCGGTCGGTACAGCTCTTCGTCGCCCGGGACGACGCCGCCCAGGCGCGCGAGCGGATCCTGAGCTTCGCCGCGGCCGGCGCCACCCACCTGGTCCTGGCCGCGCTGCCCACGCCTCCCTCCGACGCACCGGCGGCACCGGCGGCGGAGTGGCTGGCCACCGAGATCATCGAGCCGGTGATCGCGCAGACTGCGTAGCGGAAGGGCGGGGCGGCCGGGGAGCCTCACCGCACCGAAGCGAGATGCCGGAGTGGAGCCTCAGGGCCCGAGGTGGATGCCGGAGCGGAGCCTCAGCGCGCCGAGGTGGATGCGGGAGCGGAGCCTCAGCGCGCCGCGATCGGAGGTGGGGCCGCCCGCGACTCCACGATCACGACGACCAGGCCGAGCAGCACCAGCACGCCACCGACCAGCGGATTGAAGCGCACCCCGAGGGTGGAGAGCACCACTCCCCCCACCAGCGGGCCGCCCGCGATGCCGACGTTGAAGGAGGCCGAGTACCACGCCGAGGCGATGTCGGTGCGCCGCGGGGCGACCACCAGCACGTGGCTCTGGAGCGCCGATGGCCACGCCGGACAGGCCGATCCCGGCGCACGCCTGGAGGACGACGGTGGCGACGGCCGACGAGCCGAGGGCAAAGAGCGCGAACAGCGAGACACACAGCACCGCCACCGGCCCCACCCTCGCCATCACCGGATGGCGGTCGAGCAGGAGCCCGGTGATGACGACCCCCGCCGCGTCGGCGAGCCCGGTGAGCAGCAGTACCGGTGCCACCGCCCGGAGCGGCAGGCCGCTCACCCGGGTTAGGAAGGCGGTGACGTAGGTGTAGGCGGTGAACGAGCCGCCCACGCAGAGGATGGTGGTCAGCACGGTCAGCCGGTAGCGGCGGGCATCCGGGTGCGTTCCCGCGGCGGCGTGCGCCTGCGCCGATCGGGTCGAGGGCAGGAGGAGCGCCAGGGCGCCGAGGTCGACCAGGCCGAGGCCGGCGACGCCCACGAAGGCGAGCCGCCAGCCCACCTGCTGACCGAGCCAGGTCGCGGCCGGGATGCCGAGGATCAGGGCGATCGAGCTGCCGGCAAAGACCAGGGCGACCGCCCGCCCCCGGTACTGCGCCGGCACGAGCCCGACCGCCACCACCGCGACGATGGACCAGAAGATGGCCTGGGCGAGGGCGATCACCACCCGCGCCGCCACCAGCCAGGCGTAGCTCGGGGCGGCCGCCGCCGCCAGCGTCGCCAGCGCGAAGGTGCCGAGCAGGCCGGCCAGGAGGGGCCGGCGCGGGATGCCCCGGGTCAGACGGGTGAGCGGCGCCGACACGGTGATCACCACCACCGCGTAGATCGTCACCAGCAGGCCCGCCGCGGAGAGGGAGACCCCCAGTCCGGAGGAGAGCTGGGGCAGCAGCCCCACCGGCAGGTTCTCGCCGGTCACGAAACAGAGCGCGGCACCACCGAGGGCCGCCAGCGCGGCCAGCGCGCCGGTGCCGCGCAGAGAGGCGGGTGCGCCACCCGCCTCCGTCGACGCCCGTGCGGCCGGCCCGGGCCCGGTCACGTCCATCCGCCGCCTACGCCGGGCCAGCCGGGGCGGCGTCGAGCTCCTCGGCGAGCAGGTCCGCGTCGCGGCCCAGACCGCGGTTGTGCACCGCGGGGTCGAGGAAGATGTCGATGGACGCGTGCCGGTAGGCGGGCTCGTCCTCCTCGGTGTACTGCACCATGCCGCGGACGGCGCCGCCGACCAGGACCGCGAACCGGACCGACGACGGATCGTCGAAGGGCCACCGGGGCGACGCCGTCTCCGCGCCCCAGCGGCGCCGCACCGGCTCGCTGGCCAGGATCCGGCGGAGGTGCCCCACGTGGGCGGCGCCCACCGGCACCAGCACCACGGCGGCACCCTCAGGGTGCGATCCGCGTCGGTCGCCGCACTCTCCTCCACCGGCCGATGGTAGGGGACCGTCGCGGAGAGGCGCCCGTGGGGACCGCCGCCGGAGTGGTGCCCGCGGGGACCGTGCCGGACAGGGGCCGCGGGGATCATACCGGAGAAGCGCCCGTGGGGACCGCGCCGGAGAGGGGCCGCGGGGGCGGCCGGGACGGCGGGTCAGGCGGGCGCGTAGGTCCGGGTCGCCTGCTCGATGGTGCTGAGGTAGCTGGGTCGCCCGTACGCCGACGGGTCGGCGCCCGTCGCGGTCGACAACCTTCCACGCACCTGCTCGACGCTCGTGAAGCCCTTGCGCTCCATCCAGGCCTGCAGGCCGTCGAGCAGCTCGACGGCGTGCTCGGGGCCGTGGCGCAGCAGGGACGACGTGGTCATCACCACGTCGGCTCCGGCGAGCAGGTAGGCGGCCACGTCGGCGGCGCTCTCCACCCCGGTGGTGGCGGCGAGCGAGATCGGGACCCTCCCCCGCAGGCGGGCGATCCAGGAGCGGGGCAGGGCCCCCTCGGCCGGGCTGGAGAGGGCAAGGCCCGAGGTGACGGTCAGGGTGTCGGGATCGATGTCGTTCTGCATGAAGCGGTTGAAGAGCACCAGCCCGGCGGCGCCGGCCTCGCGGAGGCGGATCGCCATCTCGCCCACCGAGCTGAGGTAGGAGCCCAGCTTGACGGCGATCGGGATCCTCACGGCCGCGCCCACCGTGCGCAGGATCTCGAGGTAGCGCGCCTCGACCTCGCGGCCCGGCGTGAACGGATCGCCCTGCAGGTAGTAGACGTTGAGCTCGATGGCGGAGGCGCCGGCGTCCTGCATGGAGTGGGCGTAATCGGCCCACCCCCCGCTGGTGGCGCCGTTCAGGCTGGCGATCACCGGGATCGGCACCGCCGCCCGGGCCCGCTCGATGAGGCTGAGGTACTGGCGGGGCCGGCCGTCGGCGACGGGAACGGGCAGGTACGAGAGCGCTTCCCCGAAGCTCTCGGAACCCGCCTCGGCGAGGTCCAGGTCCCTCTCGGTCTCGCGCTGGATCTGCTCCTCGAAGAGCGAGGGCAGCACCACCGCGCCGACCCCGGCGGCGGCCAGCCGCCTGATCCCGGTCACGCTGCGGGTCAGCGGACCCGGCGAGGCGACCAGCGGGTTGGAAAGCTCCAGGCCCAGATAGGACGTGCGCAAATCCATCGCCTGCTCCTACGCGTCGCGGACGGCGACGGCGCCGTCGGCGGGTGCGAATCTCTCGGCTCCCTGGGAGGCCATCTCCTCATACACGGTCCAGCGCCGGTCGACCTCCTGCTGGGCCAGCTCGGTGAGGTGCTCCGCCACCGCCGGGTGAGCCTGGGCGAGGCTGCGGTAGCGCAGCTCCCGGCCCGTGTACTCGGTCAGCGGCATCCGCGCCCGCGACGAGTCGAGCAGGAACGGGTTGCCGCCGCCGGCGCGGCGCGCCGGGTCGTAGCGGACCAGCGGCCAGTAGGCGCTGGCCACGGCCCGGTACTGCTGGTCCAGCCCGTTGCGCAGGAGCACCCCGTCCTTGTCGATGCCGTGGGCGATGCAGTGGCTGTAGGCGATGACCAGCGACGGTCCCTCGTAGGCCTCCGCCTCGCGGAGCGCCCGCAGGGTCTGCTCGGGGTCGGCGCCCATCGCCACCCGGGCCACGTAGACGTTGCCGTAGGCGATCGCCTGGAGGGCGAGGTCCTTCTTTGGCACCCTCTTGCCGGCGGCGGCAAACTTGGCCACCGCGCCGAGCGGCGTCGACTTGGATGCCTGCCCCCCGGTGTTGGAGTAGACCTCGGTGTCGAGGACCAGCACGTTGACGTCGCGGCCGCTGGCCAGCACGTGGTCGAGACCGCCGGACCCGATGTCGTAGGCCCAGCCGTCGCCGCCGACGATCCAGACGCTGCGCCGCACCAGCTGGTCGATCACGCTGCGCAGGTCGACGACGGCCGGATCGGCCTGGTCCTCCAGGGCGTCCAGACGGCGGCGCAGCTCGCCAACCCGCTCGCGCTGGGCCGTGTACTCCGACTCCCGACGCTGGGACGCCTCGAGGATCTCGTCGACCAGCTCAGCCCCGATCTGCTCGCGCAGCTCGGCGAGCCGCTCCTGGGCCAGCGTCCGGTGCTGGTCGGCGGCCAGCCGGAACCCGAGGCCAAACTCGGCGTTGTCCTCGAAGAGCGAGTTGGACCAGGCCGGTCCCCGGCCGGCGGCGTTGACCGCCCACGGGGTGGTCGGCAGGTTGCCGCCGTAGATCGAGGAGCAGCCGGTGGCGTTGGCGACCATCAGCCGGTCGCCGAAGAGCTGCGAGAGCAGCTTCAGATAGGGGGTCTCCCCGCAGCCCGCGCAGGCCCCGGAGAACTCGAAGAGCGGCTGCAGGAACTGGGTGCCGCGGACCGTCTCGAAGTCCACCCGAGAGCGATCGGGGGTGGGCAGGGTCTCGAAGAACGCGATGTTGCGCCGCTCGCTGTCGATCCGCGGCTCGCGCCGGGCGAGGTTGATCGCCTTGTGCTGGGGGTCGGCGGGCGCCGAGATCGGGCAGGTCTCCACGCAGAGGCCGCATCCGGTGCAGTCCTCGAGGTAGACCATGAGGGAGAATCGGGAACCGGGCAGCCCGCGCGCGGTGAGCGGCATGGAGGCGAAGCCGTCCGGAGCCCCCGCCAGCAGCGCCTGGTCGTAGAGCTTGGACCGGATGACGCTGTGGGGGCAGACGAAGCTGCAGTTGCCGCACTGGATGCAGAGATCCGGGTCCCAGGCGGCAACCTCGTCGGAGATGTTGCGCTTCTCATAGGCCGCGGTTCCGCTCGGGTAGGTGCCGTCGACGGGGAAGACGCTCACCGGCAGGTCGTCGCCGTGTCCGTCCATCATCGCGGCGATGACCGAGCGGACGAATTCCGGGGCATCCGCGGCGACTGCGGGGCGGACCCCGCGAGTGGCGGTCACCCGGTCGGGGAGCTCGACCCGATGGAGCGCGGCCACGGCCGCGTCCACGGCGGCGTGGTTGCGGGCGACCACCTCGCGCCCACGCCGGGAGTAGCTCTTGGTGATCGCCTTCTTGATCGCCGCGATCGCCTTCTCCTGGGGCATCACCCCGGAGATCGCGAAGAAGCAGGTCTGGAGCACCGTGTTGACCCGGTTGGCGAGACCGGCCTCACCGGCGACCCGGTTGGCGTCGATCGCGTAGAGGGTGATCCGCTTGGCGAGGAGCCGCTCCTGGACCTCCCTGGCCAGCGAGTCCCAGACCTCGCCGGCCGGCGTCGAGGTGTTGAGCAGGAGGGTCGCGCCCGGTGCCGCCCGCTCCAGCACCTCGGCCCGCTCGATCAGCGGGGTGTGGTGGCAGCCGATGAACCCCGCCGTGTCGATCAGGTACGGGGCCCGGATCGGGTCCGTCCCGAAGCGGAGGTGAGAGACCGTCTGCGAGCCCGACTTCTTGGAGTCGTAGACGAAGTACCCCTGGGCGTTGCGCCCCGGGTCCTCGCCGAGGATCTTGATGGTGTTCTTGTTGGCGCTGACGGTCCCGTCCGAGCCAAGGCCAAAGAAGAGGGCGCGGAGCGTCCGAGGCGACTCGATGTCCAGGCTGCGGTCGTAGGGGAGGCTGGTCCCGCTGACGTCGTCGTTGATGCCGACGGTGAAACGAGGCCGCGGCTGCTCGCGACCGAGCTCGGCGAAGACCCCGGCCACCATCCCGGGGGTCAGCTCCTTGGACGAGAGCCCGTAGCGGCCGCCGATGACCAGGGGCATGGTCCCCCGGGTGCCGGCGCCGTGCGCCTCGGCCAGGGCGCCAAGCACATCCAGGAAGAGCGGCTCGCCGAGCGCCCCCGGCTCCTTGGTGCGGTCGAGCACCGCCACCCTCCGCGCGCTCGCCGGGATCGCGGCGAGCAGCGCCTCGGCGGGGAAGGGCCGGTACAGGCGGAGCTGCACCACCCCCACCCTCTCGCCGTGGGCGGCGAGATGCGCCGCGGTCTCGGCGGCGGTCTCGGCCCCCGAGCCCATCGCGACGATCACGCGCTCGGCGTCCGGATCCCCGTGGTACTCGACCAGGTGATAGGGACGGCCGGTGCGCTCCGCCAGCTCGTCCATCGCACCCTGCACGCTGGCGGGGACCCGGGCGTAGAACGGGTTGACCGTCTCGCGCGCCTGGAAGTAGACGTCCGGGTTCTGGGCCGTGCCGCGGATGAAGGGCCGGTCCGGCGAGAGTGCCCGGTTGCGATGCGCCCGGATGAGATCGGTGGGGACGAGGGCGCGGAGGTCGTCGTCGGAGAGGGTCTCGACGGTGTTCAGCTCGTGCGAGGTCCGGAAGCCGTCGAAGAAGTGGACGAAGGGGACCCGGGTGCGGAGGGTCGCCATCTGGGCGATCACCGCGAGGTCATGGCACTCCTGCACCGACGCCGACGCCAGTAGCGCGAAGCCGGTCTGGCGCACCGCCATCACGTCGGAGTGGTCGCCGAAGATCGAGAGGGCCTGGGCGGCCAGCGAGCGCGCGGCCACGTGGAAGACCGCCGGGGTCAGCTCGCCGGCGATCTTGTACATGTTGGGGATCATCAGCAGGAGCCCCTGGGAGGCGGTGAAGGTGGTGGTCAGCGCCCCACCCTGGAGCGACCCGTGCAGCGCCCCCGCCGCGCCCCCCTCGCTCTGCATCTCGATCACCGAGGGCACGCTGCCCCAGACGTTCTGCTTGCCCTGGCTCGCCCACTCGTCGGCGAGCTCCGCCATCGCCGACGAGGGCGTGATCGGGAAGATGCAGCAGACCTCGTTGAGCCGGTAGGCGACGGATGCGGCCGCCTCGTTGCCGTCGATCGTGGTGCGCATCACTGAGGCTCCCCGACCATCTCGATGGCGTGCACGGGGCACTGCTCGAAGCAGGTCCCGCAGCCGGTGCAGCGGTCGTAGTCGAACCGGTATCGGTATCCCACCCCGAGCTTCACCACCGCGTCCTCGGGGCACGAGCCGAGGCAGCCGTCACATTCGAAGCAGTTGCCGCAGGAGAGGCAGCGCTGCGCCTCGAAGACGGCCTCCGCCTCGGTCAGGCCGGCGACGATCTCGGCGAAGTCCGCCACCCGCTCACCCGGCGGCCGCTCCGCCTGGGCGCGGGAGAGCGCATCCGCGAAGTACCACGGGTGCAGCCGGTCGAAGCTCGCCAGCTCGTGCTTGACGCCCGGCGCCGCCTCCGACCCCTGCAGGTACCCGTCGATGTAGCGGGCGGCCTTCTTCCCATGGCCGACGCCCACCGTCACCGTGCGCTCGGCGGGAACCATGTCCCCGCCGGCGAAGATGCCCGGGCAGCCGGTCATCATCGAGGCCGAGACGAGGACCGTGCCATCGCTCTTGAACTCCACCCCTGGCACGCGGCGCAGGAACTCGGTGTCGGCGTCCTGCCCGACGGCCAGGATGAGGGTGTCCGCGGCGAGCTTCTCCAGGCGCCCCGTGGGCTGCGGGAACCCCTTCTCGTCCAGCTCCATGACCTCGACGGTCAGCTCCGGTCCGTCGAACGCCGTGATGGTGTGCAGCCAATTGATCCGCACTCCCTCGCGCTCCGCCGCCTCGGCCTCCTCCTCGTGGGCCGGCATCCGCTCCCGGTTGCGCCGGTAGACGATCAGCGAGTCGCTCGCGCCCAGCCGCTTGGCGACACGGGCCGCGTCCATGGCGGTGTTGCCCCCACCGTAGACGGCGACCCGGCGCCCGACCGCGGGCTGGCCTCCGGCGGCGACCTCGCGGAGGAAGGACACCGCGTCGTAGATGCGACCGGCGTCCCGGGCCGGGATGTCGACGTGCTTGGAGAGGTGGGCGCCGACCGCCACGAAGACGGCGTCGAAGTCCCCCTCGGCCCGCTCGGCGGCCAGGTCGGTGACCCGGTGACCGAGCAGGAGGCGCACCCCGAGCGCCTCGATGCGGGCGATCTCGGCGGCCAGCACGTCGCGCGGCAGCCGGTAGGCGGGGATGCCGTAGCGCATCATCCCGCCCGGCTCGGGGCTCAGGTCCCGAACCTCGACCTGGTGCCCCCGGCGGGCGAGCTGGTAGGCGGCGGAGAGGCCACTGGGCCCGGCCCCGATCACCAGGACCCGCCTGCCGCTCGCTGCGGGCGGTGCCGGGAACGCCCAGCCCCGCTCCAGGGCGAGATCGCCGAGGAAGCGCTCGACCGCGTGGATGGAGACCGGGCTGTCCAGCTCCTGGCGATTGCAGACGTCCTCGCAGGGGTGGTAGCAGACCCGCCCGTGGATGGCGGGGAACGGGTTGTCGGCGACCAGCTGGCGCCAGGCCTCCTCGTGCCTCCCGTCCCGGGCGAAGCCGAGCCAGGCCTGGATGTTCTCGCCCGCCGGGCAGCCGGCGTTGCAGGGGGGCAGCAGGTCGACGTAGGTGGGCCGGCGGGTCCGCACGGCGCCGGCGCGGGCGGTGCCGTGGAGAAGATCGGGCAGCGGCGTCAGCTCAAGAGGGCGAAGGCTCATCTGTCAACTCCGGCCAATCGGTTCGATCAATCGCCAGCGCATCTTCTCGGACGTCCCGGGACGGGCCCACCCCGAAGGGGGGCGCGAGGGTCGAGGAGCACACCGTGGCACCGTGGACCACATCGTAGTCGCCCTGGGGGGCGAGTTGTGGCGGACCCGCCGCAATCGGGCGGCCGGTCCGGGATCGCCCCCTGGGACGCGAACCGGCGTTCGAGCCGCCGCCCCCCTGAGACGCCGGGGGCGGGGCCGGCCCCTCTCCTCGGCACCCCTCTGAGACGGCCGGCGCGGTCGCCATCGGGCGGATCGCGCCACCAGCCGATCCCCTGGGGCCCACCACGCCCACCCCCGCGGGTGAGCCCAGCCATTCGCCGCGCCCCTAGCATGTCGTTCAGGGACTGACGCAACGGTCCATCAGCGGTGATGCGAACGCTCTCTCAAGAGTGTCGTCGAGGCCGGACCAACCGCCTCGACCAGGCAGTCGGAGATGTCGCGCAGCCGGAGCCCCTCGTCAGCGGCCTTTCCCAGGTTGACCAGGCAGATCGGGCACATGGTCACGCAAACCGGAGCGACCGCGCGCAGCTGCGCGACCCGCTGCCGGGCGACCGCCAGCGCGGTCGCCGGGAAGAGCGCCTCGGCGGGGCCGCCGCAGCACCAGGTGCGAGTGCGCGCATGCTCCGGCTCGCCCACGATCAGACCGGTCGCGGCGAGCAGCCGGCGCGGCTCCTCGGTGATCCCCTCGTACCTGGCGTACACGCAGGAGTCGTGGACGACCACTCACCGGTGAGCGGCGCGGCCGCCCGCAGCCCGCACTCCGCGAGCACCTCGAGGTAGCTGCGGACCCGCACCTCGAAGCCCTCGAGGAGGCGCGGGTAGACGGTGCGCAGCATGGTGGTGGTGTGGGGATCGATGGTGATGAGCTCCCGGACCCCGTGCTCGCGCAGGATCCGCGCGACCCGCCGAGCGTGCGCCGCGACCGCCTCGTCGGCCCCCAGGTCGTACGCCAGCGCCCCGCTGTAGAGGTCGTCCTCGTACAGGTAGCCGAAGTCCACGCCCGCGCCGCGGAGCAGCCGCGCGACGTTGGCCGGGACGCGATCGTACTCGCGCCGCTCCGCGGCGCTCGGCCGCGCCACCAGCCCGACCCCGTCGACCAGCCGGTTGGCCCGGCGGGCGAGACCGCCGAGGCGGGCCAGCGGCGAGTCGCCGATCCGCTGCTCCAGCCGCACCAGCCTCTCGATGTAGGGGATGAGCTGGTATATCTGGCCGGTGTAGAGCACGGTCTGACCGCCCCGGCGAATGCCCAGGTCGCGCGCCCAGCGGGTGGCCCGGCGGGCGGGGATGGGGACCACCGAGCCGCGCCGGCGCAGGTTGTCCTCCAGGATTCCGACCACGTCGGCCAGCGCGAGCGGCATCAGGAGCCCTCCGTGAGCAGCCAGCGGCGCAGCTCGCGCACGTTCTCACTGATGTGGACCCCGCTGGGACAGCTCGCCTCGCAGGCCCTGCAGAGAAGGCAGGAGAAGACCGCGTCCCTGGCCGCCACCACCCGGTCGTCGAGGCCGAGCACGACGTAGCGGAACAGCCGTCGCGGCATCAGGTCCACCCCCAGCGGGCAGGTCGCGCTGCACACCCCGCAGTTCATGCAGGCCTGGGCGTCGAAGCTGCCCGCCGCGGTGAGGCTGCGCAGCAGTCGGGAGTTGACCAGCGTGCTCATGGCCGCCGCACCGCCGCATAGCGGTGGTAGTCGTCACCGGTGGCGGCCTTCTCCGCGGCCACATAGCCGTACTTCCGCAGTCCCATGATCCAGACCATCACCTCGTCCTCGGGGAAGTCGGCCCGGGCCGCGATCTCCGGCACCGTCAGCGGCCCCTCGCGGAGCAGCAGCTCCACCAGCCGGCCGCGCACCAGGGGCTCGTCGCGGATCACCTCGCGGATGTCGCGATTCATCCCGGCACCCCGCTGAGCAGCTCGTCGATCATCGACCGCACCTGGGCGTCGGTGTAGCCGCGGAGGTCGATCGCGTCCTCCGGGCAGGCGGGCGCGCAGGCGCCGCATCCCTTGCAACCGGCGGCGTCGACGGCGGCGACCCTGGCGCCATCGACGGCCGCCGCTCCGCCGTCGCTCCCCCCGGCGGCCACCAGGGCGATCGCCGCGAAGGGACAGGCGGCCAGGCACACCCCGCAGCCGGTGCAGGCGGAGAGGCTCACCGTCGCGACCTGGGGATCCAGCTCGGCGACGCCACGCTTGAGCACCGCCGCCGCCTGGGTCACGGCGGCGAGTCCGGACGCGACGCTCTCCGCGATGGTCTTCGGTCCCTGACAGGAGCCGGCGATCATCACCCCGTCCACCACCGTCTCGACCGGCCGCAGCTTGGGGTGGATCTCGTTGAAGAAGCCGTCCCCGCCCACCGGCAGCTTGAGCGCGCCGACCAGCCCGGGGTTGTCCCGCGGCACCGCGCCGGTCACCAGGACCAGCAGGTCAGGCTCGATGGTCACCTCCTCGCCCGCGGTCAGGAGGTCACGGACGGTCACCCGCAGGCGGTCCCCCTCGCGGCTGACGGTGGGCGGATCGTCGTCGGCGAACTTGAGGTACAGCGAGCCCCGGCTCCGCGACTCGGTGAACATCAGCTCGTTCCTGCCCTAGGTGCGCAGATCGCGATAGAGGTGATACTGCTCGATCCCGGCCCCTCGCTCCGCCGCCAGCAGGGACGCATGCACGGCGGCGCTGCAGCAGAAGCGCGAGCAGTACGCGCGCTCGCCGTCCCGGCTGCCGACGCAGTAGACGTAGGCGATGGAGCGGACCGGACGGCCCTCATGGGTCAGCTCGCCCTCGGTCCGGTCGAGCAGGCGCCGGAACTCCGGCAGGGTCACCACCCCGGGGATGCCGTAGCCGTACTCCCCGGCCCCCGGCGCGTAGCTGTCGAAACCGGTGGTGACGATGATCTGGCCGACCTCGTGGGTGGCCGGCTCACCCTGGGCCCGCACCGTGACCTGGTAGTTGCCGTAGGTCCCCGACTTCGCGACCACCTCGGCGCCGGTGAGCACCGTGATCTCCGGATGGCGCGCGATCTCGGCAGCCAGCCGGGCGATCAGCCGGGCCCCGGGCGCGCCGTGGGGGTAGGTCACGCCCAGGCCGGCAACCCACCCGCCCAGCTTGGGCTCGCGCTCGACCAGGAGCACACCCAGACCGATCTCGGCGAGGCCGATCGCCGCGCGCATGCCGGCGACGCCGCCGCCGATGACCAGGGCCCGGGGGACGGTCCTGACCACGGTCGGCTCCAGGGGCTCGGCGAGCCGGGTCCGGGCGATCCCCGCCCGCACCAGCCGGATCGCCTTCCGGGTGGCACCCTCCGGGTCGTCGGTGTGGGTCCAGGAGCACTGCTCGCGGAGGTTCACCTGCGTGTAGCGGTACGGGTTGAGCCCGGCGCGCTGGGCCACCCCGCGGAAGGTGAAGGTGTGGAGCTTGGGCGAGCAGGAGGCGACCACCATGCCGTCCAGGTGCTGGTCAGCGATGTCGGCGGCGATCTCCTGCTGGGCCGCGTCCGAGCACGTGAACATCGCGTCCCGGGCCACCACCACGTCGGCCTCGCCGCTCACCGCATCGACGACCCGCTGGACGTCGACGTGGTCGGAGATGTTGCCGCCGCAGTGGCAGACGTAGACGCCGATCCGGCGGCGGGGGCCGGGTGCCGGGGGCCCGCCGGGCTCGGGGTTTCGCAGCTGCGGGCTCACGCCAGGGCCCTCTCGCGCTCGAGGTGGGCCGCGACCTGGGCCACCGCGGCCCCGGCATGCAGGATGGACTCCGGGATGTCGCGCGGTCCCGAGGCCGCGCCCGCCACGAAGACGCCGGGGATGCTGGTCGCGGCCGGGTTGAGGTCCTCGTCGACCTCGCAGACGTAGCCCTGCTCGTCCACGCTGAGGGCGCCCGACGGGAAGGGCCGGGCGGCCTCGGGGTTCGGCTGGACACCCACGGCGAGGACAACGAGGTCGTATTCAGCCTCGCCGAGCGTCCCCCCGTGATCGATGTCCTCGTAGCGCAGGACGAGGTTCCCGTCCGGCTTCTCGGTGATGCCGGCGACCCGACCCTTGAGGAAGGTGGTGCCCATCGCCCTGGCCTGCTCGTAGAACTCGTCGTATCCCTTGCCGGCGGCCCGGATGTCGATGTAGTGGACGGTCACGTCCGCGAGCGGAAGCGCCCCCATGATCAGCTGGTTCTGCTTGAGCGAGTACATGCAGCAGAACTTGGAGCAGAGCGGGTTGCCGACGGTCTGGTCGCGCGAGCCCGTGCACATGACATAGGCGATCCGCTCCGGCACCTTCCCGTCTCCCGGCCGGAGCACCGTGTTGTAGGGGCGGGTCGGCGCCAGCAGCCGCTCCATCTGGGTCCCGGTGATCACGTTCTTGAAGCGACCGAAGCCGTATTCCGGCTTGAGGTCGGCGGCGAAGAGCCGGTATCCGGTGGAGACGATCACGGCTCCGACTCCGACCTCGACCTCCGAGGGTCGCATGCCGAGATCGATGGCACCCGCGGGACAGGCGGCCAGGCACTCGTGACACTCCGAGCACACTCCGCAATCGAGGCACCGCCCCGCGGCCTGGCGAGCCTCGTCCTCGGTCAGCGCCGGTTCGAGCTCGGCGAAATCGGTGGGGATGCCGCTCAATCGCGGCGCCGGGACGAGCGGGGCGCGTGGGCTGTGACTCCGCTGCCGGGCGAGCACCTCGTTGCCGTCGACCTTGGGGAGGGGCTCCTCGAAGCCGGTCAGGGGGAGGTCGCGCAGCCAGCGGTCGATCATGAAGGCGGCGTGGCGGCCGTGGCCGACCGCCTCGGCGATCGTGGTGGGACCGGTCACGGCGTCGCCCGCGGCGAAGACCCCTGACAGAGCGGTGCGCAGTGTGGACGGGTCCGCCTGGATCGCCGGTGCTCCAGCGGGAGCCAGGGACGGGAAGGCCGCGGTGTCGGGGCCCATGCCGATGGCAACGATCACCGTGTCGCAGCGGAGGGTGTCACGTGCCGTCTCGTCGTAGCGGGGGGAGAACCGGTGGGAGGCGTCGAAGACCGACAGGCACCGTTTCAGATCGACCGCCGCCACCGCGTCCCGGCCACTGAACCCCGCGATGCCCCATCCGTCGTGCAGTTCGACGCCCTCGGCCAGGGCCTCCTCGACCTCCCACCCGTACGCCGGCATCTCCGGACGCGATTCCAGGCAGACCAGGTGCACGGCGGTCGCGCCGAGCCGTCGGGCGCTGCGGGCCGCGTCGATGGCCACGTTGCCGCCTCCGACGACGGCGACGGCCCTGCCCTGGAGGTCCGGCGGCTGATCCAGCCGGATGTCACGCAGGAAGTCGAGCGCGGGGACGACGCCACCCAGGGTGTCCTCGCCGGGCACGCGAAGGCGTGCCGGACGCGGGGTGCCGGTGGCGACCAGGACGGCGTCGAACCCCTGGGTTCGGAGCGCCTCCAGGTCGCCGACCCGGGTCCCGGTGACGATCTCGACCCCCAGCTCGGTCACGTTGCTGACGTCGCGCTCGATGACCTCGACGGGCAGGCGGTAGGACGGGATGGCGAGTCGCGGTGCCCCCCCCGCCTTGGGCGCGGCCTCGAAGACGGTGACCCGGTGACCCCCGCGGGCCAGCTGCCAGGCGGCGGTGAGGCCGGCTGGCCCGGAGCCGACCACGGCCACTCGCCGTCCGCTCCATACCGGAGGCTCGGGTCGGGGGGTCGGGGGAAGCGCGTAGTGGGTGTCCGCCACGAAGCGCTTCAGACGGCGGATGGACACCGGGCCCTCCAGGCGACCCCGGGTGCAATCCCCCTCGCAGGGGGCGTAACAGGCACGACCCAGGGTTCCGACCAGCGGCGTGGTCTCGGCCACCAGGGCGTAGGCCTCCTCGTCCCGGCCGCTGCGCACCAGTGAGACGTAGCCGTGGGCCTTGACCCCGGCCGGGCAGGTGTGGCTGCAGGGGGATGTCCCGGCGCGCTCGATGAGCGCCTTCTGCGGGATCGCCTGAGGAAACGGGATGTAGGCGGCGCGGCGTGACACCATCTCGCCGTTGAACTGGTCGGGAACCGCGACCGTGCAGGCCGTCTCACAGGCGCGGCAGCCGGTGCAGAGCGCCTCGTCGACGAAGCGCGCCGACCGGCGCACGGTGGCGCGGAAACCGCCACCGCCGGCGGGGCGGACCAGCGAGGCCTCCGCCTGGGTGAGGACGGTGACCCGCGGGTGGTGGGCCGTCGCCGCCATCTTCGGCGTGGAGATGCAGCTGGCGCAGTCCAGGGTGGGGAAGACCTTGCTGAGCAGGATCATCTTGCCCCCGATGGACGGCTCCTTCTCGACCACCAGGACGCGATAGCCCATGTCGCCGAGCTTCACCGCGGACTCCATGCCGCCGATGCCGCTGCCGATGACCAGGGCGTCGTAGTCGGTCTGCGTGCCCATCGCCCGCTACCCCGCCAGCGTCGTCAGCGACGCGGTGAAGTCACGAACCTGCCGGGTGAACGGCTCCGCGCACACCGAGCAGATCGCCGCCATCTTGACCCTGCGCCCATCGATCCCCTGCTCGGCCATCAGGCCCTGAGCCGTCTGCACGATGCGCGACGAGCGCGCGGTGCAGTCGGTGAGATAGCCGCACTCCTCGCCGTCGGCGGCGAGGAAGATGCCGTCGAACCCCTGCCGCAGGGCGTGGAGGATCCAGCCCGGTCTCACCCCGCTGGTGCAGGGCAGGCTGATGACGACGACCTCGGGGGAGTAGTGCATGTGCGAGCTTCCGGCCAGGTCGATCCCGGGATCGGAGATGGAGTTGGTCGAGAAGACCAGCACCCGGGGGCCGCGGGAGGCATCCGCGAGGGCGGCGGCTGCGGCCTGGTCCGTCACCTCGCCGAGCCTCAGCTCACTTGGCCCGACGGACAAAGACGCGATCGTAGCCCTGCGCGGCGACGCTGCCCAGGAAACCGTGGCCCACCTTGCCGGCCCAGGCCTCGACGTCGGTCTTGGTCTGGGCGTCGCTCGACCAGAGCTCGATCACCTCGCCCATGGGGATCCCCCCCATCGCCTTCTTGGCCTCGAGCAGCGGGCCGGGGCAGCCGGCGCCACGCGCGTCGACGACCTTGGCGACGCTCAGCGCGGCGAGGTCGGTCTCGGTCAGCAGAGTCGACATCTGGATCTCCTTGCGGAACAGGTCAGTAGGTGAGGGTGTTGGTCGCCGAGGTGATCTCGGCGACGAAGCGTCCCGCGGCGACGATCTCGGCCCCGTCGACCAGGTCGTCCAGGGTGAGCCCGCGACTGAGGCAGCAGGGCGAGCAGACGAGGATCTTGCCGCCCAGCTCCTGGATGGTGGGCAGCAGCTGTCCGAGCGGGGTGCACCCGGGCGCCGCGACGGTGTCGGCGACCCCCTTCTTGGCCAGCAGGCAGCCATCGCCCTGGAAGCCCATGACGACCTCGACATCGGAGGCGAGGGCGCCGCCCGCCATCGAGAAGGGGATGGAGGCGAGCTCGGGCTGATCGGGCCCGTGGGTGACCATTATCACCAGCTTCTGGGCGTCGGCCATCCCGCTCACCCCTCGCCGCCCTTGCGCAGCAGGAAGACGAGGGCATCACCCTCCTGATGCCAGTCCAGCAGCACGTTGCCGGTGCTGCCCGCCCAGGCCGGCACGTCGGCGATCGACCCCCGGTCGGTGGCCAGCACCCTGAGCACGTCGCCGGGCTCGAGCCCCTTCATCGCCTTGGCAATCTTGACGATCGGCATCGGGCAGAGCAGCCCTCGCGCGTCGAGAACTGCGGTCGCCTGGATCTCGATCTCAGCCATCGTTTCTGTCCTTCAGCGTGTCCGGTCTGGGTGCGCGTCTCGGCCTAAACGAAGAGGGTGAGGTGCGCCTTGCGGGCCTCGGCGAGGAACGCCGCGGCCCCGGCGAACTCGACCCCCTCGATGAAGTCCTCGGGCTTGTAGCCGAAGACGTCCATGGTCATCTGGCAGGCGATCAGGCGGACCTCCAGCTCGCGGGCCGTGTCGAGGAGCTCGCGAATCGTGGTCACGTGCTTGTCCCGGAACTTCGCCTTCATCATGTGGGTGGCCATCGGCCCCATCCCGGGCAGGCCGAGCACGAGGTTGGGCATGGTCACCGGCATCGGCATCGCCGGATTGCCGAGCGGGGAGACCTTGAGCAGGCGCTCGAAATCCCGGTGGATGATGCTCAGGCCGTAGAAGGTGAAGAACACCGAGGTCGTCATCCCCGAGGCGGCCGCGGTGGTCGCCAGGATGAGGGGCGGGTAGGCCCAGTCGAGCGTCCCCTTGGAGGCGATGATCGTCGCCGTCCTGGCTCCCGGGTCCCGGGAGCGGCGCGCTCGATCTCGGATCTCACGATCCGGCGAACGTCCTCCTCGGTCACAGCCGTGTCGATCCGCTGCTCCATGGCCTGCGCCGGTGTCACCGTGGTGTCGACCATCTGGGTTGCCACCTCCGCCATCGCGGCGCCCGCCACCGAGCGGTGCCAGGCTGCCTGCCTCAGGCTTATTGCATCCTTGCGCTTATACGCAAGCAGAGTGTCCACTCTTGGTCCGGCACCAACCAGGGCGGAACGTCCTCGGCACCGGGCGCGCTGGCACGGATACAGGGGGGTCCAACGACCCCACCTGCCGCGGTTCGTCGGGGTCGCCAGCCGCTCGGACCTCGGGGCGACGGGACCCGCCGACGGCGCTCGTGAGGCTTCGTTACTTGCGAAGTTACGCAAGTATTGGTAGGATCTGGCCGTGCTGGAGGATCAGGCCGGTCGCGAGGAGGAGGATCGACGCCGGGACGCCGAGGCGTTCCGACTTCACGCCGAGCTGTGCAAGGTCCTCACTGACCCCAAGCGGCTGATGATCCTCCAGGCGCTCCGGGCGGGGGAGCGGTGCGTCGGCGACCTGGCCGAGATCGTCGGGATGAGCCTCCCGAATGCCAGCCAGCACCTCTCGGTCCTGCGCCACGCGGGATTGGTCTCCACCCGGCGCGGGGGGACGACCGTCTACTACTCGATGGCCGAGCCGCGGATCGCGCAGGCCTGCGACATCGTCCACCAGATCGTGCTGGAGCGGCATCCGGAGGCCCGCCCCCGGCGGGCGCACGCGGTCAGCCGGCCGGCAGTGGTCGGTGCCGCGGCCGGCTCAGGCCAGGGATAGGAAGAGCCGCTCCAGCCTCTCCTCGTCGATCCCGGCGGCTCCGTCGCCGTCGCGGGCGGTCATGCACTGCTGGAGCCCGGTCGCGATCAGCCGGAATCCGGCCCGATCGAGGGCGCGGGAGACCGCGGCGAGCTGGGTGACCACGTCGGCGCAGTCGCGGCCCTCCTCGAGCATGCGGATGACCCCGCGGAGCTGGCCCTCCGCCCGGCGCATGCGCCGCAGAACCTCGGGCAGGGCGCTCTCGTCAAGCTTCACGGCGCCGACCTCGCCGGGCGGCCGGCGTGGGGGTGACGGCATCTTCCACGAGGGTCACGCCGAGGCCGGAACCGGCGCGGCCAGCTCGATCGAGACCGCCGGCGGCTGGAGCAGGGTGTTGTGGACGGTGCAGTGCGCGGCCACCGCCAGCAGGGCTGCCCGCCGCATCGGAGGCAGATCGGCGGGGAGATGGACCAGGAGACGGATCTCCCCCACCCGCGCCGGCTGGGCGGCCATGCCGAAATCGGCGGTGACCGACAACCCCTTCACCGGCAGCTCGTGCCTGGCCAGGAAGCGCCGGACGTAGAAGGCCACGCACGACGCGAGTCCGGCGACCAACAGCTCGGTGGGAGTGGGGCCGCTGTCGCCGCCGCCGTCCGCGACGGTCTGGTCGACGACGAGGGTGTGATCGCGAATCGCGATCCGGAACCGGTCGGCGCCGTCATGATCGACCCGCAGCCGGCGGATGTTCGCGCCGGCCTCCGGGGTCATGAGCTCTCCCCCGCCTTCCCGGTCGCGGCGAGCTCCCGCCGGACCGCCTCCATGTCCAGCTCCCGGACGGCGCCGATCAGCTTGGCCAGCGCCGCGGCGGGCTGGGCACCGGGCTGCTCGAAGACCAGGATCCCGTCGCGGAAGATCATCAGGGTGGGGATGGACATGATCCCCAGCGACCCTGACAGGCCGGGCTCCGCCTCGGTGTCGACCTTGCCGAAGACGATGTCCGGGTGGTCCGCCGACGCGGCCTCGAAGACAGGCCCGAAGGCACGGCACGGTCCGCACCAGGCCGCCCAGAAGTCGACCATCACGATCCCGTCCCGGCTCACGGTCTCGGAGAACGTCTGCTCACTCAGCGCGATCGTCGCCATGGCCACCTCGAGTTGACGGTGAAGACGCCTACCAGTATACCCCAGGGGGTATCAGACCAGGGCGTCGGGGCTCAGCGGCGGCGGCGCGACAGGCCGTTCAGCGGCGGTGGCGCGTCACGAGATGCAGCGGCGGTGGCGCGCCACGGGATGCGGCGGCGCCGGCGCGACCACCGCCGGGCCGTAACTCACCGCCCCGAGCGGGGAGCGCGAGCTCAGGCGCCGCCGAGGGTCTGTCCGGAACGGCGGTGGCCGGAGAGGCGCCGGCGAGCGCCCGACAGCCGCCCCCGGGTGCGCGCGTCCGCCGCGAGGCGGTCGCTGCCGGCCGCGCGCCGCAGGTCGTCGATCTGCGCGCTGGCGACCTGGTGAGTGATCCACGGATTCATAGCCATATCTGAATGTTGCCATGAACTGATAGAAAGGTCAATCAATATCGTGATATAGTCTTTTACCTATGCCCTTCTACCACGAGCCACCGGCGGTCGAGGAGCCGTCCATCGAGGTAGTCGTCGGAGGCTCGATCGCGACCGAGCTGGACTGGGTGCTCCTCGCCGCCTCCGAGCCCGCCTTCCGTCGTGACCACGCCACCCTCGGCAGGATCTACGCGGAATCTCCGCGGCTCGGCGAGCGGGTCCGGGACTTCTGGGACACGCCGGAGTCCACCGATTGCGGGGGCTCGATGGAGCTGGCCATCCTCGCCCACCACGGCGGGATCCTCTTCTCGCTCGATGCCGAGGAGCTCCTGGACCGGCTGGAGGCGCTCTGCGCCGACGCGCCGGCCGAGCTGCGGCTCGCCTCGGAGACGCCGCGCGACCGGGAGGCGATGAGGGCGCGCCTGGCCCGGCTGCGCTCCTCAGCCGATGCCCGCCGTGCCTACGTGGAGCTGATGCGCGACGTCTGGGCCGCGGTCCGGCCCGACTGGGTGCGCAACGGCCGGCGCTCGGTGGAGGCAGCGGTCGCGGCCCGTCGCGAGATCCAGCACCGCGGTGCCCCGTGGGGCGAGATCGTGCGGAGCACCTACCGGCCCGGGGGCCGGGTCCTCGACGACCTGGTGGCGTCGCTCCCGAGCGGGGGCATCGTGGCCGTGGTGCCGGCCTACTTCGCCCACCTGGGGTCCCTGGTCGACCTGCCCGGGACGGTGATGATCGGGGTGCGCGCCGAGGGCAGCGGAGCCGAGGCGCGGGCGCGGACCGAGAACCTGGCGCGGCGGTTGAAGACCATCTCGGACCCCACCCGGCTGGCCATCGTCGAGGTGCTGCGAACCAGCCCGAGCACCGTCAGCGACCTCGCCGAGATCTTCTCGCTGGCGCAGCCGACGGTCAGCAACCACGTGAAGATCCTGCGCGACGCGGGCATCGTGGCCAATGCCACCCGGGGTGGGCGGCGCGAGCTGGTCCTCCAGCACGGCGCGCTCGACGAGCTCCTCGACCACCTCGAGGGGATGCTGGACCCCGCGCGCCAATCGGGCCCACCGCGGACGGCGGCTGAGCCCGCCGCCCTCAGCGCCTGACGGCGACGACGCACACCCGGTCGAGCCCCGGCGCCGTTGACGGATCCGGCAACGGCGGGCGGCGGGCCGATCGGGAAGGTGCCATGATCGGCCCATGAGCACCTCCCCCACCCGGCTGCAACCGCACCACGCCCTCACCATCATCGTGACCGCCGTCGTGGCGATCGTGGTGGCCTACGTCCTCCTCGGCTGGCTCGGCGGCGTGATCCTCTTCCTGATCAAGACGGTCGTCGTCTTGGGCCTGATCGCGCTGGCGGTCTACCTCGTGCTCCGGTGGGCGGCGCGCAGCCACTGACCGCCCGCGGCGGCGCGATTCCGACCCTGGTGCGGCGTTCCGGAAATGGCTTGCCGCTTCGAGCGAACCAGAAAGCCAACTCCGGGGCGCTGGACTATCCGGCGACCCCCGCCCTGACGTAGGGGCGCCGCGAGCTCCACAGCCGGAGGGATGCCGCGGCCCGCTGCACCGCTCCCATCGTCACCCAGGCGTTGGCTGCCCCGCCCAGCCAGAGCGCGAGCAGCAGCATGGTGACGAACCCGGCATAGCCGGTGAAGCGAGTCGTGATGGGGCCGGTCGGGACCATGCTCAGAAGGTTAGAGCGCTCGCCGGGGGATCTGCTGAGAGGCATCTGAGACGACGCCGAGACCGGGCTGAGACAGCGTCGCCAGGGGTCATGCCGCCGGTGGGACGGTCAGCTGGAAGCCCGGGCGACGAGGCGGACTGAGGTGATACCTGCCGGCCACGGAGGCAGTCCATGGGCGCCCGCGAACACCCACCAGGACCAGGAGGCCGGGCCAGCGACGGGCCGCCCGGGCCGCGCGTGAAAGAATCTACCCGTGGCTCGCGACCGTGACGTCGGCGCCTTCGACCGCCGCGCGTCCAGCTATGAGAGCGGGCGGCTGGGAGGCCTGCATCACGACATCGCGGACCGCACCGTCCGGATCGCGCTCACCGTCGCGCCGAACCCCCGGCGCGTTCTCGACGTGGGGTGCGGGACCGGGTACCTGCTGCGCCAGATGGCCGCCCGGCTTCCCGGTGCGGTCGACCTCGCCGGCGTCGACGCGGCGCCCACCATGATCGAGGTCGCCCGATCGACCGTGCCCACCGATCCCCGGCTTCGCTTCGCGGTGGGTTTCGCCGAGGCGCTGCCCCACCCCGCGGCAAGCTTCGACCTGGTGGTCAGCACCACCTCCTTCGACCACTGGGTGGACCAGGGAGCGGGGCTGGCCGAGTGCGCCCGGGTGCTGACCCCCGGCGGGCGCCTCGTGCTCACCGACCTCTTCTCGATCTGGCTGGTCCCCACCCTGGTCGCCGGCCGCCGCGGTCGTGCTCGGACGGTGGGCCGGGCCTCCCAGCTGCTGACCGCGGCAGGCTTTCGCACCCTCCGCTGGCTTCGGACCTACACGCTGGTGCTCAAGACGGTCACGGCGACGACCTGACCCAGCCGGACGGTCAACTTGGCGCGGAAGTAGCGCCGGAGCGACGGCGAGCGCCGAGCGCCAGAGTCAGACCGCCAATCATCAGTAGCAGCGCACCGAGCCCTGCCGCCCAGCCGGCGGCCCCGCCGCCGGTGACGGGCACGGTTGCCAGCGGCGCCACGACCTGTGAATCGGCCGATGCCGCCGCGGCGCTTCCCACGTAGCCGGCATCGCCGCCGTAGGTGGCGGTGCTGGCATGGGTTCCCACGGTCAGGCCCGTCGTCGTGTACACGGCCCGGCTGTCCACGCTGCTGTCGAGAGGGGCGGTGCCCACCGCCGTGCCGTCCACGTAGAAGACGACGCTCCCGGTCGGATTGCCGGTCCCCGGCGCGGACGCCGTGACGGTCGCGGTGATGGTGACCGGCTGGCCGACGGTGGATGGGTTCGGGCTGGAGGTGAGCGTCGTCACCGTCGAATCCTGGTCCACCTCCTCGGTCAGCGTCGCGGCGATGCTCGTCACGTCGTCGGCGTCGCCGCCGAAGCTCGCGACGATGCTGTGGCTCCCGGTCACCGGGTAGCTCACCGTGCAGGTGGCCACCCCGTCCGTCAGGATCACCGCCGTGCAGCCGGCGATGTTGCCGGCGCCGTCCGTGAACGCGACGTCACCGGCCGGCGTCCCCGTTGCCGGGACGGTGCGGGAGACGGTCGCGGTGTAGGTGACGCTCTCACCGGTGACCGCCGGATTCGCGGACGAGACGGCCACTGTTGCGGTCGAAGCCGGCGCGACGTCCTGGGTGACAGAATCCGCGGCGCTGGTCGCGAAGTTGGCGTCGCCGCTGTAGACGGCCGTGAGCGAGTCGCTCCCCGCGCTGGCGAACGAGGTGGTGCAGCCGGCGCTGCCCGCGGAGGGGGGCAGGCTGCCGCAGCCGGGGATGGTGCTCCCGCCCTCCTCGAAGCTCACCGCACCGGTGGGCGACCCGGAACCGGACCCGGTCACATCGACGCTGGCGGTGAGGACCACGGACTCACCGACGACCGACGGATTGGTCGACGACGACAGGATGGTGGCGGTTCCCGCGACGTCGACCGTGAGGGTGAACCCCTGGCTGCCCACCGGGGCGACTCCGTTGTCCGCGGCGACGGTGAGGGGGTACGAGCCGGCCATCCCGAGCGCCGGGGTCCCGGCGAGGGTCGCGGTGCCGTTCCCGTTGTCCACGAAGGACACCCCCGATGGCAGGCTCGCGCCGCCGTCCGACAGGCTGATGCCCGCGCCCGAGGGGTACCCGGTCGTGGTGACCGTGAAGGTGCTCGCCTCGAGGATGGTGAAGGTGGCGCCATCGGCGCTGGTGATGAGCGGCGCCTCGAGCACGGTGAACGGCTCGCAGGCCACACTCCCCGCCCGGTAGTTGCCGTCGCCCGAGTAGCTGGCTTGGAACCCCTGCGGCCCGGCGGCGAGCGCTCCCGTCGGCGTCGAGTCGGGCACGTTCCCGCCGCTCAGCGACACGGTGTCGGTGGCCGAGGCAGCACCCGCGCACGTCGCGTTGGTGAAGAAGCTGTAGGTCACCGTCCCCGCGGGTGCGAACCCCTCCACGGCCGTCACCGTGGCCGTGCCGTAGGCGCTCGCGCCGACGGTCTCCCCACCGCCCCACGGGGCGCTGGTGCCGGCGTCGTCAACGACGGCGCCGAGCGCGGCGGCGCCCTTCTCGACGGGAGGCGGCGAATCCGAGGGCGACGCCGGCGACGCCGGCGCGACGGCCTCGATCGCGAGGGGGGATGGGCATGATGTTCTCTCACCGACTTGCTCGGAGCGTGATTGCCCCACGAGCCGGCCGAATCGTTGCAGGCGCCGCGAACGCATGGCGTCGCGGTCGAGTGACGATCGCTCATCAAGGGGCGGCGGACGCTCTGCCATCGGGAGCACCCTGGGCCGGCGCGATCGTGCCCCTCCCACGCCTCCGCATCGCCTCCAAGCCCTGAGTTCAGGGGGAGGGAGACCCGGGAAGGAGAGGGGAGCGGGAGACGGGGCTCGAACCCGCAACTTCAACCTTGGGAAGGTTGCACTCTACCGTTGAGTTACTCCCGCGCGGGTCAGATTGACGAGGATACCGCCGGCCCGGTGCAGGGTGCCACCTTCGAGGTGGTCGCGGCGCGCCGCCGCCGGCTGCCGGCCCAGCCCCGAACGCCGGTCATCGCGGTGGGGATCGACCGTCAGCCCCGGCGGAGGGGGTGAGCAGCCCGGCGACCAGCACCCCGGCCACCCCGAGGGCGGCCCCGGTCACGCCGACCTCGGCCCGGAGCTGAGGCAGGAGGGAGCTCGTGAACGTCTGCAGGCCGGTCTCCAGGGTGACCCCCTGACCGGCGCCGTGGACGGCGAGGGCGGCGAGGGACAACCCCACCGCGATCGCCACCAGGGCGATCACGATCGCCGAGATCGCGGCTGCCAACCCGCCCCTGCGTGCGGAGCGGCGGATCACCAGCCCGGAGGCCACCCCGACCACGATGGCCAGCTCAGGGAGCACCTGATCGGTCTGGACCGCGGCGGCGACCCAGAGCGCCGCGACCGCCAGGCTCACCACGAGGGCGACCAGGACGGCGGGCAGGAGCCGGGTCTCGTGGGTCGATGCCGCGGCGCCCGACGGTGCCGGCGCCGGGCGGGCCGGGGGCGGCGCGGGTGGGGGCATGGGCTCGGGGCGCTCGGGGAACGCTGCCGGATGGACGACGTCCGGGGCGCCGAGGGCCGGGCCGGAGACGGTGGCGGGTGCCCAGGAGGCGGCCGCCGGCGGCGACGCGGAGGGCATCCCGACGGAGGGTGGCGCCAGCGCCGCCGCGGGGGGGGAGGCGGTGGCGGCCGGAGCGGCGGGCACGCGCTGAGGCCAGGCCTCGAATGGTCCGGCCGGGGGCGGGCCCGGGACCATCGGCGGCGCGGCCTCCACAGAGGGTGGCGCCGGCGCTGCGACCGCAGCGGTGGACGCGGTGGCGGCCGGCGCGATCGGGCGCTCCCCGACGGCAGCCCCCCCGGGCCACACCGGCGGCGGCGGGGGCGGAGCGGCAGGCGGTGCGGGGGGACGGTCCGGGGTCCGGAGGGCGGCACTCCAGGAGGGCGCGTCCTGGGGCAAGGACGGCGGCGGGGTCGGGAGCGGACGCGACAGCGGCAGCGGGAATCCCGGTGCCTGCGGATCCGCGGAGGGAGGCGCCGCGGCGAGCGGGCGGCCCAACGAGACGCCGGGGTGCCAGCCCAGCGGCAGCGCCTCGGTGCGGCCGGGGGGGGCCGTCGGAGCGTCGGCGCCCAGGCTGCGCGGACCCGGGCCCGGCGCGGGCGGGACACGACCACCCGGAGGGCCACCCGGTCCCACGGGGGACGGGGGCCAGGCGGCCGAGCCCGGTGGACGGACCGCCCACGTCGCCGCCGCCGGTGCACCACCAGGTCCCGGGAAGGGAGCCCCGGTGGGCGGGGGGAACAGCGGCCCGAGTGGGCTCAGCGACGGTCGGGGGCCGGCCGCGGGGGTGCCGAATGGCGGGCCGGCGGGCGGCGGAGGGACGGGCGGCGCCAGCTGATCCAGGGGAGCGCGCGCGCCTCCGGGAGCCGGGGGCGGTAGCGCCATCCGGGCCGCCAGGGGTCCGGGCGCGGCGGCACCGGCGACGGGGTCGTCGACCAGGTAGTGCTGGACCTCGAGCCGGGTGGGAGGGGTCACCGGCGTCCCGGTCGGGTAGCCGGACATCCGCGGCAGGGGGGGCTCCACGAAGGCCTTCCCGGCAAACGCCGGGACCTCGCCGGCCGGCCGCCAGGCGGGTCGCCCGTCCACGGCCGTCGGGCCGGGCGGAGCCTCGAGCTCGGGGAGCGGCCTGCCGGTATCCGGACTGACCAGGGGGACCTTGCAGGTGGGACAGAGGGTGCGCCCGTCGTACCACTTCCAGCACCTGGTGCAGACGAGCTGGTCCGACATCACGCATCGCATGATGCTCCCGACAGGGCGGGGTCGCCGCATCTCGTCACGTTCGTGTGACCGGTTGTGACGGCTGCATCGGGATGGCTGGGGCGGTCCCGGGCGCCGGTCTCCGACCGGGCGGCACGACGGGTGAGTACCATCGCCGCAGTGCTGACCGCATTTCTCTTCATCGTCTGCGAGCCGGGGGCGATCGGCCGCCTCGGCAGGGCCCTCGCCGACACCGAGGGGGTCGCGGAGGTCTACACGACCACCGGCTCGGCGGACTTCATCGCGGTGGTCCGGGTGCCCGACCTCGACGCCCTCGCCACCACGGTGACCCAGCACATCGCCGAGCTGCCGGGCATCGTGCGCACCGACACCCACCTGGCGATCCGCTCCTACGGGCGAGGCGACGAGACGGCCGCCTTCGACATCGGGGTGGATTGAGCTCGATGCCTGACCAGGGCCCCGGCGCGCCAGCCGAGGGTGGTGCCGGCCCCACCCCGGCCGCGACGACCGGGCAGGCGCGGATGCTGGCCGCGCTCCGGCGCCAGCCCGTCGACCGGACCCCCGTCTGGTTCATGCGCCAGGCGGGGCGCAGCCTCGCCGCCTACCGCGAGCTGCGCGAGCGGTACGACATCCTCACCATCACCCGGACCCCGGAGCTCTGCGCGCGGGTGACCATGATGCCGGTCAACGAGCTCGGCGTCGACGCCGCCGTCCTCTACGCCGACATCATGCTGCCCCTGGTCGGGATGGGCGTGCCGTTCTCGATCGACCCGGGCCTGGGACCGATCATCCACGAGCCGCTCCGCTCCGCGGCGGACATCGCCCGTCTGGTGGTGGTCGAGTCAGCCGAGGAGGCCACTCCCGACCTCTTCACCGCCATCCGCGGGGTCCGGCAGCAGCTCGGCGCGCGCGCCGCGGTCATCGGCTTCGCGGGCGCCCCGTTCACGGTCGCGTCCTACCTCATCGAGGGCCATCCCTCTCGTGACTACGCCCGCAGCAAGGCCCTGATGCACGGCGAGCCCGAGCTGTGGGAGAGGCTGATGGAGAAGCTCGCCGAGGTGACCATCCGCTACCTGCGGGCCCAGGTCACCGCCGGCGTCGACGTCCTCCAGCTCTTCGACTCCTGGGTCGGCGCGCTGAGCGTTCGCGACTACGAGGCCCGGGTCCTCCCCCACGTGCAGCGGATCTTCGCGGGGGTCGCCGACACCGGCGTCCCGCGGATCTACTTCGGGACCGGCTGCTCGCACCTCCTGGGGGCGATGGCGACGGCCGGCAGCGATGCCGTCTCCGTGGATTGGCGCCTGCCCCTGGACGAGGCGTGGCGCCGGATCGGCACCGGGCTGGGCATCCAGGGCAACCTCGACCCCACCGCGGCCCTCGCCTCCTGGCCGGTCGTGGAGCGGGAGGCACGCCGCGTGCTCGACGAGGCCGGCGGGCGCGACGGCCACGTCTTCAACCTGGGCCACGGGGTCCTCCCCGACACGGATCCGGCCACGCTCCGGCGAGTGGTCGAGCTGGTGCACGAGGAGACCGCTCGCTGATGCCCTCCCCCACCGGGATCGTGCTGCTCACCTTTGGCTCGGCCGTGACCGCCGAGCAGGTCCCGGCCTACCTGCGCAGCGTGCGGGGCGGCAGCGACGCCGGCCCCGAGCTCACCGAGGAGTTCGAGCGCCGCTTCCGGCGGATCGGGCGCTCGCCGCTGCTCGACATCACCGCCGCGCAGGCTGCCGGCCTGGAGCGGCTGCTCGAGGAGCGTCATGGCCCCGGTGCCTACCGGGTGGCGGTGGGGATGCAGCACTCGGCGCCCTGGATCGCCGAGACCATCGACGCCCTGGTCGACGAGGGGATCACCCGGATCCTGGGCATCGTGCTCGCCCCGCAGTACTCGCGGCTCATCCTCTCCGGCTACGAGCGCGAGATCGAGCGCGCACGGGCGCGGCACCCTGACCTGGAGATCGCGGTGGCGGGGCCGTGGCACACCACCCCGGGCTGGATCGAGGGACTGAGCGACCGGGTCGCGGAGGCCCTGGCGGAGTCGCCGCCGGCCCCACCGGGCGCGGCCGCCGTCATCTTCACCGCTCACAGCCTTCCCCGCGATGTGATCGAGAGGGACCCCGGCTACGTGGGCCAGCTCCACCAGACGGCGGAGGCGGTCGTCGAGCGGCTCCGCCTCCCGGAGGGAAGCTGGAGGTTCGGCTGGCAGAGCGCGGGCCACACGCCCGCCGAGTGGCTCAAACCCGATCTTCTCGACATCCTCCCCGAGCTGGCGGCGGCGGGGGCGAAGGAGGTGCTGGTCGCGCCGGTTCAGTTCGTGGCCGACCACCTCGAGACCCTCTATGACATCGACGTCGCCGCCGGCGAGCAGGCGGCCGAGCACGGGCTCAGACTGCGCCGGATCGCCATGCCCAACGCGTCGCCGGCGATGATCCGGGGCCTCGCCGAGGTGGTCGAGCACGAGCTGGCGGGAGCCCTGCCCGACTGACCGCTCCGCCCCGGGGGCCGGGAGATGGGGACCGGCGCCAGTTGATAAGGTCAGCGCCGATGGGACCGCCGCTGATGGGCTGGCGCCTGGGATGAGCTGGTGGGGCGGCTTCGTCCACCGGCACCGGTGGTGGGTGCTGCTCGCGTCGATCCTCCTCTTCGTCGCCAGCGCCCTGGTGCTCAGCAGGGGGGGCACGCTCAACAACAGCAACACCTTCCATTTCGAGTCGAGTCAGGCCCTCACCCTCGAGTCCCAGCAGCTCCCCACCTCGATCGCCAACGGATTCGAGGTGGTGCTCGGCAGCCCCTCGCTCACGGTGGGGAGCCCGGCGTTCGAGTCGGCGGTGACGGCGGCGCTGGCGCCGCTCGGCCGCGACAGCAGGGTGCAGACGATCCTGATGCCGCCGCTCGACAGCGAGACCGCCGAGAGCTCGCTCATCTCCACCGACCGGCACTGGGCGGCGGTCGAGATCGGCCTCAACATCCCCACCTTCGACGCGGCCACCCAGGTCTACCCCAGCCTGCGCGCCGAGGTGCACTCCGACGTGCTCACCGTCCATGCCGCCGGCGATCTCGCCCTCAACAGCGCATTCAACACCCGGAGCGAGCAGGACCTGCAGCGAGCCGACGTCTCCATCCCGGCGGCGCTCGTCCTCCTGGTCATCGTCTTCGGGTCGGTGGTGGCGGCGCTGCTCTGCCTGGGGGTGGGCCTGGTCGCGGTCGCCGGCGGGCTCGCCGCCATGTACACGATGGCCCACGTCACCGACGTCTCGACCTACGCCCTCAACGTCGTCGTCATCCTCGGCCTCGGGGTCGCCATCGACTACTCGCTCTTCATCGTCAGCCGCTTCCGGGAGGAGCTGCGACGCCAGCCGAGCGTCGAGGCGGCGCTCGGGGTGACGATGCGGACCGCCGGCACCGCGGTCGCCTTCTCGGGGATCACGGTCGCGGTGGGGGCCACCGCTCTGCTCTTCTACTCCGGCACCATCCTCACCAGCATGGGGCTGTCGGGCAGCTTCATGGTCCTGATCTCGGTCGTCTACGCGCTCTCCTTCCTCCCCGCTCTGCTGGCCATCCTCGGGGATCGGGTCAACCGCTGGCGACCGGGAAGCCTGCTCCGCGTCTTCCGGCGGCGCGGGGCGGTGGCCGCAGGCGGGGCCGCGACCACCGGCACCACCTCTGCGACGGGGACGGCCGCGGCCTCCGGGGCGACCGCCGTGGGGCAGCCGTCCGACCCCGGCGGTCACGGGTTCTGGGCACGACTCGCCAACCTCGTGATGCGGCACCCGGTGGCGATGCTGCTGCCCTGCCTCGCCCTGCTGCTGCTGGCGGGCTCCCCCCTCGCCCAGATCCACCTCGCCGAGGCCGACATCACCCTGCTGCCGCCCGGGGACGACGCCCGCCAGGGAACCCAGCTGCTCACCGCGCAATTCGGCCAGGGGAACGCCATCGACGTCGTCCTGGAGTTTGACGGCTCGCCCTACAGCCCCGGCAACGTCGCCATCGCCTACCAGCTCGGCCAGCGGCTCACCACCTTCGCCGGGATCAGCGCCGTGACCAGCTACGTGAACGAGCACGGGGTGAGCGGCGTCGCCGCCTACCAGCAGCTCTACGCGGACGGGCTCGCGGGGCTGCCCGCGGCCGACCGGGCCGGGGTCAGCCAGCTCACCGGGAGCAGCATCGCCGTGCTGCGCGCCTACACCCCCCACCCGGAGTCGAGCGACCAGGCCCAGAACCTGGTCCGTTACATCCGCGCCCACGACCGGGTCGGCGGCGCCCGGGTGCTGGTGACCGGCAACACCGCCTTCGACATGGACTACGTCCAGTACATGCTGGACCAGACCCCGGCGGCGGTCGCCTACGCCATGACGGCGACGTTCATCCTGCTGGTGATCCTGCTCCGCTCCCTGGTGCTTCCCCTCAAGGCCGTGCTGATGAACCTGCTCTCGCTCTCCGCCTCCTTCGGTGCCCTGGTCTTCATCTTCCAGCAGGGTCATCTGAGCGGGCTGCTCGACTTCAGCCCGGCGCCTCTCGACCCCACCATCCCGGTGCTGGTCTTCTGCGTCGTCTTCGGACTGTCCATGGACTACGAGGTGTTCCTGCTCACCCGGATGCGCGAGGTGTGGCGGGAGCACGGCGACAATCGCCGCGCCGTCGCCGCCGGGCTCCAGGCCAGCGGACGGCTGGTCACCGGGGCGGCGGCGATCATGGTCACCGTCTTCCTCGTCTTCGGCCTGGTCTCGTCAGTGGTCGTGATCAAGGCCCTCGGACTGGGGATGGCGATCGCGATCTTCGTCGACGCCAGCATCGTGCGCGCCCTGGTGGTGCCCGCCCTGATGCGCCTGATTGGCCCCGTCAACTGGTGGGCGCCGCGATGGCTGCGCCTCCGGTCTGACCGGCGGGAGAGCGCCGCCGGGTAGGACCGCGACGATCTCGCCGCCCTCCTCCCCGAACCGGGGTCCACGCCAGCGTCGCCTTCCCGGCCCGCAGCGGGAGGCCCCGCCCACCAGCCCGGTTATGGACGTCGATGTGACCTGACCCCCTGAAACTGGTCCACGTGATATGAGGGTTCCACCAGGGCCATCGAGGCCAGGAGGGACCCATGAAGGGCAGGAAGCACACACCGGAACAGATCGTCCGGAAGCTGCGGGAG
>Ga0187880_1000360_pt1 | contig 39734 bp, 57 predicted proteins | sample June2016WEW_19_4_FD_132998 | JGI IMG/M metagenome (GOLD analysis project Ga0187880, IMG submission 132998) | Peatland microbial communities from SPRUCE experiment site at the Marcell Experimental Forest, Minnesota, USA - June2016WEW_19_40 | ecosystem: Environmental > Terrestrial > Soil >... | reverse complement strand
CTTTGTTTCCAGGTAGAAGCGTACGGCTTCCTTGACGAGTTCCGCCCGCGAGGTGTAGCCCCAATCGTTGTCTTTGACGACGTCATCGACCTGTTTTATGAGGCCTTTGGGAAGCCTGACGGTGGTGTATTCTGTCATTGCTGTATCACTGTTGATACATCCATACCAAAAGCAATATTTAGGCATTATCGAAACCAAACGCTCAAACGCCACCGAACAAGCAACCGCCTTAAACACCAATACGCTTAAATTCACGTTGTCACCACTGAATCATGAATGTAACATGCCAGAAAACGAAGAAAACACACAGGACGATTACACAACCGTAAGGCTCCCAAAAGAACTCATAGACGAAATAGACCAAATCATCAAACGCGGAATAAGAGGCTACAAAAGCCGATCAGAATTCATAAAAGAAGCCATACGCAAACGCTTCGAAGACCTACAAACCGCACAGCCGATGCCCAAGCTGCCGCCGCTGGAGCACTTCAACGTGGACGAGGAAGGCGTCAGAATCCTAGACCGAACCCTAGCCACCAAAACATCAGGCGGCAGAATAATAGACGTGTACTTCAAACCCGACAGCGTCTTTTGCGACTACTGCCAATCCAGCAACTGCCGACACACCAAATTCGCCCAGGAACTCCCAGCGGTACAGGAAATCCTCGGCAAGAAAGGCTGGAAAATCGCCTAAACCGAAACCAAGCTTCAACCTTGGCAAACATTTTCATGCCACAGAGAGCCTATTCCATGACTTTTAAAAAAGGCAGAAAAAGGAGCAAGCGCCCCAAGTCAGGGACGTTTATGCTATTCGCCCAGGATTCTTCGGAAGGCCGGGTACATTTCAGCGGCGCGTTCCTGCATCAGCAGCTCGTAGTACTGGTAGATGATGCCCACGGACAGCAGTATGCCTGTGCCCGTGCCGAAAGTGCCGAAGAAATCTGCACTTGCCGCTACGAGGCCAACGATTATGCCTCCGAGAACCGTGACGACAGGAATGTAACGTTTAAGGACTGCTTCAATGGGTCTTCCAGACCTGCGGTACCCAGGAATCTGCATGCCGCTATCCATAAGCTGCTGCGCAACTTTTGACGGACCCAAACCGCCCACTTCAAGCCAAATCAGCGAGAAAACAGCGCAGAAACCCACAAGGATGCCCATGTAGGCAGCTGCCCTTAGCGGGTCAAGAGCAACCTGCTGAATGTTCGCTGGCGCGGTGACGAAGTAGGCAAGGCCGCCTACGGGTGAAACGTTTGTCGTGCCGCTGCTGGTTCTTGTAACGTTAAACTGGCCTATTATCGTAAATAAGAGACTGTGCGCAGAAGGTGGAGGGCTACCCATCTGGCTCCAAAGCAGTTGCGAGAAGAAGTAAACGTTTGCAAACAGGGCAGAAGCAAATATTACTGGAAGGTTAGAAACGTACAGCAGTTTAATGGGGTACCTGCTTCTGAAGCCTTTGTACCCTGCGTAACTCATCGGAAGCTCAATTCGTACACCGTTCAGATAAATAACTACCAGGAACGCCGTTACGGTGGCAAAGAATCCCAGTAAAGACGGATAAACACCTGAAACCTCGCCGAGCACCCACTGCACCAACGTGATGCCGTGACTCAAGTAGGCTGAGAGTGCGCCGACGAACAAGCCGGTTGCGGGAGAAAACATGTCCCAGACTACTGACTGGGCTACGCCTGCCATGATGAAGAGGCTGATTCCGCTGCCTAAGCCCCAGCCTTTTTGGATGAGTTCATCCATGAGCATGACCATTAATCCTGCGGCTAGAAGCTGGAAGAAAATGATCAACGATGTGGAACCAGGGATTGAGCCGAACATGCCGCTTATGATGTAGGCTGCGGCTTGGATGCCTGTTAAAACGATGCTGAAGACTTTGCTTGCGGACGTGAACAGCCCCCTGTCCTCAGGGTTTGACATGTCGCATTGGATGATTGATGAACCAGCGAGCAACTGCAGAATCAAGCCAGCCGTGACGATGGGTCCGATTCCCAGTTGCATAAGCGTTCCATTGTTAGAGGCAAAAATAACTCTCAGTTGACTAAACGAACTTGAGACAGACGACGAAATCCCGTAGAGCGGAATCTGAGACATCACAAGGAAAATGACAAGCACGAGCCCTGTCCAGAAGATCTTCTCGTTAAAACTTACCTTTCGTTCAGGCTTCTTGATTTCAGGCAGAACCCTTCCGATTGGCTTGAAGAGACCGAGAAATCTTCCAGGCATTTAGCAGCTTTACTCTCCGTTAACTGGGGAGCCTACGATTTCTCCGCCTGCTTTTTTGATTTTTTCAGCCGCTGACTTCGAGTAAGACGGCACTTGTACGGTTATGGCTTTTGTGATTTTTCCTGATCCTAAGAGTTTCGTGTAGCCTAACGCTGCCAGGTCAATTTGTGGTTTTTCCTGCTGGCTTACTTGCGGTAGTTCTTGAAGTTTCTTGAGGTTGATCGGGTTCACGCGTGTATGGAGGCTTTTGGGCGAGGTGAAGCCGCTTTTGCCGAAGTAGTCAGGTTCATGGGTTACGACGTAGCTCCACAAGTGTTTGTGTCGCCCGACTTTTCTGTGCCCTTTTGAGCCTGCGTCTCGGTGCTGGCCTATTCTTCCGTAGCCTACTGTTCTTGAGCCTCTGAATTTGCGTATTTTTCTTAGTTTATGCGGCATTTTGGTCAGCTTCTTTGTTGATTGGTGTTTCTGCTTTTTTTAGTTTTATTTCGAGTACACCGTTCTTGTATTTGGTGTACATGATGTCTGGAATCACTAACTTCGGCAGATTTAAACTTTTATAGTATCTGCGGTCTTTGTTTTTTGCCGAGAGCGTGATTTTTTGGTCTTTCACATGAATTTTGAGGGTATCCCTATTAAACCCTGTGATTTCCGCGACTACGGTTATGAAGTTGTTTTCTTGGAATATGTCGATTAACGGTTTGGGTTCTTGGATTTTGTGTTCGATGAAGTTTTTGCTTGGTCGAAAACTTTGGGGGGCAGACATTGATTTTAGGCGGTATGCGTGTTCGGGTTGGATCATTCTTGTCTTGTTGGTTTTTGTTGTTTGGTCGTTGAAGTCTAGCCATTTGCGGTTTTTTACGCTTCTTCGCCATTTTGCGCTCAGGTCTTTCCCCCTCCAATACCTAACGGATTTCTTCAGAGGTATTATAAAACGTATCGCACATAAAAGCTGAATAAACAAGCAGTTTGCCTGAAGCAGTTTACCTATGAAAATGGCGATTGCGTGGAAATTCTCGGTTTCGTTTTGGGTGAGTTTTCGTTTTTTGAGGCTTTTGTGATGGATTCTTGGGTTTTTGGGGGTTTTTTGATTGCCTTTTGCCAGATTTTTTAATTTGCGACTTTTCGGATCGTTGTTTGCGAGTGGGTAAATCCACCAACTGTGAGGCGGTCACGAAAAAACGAGTGCGAAGCTGGAGATGCTAAAACAGACCTTGAATGGACAGCCCTGAGAGATAAATAAAACTAAGAAAAAGCGCAAACTTTAGCACACGTTAAATCATGCGTTTTACTAGGTCGTTTATTGCTTCTCCGCGGTAGCCTGCTTCGCCGCCTGCGTTGAAGCCCTTCTTGGTTTTGCCCTTGTAGCCTTTGCTTGGCGGATGCAGCTTGAACAGCGGCTGAACGTCGGGCAGCTTTTGGAATGCGACTTTGCAGTTTACTATAGCTTCTGCTAGGTCGTCAACGTTTTTGTAGCCTGCTTTCTGTATATACTCGTCGGTGAGTTTTTTGCCGCCTGCCAATCTGGCGCGCTTCTGAAGCATCATAGACACGGTTTCTTTTGTGGGTTCGCCGTAAGTTACGTAGTTGTTTACGCGTTGCAGCATTCCATGGTATGCTGGTCGGCTGTCGATGAGCACTGCATGGTTAGTGTGCGTTAAATGCAGCAATTCAAGGGTTTCCCTTGTTTCTCGCTGAGCGCTTACGGTTCCCCGAACCTTAACCACTACGAGGCATTTGCATTGTTCAGTTTTCTGCGCCATTTTATCTCACCCAGTCCACTTGAGTAATCAGGTAGTATGTTTTCTTTAGTCCGTCGAAGATTGCGCCCGCGTAGGACGGCACGGTTCTTGTTGACCCGAAACTTCTCATCCAAAGGTCTTTGACTCCTGCTAAGCCAAAGATGACTTTGGCCACTTCACTTGAAACCAAGCCCAAACCTCTGGGTCCGGGAACAATGACCACTCGGACGCCGCCGCATTTTCCTTCAACTTGGAACGGAACCGAATGGGGTTTGCCGCATCCGCATTCCCAACTTCCGCATCCACGTTTTACCGGGATAATGTTTAGGCGGGCGTTCGCGGCTGCTTTTTCGATGGCGTTTCGCACTTGACTGGCTTTTCCCGAGCCTAAGCCGATGTAGCCGTCTCTGTTTCCAACGGCGACTATGGCTTTGAAACGTGATTTTTCGCCGGCGTCGGTTTGTTTCTGTACGAGGTTGACGTTTATGACTTCTTCCTGCAGGTCGGGAATAAGGGAGTCAACGATTTGGGGCTCTGAAATTTTTATCCCGCTTAGGAAGACGTCTTCTATCGTTGTTATTTTGCCTTCCTGGATCATTTTGCCCAAACGGGTTTTCGGTACCCATGTTTCCAGGTTAGTTTCACGTTGTCTTGGTCTTTGCGTTTGACGACTCATGCTTTCTTTCCACCTTTCTTACTTGCCTTTTCTTTCGGGGCTTTGGGTGCTTTTGGAGCTTTTCCTTTTGGCGCTTTAGCCGCTTTCTCTTTGGGTGCCTCTTTAGGTGCAGCTTCAGCCGCAGGCTTGCCACCTTTGAAGGCGGCGGTGATTTCGCCTTTAACTTTTGTGAAGTGCTCTGGCAGTTTTTCAGGCGCGACACCCTGCGCGATGTACTTTGAGAATTTTGCGTTGTACTCTTCCGACCCCACGCCTAAGCTTTTAGCGTATTTTGCTATGTGTTCGCCCTTCATGCGTTCCTTCACGATTTTCTCTTCACTGTGAGGAACCTCCACGCCGGCATCCACAACTCCGCTTAATGCGGCGAAAACTTTGGCGCCTTTAGTGGGAGCGGTCAAGCCGATGTCTAAAATGGCTTCTTTTATCCCTTCAGCTTTCGCCTTCAGACCGCAAAGATAACCTGTAAGGTACGCTGATGAAATGTTGCCAGTTGGAGCTTTCCACCCGTAGGTTTTGGCTAATTCACGGCTGTTAGCTGCGGCTAACACCTCGTCTCCGTGGGGTTTAGCGATGGCTATTTGCACTGTAATGTTTTTCAGTGAAGCGCGTGTGACAAGCCGAGGCCTTCCAGAAATAACCAGAGCCTTACGCGCTTGGTAATCAGTTTTTCCTTCCCGTCTGCGCCTTAATTTTACCCTATAATGACCACTTGTTGCCAACTTAACGTTTCCTCCATAAATCGTTAGCTTTCAGGTTGCGTTCCAATTCAGCTATTGATTGGAATCTGCCACTGCCAGCCATCCTGTAGTATTGGCTGTACGTGTCTTCCGTTATGGTTCTACTTGCCTTCAGCTCGCGAAGCTTACGTCTCAGAGACCTAATTCTTATCATCCAAGCCTCTTTCTGAGTTACTTTTGCGTAACCAGCACCGGTTATGCTGCCGGGGCCGCTGCGTCTGCCTTTGGCTTTTTTGCCTCGGATAGTTTTTGCCCGAGATCTGCTTACGCCTTTCTGAGGCGCGGAAATTATGACTTTTTCATGAATCAGTTTTCTGACTTCTTCCCGTGTGATTGCGCCTTCAACATCATCCATAAATTCAGGGTTAATCCAAACGCGGTTTTGCCCAACCTTTAAGATTTGAGCTGCTAATCGTCTCTGGCTGCTTAAGTCGGTCATTGTTTTTCTTCTCCTTCTTCTTCATCTTCTTCCGTGTCTTGTTCAGACGTGGATTTTTTGGGTTTCTTGCCTTTCTTCGGCTTTTCCTCTACTTCTTCTTCTGCGGCTGCTTCTGGTTCTTCTTCTGCTTTCGTTTCCGCTTCTTTTGCTTCCTCTTCGTTCTCAGGGGCTACTTCCTTATCGAATTCCTCTTCGATTTTTTCTGCGTCTTCAGCTTTGGTTTCTTCTTCGCCCTCTTTCTTTTCGGGTTCCGCTGAAACTTTAACGTTTAATATTTTAAGGTTAAGTTTCTTGGCTTCTGTAATGATCAAGGCGCGGTTTCTTCTGCCTACTCTGTGCGCGATACGTACTGCTTGAGTGTTAGGGTCAACAGTGGATAAGTCGGCTACGTTGTAAACTAGGACTTCCCTGTAGCCTGAAGGATGCAGACCTCTGGCGATTTTTGGTCCCTTGTAGCCAGTGCTGCAGCCTGGCGGCCAACCCTTGATTTTTCGCCGGATTTTGTTGTCTAATCCTCGGGGTCTTCGCCAGCTTAAACTGAATCTGTCGTATTTCCAGCTTTCAGCCCTCACGAAGGCGGGTTTCTTGTTTCTTGTGCGTGCCCTAAGTCTAAGAGCTTCTCGTGAAGGTTTAGGTTTCTTTTCGGTTTTTTCAGTTGCCATTAGGCTACTCCCTCGTTTCTTTCGTAAACGTATATGCCGTCGAGGAAAACTCTCGGGTCTTTTCGCCTTACTCTGGTGGCTTGCTCTATGTTGGCTGCGGTTTGGCTTACGTCTTCCAAGTTGATGCCTTCAACAATTATGTCATCAGGTTCAATTTTGATTTTGACGTCGCCTAAAGTTTTTACTCTGCGTTCTCTTCGTTCGCCAGTGAAGTTTTCTATGAGAACTTCTTTGCCTTGAACTTTCACTGTGATTGGAAAGTGGGAGAATACGATTTTCAGCTTGTATTGGTAGCCTTTTGTTACCCCAGTTATCATGTTTTGAATGTGCGAGTATATTGTTCCTACAAGAGCAGCTTCCTTCTTGCGTGGCCACTTTGCCCAAATACGGATGTTCTTGCCTTCGCCTTCTATTGCTATTGGAGCGAAGGAGAAGTCGCGTGTTAAAGATCCTTTAGCGCCCTTGAAGCTTATCTTCTTGCCTTCCATGCTGACGTCCACGTTGTCTGGAACTTGGATTGTTTTGGATATTTCTGGAAGCCGCATAAATTACACCTCTCAATACACGAAGGCCAGCAGCCTTCCTCCAAGATTCTTTTCTTCAGCATCTTTATGGGCTATTACGCCTTTGGAAGTGGAAACAATCATTATGCCCACGTCCCTGGATGGCAGGAACTTCTTTTCCCAATCTTCGAACTCGCCGACTTTGGCTGGGTATCTCGGCTTGATTGGTCCGCACTTGTTTATTCTGCCAAGAAGTTGAACTTTGAATTTTCCCGAGCGCCCATCGTCGATGAACTCAAACTCGCCTATGTACCCGTTCAGCTGCATTATGCGAAGAACCCGCCCCAGCAGTTTAGAAGCAGGGCTGATTATGCATTCACGTTTGTTCCGCATTTCGTTGTTTATGATGGTTATCAAACCATTAGTTAAAGTGTCCATGCTTTTCTGCTCCTACTCGTATTTTTTGAAGCCAAGTTTCGGGGCTGCCTCTCTGAAACAGTGCCTACATAAATATAAATTGTACCGCCTGATGACCGGTCCGTATGAGCCGCATCTGACGCAGGGTCTTGAACCTTTTCCGTATTTTCGCACTTTTTTAACTTGCTGTTTTCCCATACATTCATCCTTCTGCCCTATACGATTTCTACTCCTAACGTTTTTCTGACGAAAACTATTGATTCCTCGGGAGTCAAAACGTGCCTTGCGCCAACAGACCTGTTTTCTCTTCTTCGAATCTTTATTCGTTGACCGGGGCGATTAACCGTCACGCAGATGTCCATGCCGAAGATTCCGATTTCAGGGTCATATTTCACGCCTGGAATTTCAATGTGCTCTTTAAGACCGAAGGCGAAGTTGCCTCTCACGTCAAAGGCGCTCCTGGAAACCTTGTTGTCAACGACAGGCAATACTTTCTTTAGGAAATCAATTGCGGCCTGTTTCCGCAACGTAACGACGACTGCGATTGATTCGCCTTCGCGTATGCCGAAGTCTCGGATGGTTTTCTTGGCTTTTTTCTTGACTGGAGTCTGACCCGTAATTTCTTTTAGCACTTTGTTGGCTTTTTCGAGGGGTTCGCCTGATTTGCCAACGTTAAGGTTTACCACGACTTTTTCGATTCGTGGCTTAAGCATCGGATGCTCTTCCCAATTCTTAACTAATGCTTCTTCCTCAGACAACTGCGTTTTCCTCCGCTAAGCCTATGAGGGGTTCAGCTTCACCTATGGAAAAGACAAAGTCCAAGATTGTTTGGTAACGGGCACCCTTTGAGTCTTCGACGACCACGAGCGCCTGCCGCCTTTTTTTGGCTTCGGTCTTTTCAATCTCAACTATCTTGCCTTGCTTGCCGATGTTTTTTCCGCCAGTAATCACAGCCAAGTTTCCTTCCTTGGTTTTCAAGGTGGACGCAACTTGTTTGTCGGGGTAAGTGACCTTTAGAATGTCAAAGGTTTCGTAGGTGACTTCGATGGGCTTCTTGGGGTCCGCAACTTTCATAAACATGTTTGACCCGTCGTGCAACGCGATTTGTACACCGTTTTTAACGGTTTGTTTGTCTTCGACGCGGAGCAGCTTGAAGTTTGCTTCTTCCTTGCTGATTGGGTTCAAAACGAGCCCTTTGTGAGATGGCATTACCCGATAGTATTTGCCAGCGTCAGGCAGTGATATGACGTCCATTAAACCGACTGGGAAATCGTCTTTGCGCCGGATTTTTCCGTCAACCAGTACTTTGCCTTCCGACAGGATCATTTTGGATTCTTTGCGTGTCTGCGCAACGCCGAGAATGTCCCGTAGACAAAGCGTTAAAGGTAAACAACCTTGAAGTGAATGTGAACCCGACGAGGGCTTCAGTATCCAAGGCAGTTCTTTCCTGTGAATCGGCCAGAATCTTGGAGCTGGCTTACGTTTCAATCTTGCCGTTTTTCCTTTTTTACCCAAAATCATTGTCCTCCTTCAGCTTCTTCAGAAGCTTTACGTTTGGCACGCGGTTTAGCCCCCGTTTTCTTAGTCGCCGCCTTTTTTGCAGGTGCCTCTTTCGGCTTAGCTGTTTTCTTCGCAGTCGTCTTGGGCTTTGCCGTTTTTTTAGCTGGCGGTTTTTCTTCTTCTACCGGAGCGGCTTCTTTCTCTGCAGGCACCTTTTTCTTTGGAGTTGCTTCTTTTTTGGCGGCGGGCTTCTTGGCTCTTGTTTTTCTTGGAGCTGGAGCTTTCTCTGGTGCCACGGCAACTTCTTCAGGAGCCATTTCGGTGGCTGGTGCTTCTTCTTTTGCAGTTTCAGTCGCTATTTCTTCGACTGGTTTTTCCTCTTCGACTTCCTCAATCTTCTTCTGGGGTTGCTCAGGAGCCTCTTCAGCTTTCTTTTCCGCCACAGCCTTCGGCTTCTCTTCCATCTCTGGCTTTTCTATCGCCTTCTTGCGTGCAAGAATGTCTTTCCGCCAGTTGTCCTCCAGATTAAGGTTTCTTATCTGAACTTTTGACGGGTGGATTGGAAGGAAAATGTTTGTTCCGTCGACTTTTTCTCGAGTTAATCCTTCCATGTAAATGCGATATTCATTCATCGCGACGCGTGAAACTTTTCCTTCGAAGCCCTTGTTGTCGCCGCGCATGATGCGAACCGTGTCGCCTTTTCTTACTGGAAGACTCCTAACGCCTCTTGAAGCAGCAAGCTCTTTGGATAGGGGAGCTGACATAAGCTTGTGCCTAATGTGAGCGGGAGAATTAAAATACCGTTTTCGCTGTTTCCGTGGGCTTTTTACTCGTTTTGTTTTCTGCATAACCTTTGGCTCCTACACTATAATGCTTGAGGCACTTGCGATTCTTGGCCATCTTTCGGCTGCCTCTCGCGCCACTGGACCCCTAATTTCTGAACCCTTCATTTCGCCTTCAGGAGTGATGATTACCGCCGCGTTATCTTCAAACTGAACCCAAACGCCGTCAACACGGCGGAAAGTTTTCCTTTGGCGAACAACGACCGCTTGGAAAATCTTTTTTCTCATGTCTGGTGACCCTTGCCTAACCGACACTGTTACTTTGTCGCCTACGGTGGCTGAGGGGTAACGTCTGAGCCTGCCTTTGTAGCCCATAGCCTGAATTAAACGGAGAACTCGTGCTCCAGTGTTGTCCGCGCACCGCATCTCTGAACCTGCCAGAAGACCGCGGCTAATCTTGTTTCCGTGAGAAAGCATGCCTTTTGCGACAAGTGCTCTTTGTTTTGCTTTCGCAGCCATTTTACTTTTCCTCTCCTAATTTTTCAACAACAACAAACGAAACGGTTTTGCTTATTGGCCTGCACTCGGCGATTCGTACTCGGTCTCCCTCTTTGACGTCGATGCATGGGGGATTGTGAGAGGGGATGTGACCGTGTCTTCGCTCGTACCTTTGGAATTTCGACGCGAACTGCAAGAATTCCCTGTCAACTATGATTGTCTTATCCATTTTTGCCGTGTGAACGATGCCGTCAAGAACTCGTCCTCTTATAGCGAGAGTTCCGTGGAATGGGCAGTTTCGGTCGTCACAGGTTTTCTTAGGTTGCTTAAAATTCATTGACATTACCATAACCTCTTAATGCTTTTTTTAAGTCGGTCTTCTGGTCTGCCGACCAAAAGTTTACCGTCAATCTGAACGATCGTGCCGTCGTCAAATTTGAAGTTGAAGATGGCGGATTCCTTTATGATGCTTCTTCTTTGACCTTGGTTTAGGAAGGTTAAGGTGTTTTTTGTTTCGCGTATCACTTTGCCGCCCACGCCGACGTAGTCTTCATGCGGGCTTTTCGCGACTTTACCCTCAGTGCCGATAAATTCGCAGCGGATAACGTCCGAAGTCACTTTCATTCAGACTCGGTCTCCTCAGCTTCCTTCTTAGCCTTAGCCGCCTTCGCTGGCTTCTCAGCCTTCTTCTTCGGTTTTTCCTCTTCTTCCTTGGCGCCTTTCCCGATGCCGAGTTTTTTCTCGTTTTCCACCGTGAGTATTTGAGCGATTGTTTTTCGCAGTTCCCTTACCTTGGTTGGGTTTTCAACAGCGCCGCCCGCGTTAACCATCGTTTTGATTCGGGCAAGTTCAACGCGCAAATCGACAAGTTTTTTCGCTCTGTCCTCAGAGGACATACCCTGGATTTCTTTAAGCCGAATTATCGCCATTACTGTTTTGCCTCCTGACTTTTCGGAACGTCTGGAACTTCTTTTGCCTCCACCGCAGGTTCCTCCACAATCTCCGCTGCTGTTTTCGCCTCTGCCGGCTGCGCAGGAGCCTGCTCAGGAACTGCGACGGCTTCTTCCGGTGGAGCCGCCTCGCAAACTTTGATTCTGTCAGGGAAATAAGCGTCTGGCGGCATAATTTTTACTCGCACCCCAATGATGCCTGGCTTGAGTTGAACGTGAGCCTCAGCCTTCCTCATTGCTACAAGCGCTGGTTCTCCGCATCTTGGGAAGTAGCCAGCTCGGAACTTTTCGAAACGCGCCCGTTCAGTGGTAAGTTTTCCGCTGATAACTATTTCAGCGCCAAGCGCACCTGCCTCCATGACTTGGTTGAGCGCCCAAAAACCAGCTCGCCTAAAATGAACACCTCGCTGAAGCGCTGACGCAACACGCGACGCAATAACGTACGCGTTGAATTCGGGAACCTCAATTTCAGAAACCGAAATCTGAGGGTTAGTAACTTTGAAGTTTTGTTCAAGCGACGAGGCAAGATCCTTTATTGTCTCTCCGCCCCTGCCTATGACCAAGCCTGGACGCATCGCGTAGATAACCACGTGGGTTCCAAGCGGCGTTTTAGAAATGTTTACACCGCCGTATCCAGCTCGGTCAAGCTTCTTTTGTAAAAATTCATCAATTTCCGTTCTTTTAATTGATTCTGTGATAAAACGTTTGACTATACTCATTTATTTTTCTCCTGTGGTGGGTTTCTCATCAAGCACGATTTCGACATGCGTTGTTGTGTCGTATTTCGGCGAGGACCTGCCTTGGGCTCTCACCGCGAAACGCTTCATTTTAATGCCTTGGTACGCCGCTGCATGTATTATGCGCAAACGATCCACGTCTAAACCCTTGTTTTCCGCGTTAGCCTGTGCAGACTGCAAAACGCCAAGGATTTTTCCGCACGCCTTGATGGGGTATCTTCCAGAAAAACTGTTCACTTGCCCGTGCCTGTGAGGTAGCTTCTTGTTGTATCGCATGTAGGGAATAGATTTCTTTTTTGCTTGCACATCGCGCAGATACTGCTTCGCATTGTTAAGCATCATGCCTTTGATGGCGTGGCATATTTCTCGTGAGGCTTTATGGGATACTTTTAGTTCTCTGCCGCTGGCTTTCGCTGTTTTTTCTGGATTAAGCATTTCGTCGATTACTGAGTATCCCCATTTTGGCATTTTTACATCTCCGATGCGCAAACAAACACGTAAAAGCAATTTATATGGCTTTCCGTATCAAAACAAAAGTTTCGACTGAGTCGACCCTTAAGTTAGCCCTTGAACGTGGGCGGGTTCGTTCCTGTGAGGTGTACAAGTTTGGATAACGGTTTCGCCTTTTATAGTTTACCCAAAAAAATCTGTTACCACTATATAGCCCCGTTTTTCTGTGCAGTTACTTTTCAAGAATTAAATGCTGAGGTCGAGATTTCAAACCCCGCTCGCCGTCAATTGCATCTTAGAGGTTTTCGGCAAACTTAACGGGTTCTATTCTTGTTATGCCTTTGATTTTGTCGTATACGTGTTCGGTACTGAGAATTGTTTTGTCTCGGGGTATGGCTGTTGCTGCATGGTATGCATCAAACGGCGAGAGCTTGTTTTCATTAATTAAAAGTGAAGCTGTTAAGCATATTTCAGGCGTAACTGCAATCCACTCCACATTCTGCAGATGCGACAGGAAGTTCACAGCTACGGATAACTCGCTGAGCAATTGTCTATTGTATAACCAAAAAATGACTTCTTGAATGGCCGCGGTTGAAGCGTAAACGCCTCTGAGTTCCCCTGAGTTTATCTTCTCAAGGATTCTTTCAGCTGCAGGTTTTAATCGGTCCTCCTTTTTGATGACAGCTATTATGAGGTCTGATTCAATCAGGAATTTCAGTCACCACTGAATTTTTTGTCAACAAGCCTCTGTGCTGTTTGCAGAGCTTCTTTTCGAATTTCGGAGACGGATTCTTTTGCATCAATTTTGAGGTTTTTTAGGTCTTTGAGGGGTTGCTTGGAGACTGGCACGATGGCTATGTGATCCCCTAGGTCAACGTAGATTACAGTATCGCCCTCGTCAATCTTGTATTTTTTTCTGATGGCGCTTGGAATTGTGGTTTGACATTGGCGGGTAACTTTAACTTCGTAAGCCATATTGGTAGCCTACTAAATTATTAGTCAAAATACTATAAAACATTTACTAATACTAATTTTCTTTTTATTGCAAAAATGATCAGGACCTTTGCGTCAAACAAGAAAAAATCAGCATCCTAACTCTTTTATGAATTCTTCCAAATTAACTGTTGACCCTTCTTTTATTTCTTGTTCGGCTTGAGTGGTTTTAATCGCAAGATAAGATTTTGTTTAAATAGAAATTCTTTCAAACTGCGATTTGTTTATGTTTTACTTATTTGCTATTGCATCTGTCAATCGGGAAGCAACTGAAAATGTCTGGCAAAGAAGAAAAGATAACGATGCTGCATGGCGCTGGCGGCACAGTCATGCATAACCTTGTCAAAAACTACATTGTGAAATATTTCGGCGGCTTAGGCAACGTTGCCGAGGTGCCCTTGGAAGCTATGGATGACGCTGCAGTCATCGGCGACATCGTCTTCAAAAGCGATTCTCACGCGGTTAAACCCATATTTTTCCCAGGCGGCGACATCGGGCGCCTTTCTATTTCGGGCACAGTTAATGACATTTCAGCCATGGGCGCGATGCCGTACGCGTTGGCTTGCGGGCTCATCCTGGAAGAAGGCTTACTCATTTCAGATTTGGAACGGATTTTGAAGAGCATGCATGACACATGCGTTGAAGCGGGCGTCGGTATAGTGACGGGAGACACGAAGGTCGTGGAGAAGGGCGCGCTGGGCGGCTTAGTCATGAACGTTTCGGGAATCGGCAAAAGAACCCCAGCCTTAGACAGCGACCTGAAAGTGGCGAGGCAGTACCGAAACGTCGCGGCACGCTGGACACTGGACTCCAACATAGCCGAAGGCGACAAAATCATTCTTACGGGGACAATCGGCGACCACGGGTTAGCCGTGCTTTCAGCTCAGCAGGGCTTGACGTTTGGCAGCGAAATAAAGTCGGATGTGCGACCGCTCAACTGTATGACGCAGCGTTTGCTCGGCGAAGTAGGCGGCGTCGTTGCCCTCAAAGACCCGACCCGAGGCGGCTTGGCTGACGCGCTTAACGAGTGGGCTGAAAAAAGCAAAGTCGGCATCCTGATCCACGAGGACAAGGTGCCTATTCGCGAGGATGTTCAGGCTGCGTGCGACATGCTCGGGCTTGACCCGCTGGAAGTGGGAAACGAGGGCAAATACATAGTCGGCGTCGTCAAGGAGAAAGCGCAGGAAGCCCTCGGGTTTTTGAGGCAGACTGAAGAAGCTAAAAACGCGCAGATAATCGGCGAAGCCACAACCCAGTTCAAAGGCGTCGCCATGCAAACAGAGGTCGGCGGCAAAAGAATAATCGCAAGACCCATCGGCGACCCAGTACCAAGAATATGCTGAGCATTAGGCGGTTTTCAATAGCCATTTCCAGAGCGGGACAAAAGTTACGGTTTTGCCGCCTATCGATTGAGCTCCTTCATAGTCCCATGTGATTACGAGAAGGTTGTCACACTTTAACTCCTTACACGCAATTTCTAATGCCACAGTTTCCCGTTCGCTTATTTCGTTTTTTCCCGAGGCGTAGGTCACCTGTATGAGTTCCTCAACTTTGTCGGCGTGTTTCACGACAAAATCAACTTCTCTACCCCTGTGGTCTTTCCAATAGTATAGCTCCCAGTCGGAATGGACATAGAATTTTCTTCTCAGCAGCTCTAGAAAAACGATGTTTTCCATCACTCTACCAGTTTCTTTGCTTAACTTGAAAGCCACATTGTTGGCGAGGCCGACATCTACGCAGTAGACTTTTTTTGGTGCTATAAACTGCTCTTTCAATTTGTATGAAAAACGTTCTTGCAGATAAATAAGGTACGAATCAGCGATGTAGGCGCTGTACTTTGCAATGGTGTGCACATTTTTTATCCCCAAAGTCGTTCGCAAACTGTTAAATGTCACTTCTCGCCCCGTGTTTGATATCAGAAACTTTGCAAGTTCCCTCAGGCTTTGGGGATTTCTCAACTTATGATGGCTAATTATGTCGTTGTCTATCATGTCTTTGTAGATTTGGCTGAGCATTATTGTTCCGAACTTGGCAACTTCCGGGAAGCCGCCTTTTTCCATAAATTCTGAAAGTGCCTTCTTCACAGTGGCAACAGACTTTGTCGAATATTCCCAATTCGCATCCAGCGCAACGCCTGTAGCTAACAAATATTCCTTGAAACTGAATGGCAAGAGTTCAACATCAACATGTCGCCCCGTTAAAAACGAGGCAAGGTCACCACGTAGAAGGTCGGAGTTGCTTCCCGTAATTATGATTTTGTTTGATGTTCTTAGTCTACTTACGAACCGTTCCCAGCCAAGAACCTTTTGGATTTCATCAAAAACAAAGTACTCTACATCGTTGCCGTACAATTCGTAAAAAGCTTTAACAATTTTGTCTAGCTCATCAGTTGTCAACCCAAACAATCGTTCGTCAAAGAAGTTTATGTACCCGAATTTTTCACCCTTTAGCAGCAACAAGGAATAAATTGATTTACCGCAGCGTCTCACGCCGAGAATGGCTAACACGTTTGGCTTTGCAAGAAAACTTCTGACGTGGTTCTTGTCGAGTTCCCTTTCGATGATTTTCTCTTCTTTGAAGAGTCCGTCAAGAGATTCACGTTGTGAAGTGATTATGCCTTTAAGCTCTTCTACGTTCATAGAGAATTCTATTGACACACTTTTTAAAAAAGTTTGTCATTTAAATGTTCCAAGTGACAAACTTTGAACCCTCGCTTAAATTACAAAAACTGTGAAAAGCCAACTTCCTTAGGTTCAGTCAGACTTGAACAGCTACGTTTTTTGCCCAGACGCGGCATGTGCCTTCGTTGCTGACCATGCATGCGCCGACGGGTTTCTCGGGCTTGCATGCCTTCAGGAACATGGGGCACTCGTTTGGTTTAATTTTTCCGATGATTACAAGGTGGCATTCGCAGCCAAGAAGTATGTCTTTTCCCTGCTCAACGTGGACATCATGCTTAAGCCGAGCGTCATACTCTGCCAGCGCCTCGCGCAGCTGCAACGCTGAGTCGGGAAGCCTGCCGATGCCACGCCAATTCCCAGCCGTAACCGAGAACGCTTCCTTCATCATCTCCAGCGCTTTAGGGTTGCCTTCAGGCTTAACCACGCGGGGATACTCATTCTCCAGCCGGGCAGTTCCTTCGGCTTGCTGCTTCACAATCATGTAAATCGACATCAAAACGTCGATCGGCTCGAAACCAGCCACAACCGTGGGCATCCGATAAACCCGTGGGAACAGCTCGTAAGGCTTAAGCCCGATGATGGCGCTCACATGCCCTGGCGCGATGAACCCGTCAATCTGCAGGTCGCCAACGCCGAGCAGCAACTCCATTGCGGGCGGAATCAGACGGTGAGAAACAAGAAAACTGAGGTTTTTCGGCGGCCTATGGAGCACTTCAACCGCGGTTGACGGAGCCGTGGTTTCGAAGCCGACCGCGAAAAAGGCGAACTGCTTGCCCGGTTCACGCTTAGCCATTTCAACCGCGTCGGAGACCGCGTAGACTATCCGCACATCAGCGCCAGCGGCTTTAGCCTCCAAAAGTGACATTTGACTGCCGGGCACACGAAGAACATCGCCGAAACAGGTCACCACCACGCCTTTCTTCGCGAGTTGCACCGCCTCGTCAATTTCAGCCGCGGGCACAACGCAGACGGGGCAGCCGGGACCAGCGATGACCTCAACGTTCTCAGGCAAAAGGCTGCGCAACCCAAAATGCGTGATAGTCCACTCGTGAGTGCCGCAGACGTGGCAGATTTTAACTTTTCCAGCCTTAGGCGCTAAGCTTTTGATTTTTAAGGCTATGTTCTGGGCTAACTGAGGGTTTCGAAACTTCAGGTTTTCAGCCACGCCAAACGCCTCCGCCGCCGCTTATTGGCCAGCTTCGAGAACGCTGTTCCACAAGCTCAGGGTTTCTTTCGCGTCTTCTTCGCTGACTATTTGAATCGCGTAGCCCGCGTGTACCAGAACATAATCGCCCACTTTAGCCTCAACAAGCGACACGTTAACTTCCCGTAGTACGCCTTGACCAAAATCCACGCTGGCTTTCTCGCCTAGAAGACTTAACACTTTAGCGGGAATTGCAAGACACATAACTATCAATTATTAAAGACGCTTTATCGGGCGATAAAAAGAGATTGGTCTAAAACCTTGAAAAGCCACCTACAACAGCCTGACCGAACGAAACCCCGCCGTCACCCGCTGGAACAGCCTCATGCACCAAGAAACGCAGTCCCGCATCCTCGACCGTTTTCCGCATGACCTTCGCGAGGATCTGGTTGCACGCGGCGCCGCCTGAAAAACCGATGTTTTTGACATCAAGGACCATGGCTTTCTCAACCGCCAAGATACCGAGACCCTTTGCCAAGTAGGCGTGGGCGGAGAAGGCAAGGTCTCCGGTGGCGAACTTGTTTTTGTTCTCGAAGATTGACTTCAGCAGGTATGTTGACTCCAAGGTTTCCCCGTGCAGGATGGGCTTGAGCTTCAAAACGTCCTTGCCTCTCACAGCGGCGGACTCCAGTTTCATGGCGGGTTCCCCTTCGTAGCTGCGCTCGTAAGACACGCCGAGGACGGCTGCGACGGCGTCCAGAACCCTGCCGCAACTCGTCGTTTCAACCGCGCCTAAGCCTTTGCCAAGCTGGTCAAGAATCAGGTTCGCCTCGGTTGCGCCGAACGGCAAATGGGCGCTGTTCTGCATGAGCCAGCTCTCAACGTCAACGCCTGCCTTCGCAAGCATTCCAGCAGCCACACGCAAGGGGTAACGGCTAGCCACGTCGCCGCCGAGAAGCGGCTGAGGCTCCAAGTGACCTAGACGCTTAAACTTCGCCGAATCCCGTGTGCAGAAAAGGATTTCGCCTCCCCAGGCGCCGCCGTCCAAGCCGTAGCCGTACCCGTCGCAGACGACGCTGACGGCTTCTTCCAAGTTGTGCTCCGCCATTAAAGCCGCTGCGTGGGCGTGATGATGCTGCACCTGAATGAGCGGCAACCCATCCGCCTCCGCCATCTCCCTGGCAAGAGAGGTCGTGGTGAATTTGGGGTGCAGATCGCAGACGACGGTTTCAGCGTGGCAGTTGGTTAAGCTTTGGAGGTGACGTGCCGCTTCTTGGAGGAAACTGCGGGTTTCCACGTTTTCCACGTCGCCGATGTGCTGGCTGATGAAGGCTTTGTCTTCAAGAAAAACACATGCAGTGTTGTTCAGTTCTCCGCCTAAGCCCAAGACGCAACGCTTCGCCTTCGCCTTAAGACGTACGGGCGCGGGAGCGTAGCCGCGGCTTCTGCGGATAAAGACCTGGCGGGTTCCGTGGACCCGCATGACCGAGTCGTCGCATCGATGCGCGATTTTGCGGTTGTGAAACAGGAAGTAATCCACCGTGCCGCCGAGTGTTTTGAGGGCTTGGTCGTTGTCGTAGACGATGGGCTGGTTCGGCGGGTTGGCGCTGGTCATCACGAACGCGGGGTCGTCTACCCTGTCGAAGAGCATGTAGTGCAGACCAGTGTAGGGCAGCATGACGCCGACGTTGTGCAGGCTCGGCGCAACCAGCGGCGAAAGACCGTAGCTTTGGCTCTTGTTGAGCAGCACGATGGGTCGCATGGGCGACTGAAGCAGCTCCTGCTCCTTCGAACCTACTTCGGCAAAGCATTTTGCAGCCTCCAAGCTTCTTGCCATGACGGCGAAGGGTTTCTCGCGCCTGTGCTTCGTAGCTCGAAGCGCATTCAACGGCTTATCCAGCAGGGTTGAGCAGGCAATGTGGAATCCGCCGTAGCCTTTCACCGCAAGCACGTTGCCTTCACTGAGCAGCCGCCCAGCTTCACGCACTGGGTCTTTTGCCTCAACGGGTTCGCCGCCGCGCGTTGCCAGGTAAGCCCGAGGTCCGCAGGGTGGGCACGCGACGGTTTGCGCGTGGAACCGCCTGTTCGCTGGGTCATCGTACTCTCGTTGGCAGAAGCCGCAGAGGGGAAACTCGCGCATGGTGGTGTTTTCGCGGTCGTATGGCAACCGCTCGATGATTGTGAAGCGTGGTCCGCAGTTGGTGCAGGTGATGAAAAAGTACTCGAACCGCGGGTTTTTGGGGTCACGCAGCTCAGCGAGGCACTCGTTGCAGATGGCGATGTCAGGCGGGATGATTGAGCCAGCCAGCTCCGCCTCGTCGGAACTTTTGCAGATCGTGAACTCGCCGTACTGGCTCGCGCCTGAAAGCTCCACTGATCGGACCTTGTCGATCTGCGCCAGCGGCGGCTTCTTCCCAGTAAGGTCACGCATGAAAACCTTGATTGCCTGCGCGTCGCCCTCAAGGAGGATTTCAACGCCCGCGTCGCCCCTGTTCCGAACGTAACCTGCCAAACCGTTTGCAACCGCAATTCGGTACACAAAGGGGCGGAAACCGACGCCCTGAACGATACCCATAACATTGAGTTTTACGCGCAAAGATAAACCTGCCATAACCCAAACAGAGGTTTTCTCTTATACATTTCGTCAACGCTTAAGAATTTAGCCTTTCTTCTTCCTCAAGTAGACGCCTTAAAACTTTGCCCGCTGAACTGACAGGCAGCTCCGTCCTGAACGCAACCATGCGGATTGCCTTGTACGATGCCACCTTGCCGTTGACAAAAGCCATGAACTCCTCCGCTGAGACAGCCGCGCCTTCTTTGAGCACAACGTAAGCCTTGGGGACTTCGCCCGCCTGCGAGTCTGGTTTGCCGATGACCGCGCACAGCTTGACGGCTGGGTGCTCGTAGAGGACGTCTTCGAGTTCGCGGGGGTACACGCTGTAATCCTTGTATTTTATGAGGTCTTTCTTGCGGTCAGTTATGAAAAAGTAGCCTTCAGCGTCCACGCATGCGATGTCTCCTGTCAGCAGCCACCCGTCGCGGAGCACAGCGGCGGTTTCCTCAGGTCTTTGCCAGTAGCCCTTCATCACCTGCGGACCCTTCACAGCCAACTCGCCCACCTCGCCCACCGCCAGCGGCTTGCCCGTTTCCAAATCGACGATGCGCGCTTCCGTGCCGGGCAGGGGCAACCCGATTGAGCCAACCTTCACCGTCCGCATAGACCTATCGACGGGGTTGCAGTGGGTAACGGGTGACGCCTCCGTGAGTCCGTAGCCTTCCGCCAAGAATCCGCCCGTGACCTGCATGAACCGTTTCTGAACGTTGGGCGGCAGGGGCGAGGCGCCGCTGATGCATACGCGAACCGACGTTAAATCGTACCTGCCGAGCTCAGGGCTTGCTAAGAGCGCTTGGTACATGGTTGGAACGCCGCAGAAAACCGTGACCCCGTGGCGCTGGATGGCTTCCAGGGCTTTGGCTGGCTCAAACCTAGGCATCAAAACCATAGTCGCTGCCAGGCTGACGGGCACGGTCATGCTGGTCGTCATCCCGTAAATGTGAAAAAGCGGAAGCGCAGTCAGGAAAGTTTCCTGAGCGGGTTTGCCTCCGATCCAGGCGGCGAAGGCAAGCGCGTTCGAAAGCAGGTTGCTGTGGGTCAGCATCGCAGCTTTAGGCGTTCCCGTGGTGCCGCCCGTGTACTGCAACGCCGCCAAGTCTTCCCGCGGGTCAATCTCAACTTCGAGGGCAGCCGCTGAGGCTTCCTCTGTTAGCTGGTGAAAACCCCGCACGTTTGGTTTGCTTGGGAGCCCTGCTTTTGACGCGTCTAGGCTGGCTACAATGACGTTTTTCAGGTTTGTTTTAGCCCAAACATGATCCACTACGCCAAAAAGAGAATCCAGCGTAACGATGGCTTCGGCTCCCGAATCCCGCAGTTGATACTCGACTTCGCGTTCCCGATGCAGCGGGCTAATCGCCGTCACAACCGCGCCTGCCTTAAGGGTTCCGAAGTAGGCGATTATGAACTCGGGAACGTTTGGCAGAAAAACTGCGACTCGGTCGCCTTTCTTTACCCCTAACTTGGACAGGGCATTGGCAAACTGGTTAGAAACCGCGTCCAACCTCGCATAAGTAATTTCTCGTTCGCCGCAGACTATGGCGGTTTTTTGCGGAAATTTCTCAGCGCTTTCATGAAGGATTCCTTGGAGAGGAACCTGTGGATATTCAATTTTTCTTGGCAAGGCGTGTTCGCGTTAAAATACGGGGGAAAACGTAAAAACTTATCCTTATCAGGGGCGTCAATGTTTTTTTCTCTTGTGCCTGTTCATCAATCTTGTGTCTCTGCGGTTCCCAAGGTTGTATCTGGGTCCACCACGCACGGTATCCATTCCCCTCATGACACGGTGCCTGAAAATCGGCTTCTTAGCCGAACGCACCAACATCTTAGCCTGCTGCCTTTTCCACCTGCCCGTCTTCCTAAAGCTCACATTCAGCGCCCCAAGCTACTTCGGAGTCTTAGAGTAGTCTGTTATGCCTAGTCTGTTGCCGAAGGGGTCTTCGAACTCTGCCGCCATGCCCGTGTGAATCTCAAACGGCTCTGACAGGAACTTCAGGCCTTTCGCGGTCAGCCGCTTGTACTCTTCCCTCACGCTGTCCACAACGAACCAAATGGTCGGCTTCGCGTCGGGGAACTTGCTGGTGTCTTTGAGGATGATGGCGGGTTCGTTGTCGCCGACTTTGAAGGCTATCATGCCCATGCCTGAAAAGTCAAACTTAACGGGAAGCCCCAAGATGTCTTGGTAGAACTCTTTGCCCTTTTTCAAGTCGCCGCTTGGCAGGAAAAAGTTGTCGTAGTCTCTCATGGATTAACCCCAGAGAGTGAAGTTTTGTCGCGAACGCTTATTAAGATTTCACAAGGTTTACTTACCGCTTGTTTTTAATGGATAAACATATACAGTTAACGCGCTGGAAGCGAAGGAATTGGCAACTGAAACGAAGGAGTTGAGCATCAACATGAGAACCGCGATCGGCTTGCTCTACATTTTTGTAATCGCCATCATAATTGCGCTCGTAATCATAATCATCAGCGTTCCACTTGGAGTTCAGATTCTCGCCGCAGGCTCAGTTACCCCCATTATCGTTTTGGCGTTCATTTTTATTTACTATTGCCGAAAAGGAAAATTCTGGAGTTTTGCTGGTGCGTCAATTTTGGGTGCCATCGGTGTAATCCTAAGAGTGGCGATAAGCACTCAACCCAGCCTTGAAGTAGGCGGCGGGCTTCCTTTAGGAGTAACTGTCCTCTACATAGTGCTCGGTGCCCTTGTCTCACTCAAGAATTACGAAGCTTACTTAGAGTCAAGAAAACCGAGTGGGATTCAGCCGTTGCTGGCTTAGGCACCATGTGGGTTTGTTCATGGTTTTCTGTAAAAGAGCAGCGGAGGGCAAGCCACCAAGCTGCTTGAGATAAGCGTCGGTTTAAAATCTTTCGTTCTCCCCTGACTATCAAGAAGCACGCGGATAAAACGGAAAATTTGGTGGAGGAGCAGAAAGGGTTAGGATTTATGGATTATGCAGTAGCCTTTCTGCTCATCCACGTCGATTTTGAGGTTTTTTCCAGCGACAAACAGCTTAAGCTCTTTGGTGCCGCAGTAGTCCTTCATGATTAGGTTAAAGTCGCCGCTCGGGTTTTTTTCGATAGACACCAGTGAAGACTCAGCCAGGTTGTTGTTTACCAGCTCCCTAAGCAACGCAACTGCTTCTTTACGCTCCAAAAATGTGGTTCCCCTAACAGCCTAGCAACCGCTTAAACTATATAATCTTGCAAGGAAGAATGTTCCATGCGGATCTGAGCATGAACTTTTTTCTGTAGTTTGCAGGAAAAAGCGAAGGATAATTTCCATATTCAAACAGGCAGCAGCTTAGTCAAGAAAATTTGACTAAACTGGGGAAAGAATAAGTCAAGAAATCTTGACGAACACCCTTTTATTGAAAGCCATTTCACTGGTGAGCCATAGAATCCAAAGGTAAAGTCGCAGTTGCCGTGGTCGTCGCGGTTCTCTTTATGAGCGCAATCTCGGGAACAATCACATATTACAACGGCTTGTTAGGCGGTAAAAACGCGAAAATAACGAGCTTGGACAGCGAAATCGCAAGTTTGAACGGTGAAATCGCAGGCAAGAACAGCGACGTAGCCAGTTTAACCAGCCAAGTTTCACAGGAGACAAACTTGAGCGAGCCGTACATTTTCGCGTCTTTAGGCGTCAGCCAAGTAGATGCCGAAAACTCGTTTTATCCCTACTGGCGACTCTTCATCCAAGGCACCGCATACAACATTGGCGGAAGCACAGCGTACAATGCAGGATTAAAAGTCGTCGCCTACGCCGTCTCGGGCCACATAGCAATAAACATGACCGTTACCCTAGCCAACGGCTACGACTACGGAACCAACCCCACAATCGACGCCACCTTATGTACCCCAGGTTCGACGCAGCTTGGAAACCTAACCGCAGGCAGGTTCGCGACGGTTAATCTGGACCTTTACCACGAAGGCGTCCTCGCCAACTGGACCGTAACCCCCGTCTGGACAAACACGCCATAAGAAAAAAGCGAACCATTGGCCTCTCTGGCTTGACTGCACAAAACACATGGGAAAAATCTTAAAGCTTAAAGCCTCAGAGCTGACAATCCTTACTTGCTAAACCGGGACTGGATGGGCATGATCGAAAACTTCGTTATCTTGGGGATCGGAAGCCTGCTCCTGGGTTTCTTGCTGCTTCTCTACATTCCGAAAAAAGTTGGGGGTGCAGGCCAACTGGCATGGGGAAGCTACGTTCTGAGAGTAACCATGCCCTTCTTTCTAATCGCCCTGGGAATAGGCGCCATCGCTTATTCTTTGATAGGCTAGTTGCAAACGCAAATTGTGATCATTAAAGCTCAAGTTTCTTGTGATTCTTGCTTCTGCTGATTTTTCTCAGGGTCTGCTTCACGTCTAAGTGTGTTTCTGAAAATGTACCCTGTGAGTCTACCAATTTTAGATTTTGGCTTTGCGATACTGGCGAAACCTAAAACGCCGAAAAAACCAGAAGTAACAGCATAAGCCCAAACTATCGAACCAGACGAATCTAAATAACTAAAAACGGCTTTGTACGCTAACAACGCAAAAGCTACCAAGCAGAGCGTTCCCGCGTAATAGGCACCGCTTGATTTCTCATCCATGCACAATGAATACGCTGTAGCTATCTTATTTCTTTTGTCATTTGCCTGAAAAAGTCTTAAAACCGCACAGCGAAGAAAAAACAAGCAATGGAAAAAAAGCGCAAGGGCAAGTTTTAAAAAACGTTGCAAACAAATAAAAGGTAAGTTGATGAAATTAGGGACGTAAAATGCCTGTTTGTGCAAAATGTAATAAGAAAACATACGACGGTACAAGATGGAGCTCTATAGCAGTCTACAAAGAGTTATGCGGAAAGTACGTGTGCCGTGCATGTTACTTGGAAGCTGAAAAAGAACTTGCCGAATATAACAGGGCTCTTGATTTACAGAAACTAAACCAAGAAAGAGAAATTCGAACAGAAATACTAAGCATGAAGTGCCCAAGATGCGGTGGCGAACTTGAAAAAGGATATTTACAAGCACCTCATGGGCTTTTCTGGGACGTTAAACAACACGACAATACAGTTCTACACTCAGAAGAGTTGATTGCTTCTTTATATGTTGGCATCGCAAATAAAGAAGCTTTTAGATGCTCAAAATGCCAACTTGTAGTATTACCCTACGCCCCGCTACGCCTATTTGTCAACCAATAGATTATAGAAAGCAAGCGATGGCAGAAAAAGCGCATGCAAAAACTTAAAACTGTACGGGTTCTTAGCAGTTCATGAGGTGGAAAGCTTGGGTAAAGGCAAGGGCGGAAAGCCGAGTACAACGGGCAACCCGTCTGGGAAAGGTCGCGATAATAATCCTCCAAGGAAGTAAAGGCAAATGGGTTAGGGAGTCATCGTTTCCTTAGGGGAAAGCAGCGAAATCAAAAAAATAAGTCCTAGCTGCTGCCATTTTAAAGCCCCAGTGACCCCAAGACTACTTGTAAACTTTTTTCCTAAGCTCAACGTCGTGAAAAACAACAGTATTTTGTTTCTCATCAATCTCGTAAATTATTCTGTATTTCCCCACCCTAACCTTCCATAACCCGCTCAACGGACCAACTAACATTGTACCGTTGTCAGGTTTGATAAGAATTTCTTTCAGACTTTCAGTTATTCTTGACTTTATGTTGCTTGGTAATCTTTGGTATTTTTTGAGAAACGCTTTTGAGAGTCTAGCGGTGTAGGGCATGTTACTTCAGGGCTTTCTCCAAGTCGTTTATGGAGCATTCAACGTATTCGCCTTCAGCAACCTGCTTCCTGCTTTTTTCAATCGCTTTCAACGCCTCAGGGTCCGCAAGTTCTTCAATGGTCGCTAAAATCTGCTCCAGCTTAACGTACGTGCTCATCATTTCGTTGAAAAGCTGCTCTGGAACAAGAACGCCTTCTTTTGTAACCTTAATCTTTGTCACCAAGAAATTACACCTAACTATAAGCTACCGAAGGGACTTAAATTTCTTTCAGTTTCCAAAAAAACTAAAATAGGCCTAAGGAGTTGGGGCATAAAGTACAGCGTAAAGAAAAAGTCACCCTATGCTTAGCGGAAACAGGGCAAAAGGCAAAAGAGCAATAGCATACCTACATGGTCCGCAAATGCGATTGCCGCAACATTCGCAATTCTTTGAATTGCGCTTATTGTTCTTGGAGCAAGGGAGTTAGGTTTTCACTATTTCTAACAGCAAAGGTTCTGCGGCAAATTTTTTAAGTAATAATATGGAATGAGGTTTCAGGAGAAACATATGTCTGAATCAGAGGTAACAACGCTCAACCTAATTGAAGGATACAAGTTTAGAGTTGATTTTGGCGCAGCAGGTGTTCCTAGCTTGGTCGTTGATGAGTCAGTGCCTATTGGCGCAGGCGCCGGTCCAAGTCCTATTTTGCTTTTGTCGGCTGCTGTTGGTCATTGTTTGAGTTCAAGTTTACTGTTTTGCTTGCAGAAGGCAAGAATTAAAGTAAATGACCTCAAGACAACGGTTGTGGCAAATAAAGCAAGAAACCAGGAAGGTCGTCTTAGAGTAGCAAATATAGAGGTTAAGGTTCAACTTAGCATTAACGAAGAAGACAAAACTCGAGTTCAGAGGTGTCTTGATATTTTTGAGAACTACTGCACTGTGACGCAAAGTGTAATGCAAGGCATAAAAGTAAACGTAGATATCACTAAAGTCTAACTCGGAAGAAACTGCTCTACTCGACCATTTGCTGTGTTAAAAAAACTTATATGTTATCGTTTGCAGTAGGCTGGCATGGCAGAACCAAAAAACGGTCGACCAATTTTTTTCCCAGAAAACCTGGTTCTCTTTGGTAACATAGCGCTTTTCCTATGGATTGTCCTTGATTCAGTGGCTTTTATGCTATATGACCTCGCAGCGGGTATTGTGTTTTTAATCCTAACACTTATCTTGATTTATGGCGTACTGCACATTCTGGGTTGCCTGCGTCCATGCTACAATTGCATAAAATGCACGCATGGCATGGGGCGCTTGGCAGCCTTGTACTTTGGCAGACGCATCTTTAAAGACTACAAATACAACTACAAACTGCCCACAGCAATATTTTTCTCACTATACATCGGAGGATTCCCCGCAGCATTCGCACTCTACTCAGCCATCATAGATTTCACAGCCATCAAAGCAGCAGTGTTTGTGGCTCTCTTAGTGTTTACGATCTATAGTGCTTTAACATGGCGACCAAGAAAACCAAAAACCCCAAAAGAGGCAGTACAGCCAAAAACCCAATAATCAGTATATTGTGGGCTTATGGTCGGAAGCCGCAAAATTCTTTTTGAGTGCCAAGCTTCCCTGCAACAATCAAGACAAAAAACTGAAGACGCCCAAGTAATTGAAGCAAGCTACAGCTAAATCGTGGCAGGTGAAGTTGTAAAAGCTACGGAGGATTAATTGGGGCTTTTCTTTTAGCAATTGGATTTGAAGCACTTCATTGTTAGAACTAAACTCTGGACTTGTTAACGGAAGTTCAAGTGTACCCGATGCTTTGGGTTTTTGCTTTCGTATCAATAGGTGTTGGTCTTTGGCTTTTGTGACAAAAACCAGCAACAAATACTAGCCGAGGCTGGTTTGGTGCCGGGGGCGCGATTCGAGCACGCGACCTCTGTGACCAAGGCACTTGCCCCTTGTTCTCTCCAGATTATGAGTCTGGCGCCCTGGCCAGGCTAGGCTACCCCGGCACGCAATTCGCCACTTTTTTCTTGCGGCTGAAAACATTTAGTTTGTTTTCCATCATTTAAACTTTTAAACCCCGCATGCGGATTGCTTTGGACTCGGCAAGACACCGCCTAAAACCGCCTTGGCGCAACGTTCGATTGACGTTTTTGTTTGCATAAAATTTATTGGAGCGGAAACGCTGCCTATGCATGGTGAGATAGTGTCTTCGGATAATGATGACGAGTACCCTGAGTGGACTAAGCGGAAGCGGGCTAAAGACCCGTTCTTCGGCGACATAGACGACATGTTCCGTGAAATGGAGAAGATGATGGATGAGGAACTCAAGAACTTCACGGACAAAGTCCCCAAGGAATACGTCAAAGAACGCAAGCTGCCCGACGGAAGCACGGTCAAGGAGCTCGGACCATTCGTCTACGGGTACAGCATGAAGATCGGACCAGACGGCAAACCTGAAATCCAAGAGTTCGGCAACATCAAAAAGGACCTCAAAGGCACGCCTCAGGTCAAAGAGGAACGCGAGCCGCTGGTGGACATCGTTGACGCCGACGGCGAGATACATGTGGTTGCCGAGTTGCCAGGCGTCGAGAAAAGCGACATTAAGCTGCACGTCACCGAGGATTCATTGACGATCTCGGTGGACACGCCTCAGATAAAGTACTTCAAGGAAGCCGAGTTGCCTGCGAAGGTGCGCGTGAAAGAGGCAAGGTCAACCTACAAGAACGGCGTCCTGGAAGTCATTCTGCCCAAGGCTGAAGCCGAAAGCAAGCCTAAGGGAGAACCCATCGACATAGGCTAAAGCCCAGATTCCCCTTCCCTAACCATTCCAATTTGCGAGTGAACAGATGAGCGGCAATCAAGAACTGGATACGTTAAACGCTATTTGTCGGGAAGCTAAGGCAGCGGGCAAACTGTCAGGCACCAACCTGACGGAGCTCTACGAGCTTTTCGGGTCAAGATTCACAAAAGCCCTTGACGCGCTTAAAGAGGGACGCGCGAAAAAGTACACTTTCAAACCAAGCGGAAGAGTAGTGTGGATCGTGGTCGGCAGGGAACGCGACTACCTCATCATGCCGGAAGCCGAATTCTGCACATGCGACGACTTCTACTTCCGCGTAATAGACAAAAAAGTCCATATGTGCTACCACCTGCTGACCCAGAAGATCGCGCAGAACCTCAGCTGGTTCGAAACCGTAGAAGCAGAAGACGACTGCTACGACATGCTGATGAACGAGTGGAAAAAAGCGACACCTTAAATATTAAGAAGCACAAGAATAAGCAAATCAAAGGAGAACCCACCATGAATTTAGGCGCATACTTCGTGACCCTCCAATACGTCGCAATGAGCGGAATCTTCATTGCCTTAGTCCTAATCTTCCTCTACCTGTACTACGGCAAGGAAGAAGAACAGGAAATAGACGAGTAAACCCGCCCCTTCATCTTTTTAACCCTCTAAAACCAACCACGCCTTCTATTCATAACCAAAAACAAGAGCACGCTAAGAACAGCGAGAATTATCCCGATGATTATGAGCAACGCGGCGTTCGGTCCTGAACCGAAAACGATCGGGAAAGGCCCGATGAAAACGACGACGCCGACGCTTGTTGAGCTGCTGGAAAACGCTGAAGCAACTGCCAACACGACTACGCCGACCAAGACCAAGGCGACGCCTAAAAGAAGCAGCCCAAGCAGCCTGCTGGAAACCTCGACGCCTTCCTCCTCAGGTTCCTCCTCGCTTGACATTGCCATATTCACCTCAGAATCAACCAGTACAGGAGCATAACGATGATGACTGCGATAACCAGCGCCAGAGCCAACGCCAGAACCGCTTTCACGGATTTCTTGTCGGTGCCGAAGATTATCGGGATGGGTCCGATCATGATTACGCCCGCAGCCTTGACCTTGGCGTCGCCCCTGCCCTTTTCCCCGCCTCGGGTTGAAGCGGCAACGATCGCGGCGACGATAACGACGATTCCCACAACGACCAACACGGTGCCAACCGCGTACAAAACCGAAACGTCCAAGGCTCTGTCCTCCCATGCGCCCCAACTAAAAATGGAACACGTTTTTAATAAACGTAGCCAAAAGGCGAGCTTCACAGCCGAAAAAGACATGGGAAATCAAGAGACAGCAGACTCCGAAGGGATAAAGCCCGCAAAAACCTAAATGATCCAAGCCCTAAACCAAAAAAGCAGCCTGAAACAAGCCCTGCCTGAAGCGAACTGCCGTTTGAGGGGGCATCTGGATTCAGGTATCAATGGATTTATACCTGTTTTTTCGGCTATTCCTCTGTTTTCTTCACGGAAAAATGAAATCTTTTGAGCTTTGATTTAGGCTCTAAACCAAGAAACCAACATGAATCAAGCCCTGACCTACCCGATAGGGAGAGAGGAAAGGGTCTAGTATTTACATCAAAAGTCCATTGTAAATATGGGTTCAACACGCCGACCCTACAGGGCACCCTACTTTTAGTGACAAGAAACCAACACAAAAAGCGAGTTCACACCCATCAGCAAATCTGCCCTCGCCGAACCGCATCTTCCAGCGCCGCAAGCCTCTGGAACCTTTCACGTACCCAGATAGGTTTAAATGCAGAGAGTTCAAGTATAGAAGAGATAAGAAATCAAGAGGATTCATCAATGAGCGAAATGACAACCGAAATCCTTGAACAAAACATCGGCAAAGTCGTACTTGTACGCCTCAAAGGCGGAAAAAGCCTCCGAGGAAGACTAAAGGGTTTCGACCAACACCTGAACCTGGTACTAGAAGAAACAGAAGACACAACAGCCTTAGAAAACCAAAAGAAACTAGGACTCATAATCGTCCGAGGAGACAACGTAGTCCTTATCTCGCCGCCGCCCAGGTGACCACACATGGGAAAAGGCACACCGTCAATGGGCAAACGCCAAGGCAAAGTTGTTCACATAAAATGCCGACGCTGCGGAAGACGAGCATACCACGTACGCGACAAACGATGCGCAGCCTGCGGATACGGAGAAACAACCAAAATCAGACACTACAGCTGGCAACGCAAAACCCTGCAAAGAGTAAGAGTCGTCTAAAAACCAACTCTCCCTTTTAAAAAATCAGCAAATTCTCAACAACAATTTCCTTTCAGCAGCGCCTCTAAAAATCGTCAGAGGGCACGCTGAACAAACAAAAAAGCTGGCGAAGGCTTTAGCTTGGCGTGTTATAGTAGCCCTTATCCACCTTCACAAAAATCAAGGGACCACGGCTCTGAGCCATCTCACGCGCCTTACGCAACGCCTCATTGACGATGGTGAAAACCTGCTCCCGCTCGCTAAGGTCCTGAACGCGTTTCTCCCCGAGCTCCATCTTCAACAGGTTCTCCGACAATATTTCCGTGCCGCAGATCTCCCCGTTCTTAAGCAGCGTTGCTATGATGATCTCCTGAAGCTCCTGCTTACGCTCAATCCTCCTCCACAACGGCTCAGCACTGGTCAGAGTTTTAGAAATCTTGTTCCACCGAGACGCGTTCTGATCGCCTATAAGCAGCTTGACGCGCTCCTTCCACTTCTTAAACCAAATACCGATCCAAACAGTCAAAAACGCGTCCAGCTCAGACGAATCATCCTTAAAAATATTCTCCAACCTTTCAACCAGCTCGCACTGGCTCGCCTCTCTCCCAATCAAGTTCCAATGAAACTTCAGGAAGTTCGTGAAATCCTGACAAGCCACCTGCAAAACTTTGCGGTCAGACCCCATAATATCAAGGGCTGGATCCGCATCCCTCAATTTCTCCCCTATCATCAACTCGACAAAGTTCATTCTGATTCCCGCTCCCGAAAGCCCTCTCCAAACTGACTTAAGATAATGGTTTCAAATAAACCTTATTTCTACTGAAACATATAAATCGGTAAGTAAAAGTCGAGCAATATTTCACTTTTCGATATATGCCACTAAATCATTCAACGAACCTTGGAAGCGCCGTGACATCGTCCAAAATCAAGTCCGGCTCTTCCCTAGCAAGCTCTCCACACCGAAACAGCCCAGATAAAACAGCCACAGTCCGCACCCCCGCAGCCTTCCCCGCTCGAATGTCATTCACCGAATCCCCCACTATCAAACAGCCAGACAATTCAACGTCTAAAGCCCCAACGCAGCTTATCAACGCCTCAGGCGAAGGCTTAGGCTTAAACGAGTCTAAAGCAGTAACGACACAGGCAAAATACTTTGACACGCCAAAGAATTCAAGCTCCCTCATCAAAGACCGCTTCGGAACACATCTCATCGTCAAGAGGACAAGCTTGTTTTTTTCCGCCAAAGCACCAAGAGCACTTGAAACGTTAGGTATAAGCTTGGTTTTTTGCCGCGTGATTGAATAGTAAGTTTTCAAGTACACGTCAAGGAATTCTTTGGACTCGCAATTAGTAATGTCGGTTATCGAGAGCCCTTGCTCAAGCCTTTTCGGGATTTCCAAAGCCGTTTCCTTTCCCGGCGGTTTCTGCCCGATGGTTTGGAAGGCGACCCTTGCAGCTTCGATGTAGGCTTCGGTAGAGTCGACTATTGTGCCGTCTAAATCCAAGAAAATGCCTTTCGCCTTCAACCCTTTTTCCTGCATTGCCCTCTCTCTGGCTCTTAAATGAGCTTCCTTGTTTCTTAAACGTTTCTTACATTCCACGGAAAAAAGGATGCGACGGCGCAATCAATTTGTGGGGGTCCTGAATGGGCGTATGAAGAGTATTTGGAACGATTTTTCGCCAAGACTTGCGTTGCTAACCCCGTTTAGGAGGCTGGCGCGTTTCTTATTTCTTTTCCACGAATAAACGACAGTACCCCTGCCACTGCCAGTATCGCTATGGATGCGTAAAAAGCATGGTCTATTCCAGATATGAACGCTTGGCTTACGCCGCCAGACAAGCTTCTTGTACCAATGAACACTTCAAAAGCAACCTGCCTGGGAATTGAAGCCGCGGCAACCGAGATTGACAAAACGTAACTGCCGACTAACCCGATGTTCTGCACCGTTCGCAGCAAGCCTGAGATGCTGCCGTATGAGCCTGCTCGTGCATTCGCCATTACGGCGCTGTTGTTGGCTGGGAAGAACATGGATGTGCCGAGGCCTGACACGGCTGAAGCGAAAAGTACGATGTAGAGGGGTGAAGTGGCGTTCATCGTCAAGTAAATCAATATGGCGACTGCCAAGAAGAATATCCCGGCGGTTGCAATTTCCCTTGACCCGTACTTGTCGGAAAGTCTGCCCATCACTGGACCAAGAAAACTGCCTGCAACGTATCCGGGCACCAGCAGCAGCGAGGCGTTAAGCGGCGTGAGCGCTCTTATTCCCTGCAAGTACATTATCACCAAGAACACTACTGAAAAATAGCCGAGGCTTGTGAAGAACGCTGACAAAATTGCGTTCCGCAGAACCCTGATTTTGAGCGCTTGAAAATCAATCAAGGGGTTTTCAAGCCGACGATCGTACAGTATAAACACGGGCAGCAGAGCTGCTCCGATCAGGGCTAAAGCGATGTTGAGTGTGCTGGGTCCGTTTGCTGCGAACTCTACCAGGCCCAACGACAGCAGCACTAGCGCGGAGCCAAGTAGTCCCATTCCGGCAAGGTCCAGTTTGGTTGAAGTTCTAGGCGTCAAATCCTTAATGTACCTTAAGCCTACCGTGACGGCGATGACGCCGATGGGGATGTTTATGAAGAAAATGTATTGCCAGCTGATGTATGTCGTGATTATTCCGCCTAAAACTATGCCGAGCATTGCGCCCGCGGTGAACCCCAGTGAATTGTAACCGTAAGCTCTGCCTCGCTTTTCCCTTGGAAAATAATCTGCTATTATGGCGCCGCTTGTTGCTTGCATAATTGCGCCTCCCACGGCTTGAACTGCCCTGAAGCTGATTAGCAGGTAGATGTGTGGTGAAAAACCGCATAGGGCTGAGCCGATGGTGAAAATCACGAATCCCAGGTTGAATATTCTGCTTCTGCCGTAGATGTCTCCGATTCTTCCCATCTGCGTGGTGGCGACGGCGATGACAAGCAGGTACGCAAGAATTATCCACAGTGACGTGGCAAGGTTAGAGTGTAGGCTGTCGTTGATTACTGGGAAGGCGAGGAGAACGATGGTGCTGTCCAGCGAGCCCATAAGCGTTCCAAGCATGACAATGCCGAGCACTATGCCGCTGTGCCTTGGCGAAATCGCTGCGGGGTTGAGAGAGGCTTTTTCCATTTAGTTCACCGCTCATCTGGCTGCTCCTATTACATCGGTCATTACATTTAAGATTGATGAGGCTTCAAAAACACGTTAGATGTAACTATTGATTTCTTAAGTTAAAAGTGTATTTCCCAAGGAGTAAATTTGCACAGCATAAGGACAACTAATTATAATATGAAAAAGCATTGTTTTCAGTAACGCGCCTTCAGCCGTGATTGCATCAATGCCAGAGAAAACCGCTTCTTCCATCGATATATTCGGCTTAATGTCAGATGAGAGTCCTGAGCAGGAAAAAAAGAAGCGTAGGCAGGAGCTTTTGGAGCCGACGGGGGTAAAGGAGCTTTTCAAGGAAGGCAGCATAAGCATTAACAAGTACACGTGCGTCGGGGTGCAGTGCAAGCTGTGCGTTAAGGCTTGTCCAACTAATGCTTTGTACTGGGCTAGCGGCGAAGTAGGCGTGGTCGAGGACTTGTGCGTTTACTGCGGCGCCTGTGTCCTGAACTGCATGGTTGATGACTGCATAAAAGTTGAGCGGAAACGGGAAGGCGGCGAAGTGGAGCGTTTCACCAAGCCGAAAGACGTCGTTGCGCTCTCCGAGAAAGTTAACGCGAAGAAGCGTTTAGGGCGGGTCAAGGCGGTTTTCCCGACGGTTGAAGGCTACTGTGAAAGATACGAGAAGTGCGGTGCCACGCGAAAGCTGTAGCTTCTCTCTTTTTGGAAGAGTCGACTTGATGGCGGGCAAAACTTAGGGCGGGTTGATTGAGGCGACGGTTCCGCTTCTTGTAGACAGCTCCAGCTTGTTACTGAAGCCTTTTCTTGCTAAAGCGTTTTCAAGCAGCAGCGTGTCGTCGATTTTTAGGGCGCTTAGCGTTTCTGCGTGTTGGCGCCAGGCTGAAACTTTAACTGTGCCTGAGTCGTCTTTCAGGTCGAAAGTGGTTAGCTTCACGTTTTCTCCTTTGCCCGTGGTTACTTCCCTGGTCTGGGGAACTGTTGCGACTACGCCTTGAACATTGACGTTTTGGTTTTCGGTTAAACTGGCTATTTTGGTCAAATGGAGCTTTGCGGTTTGAATGTTAACGTACGTGTTTTGGTCAACGTGCGCTTCCAATGTGCCGTTCTGGGTTTCTTTTAGTTTGGTGTTGAGCAGTTGTAGGGTTGAGTTGGTTCTGAGGGTTTTGTTTAGCTCCGTTGCTTTCTCGTTCCAGGCGACCACCGTTACTCGGCCTGAGTCGTCTTCGAGGATGAACCGCAGGACTTTTCCGTCGGCTTCGTCGCTTCGGGGGAACGTGCTTAAGCCTAAAACGTCTTTTACCACGCCAGACAGGTGTGCCGTGCCCGCCGCGTCTTTCAGGCTGCCTATTTTTGTCATGAACCTTTCGACGGGTGGGTACTGGTCGGCTTTTTCTTCTGGTTCAACTTCAATCTTGCCTTTGGCTCCGATGTGCAGTTCCACTTTGCCGCTTCGGTCTTCCCGGGTGTACCCGTGGAGGAGGCGTATTGCTTGTCCAGCCTTCAGTTCGCCGTTTTCAACCATGTCTGCCGTGTGGTTCCAGAGCACAACGCGGAGGATTCCTTCGTTGTCGGCGATCATTAGGGTGGCGTATTTGCCTGGTTTTTCTCCTTCGAAGGTGCGTGTTGGCGACACGGCGATTAGGCGGCCTGCCACTGTGACGTCGTGTAAGCCTGCGAGCAAGCGGCTGGTCGAGAGGTTTCCGCTGTTGCTGATGCCGTACTGTTTTACTTCAACGCCGCATTTCGCCGCTATCAACCTTAACAGCGTCTCGTCGCCGAGCAAGCCGCCTGTCCTCGCCTTCTCCTCCTTCAGCCTGTCAAGAACCCGCTCCTGGCTGAGCTCAGGGTTCTTCTCGAGGATTTTTTGGATGATGATGTCTTGAGTGGTCATCTTGCGCCGACACGATAACATCCATGCATGCTTTTAATTTTTTTGCATTTCTATGTCGGGTCGCTCTTCCTGGCTGAGGCGTTGATTCCGCTTTTTGTGTTGGTTTTTTGTCACTAAAAGTAGGGTACCCTGTAGGGTCGGGAATTGTTCAACATGCTTCATTTTTGTGATGGGTTTTGGTCACAAATACTAGGCCCCTCTTCCCCTCTCGGGCAGGTCAGGGCTTGTTTTGGGCTGATTTATTGATTTGGGGCTTGAATCGTGCTCAGAAAAGACGCCTGCCCTTAAGAGCTACATTAAGGGTGCATGAGACCCGAAAGATTCATAAAAGCTTGGACGGTTGAAAGAGGGAAAATTTTTCGCGTTCTTGCCTTAAGATGAATGCTGCTCGATGAGTCTGCCGAAATTCACGACGCTTAAGTCGCCTCGGCAGCTATTGCAGAACTTCGGAATTTCCTTCCCCTTCGCCCCGACCTTAAACGCTGCGCCGCAGTGTGGACAGTAGAAAGTCAATGTCTGCCCCGACCTAGCCAGGTTCTTCACAAGCGCGCTGGTTTCCACGGTTGCCTTAGGCATCTTTCGCCTTGCCGCCTCCGCCTCCTCCGTCATGCCCCACCTGTCGTACCCAGCCGCTGCCTCCTCGTACTTGCCCTGCGCCTCCAGCTTCTTGAATTCCGCTAACGCGACGTCCTTGTCCGTGTTGAAGTCGCCGCATTTCTCCGCCTGCACAAAATACGTGTTGTAGCCGACCGTTACCTCTTCGAGTTTTTTGCCCCTTTTCTTGCAGGTGTCCACGGTGAAGTAGCTGCATTCCTCACAGTTCCGCTTCGCCTTGTACTCCTTCTCAACCTTCCAGTAACAGTCCGCACAGTAAGACCGCTGTTCGCCGCTGATCTTCGCGGTTGGCATGTTGCCCTTGGATTCTTTGCCGCAACCATAACATTTAACCATGACTTTACGCCCCGATCCCGGTTTGTTTTTTGGGAATTGATTATTTGCAAATAAAGGTTAAGGGCTAATATATTAAAGCGACGCAAGTTGAAGGCGAGTTTTAGGGCAAAGTTAAATTTTAACCCTGCAGAATACGGTAAGCGAACCAGTATGCCCACGAAACAGAGAAGGTACGCGTTAAAAACCAAAGAGGCAAAACAAGTCCTAGCCGACGCCTCAGCCAGCTTGAAACTTAACTTGGAAGCGCTCTTCGGCGGCAAAGCCACTGTGGAAGTCGTGGAATCCGAAGTCGGCCAAATCTACCTCATCGGCGGAAAACCCCTCCTCTTCAAAGCCGAAACTAAGATCCTGCCCACCCTGCACTTCACCGAGTACATCGTCGGCGCGCCGAAGATCGTGGTCGACATGGGCGCCGTCCCCTACGTCTGCAAAGGCGCAACCGTCATGGCTCCAGGCATCGTGCGCATCGAAGGCGAGTTCGGCAAAGGCGACCTCGTCGTTGTTTTGGACATGAAGCATGGAAAAGCTTTGGGGCTGGGCGAGACCTTGATGGACGCGGAAACGGCAAGGCAAACCAAGAAGGGCCCTGTGGTTAAAACTCTGCATTTTGTAAGCGACAAAATCTGGGAGTACACAAAGACTTTAGCGGAACCATGACTTCAGCACATGGATTACTTGAAAACTAGTTTCAGAAAATCTAGTTTTCCGAGATGCCTTTGGTCGTTTGAGTAGATTTCGGAAATGCCTTGCCTTGCCATCAATGCGATGTTTACTCCATCGTTGAAATCCACTTTGTACGTCGCCATATTGCTTGCACCTATCAAGAGATCATCCTGACTTATTTCAATCACGTTGAGAGCTTCGTACGAGAGAATCTTAGCAATCGAAGATTCAATGTCACCCTGCTTGCCCATAGCCTCCAGAACCCAAGCAATTTCAAGAAGCACAAGAGTCGAAGTTACGGCTTCTTCCCCGTTTTCAATGCGTTCCAAGATACGTTTTGCCGTCGGGCCAAAAGAGGGATGAGCCGTGAGCGAGTAAATGAAAACATTGGTGTCGACAAAGCGCATTACTGCATGTCCTCAAGAAGTTTCTTTCGCATGTACTCTCTGGCAAAACGCTTCGGTTCATCAACGGGTTTTTCTAGCTTAACGCTGCCATACATTGCCTCAGTGGGTTTTTCATATTTTTTAACCGGGATAAGACATATGCGACCCATCGATTCAGTTACAATTAACCTGTACCCTTCTTGAACGTCGTACTTTTTACGGATTCTTTTTGGGAGAACGATGCGCCCGTATTTGCCGACTTCAATTGACATATGTTACCCTCATTATAAGTAGAAGAAGGCACAGATATATTTTATTGCCAACTATTTGAATTTTGCCAAGAATTGGTTTTTTTCCCGAACTTACGATAATTTTTAATCGATCCTTTCCCTACTAAGATACCGACGGATATGACAACAGTTAGAGTGGGAAACCGGGGACTGGTGACTATTCCTGCTGAAATTCGACGAGAGCTAGGAATTAAAAAAGGCGATATCCTAACAGCAGAAGCAGTAAACCAAACAATTGTTTTCAAACTGGTCCCTTAACCTAAGGAGTCTAGTTTCCGAAACGAAAATTGGAAGCGGTCTTATTGGCCGATCGCGTCAGCTCCGTCTTCCACAAAAAAACCAAGCCAAAACAATCTCAGACGACCCACACTTCGACGCCATAAAAGAGACCAAACGAACCTGGCTATGAACTATTCCCCAAGGATTTTGAAGCCTACAAATAATTAAGCATTGAACCTCCGCATTAAGAATTTTCCTCAAGAAGTTCCTTCCGAAACTTAGGTTCCAGCCACATGGAATTGACTAACTGGATCACTGGCATAAAACCTGGCTGGACACAGTTTTAATGGTGAAGGTTAGATTCGGCTTTAAGCTCAAGATTGAACCAAGCCGTGCGCTAGCGATGGCTCAAACAACAATAATCTTTTATATGCCGATAATAATCGAGTAATTAGAGGTTTTCAGTTTTGCCTAAAAAACACGCGTTAATTACCATCTTCATTGTTATCGGTTTGCTCTCAGCTCTGGCAACAATAGGAAACGTAAAAGCGCAATACCAAAGTTACACCAATCCGCCTACAACCACAAGTCCAACCAGCACCAGCACGCCAACGCCAGTTCCAACCGCAACAAGTTCAGGAACAAACCTAGTGTTGTATGAAGGCCCCTTAACATCGGGCGCCACCAGCACAATGCTTTTCGGTTTTGGCAACACCGCAACAGACATCACCACGCCCGGACCGACGCTTAAACTCCAAGAGGGCACAACGTACAAGATGACGGTTTACAACGTTGACCCCTCCACGCCGCACGCGTGGGAAATCGTTCCAACTAAAGCCGTAAGCAACTCGCCCCTGTTCGGAGCAGGCATCGACATCACCAACTTTATACCAGCAGGAGGCTCAGGGTCAGTCACCTTCACAGCCAACCAAACAGGCAACTTCTTCTACTGCTGCACGCAGCCTGGACACATAGGATATGGCATGTACGGAAACGTTGTAGTAACCTCGTCAAGTGTGCCTGAGTACACAGTCCCCACAATACTCCTGTTCACCATGCTTACTATCGCCGCTACATCAGCCTTTCTAGTCCGCCAAAAAAACAAAATAAAATTCGCTGTCTAAACTACAGAAGCAAATGTTAAATCGATAAAAACCCACTTTTTTTGCCTGTCACTTTGAAAGCTACCACAGGAAAAAGCCACGCAAAAAGCAAAATTTTTGGTGATGATGCCACCCCCACCCAAAACAAAGTTCTGTTGTTCCTGCCAACCGTTAGCATCACCCGATTCGTCGAGGTAAAGCAAGTACATAAGAAGCGAATATATGATTTTGTAACCCGCTTTTGGCTATGATTGCTAATGTTTATTGGGCTTTGACGTACACCTGTGTGTTTTGATGTTCTCCTTGCTCCTCCAATTAAGCATTCGAATGCTTTTTACTTAGGAGGTGATCCGGCCGCAGGTTCCCCTACGGCCACCTTGTTACGACTTTTCCCTCCTTACGAAACTTAGATTCGGAGCCGCCATGAAAGACGGCGCCTCACCCAAAAGTCGCTCGGATGGAACGACGGGCGGTGTGTGCAAGGAGCAGGGACGTATTCACCGCGCGCTGATGACACGCGATTACTAGGGATTCCATGTTCACGAGGATGGGTTACAACCCTCGATCCCAACTACGGCAGG